>Ga0182740_1001550_pt1 | contig 15377 bp, 14 predicted proteins | sample eDN5th37CKraftBY_FD_128872 | JGI IMG/M metagenome (GOLD analysis project Ga0182740, IMG submission 128872) | Enriched backyard soil microbial communities from Emeryville, California, USA - eDNA 5th pass 37_C Kraft BY (version 2) (version 2) | ecosystem: Environmental > Terrestrial > Soil >...
AATCAACGGCGCCTGGTTTGCCGTTGGGTCGTTCCTCAACGTACTGATCGCCTTCCTGATCACCGCAGCCGTCATCTTCTTCTTCGTCGTGAAGCCGATGAACATGCTCATCGCGCGGTCTCGGGTCGAGCCGCCCGCCGATCCGACCACGAAGAAGTGCCCGTATTGCATCAACGAGGTGCCGATCGAGGCGACGCGCTGCGGGTTCTGCACGTCGGAGCTCACGCTGGAGACGGCGACCGCGCTCGCCTGATTTCCCGGATTCCTGCCAACGAGAACGTCCCCGGTCGTCATCGACCGGGGACGTTTTCGGTTTGTCTGGGTCTGGCTGGCTGGACGGGGATCAGCAGACGCTGTGGAGCGACGGAACCCCGATGGGGCTGAGATGGCCCTCGGCGATCGCCAGTTCGATCTGCTCGGCAAACGCGCTGATCTCCCGTCCGTCGTCCGTGCGGAGGGTGACGTGCAGGAAGCCGTAGCGGTCGTAGACGAGGCGAGCGACGGTCACTTCCCCGGACCCGCGCTCGGTGATGAGGTCGCTGGCGACGAAGCGCTGGCCCGGGGAGAGGTAGGTCTTGTAGTCGCTCGGATCGAGCAGCGTAACGGGTGCGGCAACCATGAAACATCTCCTTCGATGTAGGCGCATTCATCGGCGAACGCGCAGGGACCCTGAGTGTGCGGTCGAGCGGGCGCAGTGTAACGAACGGTATACGGCGCTCGTGAGATAAATCACAGAATCTCGCCTTGCCGCACGTTTGTCAAGAGGGGAGAGCCGGGCAATTTCCGGATCGGAGGGCCCGCAGCATCCAGCGAGGGGTGCGGATGGCGCGGACCCGATCGGGCATGCGGTCGCGGTCGCATGCGCTGCGGCGGTGCGTGATGCCGGTTCGGGTCGTACAATGGCACCGTGGGACCGGGATGCTCATTCTCGGGCGGACGATGTATGTCCGTGTATTCTGGCTTTTTCCGGCTTCCCCGTTTCATCCGCAGATCCATTCGAACCAGGTTGGTGGAGCAGGCGCGTGAGTGATTTCACAGCGGTCGAGCAGACAGAGCTGCAGCGGCTGAAGGCCGTGGCGAACGATTACGTCCAACTGATGAAGCCGGGCATCCTGACGTTGCTCCTCGTGACCACGCTCGGGGCGATGCTGATTGCCGAGGCGGGCGTGCCCTCGTTCTGGACGGTCCTGGTGACGCTGATCGGCGGCACGCTGACCGCTGGCGGCGCGAACACGATCAACTGCTGGTACGACCGGGACATCGACGCGAAGATGCACCGGACGAAGAGCCGCGGCACCGTGACCGGGACGATCAAGCCGGCGGCGGCGCTCGCCTTCGGGGTTGGCATCACCGTCATCGGGTTCCTGATGCTCGGGGTGTTCGTCAACTGGCTGGCGGCGGTGCTCGCCCTGATCGGCAACCTCTACTACGTCTTCATCTACACGATGTGGCTGAAGCGGACCTCGCCCCACAACATCGTGATCGGCGGTGCCGCCGGCGCCGTGCCGCCGCTGGTCGGTTGGGCTGCCGTCACCGGGACCCTCGCGCCCCCGGCATGGATTCTGTTCGCGATCATCTTCTACTGGACGCCACCGCATTTCTGGGCGCTGGCGCTGCTGAAGCAGGGCGAATACGGGCGGGTGAACGTGCCGATGTTGCCGGTGGTCTCCGGCGACGAGGAGACCCGCAAGCAGATCATGCTCTACACGCTCCTCCTGACCGCCGTGACGCTCCTGATGGTGCCGTTCGGCATGGGCTGGATCTTCTTCGCCGGGGCAGCCGCCCTGTGCGGATGGTTCCTGATCCTCGCCTGGAGGCTGCTGGTCGATCCGTCGAAGGCGCGGGCGCGGCAGACGTTCTTCTACTCGATCTGGTTCCTGGCGGGTATCTTCGCCGTCATGGTCGCCGACCGGCTGATCCTCGGCTGATCGCCTCCCGGCTCCTCCGCAGGACAGAAGACAGGCCCCCGCCGGAAGGCGGGGGCCGCTGTCGTTCCCTGCGGAAAGGATTTCCACGGGAAGGCGTCGTCGTCCCGGCGACAGGATCGGGCTATCCTGTACGTACATGGCGCAATGTCCGCCACGGCGCCTGCTTCGCGGTGCGCCCCATGACAGACAGGAGCATCCCCCATGAGCAGCGCCTCCCTCGTCCGGACCGACGCCGATTCCGCCCTGGATGCCAGCCACAGCCACAGCCACCCGGCCGATAGCCACGACCTGATCCGCGTGCGTGGCGCGCGCGAGAACAACCTCAAGGACATCGACCTCGATCTGCCCAAGCGCCGCCTGACCGTCTTCACCGGGGTCTCCGGCTCCGGGAAGAGTTCCCTTGTATTCGGCACGATCGCGGCGGAATCGCAGCGCATGATCAACGAGACGTACAGCGCGTTCGTGCAGGGCTTCCTGCCGACCCTGGCGCGACCGGATGTCGATGTCCTCGAGGGCCTGACGACGGCGATCATCGTCGACCAGGAGCGGATGGGCGCGAACGCCCGGTCGACGGTCGGCACCGCCACCGATGCGAATGCCCTGCTGCGCATCCTCTTCAGCCGGCTGGGGCAGCCCCACATCGGCTCGCCGAACGCCTTCTCGTTCAACGTCGCCTCGATCAGCGGCACCGGTGCGGTCACGGTCGAGCGGGGCGAGAAGACGCAGGCCGAGGTCCGCACCTATTCCCGCACTGGCGGCATGTGCCCGCGGTGCGAGGGCATGGGCCGGGTCTCCGATTTCGACCTGACGCAGCTCTATGACGCCAGCAAGTCCCTGAACGAGGGCGCGCTGACGATTCCCGGCTACAGCGTGGATGGCTGGTACGGGCGCATCTTCGCGGGCTGCGGCTATTTCGATCCGGACAAGCCGATCCGCGACTTCTCGAAGCGGGAACTGCACGACCTGCTCTACCGCGAGCCGACGAAGATCAAGGTCGATGGGGTGAACCTGACCTACGAGGGACTCATCCCGCGCATCCAGAAGTCCTTCCTCTCGAAGGACATCGAGGCGCTGCAACCGCACATCCGGGCCTTCGTGGAGCGCGCTGCGATCCTCACTGTCTGCCCCGAGTGCGGTGGCACCCGGCTCAGCGCGGAAGCGCGATCCTCGAAGATCGACGGCATCAGCATCGCCGACGCCTGCGCGATGCAGATCAGCGACCTTGCCGTGTGGACGCGGACCATCGACGACCCGGGCGTCGCGCCGTTGGTGGAGAAGCTGCAACAGGTGCTCGATTCGTTCGTGGAGATCGGGCTGGGGTATCTCTCGCTGGAGCGGCCCTCCGGCACGCTTTCCGGTGGCGAGGCGCAACGGACGAAGATGATCCGCCATCTCGGGTCGTCGCTCACCGACGTGACGTACGTCTTCGACGAGCCGACGATCGGCCTGCACCCGCACGACATCCAGCGGATGAACGACCTGCTGCGGCAATTGCGGGACAAGGGGAACACGGTGCTCGTGGTGGAGCACAAGCCGGAGGCGATCGCGATTGCCGACCACGTGGTCGATCTCGGTCCCGGCGCGGGAACCCGGGGTGGGGAGGTCTGCTTCGCGGGGACGGTCGAGGCGCTGCGGGCGAGCGGAACGCTGACCGGGCGGCATCTGGACGACCGGGTGCGGCTGAAGGACGCGGTGCGCCCGGCATCGGGCACGCTGGAGATTCGTGGCGCCAACGCCAACAACCTGCAGGATGTCGACGTGGACATTCCGCTGGGAGTGCTCTGCGTCGTGACCGGGGTGGCAGGGTCGGGCAAGAGCTCGCTCATCCACGGCTCGATTCCGGCAGCCGCGGGTGTGGTGTCGGTGGACCAGGCGCCGATCCGGGGATCGCGCCGGAGCAACCCCGCCACGTATACGGGCTTGCTCGATCCCATCCGCAAGGCGTTCGCGAAGGCGAACGGCGTGAAGCCGGCCTTGTTCAGCGCCAATTCGGAAGGCGCCTGCCCGACCTGCAACGGGGCGGGCGTGATCTACACCGATCTCGGCCCGATGGCGAGTGTCGCCACAACCTGCGAGGAGTGCGGGGGCAAGCGCTTCCAGGCGGAGGTGCTGACCTACATGCTGGGCGACCGGAACATCGCGGATGTGCTCGCCATGCCTGTCGACGAGGCCGTGGCCTTCTTCGCGGCCGGTCCAGCGAGGACCCCGGCGGCGCACGCGATCCTGACGCGGATGGCCGATGTCGGGCTGGGATACCTCACGCTGGGGCAACCGTTGACGACGCTCTCCGGCGGGGAGCGCCAGCGCCTGAAGCTGGCGACGCACATGGGGGACACGGGCGGGATCTACATCCTGGACGAGCCGACGACGGGCCTGCACCTGGCCGATGTGGAGCAGTTGCTGGGCCTGCTCGACCGGCTGGTGGATGCCGGGAAGTCGGTGATCGTGATCGAGCATCACCAGGCGGTGATGGCCCACGCGGACTGGATCGTCGACCTCGGGCCGGGCGCGGGGCACGACGGGGGGCGGATCGTGTTCGAGGGCACCCCGGCCGACCTCGTCGCGGCGCGTTCGACGCTGACGGGGGAGCACCTGGCGGCCTATGTCGGTGCATGATCCTGTGGATGCCACCAGACCCGATAGCGCCCCGGATGGCATGCCGTCCGGGGCGCTATCGGGTCTGGCTCTGGGTGCGTTCCGGCCGGCATGAAGGCAGCCCCAACGGACCTGCTACAGCCTGCGAGGATTCGGGTTCAATCGGCGGCGACGGTCGTTGGGGTGGTGGCCCGGTCGCCCAGGCCGATGCCGATGTACTCGATGCCCTCGCGCTCCATGCGGTCCGGATCGTACATGTTGCGGCCGTCGAAGATCAGCGGCTGCTTGAGGGCGGCGCGCAGTTCCGAGAAGTCCGGGCTGCGGAACTGCCGCCACTCGGTGCAGATGATCAGCGCATCGGCGCCGAGCAGCGTCTCGTCGCGCTCGGAGGCAAGCACGAAGTCCGGCCGCTCGCCGTAGATGCGCTTGGCGCTCTCCATCGCCTCCGGGTCGTAGGCCTGGACCGTGGCGCCATGCTCCCAGAGCCCCTCGATGATGGCCCGGCTGGGGGCATCGCGCATGTCGTCCGTCTTCGGCTTGAAGGCGAGCCCCCAGATGGCGAAGGTGCGGCCCGCGACATCGCCCCCGAACCGCTCGAGAACCTTCTCCAGCAGCACGCGCTTCTGGCGCTGGTTGACGGACTCGATCGCCTGGATCAGTTCGGCGTCGTAGCCGCTCTCCCAGGCGGTGTGGGCCAGCGCGCGAACGTCCTTCGGGAAGCAGGAGCCGCCGTAGCCGATGCCGGCATAGATGAAGTTGTAGCCGATGCGGGCGTCCGATCCGATGCCGATGCGGACGTTCTCGATGTTCGCGCCGACGCGTTCGGCGATATTGGCGATCTCGTTCATGAAGGAGATCTTGGCGGCCAGCATCGCGTTGGCGGCGTACTTGGTCAGTTCGGCGGAGCGGACATCCATCGCCAGGAAGCGGTTGTGGTTGCGGTTGAACGGCGCGTAGAGCTGCTGCATCACCTCGAGGCTGCGCGGGTTGCTCGTGCCGACGACGATGCGGTCCGGGCGCAGGAAGTCGTCGATGGCGGCGCCTTCCTTCAGGAACTCCGGATTGGAGACGACGTCGAACGCGACGTCCACGCCCCGCGCCTCCAGCTGCTCCTGGATGATGGCGCTCACCATGTCGGCGGTGCCGATGGGCACGGTGGACTTGTTGACGATCACCGTCTCGTGGGTGAGATGCTGGCCGATGGTGGTGGCGACGTTGCGCACGTACTGGAGGTCGGAGGAGCCATCGGGCAGGGACGGCGTGCCGACGGCGATGAAGATGACCTCGGCAGGTGCGATGCCGGCCTGGGGGTCGGTAGTGAAGGAGAGGCGGCCGGCGGCGACGTTCTGGGAGACGATCTCGGCGAGGCCGGGTTCGTAAATGGGGATCTCGCCGCGGCGAAGGGCCTCGATCTTGGTCTCGTCGATGTCCACGCAGATGACATCGTTGCCGCTCTCGGCGAAGCAGGCGCCGGTGACGAGGCCGACGTAGCCGGTTCCAAACATCGTGACGTTCATGGCGGGTCTCTCTCTCGTGCGCCGCGGGAGGGGAATGGGATTGGGGCATCGGGTGCTGCCCGCGTATCTGTCGCCTAGCATACACGGAGACCCGCCCGGCTCCCTGGGGAAATGCAGGGGCCGGGCGGGGGATACGCCGTGGGTAGGTTGGGTGCCTGCTAACGCACGGGCCGGGAAATCAGGCGCGGTTCACAACCGGGTTCGAGAGGACGCCGATCGAGCCGACCTCGACTTCGACCACATCGCCCTCCTTGAGCGGCCCGACGCCGAACGGGGTGCCGGTCATGATGATGTCGCCCGGATCGAGCGTCATCACGTCGCTGAGGAAGCTGATGAGGAAGGGCACGTTGAAGATCAGGCCGTCGGTGTTGTCCGACTGGCGCGTCTCGCCGTTGACGCGGGACTCGACCTTGGTGTTGGCCGGATCGAGGTCGGTGACGATGCTGGGGCCGAGCGGGAGATAGGTGTCGAAGCCCTTGGCGCGAATCCACTGGCCGTCCTTGGCCTGGAGAACGCGGTCGGAGACATCGTTGCCCGAGGTGTAGCCGAGGACGTAATCGAGCGCCTCGGCCTCGGAGACGCGGCGGGCGGTCTTGCCGATGACGACGACGAGTTCGGCCTCGTAATCGGTGTTGTTCTGCGGGTTCGCGATCTCGATCGTCTCGCCGGGGGCGATGATCGCCGAGGTCGGCTTCATGAAGATGACGGGTTCGGTCGGCACCTTCCGGGTGGGGTCGATCTCGGTGACATGCTTCAGGTAGTTCATGCCGATGCAGACCACCTTGCCCGGATCGAGCGGGGTGACTACCTTCAGGTCCGCCAGGGGGCCGACCTCGGCGCCCTGCTCCAGCCCGCCGAAGAGGTCGCCCGTGGCGGCGTAGACGGTGTCGCCGTCGACGATGCCGTAGGCCAGGTCGCCCGTCGCCGCATCCGCGTATCGCACGATCTTCATGGACTCGAACGCTCCTTCGCGTAGGTCGTCTCGTGGTGTCGTCCGGGCTGCCGCCGGACAGGGTTGCCAGAATTGCCGCGATTGTACCCGGCGATCCCGGATCGCGCGACAGGAGCGCGCGAATGCCGCGCGGTGGCACTCCTCCTGCCGGTACAATCGAGGGCGAGACGGTCGCCGCATCGGCGGGACCGTCGTGCAGCGCGGCACCAATGTCTTGCTCAGCACTCCGGGAATCCACCATGCCAGACCTGCACCTGCGCCTTCAGGACGAAGAGGGCGGCGAACCGCTTGGCCAAGACGACCTGCCCGAGGAGACCGCCCTCCAATTGCTCGCGGAGGCCGAGATCACGGCGGCCTCGCTCGTGCCGTGGGGATCGAACTACACCTTCGCGGTCGCGCTGGAACCGGACGACGACGATGTGCGCGGCCACTTGGCGATCTACAAGCCACGGCGGGGCGAGCGCCCCCTGTGGGACTTTCCTGTGGGGACGTTGAGCCATCGCGAACGGGCGTCCTACCTGCTCAGCCGGCGCCTGGGCTGGGATCTGGTGCCGCCGACGGTGCTGCGCGATGGCCCGCATGGGGAGGGGAGCGTGCAGCTCTACATCGAGCCGCATCCGGACCACGAGGACGACCACCGGTTCTGGGGGCAGCGCCGGCCCGAGATCGAACGCATGGCGCTGTTCGACCACATCACGAACAACGCCGACCGCAAGCTGGCCCACTGCCTCATCAGCGCCTCGGGCCGCCTCTGGGGCATCGATCACGGCCTGACGTTCAACGTCGAGCCGAAGCTGCGCACCGTGCTCTGGCAATACAACGACACCCCGATCGATCCGCTCCTGCTGCAGGACCTCGTGGCGTTGAGCGAGGACGCGGATGCCATCCGTGCGGAATTCGCCGGCCTGCTGGCAGTGGAGGAACTGGATGCCTTCTTTGCCCGCGTGGAGGCGCTGGTCGAGACCGGGTTCTATCCCGAACTGGACCCCTACCGGAACGTCCCGTACGGCTGGTGGTGACGCCGGTGCTGACAGGGGTGAACGGTCGGCCCTGGCGGTGCTCCGGCCAAACGCGCGGTATCCTACCGCCGGACGCGCCCGGGATGGGGCGTACCCTGCCGCGTGATCCCGCGCGCAGGGGGCCAGGCGCCGGGAGACTGGACCGCGCCGCGCCCCCCAGTAGCCATGCTGCATCACCGCAGGTGGTGACGGTTCCCACGACTCCCGCTGCATGCATTCCGAGGGGGACACATGCGTTCTGACCCCGTTCTGACCACGATCGACGCCCATGCGGGTGGCCAGCACCTCCGCATCCTCACGCACGGCCTGCCACGGCTGCGCGGCAACACCATGCGCGATCGGCTGAACGACCTGCGAACCAACCACGATCACCTGCGGCGCAAGCTGCTGCTGGAGCCGCGCGGCCACGCCTCGCTGACGGGGGCGTTGCTCCTGCGCCCGGTGGACCCGGAGGCCGACTACGGCGTCATCTTCATGACGGCGGGCGGGTACGGCACACTGAGCGGCCACGGCCTGATCGCGCTGACGACGGCGCTGATCGAGACCGGCACCGTGCCCGCCGATGGCCCGGAAGTCCGCATTCGCTACGAGACGATTGTCGGGAATGTGCAGGCCCGCGCGAGTGTGGACGAGGGCCGGGTGCTGGATGTGCGGTTCCGCAACATCCCGTCGTTCCGGATGCTGAAGGACCTCGAGATCGACTACCGGGGCCAGACGATCCCGGTGGATGTCGCCTTCGGAGGGGCGTGGTACGCCATCGTGAAGGCGGAGGCGATCGGCCTGTCGATCTCGACAGCGAACGCTGAGGCGATCTCGGAGGCGGGCGTGGCCATTCGCCAGCTCGTGTCCAACGCGGTCGATGTCGTGCATCCCGTCGACGAGGCGCTGGCGGGGCTCTACGGAACGATCATCGTGGAGCCGTCGCCGGAGGACGACTACAGCGTGCGCTCGGCCACGGTCTATGCCGGGGGCATCATCGACCGCTCGCCGTGCGGCACCGGCACCGCCGCGCAACTCGCCTGCCTGGCGAACGACGGCCAGATGGGTATCGGGGACACGTTTTTCAACGAGAGCATCATCGGCTCCACCTTCTCCGGGCGCATCGTGATGTCGGAGACGGTGGGCGACCTGCCCTCGGTCATCGTGGAGATCGCGGGGCGCGGGTCGCTGGTGGGGATGAGCCAGCTGCTGTTCGACCCGGCGGACCCCTATCGCGACGGGTTCGTGCTCGGGCATGTCTAGCCCGGGCAGGCTGGTCGATCCGGCGCGGCGGGGCATTGGCCGCTCGTCGCAGTCGGGCATGAGTGCCATAATCCGTGCGACGGATTGTGCCATGTTCACGGCAGCTTGTGATTTTGGTCACAAGCTCTGCTATACTGCGGGCACGGAAGTCTGGTGAGGATACGACGGCGTATGCTACCATCTGGCTGACAGCAGGGGTGGGGTGTGACCTCCGAGCGACCGGAAGCTCCGATCGACAGCAGGGAACTCGGCACGATGGGAATCGCGTCCGGTTTGGGATGCTCGATCGTTGCATCACTGGTCGTTTTTATTGTGGGCGGCATCTTCCTGGATCGCTTTCTGGGAACGGCGCCTGTCCTTCTGCTGGCCGGGGTGGCAATCGGACTGGTCGCAGCCGGGTATCAGCTCTACGAGCTGACGCAACTCGGAGCGAAGAAGGGGCCGGCTGGGCCGCTCTCTCGTGCGATCGAGCGATATGGTCCCTCCCGGAAATCTCCCAACGAGCCGTTGACGTGATCAAATCCCATCGGTCCATCGCAGTGGCGGACCGATGTGCGCATCGACATGACGGGAACCACGGGCGTTCCCGACGACAGCAAACTCGCGACGCCGAGGGTGAGGAGTAGCGCCGGACCATGGAACTGCATATTTCGCTGGCAGCGGAAACGCTCTTTCACATCGGCCCGATCCCCGTCACCAACTCGATGCTCACGATGTTCATCGTCATGGCCGTGGTGCTGCTGGTCTTCACGCTCATCGCCCGCAAGGCGCAGGCGGTGCCTGGCCGGAGCCAGGGCCTGCTCGAGATGATCGTCGAGTTCATCATGGGGCTGGTGGAAGGCGCGGCGGGCCGCAAGTTCGGCCGCACCGTGCTGCCGCTCGTCTCCGGCATCTTCATCTTCATCATCTTCTCGAACTTCTCCGGCCTCCTTCCGGGCATGGGCACCATCGGCGTCTATCACGAGGAGACTGAGGAGCACGCCGAGACGACCGTTGTCGCGACCCCGGAGGCCGATCACGTCGTGGCCGAGGGAACGGCGGTTGCCGCCGCGGCGACCGACGCCGATCATGGCGGCACCGATTCCGGCGAGCATGCCCTGACCGAGGACCATGCCGAGACGCACAAGGTGCTCGTCCCCTTCTTCCGTGCTCCCACCGCTGACCTGAACATGACCCTCGCGCTGTCGCTGCTCACCTTCACGATGGTGCAGATCTACGGCATCAAGGCGCATGGCGTGCGCGGCCGCATCAAGCACATGGCCAATCCGCCCTTCATCTTCCCGATCGAGGTCATCTCCGAACTCTCCCGCATCCTCTCGCTCTCCGCCCGACTCTTCGGAAACGTCTTTGCGGGCGAGGTGCTGCTGGGGGTGATGTACGCGATGGCCGCGGCCATCAAGATCGCCGTCATTCCCTTCCTCTTCCCGGTGATCTTCCTCTTCCTCGAAGTGATGTTCGGGACGATCCAGGCACTCGTCTTCGCCCTCCTGACCACGATCTACATCACGCTGGCCGCTGCCGACGCTCATGGCGACGAGCATGCCGACGATCACGCCCACGGTCACGACGCGGCCCCGGATCATCCGAAGGTTGCGGCCGGCGTCGCGGGCGACTGATCCCCTTCCCCTTGCGAGACATCCCGCCGGGGCGCCGCACGACGCGCCGGTGGGTCTCGAAACCATCAACTTCGTGTTCGTATCAGTAGGCGAGACGGCGAGCGTCGTCTTGAACCACGGCAATGGGGCCGTCTCGTGTGACGACACAGCGGGCTGGCGCCAGCAGGAGGAGTTTCTCGGATGTTGGACGGACTTACAGACGTTGCTGCGGCTCGTTATATCGGCGCGGCGATCGCGATTGGCGTTGGTGGCCTTGGCCCGGCGCTGGGCATCGGTCTCGCCGTGCGGGGCGCGGTGGAGTCCATCGGCCGCAACCCTGAGGCTGCGGGCGAGATCCGGACCACCATGATCATCGGTGCGGCGCTCGCCGAGGCCGTCGCGATCTACGCCTTCGTTATCGCCATCATCATCGCCTTCGTCTAGGAGTGTCCTGCTGGCTGGTCAGCCCGGCGCCCGTGTGGCGTCGGGCGCCGGTCCCGGACGCGGTGGACGGGCCGGCATGGCCCGGAACGCCGGCGACGATGACGGGTGTGAACGGAGGGTAGAGCGACCATGGACAAGTTGGGTATCAATGGATGGCAGCTTGCCGTTCAGCTGGTCGCCTTCCTCGTCTTCATCTATCTGCTCTGGCGCTTTGCGGTTGGCCCCATCGTGCGGGTGCTCGATCAGCGGGCGGAGCGGATTCGGGAGAGCATGGCCTCTGCCGAGCGGATGCAGGCGGAGCTCAAGGAAACGCAGGCGCGGAATGAGGATGCGCTGCTGCAGGCGCGGCGTGAGGCCCAGGAGATTGTGGCCTCTGCCCGGCAGACCGGCGAGCAGCTGATCGCGAGAGCGCGTGAGGAAGCCTCCGTCCAGCAAGAGGAATACCTCAAGCGGGCGGAAGACACCCTGCGCCAGCAGACCGAGGAGGCGCGAATCGCGCTTCGCAAGGAAGTTGGCGACCTGGCCGTGCTCGCGGCTGGCAAGATCGTGCGCAAGGAACTCGACCCGGCGGCCCAGAGCCAGCTGATCGAGCGCACGCTGGCCGACGCATCCCGCGTGTCCCAGAACTAGCGAGGTAAGCAGAAGGCAGGAGGGACGAGGCGAGCAGCTGCCAACTGCCTTTTGCCTCCTGCGTACTGAACGGTGAGAGACGAGGGAACGAGCGATGGCGAGCGGTTCGGCGATACGCTACGCACAGGCGATCATCGAGCTGGCAACGAGCGAAGGAACCTTCGAGCGTTGGCAGCATGACCTGGACGGCCTGGCCGGCCTGGCCACGAGCCCCGATGCGAGCGGATTCTTCGCCAATCCAAACATCAGCAACAGCGAAAAGCTCTCCGTCGTCGAGAAGGTGCTGCCGGATCTGGATCCGGAGGCGCTGAACCTGGTGAAGATCCTGATCGAGCGGCGCAAGGTCTCCATCCTGCCGGATGTGGCCGCGCTGGTGGACGAGGCCTGGCTTGCATCGCAGGGGATCGCGCGGGTGGATGTCACCACCGCCGAACCGTTGGACGAGCAGGGACAGGCGCTTGTCAGCCGGCAGCTCAAGCAGCTGCTCGGCAGGGATGTGCAACTGCGCATGTCCGTCGATCCCGAGATCATCGGGGGAATCGTGGCGCGCATCGGCGACCAGTTGATCGATGGAAGCGTCATCAACCAGCTGCGGAACCTGCGGGCGCGGCTCGCTGCCTGAACCCTGCCCCCCTGGGGCGGGCGTTCCGGCCGCGCGGGTAGCCCGCACGGACACCGCGGGTGGTGCGGAGCCAGGAGGTCGTCCCGGCCTTCCGCACGGCGATAGCACGGACCACCACAGTTCGGGACGATACACGGCAACCAATCACCATTCCACGGGAACGAGCAGGACCGCGCGGCGCGGCACCGACGCCGCGGAAGAACGGAGCGATCATGGCGGTACGCGCGACCGAGATCAGTGATCTGCTCAAGCAGCAGATCCAGGGATTCTCAGATCAGGCAACCATTACGAACGTGGGCACCGTCATCGGGATCGGTGACGGCGTTGCGACGGTATACGGCCTCACGCAGGTGATGGCCAGTGAGCTCGTCGAGTTCACCAAGAGCGGCACCCAGGGACTCGCCCTCAACCTCGGCGAGGACACGGTGGCCGTCATCGTCTTCGGTGACTACACCACCATCGAAGAAGGCGACGAGGTCCGCACCACGGGCAAGATCGCGTCGGTCCCGGTGGGCGATGCCCTCCTCGGCCGCGTGGTGGACGCCCTGGGGCAGCCGATCGACGGCAAGGGCCCGATCGTCACGGACAAGGCCCGCGACATCGAGCGGATCGCGCCGGGCGTCATCCAGCGTCAGGACGTGAAGACTGCCCTCCAGACCGGCATCAAGGCCATCGACGCCATGACCGCCATCGGTCGTGGCCAGCGCCAGCTGATCCTCGGGGACCGCCAGACCGGCAAGTCCACGATCGGCATCGACTCGATCATCAACCAGCGCGACAGCGGGGTGCTCTGCATCTACGTCGCCGTCGGACAGAAGCGCGCCCAGGTCGCGCAGATCGTCCGCATCCTCGAAGAGCACGACGCGATGAAGCACACCATCGTCGTCGTCGCCTCGGCGTCCGATCCGGCCGCCCTCCAGTACATCGCGCCGTTCTCCGGCACCGCGATGGGCGAGGAGTTCATGGAGTCCGGACGCGACGCGCTCATCATCTACGACGACCTGACGAAGCAGGCCCAGGCCTATCGCCAGGTGTCGCTGCTGGTGCGCCGCCCGCCGGGCCGCGAGGCCTATCCGGGCGATGTCTTCTACCTCCACTCCCGCCTGCTCGAGCGCTCCGCGCGCCTGAGCGATGCGCTGGGCGGTGGATCGTTGACCTCGCTGCCGATCATCGAGACGCAGGCCGGCGACATCTCGGCCTACATCCCGACGAACGTCATCTCCATCACCGACGGCCAGATCTTCCTGGAGACCGACCTCTTCTACGGTGGTATCCGCCCGGCGATCAACACCGGTCTCTCGGTCTCCCGCGTCGGTGGTTCCGCCCAGATCAAGGCCATGCGCTCGGTGGCCGGTAGCCTCCGCCTCGACATGGCGAACTACCGCTCGCTCGCGGCCTTCGCGCAGTTCGGCACCAGCGACCTCGATCCGTCGACGCGCCGCCAGATCGAGCGCGGCCAGCGCATGACCGAGGTCCTGAAGCAGCCGCAGTACAACCCGCTGCCGGTCGAGCAGCAGGTGGCCATCCTGTGGGCCGGTTCCGCCGGCCAGCTGGACGATGTGCCGGTGGACCAGATCCGCACCTTCGAGGCCGGTTACCTGGAGTACCTGACCACCTCGCAGGCCGGGCTCCTGGAGCGGATCAAGACCGAGAAGGCCCTGACCGACGAGATCGTGGCCGATCTCACGAAGGCTACCCAGGACTTCAAGGCGACCAACAACTATGGCAGTGGCACTCTTTCTACCGCGACCGCGGCCGACTAGCACGAGAGGATGAGGCGGCATGCCAAGCCCACGTGAGATTCGTCGCCGCATTCGCAGCGTCAAGAACATGTCGCAGATCACGCGGGCCCTGGAGATGGTGGCAGCATCCAAGATGCGCCGTGCCCAGGACCGCGTGACCCGCAGCCGCCCGTACTACGAGCGCCTGAGCCAGGTGCTCGGCGACCTGGCGGCGGCGCAGAGCGATCCGGAGCAGCTGAAGGCGTTTCCGCTGCTCCAGGCCCGCAGCGAGATCAAGTCCACGGCCCTGATCCTCGTGACGCCGGACCGTGGCCTCTCCGGCGCGTTGACGGCGAACATCATCCGCCGGGCGAGCGTCTACCTGCGCGAGCAGAAGACGGCCGGGGTCAACGTCGAGGTGATCGCGATCGGCAAGAAGGGCATCCAGTTCTGCGCGCGCACGAAGCAGAACGTGGTGGCGGAGTTTCAGGGCCTCGGCGATGCGCCGGGTCTCGATGACATCCGCCCGGCGACGCAGATCGCGATCGACGAGTTCCTGAAGGGGAACGTCGATGCGGTCCACCTGATCTATTCGAAGTTCATCAACACGCTGGTGCAGCGCCCGGAGCAGATCCAGTTGCTGCCCATCGTGCGGCCCGAGCAGAGCGGCACGACCGAGGACTACATCTTCGAGCCGAGCCCGGAGGAGGTGCTGAACGGCATCCTTCCGCGCTACGTCGAGGGGCTCGTCTACCAGACGGTGCTCGACAACGTGGCGTCGTTCTATTCGGCGCAGATGGTGGCGATGCGCAACGCGACCGACAACGCGAAGGAGCTCACGTCCGATCTCCAGCTCGCGTTGAACAAGGCCCGCCAGGCGCAGATCACCAACGAGGTCGCCGAGATCGCGGCGGGCGCCAACGCCTTCCGCGTCGAGTAGCGGCCCCGTCCGGGATCGTACGAACCCTGTCACCGGCGACCGTCGCCGGTGACCTGAACAAGACCCTTTTACGAAGCGAGGCACGCACCATGGCTGCAGCCGCAGTTGCTCCCGAAACCAAGACGGGCGGCGCCACCGGGAAGATCGTTCAGGTCACCGGCGTCGTCGTCGA
>Ga0182740_1001553_pt1 | contig 15341 bp, 16 predicted proteins | sample eDN5th37CKraftBY_FD_128872 | JGI IMG/M metagenome (GOLD analysis project Ga0182740, IMG submission 128872) | Enriched backyard soil microbial communities from Emeryville, California, USA - eDNA 5th pass 37_C Kraft BY (version 2) (version 2) | ecosystem: Environmental > Terrestrial > Soil >...
CCGAGGCCATCATCTGGCCTGCGCCAGCAAGCGGAGCAGCACCGTCATCTGCCCAGGCAATAGCCCCAAGGCCGATCATGAACTAAGATTGAAACCGGACCACCCTATGGGGTCAGGCCAACCAACAACGCGTCCGAGAAAGCTCATGTCAAACACGCCCCACACCCTTGCCGAGGAATTCCCAGGTCAAGCCGACGAAATTCACCGACTCAAAGTGAGTGACGCGGACTTTGCGCGCCTGTTGGAAGAATACGATGATGTGAACGACCAGATTCATTTGGCCGAAACCAACGTGAAACCCGTCGATCACCTCCATGAAGTTGAGCTCCGCAAGCGTCGCCTTCGCATCAAGGATGCGATCGCTGCGGCGCTGTCGAGTGAGTAGCCCCGCAAGCAGGGGACATTCTCAAGGATCTTGCCGACGATATGGCACTTGCGATCGATGCGTGGTGTACGCTGCCGGGCCAAGACTCACCGCCTGATGATACCGATAAGTTGTTCTATGATGGCTGCTGAGCGTGACCAAGAGAACCTCCAAAGGGTCAGGCCGTCGGCGTCAGCCCGATCGCTGAAGACGAGTGCATGTCGTGGCTGCAATCTGCTCAACCCCACTCTCGCAGGCTCATCTATGAGCAGAAATTTTGTGGGGTAAAATGTGGGGTAGGCGTTTTGGGAGAGGCCAAATCTATCAACAATACCAGCTCTTTAGTGCTATTCCTTTGGTGGAGCCGAGGGGATGACAACGATCCCGAAGAGGCAGAAGGATAGCGCTCCCAAACCTTTCAGGATCGCACTCAGTTCTGTATAGCGCTTCCTGGAGTATTCCCAAACCTGCGCCGGCTTGCGCTAAGTCCGTTGCCTCCTCGAGAGCCGACATAGGCCGTCGGGCGACATGGGCCAGAAGCAGTCATTGCCCCGATGCGTCCGCGGCTGGTCGAAGATGTCGCTCGCTTCCAATAGGAGACGTCGCGTGAGATGTGATCGGCGAAGCGAAGCACGCCGCCGACCATGTCAGCTCTCAGGCGTATCGCGTCGCTCGATCAGATGTCGATCTTCTCCGCGATCGCGACCGCAACATCGACCTCCATGCTGAGATACCCACTGGGCTCTCGACCTTCGAGCGGGCGAGCAAAACTGCACCGCTCGAAGTTGCTGGAGAGAAAGTGACGGCCAAGGAACATGCGCTAGTTCGCGACCAACTCGAACTCGCCCGGCCGCCAGGTCTTGTCAAACCAGGGCTGGAGCGGACCGTAGAGCCGTAGAAGGACATACCAGCCCTTACCGGGCACGGTTTGAATCCAGTTTGCCTCCTTGCTTGCCGGCGCCTTCGGGGCGAAATACAGATCGACCGAGCCATCCGGATTGGCGACAAGCTGGTCGCGCTTGTTGTTCTTGCTGGGAAAGGTCTGGCCCGTCTGCAACTCGGACCGCGTCTGCGGATCGTAGGCCACCACGGACCAGAAGTCCTTGGCCGGCGCATTGGCGGGAATGTTCAACTTGTAGGTCTTGCTTCCGTCAAGATAGTCGCCATTCTTGTCGGTTGCTGCATAGGCGTACTGTGATCCCAGTCCGACCATCTTCAGCACCATGGCCGGCGTATTGACCGTGGCTTGGTAGAAGAACAAGGTCCGCGCATCCATGTTGCGGCCGCCCTTGCCATCGTCCAGCAGCCATTGATAGCTGCCGCCGATGAAGGCATTCGTCCAGGCGCTGCCTGGATAGACGGGGGCGTCCTTGAAGCGAGGCCGGAAGCTCAGCGCGCGCGCGGTTGCGTTGCCGATCGCGACAGCCTCGGTGAGAATATTCTTCATTCTTTCGTCCGGCGCGAAGGGCTTGCCCTTCTCGATGCCGATGGACGCGAAAATGCCGCGAAGCTCAGGCTCGAGCATCGACACCGGCTCGCGATCGACCACGGCGTGCAGCTCTTCGTAGAAGTCGTAGTTGTTTGCGTGGATGGTGTTGAAGAACTTCCGCGAACCGCTGACGAATTGCATCTTCGGCGGGTTCTTCTTCCCGGACAGCGGATAGACCCTCAGGCCGCTCTCGAACATTTTCGTTGCGGCGTCCGGCTTGCCGTCGACAAGGAAGCCACGCAGGATCAACCAGTTCACGTAGCTCGTGGACTTGGACACGAAATACTTTTCACCCTCGACAACGGCCTCCATGCCGCCAACCGGGGGATTCAGATTGCCCTTGTAATCCGGAGGCAAGATTAGGTATTTGCCGCCCTTGCCGCGGTCAGGCCCCGGTGCGCCCATATCGGTCACGAAGCGGAAGTAGGCGTCATTGACAGTGCCCGGACCCGAGCCGCGCGGGATCTCGACGACGGTTGGCCCGTCCTTCTTGAGATCCAGGAACACCGAGCAATAGACCGTGTCCGTGTTACCGGTGAGCATCAACGGCGCCGAGTCCAGCAACTTGTCGAAGATGACTGCCTTGTGCGAGGCATCCACGCCCAATTCGAGATGGCCGAGGCGCAGCCCTTCGACCGACGAGGCCGGTATCCCGCTGAGGAACGTTTCGACGCCGCGGATCAGGTCAAGATTGTCGTACAGCTTTTCAACCGTCGCCGCGTCCGGCATCCCGTCGAAAAACCGCAGCGTGCCGATTCGCGTTTCGACGCGGTCCGGCGTCATGATCTTTTCGGGAATCTTGTAGTTGTAGCCTGGCGTCCTGTCTTGGGCGAACGCAGCAGGCCCCCCGGTCAGGATCCCAGCCGCAACTACGCAACTTGCGAAGCGCATTCTCATCGATACCTCCTCCGGAATTTCAACTGCGCGATCTCACTAACCGGCGTCGTGCTTCAGCCCTAATCAGTCGCTCGCACGAGGTTTCTGCACGGCGATTTTCGTTGAGCGCGACTCACAGTGCCGCATCCCAAAGGCGGAAGTCGCACGATCTGCGATCGGCGGCGCTTTGCGCGCCGCCGGCTATCTCCGCTTGTTGAGGCAAAGCGTCAGGTGCGATCTTCTCAGCGCGAGGATCGTGAACTTGCCTCGCTGGTCAGATACTTCACCCGCACTTCGTTGATTTTACCGTTGAATTCGAATGGCGCCTTGTCGAAGTAATCGAGCGATACTGGCGATCCCAGATCGGTCCCGATATCGAGGCAGTCATTGGCGGTAAAAAGAAGTGGGGCGGATATCGGCACGTCGCCTGTGCCGACCACCGCACCGTTGACTCTGAGCGTGACTTTCAGAGGTCCACCGGGCTTGTGCACGCTGTATTTAGTCTCAACTTCGATCTGGACCTTCCCCGTGGGCAGCTTCTGCTGCGAGCTGATCCGCGTGCGCTGGATCTCGAAGAGATTGTATTCATAGAAGAGCCTGCCGTCCTTGACGTAGGCAGTCAGCCCGCCCGAGAAGGCGCCAAGCGCATACAGAACGCCGTTGGCGCCGGCCGGGATCTCCGCGTCGATTGTGACGAGATTGTCCTTGTTGCCGAGCGCCGGCGCAACGAACTCCGGTATCCGGGTGATATTTCCGGCGAACGTCCATTCCTTGTACGGCGTTGCGATGCGAAGCTCTGGATGGAGCGCTGCCACCCAAAGGCCGCCGCCGATCGGAAGAACCTTGTTCTTAGTCGCCTCGATAAGGAACAGTTGCTTCAGGTCTTCGAGCTTGGCTGGCATCTTCTCGGCGAGGTCGTTCGCCTGTGACCAGTCCTGCTCGAGATTGTAGAGTTCCCACTTGTCCTTGTCCGGCGTCCATTCTCTGATGCCTGGAGGTGTTCCAGGAACCCAGGGTATGCGTGGCCCGAATGCGGATGCCATCCAGCCGTCATGATAGATGGCGCGGCTGCCCATGATCTCGAAGTACTGAGTGAGCTTGCGGCCTTTCGCCTTCGCATCGCCAAGCGCGTAAGCGAGACTCAAGCCATCGAATGCATCCTGGGGGATGCCGTTCACCACGTTGGGTGGCGTGATGCCGACAATCTCATAGATCGTCGGCACGATGTCATTGACGTGATGGAATTGCGCTCGCGGGGTCGCATCGGGTTTGATCTTCGCCGGCCATCGCACGGACATCGGATTCCGGGTGCCGCCGAAGTGTGATGCGACGAGCTTGGTCGCCTTGTAAGGCGAGCTGCCCGCCCACGCCCAGCCCGCATGATACATGTTGTCAGCCTTCGGCGATCCAAGCACGTCGAGACCGCCAAGCGCGTTCATCGCATCGATGTGCTGTTGAACGGTCGTGGGAATGCCGTTCTGGGCAAGCAACTCGCTGATGGTGCCGTTCTGGCCCTCCGCCGACGATCCGTTGTCTCCCCAAATGTAGAAGATGAGTGTATTATCGCCATGTCCAAGGCGTTCGACTTCGTCGATCAACCGTCCAACTTGAACATCCACGTGCTCGCCAAATCCCGCTGCGACTTCCATCAGTCGCCGCTGAAACGGCTTCTCACCTTCGGGGATGCTGTCCCAGGCCGCTAGCGATGCCGGTCGGGGCGTGAGCTGCGCCTCCTGGGGAATCCAGCCCTTGGCCTTGGCACGCGCAAAAGCGCGCTCCCGGTATTTGTCCCAACCGTCGTCGAACTTGCCTTTGTACTTGTCCGCCCACTCCTTCATGACGTGGTGGGGGCCGTGGATTGCGCCGCTCGCCCAATACATGAAGAAGGGTTTGTCGGGCTGCATTGCCTTATGATTGCGCAGCCAGTGAATGGCGTCGTCAGCCAAGTCCTCGCTCAGGTGATATTGCTTGCCGGGCGCTGGTGGATTGGGGTGAACGATTGTCGTATTGCGCACGAGGTTGGGCTCGTACTGCGAGGCCTCCCCGGCGAGGAAACCGTAGAAATACTCGAAGCCATACCCGGTCGGCCAATAGTCGAATGGCCCGGCAGCCGAAGTCTGTTCGGCCGGCGTGTTGTGCCACTTGCCGAACGCCGACGTGGCATAGCCGTAGTCCTTCAATACTTCGGCGACCGTCGCGCTGCTCTTGGGAATCACCCCTGAGTATCCATCCCAATCGTTCGCGAGCTCGGCAATCTGTCCGCTGCCGACACGATGATGATTGCGACCGGTCAGCAATGCTGCGCGCGTTGGCGAGCACATCGCCGTGGTGTGGAAGCGGTTGAAGGAAACGCCGCCGTTGTGAATGCGGTCGAGCGTCGGCGTGTTGATCTCGCCACCAAATGTCGTCGGCAGAGCGGGACCGGCATCGTCGATCAGGACGATGAGAATATTCGGTGTGTCTGCAGGCAAGCGCCGCTGCGCTGGCTTGGGACTGTAGATCGACTCCTGCATCGTCCTGCCGGCGGTGCTGCCGGAGGGTTTGGGCGGGAACGGCAGCACTTCCTGTGCTTGGGCAGCCTGCGGCAATGTTGATCCTGCCAGCGCTGCAGCGGTGACGATCGATGTGCCGCCGAGCAGGACATCACGGCGCTTGATACCCTTGCCGTTCTGATCAGACTTATCGTCGCTCATGGTGCGGTCTCCCTGATGATACAGCGAAAGCCGAGATGGCTTGCAGACGTGTCCACAGCCTGGGCATGGCGCGCGGCTGGGCGGTAGCGCTGGCAATAGTTTGGCGCGCACAAATGCGAGCCACCCTTGATCACTCTGCGAGGAATTCGGATTTCCGGCTGGCCGGTGTCGTAGCTTTCCTCTTCCCGACCGCCCCGAGGGTTCTGCGGGGGACAACAAGTCTTGCTGGCCTCGACCGCGCGCCTCTCGGAATACCAATCGCTCGTCCACTCCCACACGTTGCCGATCATGTCGTAGAGGCCGTAGCCATTCGGCGGGAAAGCGCCGCTCGGAGACGTGCCGAGAAAGCCGTCTTCGGCGGTGTTCTCATTGGGGAAGGCGCCCTGCCAGGTGTTGGCCATGTGCCGGCCGTCAGGAGCAAATTCGTCACCCCAGGCGAATTCAGCGCCTTCAAGACCGCCGCGGGCGGCGAACTCCCACTCAGCTTCGGTTGGCAGCTCCTTGCCGGCCCATTTCGCGTAGGCCTCGGCATCGCAGTAGGCAATATGGACAACGGGATGATTGTCGGAAGAGGGATTGGCACCCTGGCCTTGCGGAAGACGCCAGTCGGCCCCGAACTCGAACGTCCACCATCGAGACCAATCGTTCAAACTGATTGCTTCTGTCGGAGACGAGAACACAAGTGAGCCCGCCCTGAGCATGTGCGGCAAGGCACCGGGATAGTCCTCCGCGTTCGGCTGACGCTCCGCCAGCGTGACGTAGCCACTTGCGTTGACGAACTCGCGGAACTGCCCAACTGTGACAGGTGTGAGATCCATCCAGAATCCGCCTACTTTCACGCGGCGGACTGGCTTTTCTTCGGGATAGTGCTTGTCCGATCCCATGGTGAAGACGCCGCCCGGGACGAAGGCCATGTTCGAACGCGGCGGACTGTTGCGCTCGGGGTCAGGAGAACCAGCCTCTTCGACCGCCCGCCGGCGGGGTGACGTTCTGCGAGACGCATCGCTCATGGAACTCGGCCTAACTCTCTGCGACCTTTAGATTTTTGGCGCCGCGGACGCTGAGACAGCAGCATTTGGAATTGGCGTATCAGCGAAAATCAGTGTACCGTGGACACAATGTCGCCACTATCCAAATCCTGCAAAAACCACGAGTTAGGATAGGTTAATGCGCGCTAACGTAAATACGCCGCAGCTGTTGGCCGCTCACGAAAATTTCTACAGGGACTTCGACAAGATGGCGGAGGACGCCCTCGAGTGGGACATCCACTACGAGCAAACCGGAACTGGCGCCTTTTCCGGTCGACTGACCCAAGTCATTCTGAGTTCGCTCCAGCTCGGCAGAGTGCAATGGTCCCCTGGCATTATTGAACACGGCGCTGCACCACACGGAAACTGGGTTGTGGCACTGCCGGTCTCGGCAGAGGGCACTCTGCACGTCCGTGGTCGACCAGTCTCGATTGACCAAGCCCTGTTTGTGCCGGCTGGTGAAGATATCGCTTTTACGGCCAATGGGCGGACAGATCTGATGGTCGCGGCGCTGCACACGACACAGATCGAGCGCTGGATGCAGGTGCGCCGCGGCGTCGACGGTATCGACAGGCGCCAACTTTCACACTCTCACGGAGTTGCTGGACATGGGAACGCGGAGCGCAAGCTTCTGCTCAAGGACACATTGGGTGTGCTCATGGAACAAGGCCATGACGCTTCCTATGAAGTTCTCAGTGCAGCGCAATCCGTGATTCTGGATACAGTGCTTGGAACCATACCGTCATTCGAGGCGATCGAGCCGCTCCATCATCGCGCCAAGATTGCGACAAGCCTGCGTGCCGTTCTTCATGAAAATCTCGAAGCCGCAATTTCAATTTCCGATTTGTGCGAGAGAATGGGCGTTCGCGAGCGCACACTTTATGTGGCCTGCCAGGAGGCCTTTGGCAAACCTCCAAAACGTCTGCTTCATAAATTGCGTTTGAATGCAACCAAGCGCCAACTATCCCAGCCGTTCGCTCACACGGATGTCACTTCGGTCGCGCTGCGCTTTGGGTTCCTTCATCTAGGACGTTTCGCGGCCGAGTACCGTAGTCTGTTTGGCGAACTCCCTTCAGTGACACTTGCGCGGGCGCGCGGCGAACAAATCAGGCGATGGCCAAGGCAGCCATGAGCCGCCTCCAGCCGGAAGCGGGCCGCGATGCAGAGCAACCCCGGCTCAGTAGCACCGGGTATGAAGTCGTCCATATGCATCGACTACCTGGATACAGTGCCTCGCGACCCGGCGGGCGAACGATTACGAGTGCGCCGACGACCGCTCCACCATAGATGGCCCGCCGCGTGGTCCGGCGCGCGACTCCGGCATAGTTCAGCGGCGTGAGTGGTCTGCCGATCCTCGACTCTGCGCTTGTCGTCAGCGCGCCGCCCCGGCCCAAGATTGCAGGCTCTGCGACCATTAGAGCACCTGCGCCGAGGACGGCTGCGATCGCGACAGACGATGTCGACCGTGTTTTGTCGTTCATTGTGCAGCTCCTGCAACAATACCCGCCGGAACCTCATCGATGTCCGCCAGCGATTTGACATCAACCGAGTTGGCCCCTTGCGGCACTTTGAAAGTGAATGCGTCGGAACTGGCTGGTGAGGCTGTGGTTAGCGATTTGATACGGATAGTGTATTGCGGGCTTCCGGCGACGGTTTTGCTGGTAATGACATACTTGCGGGGGATCGGGTTGGCGCCGATCTCGACCCACAGCTGCCAATCGACCTCCCCGCCGCGAAATGCCAAGTGATTGCATTCCCGGCCGTCAATGACGCCATGACCGATATGCCTAATCTCAGTGGCGTCCGCGACGAGTTCGTCATAGACGCCCGCCAACAGCAGATCGGCTCCCGGCGTCGACACACCGAACTCATCCCTGAGGTGGTGAATAAGCTCATCAATGGAGCCTGGCGCCTTGATCTGGGCGTAGGTGTTATTGTGCCGACCCAGGATCGTTGCCGTCGTGCCGTCGAACATCATCTCCACGTGCGAATAGCCGCCCGCTCGTTTGGCAAAAAGGCGATCTGGGCGTCTAATCGTCACTTCACCGGAATTCGTGAACTGGATCTTCTGCAATGCGGGCGTGATCACCTCGATGTCTGAATCGAACGTGGCGCTGATTACGTTCTGGCTCGCCAGATAGTCGGCCATCGCCTTCAGTATGTTGCGTGCACTCTGGTCCTCTGCCTGAACCGGCGACGCAACAGTGAGGATCGATGCCATGAGAACCAGTAAAGAGCACGCGCGCTGGCGCAACCTGGTAATCCGCCCAATCGAGTTCTTACTACCCATTGTCATCTCCAGCACTCACTGCCCTTAAAGTCTTCGCGAAGTTCGACCGAACGGGCCTCTCCCGAAGCCATCGATTGCTCTTGGTGACTGCTTCAGCGAACGCACCAGACGCGGAATCTCGCTATCATTCCGCCAGTCGCGGAACTATCCAGTTTCTGCAAACAGAGGACACGATGAGCGTAAACGCTCGTTAGCGTAAACGCAGCGCGCGACGCAGTTGCTCGACGCGAGATCATCGATGGCGGGCATTTGAATCGACGGCGCAGCCCCTGCACCCGGCTCTGGTCGGTGGCGACCTCGAATTTCAAAGCATTGCGATGGCTACGGCAATGCCGGCGCCGACGCTTATGATCGAAAGTCCGGCCATGTAAAGTAGGAGCCAGCCGATCTCCCGCATCTCACTTGAGAAAGCCACCCCTAGCACTCTCGCACGAAGGCTCGGAGCTTCAATTCGCCTGGATCCGCTCGACGCCGGAATTTCCGAGCTTTGACGTCCATAGTCGGCAAGACGCTTGATCCCATCAATGTCCAGAAGGCGCCAGCCTCCGGTGTGATCCGGTTCGACCAGGCGCCGCTCCTGCAACAACTGAAGCCCACGAGATAGAACGTCGAGTTCGAGCCCAACGGCATTCGCAACCGAAGCGCAGTCGAGAGAGTCATGGATTACCGCGACGTCTCTGCCCTCGTGCCCGTTCTGTATTGATAGAGCGACAAGGAATGCAGCAACTCGACCTAACGGATCCAAGCGGATGGCGTGGAGGAGCTTACTGCGCTCGAATTCGGCGTGAAGATCACCAGTGCTCGACTGAGCACTCTCCTTCGCAGGCGACGGCGGCTCCCTCGCCGGGGCGGTGGCCCTCTTAGAAAGTGATGTCTCGGCCGTTACCTCGCCTGCAGGACGCGCTCGAAGGGGTCGGGCCATGGTTCACCATCAGGGCGTGCACGATCATCGACGAGCGGCTACGCGCCTTCCCGCTTTACACGGGCGGGCACTAGGACCGCGGACCTCTTCGCATAAGAACCCCCTGTCAGGTGTGAACTGCCAGGTTCTTGAGCTGGGTGAAGGTAGCGCGGTAATTCCCGCCGGCACTATCCAATTCCTGCACAATGAGGCGCTGCCGCGGGTCCGTCGCGGAATATCGTAAACGCGCGCCCACGGCTCCCTTTTCGCTCCCGATAGGACCTACGAAAGCTTAGTACAATGGGGTGATGGTCGGCCATGGCATCCTCAGTGGCCGGCTGGTCTGTTGACGTTTGCCGCCGGCATTGCGTTGCCGGACAATCACGCTTTTCCGACATTCGGGATCGACACGGCTTAGCGGTTGCAGGCGTTTCAGCGCTGTGGCGATAATACGAATCGTTGCGTACCACTCAACATGCAAGGAGCACGGAATGCTTGATCGCATGGGCGCAACCTTGTGCTCCACGTTGTTCGCACTTGCTGTCATTCCCAATGACGTTTGCGCTTCTGACTTGGGATCGCCGCCAACCAATCTTACGGAAGTTCGGCCGCAGTGGACGGTTCATGCCACTCCTTACGGGTGGCTGCCGTTCTTGAATGGCACATCGACCATTCGCGGCCGGACGACAGACATCGATCTAAAGCCCATCGATGTTCTGGAAAACCTCGATGCAGTCCCGTGGATGAGCTATACCGAGCTGCGCAAGGGGCCACTGGTGCTGTACAACGACATTTTCTATGCCAAGCTCGGCGCATCAGGCAGTGAGGTACGCGCGAGAGATTTCGGGCCGATCCTAACGGGCTCGTTCGGCGCATCCGCCACTCTTGATTTCGAGCAGCTCGTCATCGAGGTTGGGGGCGCTTACGAGGTTGCGCGCTGGCAGGGAAGCAGCACCTTTACGGCCATCGACATACTTGCCGGCGCCAGATATTGGCACCAGCGACTGGAGGTCGGCGTCGATATTGCTGGCTCCGTGAACATTGGCGGATTTGAACTCTCCGGCGATCGCGCGATCAATCGGAGCGGCTCCGTCGATTGGGTTGATCCGTTGATTGGTGTGCGGTTGCGCCATGGTCTTGCACCAGGGCAAGAAGTGATTGTCCGCGCCGATATTGGCGGCTTTGATATTGGTAGCGATCTCTCTTGGAATCTTATGGGCGCCTACGCCTTCGACATAGGCGCGCGCGATGGGATCACGTACACCGGCATGCTCGGCTACCGGGCTCTCGATGTCGACTATTCTGACGGCGCAGGCCCGTCCCGCTATCGCTATAACGTGCTGCAGCACGGCCCCATGGTGGGGCTGACGGTTTCCTTCTGAGGAACGTCACCAGAGCAACTGCTTGCCCTGGAGCCGGAGGGATCGAGAGCTTAATTGTGGGCTAGCGTCTCCTTTGATCCGAGCCTTGAGCGCAATGCGACGTCCGAACGCGGCTGTTGCGCCCGACGGCTCACGTCCGCTGTACGTGGTCGAGCGCCCGCGACCACGTGGCACAAACGGCACGGTCTGTGCAAGCCTCGATGGCCCGCTTTCTCAGGGAGTCGCCTTCTGGCGCTGAGCGCCGGACATCGCCTGAGGTCTGCAGTGGGTCACGAACGCCAGTCAAGACGACCGGCGAGTGCGGCTGCTTCACCTCGGTCAGCAGCCTTATGACAGCGTGGCGCGAACTGGCGGTCAGGGCCAAATCCGGACGTTGTAACCCGAACGACGCCATGAGAAGCTCGGCGTATCGTTGGGGATTTCGCCATGCAGTTCGACTTCGACACCATGTCTTCGGCCGCTCGCTTCGCCTTTCTGACGGGCGCGGTCGTTCCGCGACCCATTGCCTTGATCACGACATTGACGCCTCAGGGTGGCTGCAATGCAGCGCCTTATACCTTCTTTAGCATCGCCGGCACCGAGCCGCCTGTCGTCACCGTTACCGTGCTCCCAACGCCGGATGGTCGAATGAAGGACACAGGCGCGAATATTCTCCACACCAAGGAGTTCGTCGTAAATCTTGTTTCAGAAGATCTGGCCGCCGCAATGAACCTGACATGCATCGACGCACCGGCAGGGATTGATGAATTGGCACTTGCTGGATTGGCGCCAGCGCCCTCAGTCAAAATCAAGGCTCCACGCATCGAACGCAGTCCGATATCCCTGGAGTGCGTCCTGCACACGACGGTCCCTCTAAGCCCGAACCAATTGATTATTGTTGGACGGATCGTTCAGGCACACGCACGAGACGATATCGTTCAAGACGCTAGAGAGCCTGTACTCGATACAAATGCCATGCACCTCATCGGCGGGATGCATGGCGCGAAGTGGTATACGCGCACATCGGACCTATTCGCCATGGATCGACCGACGTGGGCCAATTGGCTTCGTGAGGGCAATGCGAAGTCTTAGTGAGACAATCGCACTCTGCGAGCCACGGCCAGAGTCCGCTTCGGGTCAACCGCGTCGCGCAGGTAACCATGCCAAGGAAGAAATTGCTCGGAACCTGACGCGCGATCGAGCCTTTGGGATGAATGCGCTCATGCTGGTTTGTCTCTCAAACAAGGAGACAAGTCATGAACGACAACGACGCCTCGATTCCCGGGAAGCCTGTCCGGCGGCCACCCTGGAACAAGGATAAGATCATCGGCCCGAAGCCCCCGCTCCGCCAAGGGCATGTCTGGTCTATCCGAACGCGCCTTCAGCTAGAGAAGCGCGCTCGAGACCTTGCCCTCTTCAATCTTGCGATCGACAGCAAGCTCCGCGGCTGTGATGTGGTGGCAGTCCGCGTCGATGACGTGGCTCCCAGCGGCTACGCATCTGACCGGGCCACCGTTCGACAGAAGAAGACTGGTCGCCCGGTGCGGTTCGAGATGACGGAACAGACCCGTCAAGAGATAGACGATTATCTACGCCTCACCGGACGGCGGGTCGGTCAATTCCTGTTCTCAGGCCGGCGTGGTCCGGACAGCGGCCTTACGACGCGGCAGTATGCGCGCCTTGTCGGTGAATAGGTCGTGAGCATCGGCCTCGACCCGTTGAAGTTCGGGACGCACTCGCTGCGTCGCACCAAGGCCACCTTGATCTACCGTCGGACCGGCAATCTACGTGCCGTTCAGCTGCTTCTCGGTCACACCAAGATCGAGAGTACCGTTCGCTACCTCGGTGTTGAGATCGACGACGCCATAGAGATCGCGGAAAAGATCGACGTCTGATCTACCCGGGCAGAGCTGCCGCGCTCTGCCCGACCTCGATCCGACGCGTTGGGCCACAAGCGGAAGTCAACCGGAGCAATACTTGCGCACGCATCGCCGGCAGAAGTTGAAACCAATCCAGACATCAATGTGAGCGAGCTTGGCCGATCAGCTGGGCGAGTTGTTTGCTCCAAGCGGGATTGAGCTCCATCAGCGGTGCAAGAGCGTCGCCGTCCGGTTTCTTCAATTTGTCGATCCGGTTTGCAGCGCGCTTCGCCTCATCGAGATCGCGTGCCGCCGCATGACATGCGGCCAGGGTCTCAGAGGTCGGCCTCCAGTCCGGGCGGACCTTCAAAGCCTCGTTGGCGCTTTTGACCGCGTCGTTCGCCTGGCCCGCAAACAGTTGCGCCAGTGCCAGCAGGTTGTACCAGACAAAGTTCTGCGGATCGTTCGGATTCAGCGCCAACCCGTGTTGGAGCGGAGCAGTCGCTTCGGTCGCACGCCCATCAAAGAGGCGCGACAGGCCCAGCACGAGATACCCGAGTGCGAAGCTCGAATTCAAAGAAACAGCTTTCTCGGCAGCGAGGACGGCCAGCCTAGGCACTCTGCCGTAGGCACTCGCAATGGCGAAGGCGTAGTGCGCGTACGGGTCCCTGCCATCAAGATAAATTGCGCGCGACGCAGCCTCCATTCCCTCTTTGATGACGGCGTCCGCATCATCAGTCCAGGCGTATGCAATGAGGCCGGCGTTCACCCTTGCCAGCCAGATGTGAGCCTCGGGAAGATCAGGGTCGATTGCACAGGCTTGCCGGAAGAGCTTGCGGGCGGCATAATGGCTGTCGCGCGCGATCTTGTGGAATTGCCATGTCCCTTGGCGAACGAGATCCCAGGCCGTTACGTTGCCGGTGTGTCGGGACGTGGCGAGACGCGCCTCGGTCTTCAAAAGCTCGGGTTCGATGGCGCCCGCCACACGTTCGGCGATCTCATCCTGGATCGCGAAGACATCGGCCAATTGGACATCATAGCGCTCGGCCCAGAGTTGCCCTCTCGTCTCGGCGTCGACGAGCTGTGCAGAAATGCGCAGCCGGCCCGAGGCATGCCGCAGACTGCCTTCCAGCAGATAGCGTGCGCCGAGGTCTCGAGACACTTGGCGGGAATCGACAGCCTTACCTTTGAATGCGAAGCTCGAGCTACGCGAGATGACTCTGAACCATCTGAAGCGCATGAGCGCCATGATGATGTCGTCGGTGATGCCATCCGCCAGGTATTCCTTGTCGTGCCCGCCACCGCCGATCGTGAACGGTAGAACGGCAACCGCTGGTCGCGACGATGCGGAGCCCTGCTCGAACTGTGGAACCACATCGTTGTCTTGGCCCGTCGGCGAACTTGCAAAACGATAGCCGACACGGGGAACCGTAACGATCCACTCGGTTCCGTCTTCAGCCGTCCCCAACAATTTTCTCAGCGCTGCGATCTGCACTGACAGGTTGCTTTCCTCGATCGCCGTGCCGGGCCAAGCCGCCTCCATCAAGTCGGCCTTGGTAACCGTCGAGCCACTGTGGTTCAGCAGCGCTTTCAGCAGCGATAGACCCCTGTTGCTCACGACCACAGGACGGCCATCGCGGAGCAGTGCTCCGCGTCCAGTGTCGAGCGTGAATTCCCCGAACTCGAAGCGTCGGCTTGTCATGGGCTCAACTTATCGGAGTTCGCAGGATTTCGGAACTTTTCGGAATGCGCTTCAAGACGAGCGGAGAGCCCTCGGCCATGCTGTGCACGTCGATGATGCTCACCACAAAGGAACACAGTTATGACCAAGCTCTTTTCGCGAACGGCGCAGCGTGTGCCCCAAGGAAAGCATACCAAGGGATACGTGTTGAAAGGCGACACCGGCTACAAGGCAGAGCAGGGCTCCCACTATGCGCCAGGCATCAGTGCCGAGACCGTCGGCTCGAGCGTGCTGTGGTTTGGCATGGTGACGTTGCCGCCCGGTCAACGAACCAAGGCCCACATCCACGAAAAGCATGAGACGGCCTTCTACTTCCTGAGTGGGGACGAGGTGGAGCTGTGGACGGGCGACCAGCTCCAGCGCTGCGACAAGGCGCATCCCGGCGACTACATGTTCATCCCTGCCGGCCTGCCTCACGTTGCGGTCAATCGCAGCTCGACCCCTGCCGTTTTTGTCGGCGCACGAAATGAAGCGACCGCTCAAGAAACTGTGGTCATGCATCCGGAACTGGACGGCAAGGTGCCGTGACGTCTGTCGGACAGACGACGATCAATGGCATCAACTGGGGGTGCTGCCGACCAAATCTACGGCCTTTCTCGCCCAAGTGAGTTCGGCAGCAGTGGGTCAACTTTGACCGGTACCGGGGCAATGTGAATGTCTGCTCGCCACCCAAGAGGCTCCCTCGTGCGGGCGACGCGCTGGGCCCGAAGCCAACTTCGCTGGTGCGTCTGCTCGCGAG
>Ga0182740_1001556_pt1 | contig 15322 bp, 12 predicted proteins | sample eDN5th37CKraftBY_FD_128872 | JGI IMG/M metagenome (GOLD analysis project Ga0182740, IMG submission 128872) | Enriched backyard soil microbial communities from Emeryville, California, USA - eDNA 5th pass 37_C Kraft BY (version 2) (version 2) | ecosystem: Environmental > Terrestrial > Soil >...
GGCGCGCTTGCCGAGCACGGGCCAGAGCTTCAGCTCCACTTTCGTCGTGAAACCGAGCGTGCCTTCGGAGCCGACGAGAATATGCGCGAGATTCGCGTCATTCTTGCCGGGCACGAATGAATCGAGGTTGTAGCCGCCGACGCGGCGCTGCACCTTCGGGAAGTTCTTCTCGATTTCGCCCGCTTCACGGGCGCCGAGCGAAAGCAGAAACTGCTCGAACGGATTTTGCGGCATTGAGCCGACCGGGCCGAAATGCGCAACCTTTCCGTCCGCCAGCACGGCGTCGATCGACAGCACGTTCTCGCGCGTATTGCCGTAGCGCAGCGAGCGGCCGCCGCAGGAATTGTTGCCAGTCATGCCGCCGATGGTGGCGCGCGAGGCGGTCGAGACATCGACGGGAAACCACAAGCCATGCGGCTTCAGTGCGCGATTCAGATTGTCGAGCACAATACCGGGCTCGACCACGGCGCGGCGGTTTTCGACGTCGAGCTCGACGATCTTGTTCAGGTATTTCGAGCAATCGATGACCAGCGAGTGATTGATCGTCTGGCCGCACTGCGAGGTTCCGCCGCCGCGCGGCGTGACCGGCACGCCCTCTTCGCGCGCCAGCGCGATGGCACGCTCCGCATCAAGCATGGTTTTCGGCACGACGACGCCCAGCGGCATCAACTGGTAATGGGAAGCGTCGGTGGCGTAACGGCCCCGGCTGAAGGCGTCGAACAGCACCTCGCCGGTGATTTCGGCTTTCAGGCGGCGCTCAAGGCCAGGCATCAATTTTACGGACATACGACGGCTTATTCCATGCAACGGCTAAATCGTTCAATCGCGGAGTTCTATAAAGGATGCGTCTTTATATTATAGGCCCCTGCGCAAGCATTGTGCGACGGCCGGTTTCGCGATACGAACTCGGCCAACAACGGACTTCCTTCACATAATTCAGGGACGATTACGATGGCCAAGAATGCTTCGCGCGTGGCAGGCCGCCACTTTCTCCATATCCCCGGCCCGTCGCCGCTGCCGGACCGTGTATTGCGGGCGATGGATCGCTCGATCATCGATCACCGCGGCCCGGAATTCGCGAAGCTCGCCAAGCGGTGCCTCGAGGGCATCAAGACGATCTTCAAGACCGCGAACCCGGTCATCATCTACACCGCGACCGGCACCGGCGCGTGGGAAGGCGCCCTCGTCAACACGCTCTCTCCGGGCGACAAGGTGCTGATGATCGAAACCGGCCAGTTCGGCACGCTGTGGAAGAAGCTCGCCGAGAAGATCGGCCTCAAGCCGGAATTCCTCAAGACCGACTGGCGTCACGGCGCCGATCCGAAGGCGATCGAAGCCCATCTCAAGGAAGACAAGAACCACGAGATCAAGGCGGTCTGCGTCCTGCATAACGAAACGTCGACCGGCGCGCTCTCGCCGATTGCCGAAATCCGCAAGGCGATCGACGCGGCCGGCCACCCGGCGCTGCTGATGGTCGATACGATCTCCTCGCTCGCCTCGGCCGACTATCGCCATGACGAGTGGGGCGTCGATGTTTCGGTCGGCGGCGCGCAGAAGGGTCTGATGCTGCCGCCCGGCATGTCGTTCAACGCCGTCTCGGACAAGGCGCTTGCCGCGAACAAGAAATCGACCATGCCGAAATCGTTCTGGGCGTGGGACGAGATGCTCGCCATGAACAAGAACGGCTACTTCCCCTATACGCCGGGAACCATGATGCTGTTCGGCCTCGCTGAAGCGATCGACATGCTGCACGAGGAAGGCCTCGACAACGTGTTCGCCCGCCACAATCGCCTCGCTGAAGCGACCCGCCGCGCCGTGAATGCCTGGGGTCTCGAAATCCTCTGTCTGGATCCGAAGAAATATTCGCCGACGCTGACGGCGGTGCTTCTGCCCGAAGGCCATGACGCCGACGCGTTCCGCGCGCTCGCGCTCGAAACCTTCAACATCTCCTATGGCGCAAGCTTCGGCCAGTTTGCCGGCCGGTATTTCCGCATCGGCCATCTCGGCGACATCAACGACCTCACGCTGATGGGCGCGCTCTCGGGCACCGAAATGGCGCTGCAGCTCGCAGGCGTTCCGATCAAGAAGGGCGGCGCGCAGGCGGCGATGGATTATCTCCAGGAAGCCGCGTCAAAGCACATGCGGATCGCGGCACAGTAAGCCGTAAGGCTCAAACCGCAGGGCTCAAACCGCAGGGCTCGAATAAAAATGGCCGGGTTCATCCCCGGCCATTTTCATTTCCATTGCCGGCCGCCCGTTACTGCGCGGCGACGCCCCTGCCCTGGCTGAGGCTTGCTTCCATCACTTCGATATTGCGGCGAATGCGCGGATTTTCCGGATCCTTGGCTTGCGCCGCGAGAAATTTCTTGCGCGCCGTCCGATAGTCGCCGCGCAACAGATACGAATAACCCTGATTGTTCAACACTTCCGGGACCGGGCCGACAATGGCAAGCGCCTGGCGATAGGCGCGATCCGCTTCATCAAAGCGGCGCAAGCGATCGTAGGAGGCCGCAAGGCCAAGCCAGGCTTCGGCATCGCGCGGCGACAATTCGACGGCGCGGCGGAAATGACGCTCGGCAAGGCCGAAGTCGCGAGCGCGGAAATGCTTCTTGCCGAGGCTCAACTCATCATGCTGATCGTCGCCCAACAGCGGCGTCTCGGGCAGCACCGGCGACTGCGGGCCGTCGGAAACATAGGTCGCGTTCTGAATGACCGGCTGTTCCAGCGGACGCGGCTCCATCGAAACCGGCGTTCCATTTGCATCGACATAATGGGTCCCGGAATATTCGGCGGTCGTCTGGCTGCAAGCTGCCAGCCAGAACAGAAAGGCGCCCGACACCAGCGCGCGGATCACAGAAGCACTCATCGCCCAACCCCAATCAGAACGCGGTTACGAACCGCGACATCCGCCACTCTACGGCCCGCGCGTTAATAATCCGGCGTCGAGGAACCATCGGCAAATTCCGTAAATTTGAAGCAATCCGTGCGGACATCGTTAATACACGCCGTACTTCACGCGGATGAAAGCAGGCAGCAGCGTGACGACTACCAGCACCGGGAAGATGCAAAGGATCAGCGGCACCGACAGCTTCGCCGGCAGGCTGTAAGCCTTCTCCTCGGCGCGCGAGAGCCGCTTGTGGCGCATCTCGTCGCTGTAGACACGCAGCGCATCGGTGACGCTGGAGCCGAGCTCGGTCGATTGCTGCAACAGCGTCGCGAAGGAGCGCGCCTCTTCGAGGCCGAGCCGGTCGCCGAGATGCTCGAGCGCTTCGGGCAATGTGCGGCCGGCGCGGATTTCGAGCGTCGCCATGTGGATGTTGGCGGAAAGCGAGCGATAGGAATCGGCAAGTTCGCGCCCGACGCGGTCGAGCGCCGCTTCCATCGCAAGCCCCGCTTCGGCGCAGACGACGAGAAGATCCATGAAATCCGGAAAACCGGCGCGGTGCTCGTTGCGATTCGCGGTGATGCGGCGGTTGAGATAGAAATTCGGCGCGAAATAGCCGAGCAGCGCGGCAAAACCGATCAGCGCCCAGCGGTTCGACCAATTCATGTCGGCCGGCGCGAGGAAGAAGGCGAGCGCCAGGAAAGCAAGGCCGAAGACCGCCCGCGCGACGAAATAATAGCCCGCCGCGCGTGGATTGAGGAAACCCGCCTGAATCAGGCGGGTTTGCAACAGCTTCACGTTGCCGGTGTCGGTGGCCGAATAATATTTTGCGGTGTAATCGATCAGCTTCTGCGCCGTCTTGAGGCTCGCGGCGCGCAGCGATTGCTGCTGGCTGGCGGCATTCACGGCCGAGCCGGTCAGCGCGTCGTTGACACGGCGGCTCACCGATTTTTTTGCGCGCAGGAAGCTCATCGCGACCAATGCGAGCGCCGCGGCCGCGAAGAAGACGAATACGCTGAGCAGCAGCGCCGGATTGTCGCCGATCAGATCGAAAAACGGATCGAGCAGGCTTGCCATCGTTCAGACCTTGAAGTTGATCATCTTGTGCATGATCAGATTGCCGACCAGCATCCAGGCTCCCGCCGCGCCGAGCGCGATCTTGGTCGCTTCAATGTGCCAGACGCTGCCGTAAAACTCCGGCGACATCATCTGCAGAATCAGGAACATCGCGATCGGCAGCGACGACAGAAGCAATGCCGAAAAACGCCCTTCCGACGCGAGCGCCTTGATCTTGCGGCGCATCTTGAAGCGGAGACGAATGACCGCCGAGAGACTGCCGAGGATTTCGCTCAAATTGCCGCCGGTCGAGCCTTGAATGGCGACCGCCGTCACGAACAGCGGCATATCCTCCTGGCCGACGCGAAAATACATGTTGCGCAGCGCCGTTTCGAGATCGGCGCCATAAGTGATCTCGTCGGCGACCATGCCGAACTCGCTGCCGATGGGATCGGGCATTTCGCGGCCGACCATCTGGATCGCGATCGGCACCGGATGACCCGCCCGCAAGCTGCGGACGATGACGTCGATCGCGTCGGGAAACAGCATGCCGAACTTCCTGTGACGGCGGCCGCGCAAAAAACGCAGCACGAGAAGCGGCAGCAGCGTGCAGCAAAACAGCGCCGCGAGGCCGCAGGCGATCCAGCCGAAGCCGCGCAGCGCCATGACGCCCGATACAGCGAGCGCGAACAGCGCGACGATGCCCGCGAATTTCCACAAGCCGATGGTGACACCGGATTGCATCATCAGGCGGTTGAAGGACTGGATCCGGAAGGCGTAGTCGCCGCCGCTCGTGAGCGAGCGCTCGCGGCGGAGCTGCAGCAAAATGTTCTCGCGATTCGACTCGGTCTGCAAAAGCCGCATGCGGCGATTCACCGTCGTCTTGTAGGACGCGGCGCTGAAGAACATGAGGTAAGCCGCCTCGACGAACAAAATCGTCGAGATCGCCGCGAAGATGTAGATCAGCGTGACCGGATTGATGTCGAACATCGCTCCCTCACATAGGCTTGGAGGGATCGAAATAGGCGCCGGGGATCGTGATGCCCATCGCCGCAAGATCCGAAAGAAAGCGCGGACGCACACCGGTTGCCTGGAAATGACCGATGATCTCACCGTTATCGTCAGTGCCAGTGCGGACGTATTTGTAGATTTCCTGCATCTGGATGATATCGCCTTCCATGCCGGTAAGCTCGGAAATGGAAGTGACGCGGCGCTTGCCGTCGGAAAAGCGCTGTAGCTGCACGATGACGCGGATCGCGGCCGCGATCTGGCCGCGGACGCTCGCGATGGTCATCGGCTGGCCGGCCATGCCGATCATCTGCTCGAGGCGCGAGATCGCTTCGCGCGGGTTATTGGCGTGGATCGTCGCCATCGAGCCTTCGTGACCCGTATTCATCGCTTGCAGCATGTCGAAGGCTTCCTCGCCGCGGCACTCGCCGAGGATGATGCGCTCGGGGCGCATACGCAGCGCGTTCTTGACGAGATCGCGCTGGCGGATTTCGCCCTTGCCTTCGATGTTCGGCGGCCGCGTTTCCATGCGCGCGACATGCGGCTGCTGAAGCTGCAATTCGGCGGCGTCTTCGATGGTGATGAGGCGCTCCTTGTCCGAGATGAACGAGGAGAGCGCATTCAGCATTGTCGTCTTGCCCGAGCCGGTGCCGCCCGAGATGATCGTGGTGATACGGGCACGCACGGCGGCGGCAAGGAGCGCCGCCATTTGCGGCTTGATCGCGCCGATCTCGACGAGCTTGTTGAGGTTGAACGGCCGCTTGGAAAATTTACGGATCGAGACGAGCGCGCCGTCCACGGCGATGGGGCGGATCGCGACGTTGACGCGCGAGCCATCGAGAAGGCGCGCGTCGCAAAGCGGATAGGATTCGTCGACGCGGCGGCCGACCGCCGAAACGATTTTATTGATGATGCGCAGGAGATGCGCCTCGTCCTTGAAGCGGACGACGGTGGGCTCGAGAACGCCGAGGCGCTCGACATAGACCTGCTCGTGACCGTTGATCAGGATGTCGTTGACCGTGGGGTCTTTCAGAAGCGGCTCGAGCGGGCCGAGGCCCGTCATCTCGTCGAGGATTTCATCGACAAAATCCGAGAGTTCGCGCGTATTGAGCGGCAGGCGCTCGTTCATCACATATTGCGAGACGAGGCCGCCGATCTGCTTCTTCATTTCCTCGGGTGGAAGCTTTTCAAGCGCCGAAAGATTGATCTCCTCGATCAGCCGCCGGTGCAGGCGCACCTTGGCGTCGAGCAGCTTGGATTTCAGCTGCGGATTGCTCTCCTGCGGGGCCTCGGTGACGATTTCCGGAACCGGCGGCACGAAAGCCGGCGATTCGACGGCTGGCGCGGCTTCCGGCTCGGCGACGGCGACGGCCGCCTGGCGGCTGGTGAAACGGCCAAACATCGTTACCTCCGCGCCCAGGCCAGAAGACGCGGGCGGGCGCCGGCTGCCTGCGACCGCTTGGCTTTGGCTGCATGCGGCATGACGATCCTGCGCAAATGCGCCGTGACATTATTGCCGGCTTTCACCTCTTCGAGCGGCACACCGCGATCGATCGCTTCGCGCACGACACGATAATTGTTCGGGATAAAACCGCCGAACGCGCCGCCGAGCGCTTTTTCGATGTCCGCGAGGCGCAGGCCCGGCGCGAACATGCGCTGCTCGAAACGATTGACGATGACTTTCGGATGGCAGCCCTCGCCGAGCCGCTCGCGAATCGAGGAGAGCAGGTTCTTGGCGAGCTTCAGGCACGGCACCGTCATTTCGCTGACGATATGCAGCTGATTGGAGCCGAGCAGCACGTCGTCGGTCCAGGAGAACCAGGTGCGCGGCATATCGATCACGACATATTCGAAATTGGCCGACACAAGATCGAGCAGCCGCGTCACGACCAAGGGATCGAACGAGCGCATCTCGGCCGGGCGGCTTGGGGCTGCGATCACCTGCAAGCCGGACGAATGGCGCGACAGCATTACTTCGAGAAGCTGGCGGTCGAGCCGTTCGGGGCGCGGCTCGATTTCGTTGAGGTCGAGGCGCGCTTCAATGTCGAGATAATCTGCGACGGCGCCGTGCTGGAAATCGAGATCGACGAGACAAACGGAAGCCTGGCTGTTCTTGCTGCCCTGCAGGAGAAGCGCGGTCTGGATCGCAAGCGTCGTGACGCCGACACCGCCGGCCGACGGCAAAAACGTATAGATCTGCGCTTCGACCGATTCGCCGCCGCCGCTTTGCGCATTTGCCGCGCGCGCGCAGGACCGCACGAGCTCGATCGGCTCGATGGGCTTGACCAGAAAATCGGCAACGCGCACCTGCACCATCTTGCGGGCGACAGCCGCATCGAGCGACTGGGTGATGGCGATCAGCGGCGGATTGCCCGCAAGCTGCGCGGCAAAACGCGAAAGCGCCGCGAACTCCTCGGGCTGTGTCGCGTCGAGATCGACGATCACCACGGCGGCATCGGCGGCATTCAACCGGCCGCTTTCGACGCTCAACTTGCCTTTGACGAGCTGCAGTTCGATCTGGGGATTGGCCCCGAAGGTCGTGCGCACGAGCTGTTCGAACGCGTTGTCGGCGGTGAGTACCGCGACGCGGGTCTTGCTGGAAGGCGTGCCGGAGGGAGCAAGCATGGGAGTGGCTGTTATTGCGAAACCGAGGGTGCGGGTTGGGAGGACGATGATGGCGCCTGGTAGCCGACCGAGCTGGTGCCCGTGCCGTGCGGCGGCGTCACCTTGTTGGTGCGATAACGCTCGACGGCGCCTTGCGCCTTCTGGCCGCTGGTGACGATCCGCTGCTCGCCGGCCTCGATCGGCCAGACATCGATGGTATGGGTCGCGATGTTGGTTGCGACCGCATCGCCCGCGGCAAGCGAAACCGTGTCGCGGCGGTCGTAATAGATATCCGAGCAACCGGCGGCGAGCAGGCCGAAGCCTGCAAGGCCCAGAAGCGCAAGACAGCGAAGGTTAGCGGGCCGCGACATGATCGTTTCCTTTCGGCAGATCGAGGATGAAGCCCTGATCGGGCTCGACCGGGACCGCCGGGTTGCGTTCGGGATTCGCCGGATTGGGCTTGGCCACCGCCGGGCGGCGGACTTCATGCTTGCCGAGCAGGAAGAAATCGGCGTCGTTCGGCGGCAGCGTCTTGTCGAGCGGCGTTTTGACCATGTCGATCGGACGGGCCGGCTGCACGAGACGCGGCGTCACGATGATCGTGAGCTCGGTCTCGTTCTTCTGAAACTGCGAACTCTTCATCAGCGCGCCGAGCACCGGAATGTCACCGAGCCACGGCAATTGCTTGGCGGCGGTCGTGCTGGTCGCCTGCAGAAGGCCCGCGACCGCGAAGCTCTGGCCGTCACGCAGCTCGACCGTCGTATTGGCGCGGCGGACGATCAGGCTTGGAATCTGGATGCCGCCGATGCTCATGGTGTTCGTCGGATCGATCTGGCTGACTTCCGGCTCGATCTTGAGATTGATCAGGCCGTTGGCGAGCACGGTCGGCGTGAAGGCAAGACCGACACCGAACTTCTTGAACTCGATGGTGACGGTGTTGAGCGCGCCGGCGACCGGGAACGGAAATTCGCCGCCCGCCAGGAAGCTCGCGGTATCGCCGGAAAGCGCGACGAGATTCGGTTCGGCCAGACGCCGTGCGACGCCGCGATCCTCGAGCGCGCGAATGAGATTGTCGACCTCGAAGCCCTTGCCGAGCAGCGTCGTCAGAACCGAGCCGAACGGCGTCGAATTCGAAAGCAACGTGCCGGTGCCGATCACCGCGTTCGTCGTATTGCCGAACATCTGCCAGTTGACGCCGAGCTCGCGCGAGGCGTTGCGCTGCACTTCGATGAAGCGCACTTCGAGCAGCACCTGCTGCGGTTGGGTGACGCCGACAGAATTGATGACTTCGGGTCCGAATTGCTTGGCCATCGTCACGACGCGATCGAGCGTTACGGCATCGGGCGACTTGCCCGAGAGCATGATGCGGCCGTTGACCGACGAAACGCGGATTTTGGCCTGCGGAAACTGACGGGCGATTTCGGCCTGCAAGCGGCCGATATCATAGGAAACCTCGACGTCGAAAATGCCGACAAGGCGCTTGCCTTCGGCATAAATCGAAACGCGGGTCGTGCCGATCTTCTTGCCGAGGATCGAGATGGCGCGGTCGGTCAGCGGGTTGACGTCGGCGACCAGGGGATCGCCGACGACAACTTCCATGAACGGCGCATCGGTGCGGATATCCTCGGATTTGCCGACGGCGACGACGACATTGCCGGTGATTTTTCGCGCCGACGTAATCGAGATCATCTTCGCTTCTGCCGCTTGCGAAAGCGCGGGGAACATCGCGAAAGCCGCCGCGAAGACGGTGAGCGCGAGCAGAAAGCCGATCAGCGAAGCAGAGCGATCGGACGCCGCGACAGTTTTTGCCTGAGAGGTTTTCATGCCGCTGCCCTGTTATTGTGTCACGGCCGTTTCGCTGAGGCCGGCGCCGTTCCATTCGCCGCCGCCTTCGCTCGGCACGCTGTAATCCTTGCGCTCGGAAGCGCGGGTAATGGTGATGGTCGAAAAGCTCTTCTTGCCCTCGACCGGCGCCGTGCTGCGGCCGATGTCCGTCGCGGAAATCCGGCGGCTTTCGCTGACCGTCGCTTCACCCGCCTTGCGGAGCGCCAGCGACAGAACGCCAAGCTGCGCCGAAAGCGTCAGCTTTTGCGCGGCGACGGTATCGACTTCGAGCGTCACGGCCTTGACGATCATCGGCTTGTCGCTGCGCTCGTCGGCGAGCTGGTCGATGGCAAGCACCGGCGCGTTCTGCAGCACGATGTCGGTGGTGCCGCCCTTGTTTCCGCCGTTGTCGTTGCGGCGGGTGAGCATCACGTCGACGCGATCTCCCGGCAGAATGAAGCCGGCGACGCCCTCGACATCGTTGACGCGGACGGTGATCGCTTTCATGCCGGGTTGAATGAGCGCCGAGAGCGTCGCGCGCTGACCGGGCCCGGTGAGCTTTGCCGCGAGCACCGGCTCATTCGGCTCGATCGGCGCAAGCACGATACGCTTGCCCGGCGCGAGCATTTCATTGATGGAGGCAAAGGCGCCGGGCGGCACGGCGTTTTCCGGCCAGTCCACTTCGGCGAGAACGCCGGGCTGCAACGGGTTGCCGAAACGAAGCGGCGACTTCGCGACGACGACCTTGCGCGTCGCCGCGGGCCTGGTATCCGCCTTCATTGCTTTTGAGCGCAGCGCATCCTGGCGCGAAAGCCACATCTGCGCAACGAACACTGCCGCAAGGCCAAACACGCCCGCGAGTACAACCATTACAATCGAACTGACACGCACCGCTGACACCCCTATCCGATCGGGCGACTATCGCGGGCGGCGTATCTAATAAGCGTTGTTTGGATCGCTCCAATTATTCGCAATCAGGCAAGGATTTGATTCATGTTAAAAGAGTGTTGAAAGCACTCGATAAAAGGCGACCTAAACGCATTGCTCGAAAACGACCGATCGCCGAACGGCGCCATTTCCTTGGTGAAGAAATGCTTGCGGCCGGAAAACCGGCCGCAAGATGCAGCCCCATTTTTGCCCTTCCGGCGTGAGCGCCAACGCCCCGGATAGTAACTTTTCGGCCTCTCTGCGACGTCCTGTTCCATCGGCTCGCATTGCGGGAGCATGGCTGCCCTGCTCGCCGAAAGGCTTATGAAAACGGCCGGAAACGGCACGTTTTCCGGTGCTTTCGATGCAGCCGTGAGTGGAATCGGGCGGAAGATTTCGGTACATACGCCGCATGACAAAACATGCACCCGCCCGCGGCGTGTGGCCTGCGGCCTCGACGCCCTTCCGCCCCGATCTTTCAATCGATTTCGAGCTTTACATCGCCCATTGCCGCAAGCTCCTCGAAGAAGGCGCCCACGGCCTCGCGGCGCTCGGCACCACGAGCGAAGCCAATTCGCTCGACTTCGACGAGCGCAGGAACGCGCTGGAGAAGCTCGTCGCCGCCGGTATTCCCGCCGACAAGCTCCTGCCCGGCACCGGCGCACCGGCAATCGGCGACGCGGTGAAGCTCACCAAGCACGCGGTCGAGCTCGGTTGCCGCGGCGTGCTGTTGCTGCCGCCTTACTATTACAAGGGCGTCTCCGACGACGGGTTGTTCGCTTTCGTCACGCAAGTCATCAAGCGCGTGAACGATCCGCGTCTTTCGCTTTATCTCTATAACTTCCCGCAGATGAGTGCGATCGCCTGGTCGCCGGATCTGATCGGCCGGCTGCTGAAGGAATTTCCCGAAGTCATCGTCGGCCTCAAGGATTCCTCTGGCGATGTCGCCTATCAGAATACGCTGCTCGAGCGCTTCCCCGGCTTTGCCGTGTTTCCGGCGAGCGAAGCGCTGCTCCTCGCCGCGCTCAAGAAGGGGGCCGCTGGCTGCGTTTCGGCTTCGGCCAACGTCAATGCCGGGCCGATCAGCAAGCTCTACAACACCTGGCAGAGCGCCGATGTGAAGGGACTGAACGAGTCCGTCACCGCCGTGCGTCTCGTCATGCAGAAGTTCAACGCCGTCGCAGGCGTCAAGGCCGTGCTCGCCGACCGTTATAAGGCGCCGAACTGGTCGATTACGCGGCCGCCGCTTGTTCCGCTCACCGACGCACAGGCCAAGGAGTTGCTCGGCGAATTGAAGAAGGTCGAAGCCGGAGCGCTTGTATGAGCAAAAAGGGGCTGCGCTCGCGCCTTGCGAAATACGGCGACGACGAATTCTCGCTGTTCCTGCGGCGCGGCTTCCTGAAGGGCGCAGGCTATGACGACGAGGCGCTCAGCAAGCCCATCGTCGGCATTCTTTCGACCGCTTCCGACTTCAATCCCTGTCACCGCACGGCGCCGCAGCTCGCGGAAGCCGTGAAAGAGGGCGTGCTCGCCGCCGGCGCGCTGCCCTTCGTATTCCCGACGATCTCGCTGCAGGAATCCTTCGCCTTTCCGTCGTCGATGCTATGGCGGAATTTGATGGCGATGGATGTCGAGGCGATGTGCGCGTCCTTGCCGATGGATGCCGTCGTGCTGATCGGCGGCTGCGACAAGACGATCCCCGCCGAACTGATGGGCGCAATCAGCGCCGATCTGCCCGCGATCGTATTGCCGGTCGGGCCGATGCTCGCCGGCCGCTTCGAGGGCACGCAACTCGGCGCCTGCACCGACTGCCGCCGTCTGTGGTCTTCTTTCCGCGCAGGCTCGATCTCGGAACACGATCTCAACCGCGCTCATGACCAATTGATGCCGACCGCCGGCACCTGCATGGTGATGGGCACTGCGAGCACGATGGCGACGATCGCCGAAACGCTCGGCTTCACGTTGCCGGGCGCAGCCGTGGCGCCCGCGGTCTCCGCCGAGCGCATGCGGATCGCGACGGCGACCGGGCGGCGGGCCGCCGAAATGGCCCAGACCGGCGGGCCGAAGCCCTCCGAACTCATCACCAGAACATCGCTGCGCAATGCATCCGTCGTACTGCAGGCGATTTCCGGCTCGACCAACGCCATCGTGCATCTTGCGGCGATAGCAGGCCGCGCCGGGCTCACCTTCAACCTGCAGGAACTCGATGCCGTCGGCCGCGAAGTGCCCGTACTCGTGAACCTCAAGCCCGCCGGTTCGCAATTTGCCGAGGATTTTCATGCCGGCGGCGCGGTGCCGGCACTGTGGCGCCGCTTGCGCGACAAACTCGATTTCTCGGCCAAGTCCGTCTCGGGCGAAACACTCGGCGATGTCGTGAAGCGCTGGCCGGAATATACCGATGACGAAGTCATCCGCCCGCTCAACCGCCCGGTTGTCGAAGGCGCCGCGATTGCTTCGCTCTACGGAAACCTTGCGCCGCAAGGCGCGGTCATCAAGCTTTCGGCGGCAACGCCCTCCCTCACTTCGCATGAAGGCCCGGCGGTCGTGTTCCGTTCGCTCGACGATCTTTCGCAGCGCATCGACGATCCTGATCTTCCCGTTACGCCCGACAGCGTGCTCGTGCTGCAAAACGCCGGACCGATCGGCGCACCGGGCATGCCGGAGGCAGGCGCATTGCCGATCCCGAAGAAGCTCGGCTCGAAGGGCGTCAAGGATATGGTGCGGATTTCCGACGCGCGCATGAGCGGCACGGCATTCGGCACCGTGGTGTTGCACGTTTCGCCGGAAGCGGCGGCGGGCGGGCCGCTCGCGCTCGTCAGGGACGGCGATCGCATTCGTCTCGACGCCAAAGCGCGCAAGCTCGATCTTCTGGTCGAGGATGCCGAACTCGCAAAGCGCCGCGCCCAATGGACGCCGCCGAAAACACCCAAGCGCGGTTATGAGCGGCTCTATGCCGAGCATGTCTCACAGGCCGATGCGGGCTGCGATTTCGACTTCCTGACGAAAGATCCGGCGTAACGCCGGACATTCGGGCTAGTTGCTGCAGGAATAATAAGAGCGGCATGACGGCTTGAGGCCGCCGAGCGTATTATTGTGCTCGCCGATGATGTTGGAATATTCCTCAAGGAGCCGCTGATCGAGTCCGGCATTGCGCAGGAAATTCGTCGTGTCGGACGACTGGAACTTCTGGTAGGTGCCGTTCGGATAGACGACGATCGAATAACCCGCCGGCACATCGACCGTCGGGCCGTTCGGCAGGATGCGGACGATCACCGAACCGTTCGACGTCGTGAGGTAAAGCTGCGTGCCGGAATAGGCGAAAGTGAATACCGTGCCGCGCACGCCGATCGTCGCGACCGGCGTGTTGATCTGATAGCTTTTCGATTGCTGCGCGCCGGACACGAAACGAAACACGCCCTTGCCGGCATTCATCACGACATTGCCGTTGCCGCGGTTCGGATCGTAAACGAAGCGATCGAGCTTCACTTCCGATTTTGCGCCGACAAGCAGCGTCGTCTGATCGACGAACAAAAGCTGCGCCGAGCTTGCATCGCCCGTGCGGATGACTTCGTTGGCGTGGACATTGCCGCCGGCGGCGAGCGGCTGGCTGCCGCCGAAAACCTGGTTCTTCACGGTCGCGGCGACGCCGATCTTGCTTTGCGCGAAGGCAGCATCGGCACACCATAACGACGCGGCGGCAAACGCGGCGAGCTTCAGCGCCTGTAGCCCCGCCTGTTGTCCCCTGCCAGCCAGCATGACGTCCCTCTCCCGTGGGTGCCGCGACACTACGCGAAGCAGCGGCTCTCCTCCAGCCCAGCCGGGCGCGAGATTTTCGCACCTGTGGCCGGAAAGCCACACAGACTAGCGTCCAATGAGCCGGATTCCGTGATGATCGTCACACTGACCCGAGGTTCTGCCGATTCATTGCCCTGCCTTTCCCTTGTGAGGCAGCAAGCCCGCTGGCATTGTTCCGCGAATGGGCTGGGCGGGATTTTTCGAGGGAAATCAACCCGCTTCGCAGGTCGCGTACAGGGAACGCCGGCGCCGGGATGAAAAGAACACTGCTCGTCATTGCAGCGCTGTTTGCGGTGAGCGTGTCCGGACACGCCGCGCCGAACGAGCTTGCCCGGCTGAACGCGCAGATCATCAACGACCCGCGCAATGTCGAGCTCAATCTGCGCTACGCGCGCGCCGCCGAGGCGGAGGGCGATCTCGGCAAGGCGCTTGCGGCTTATGAGCGCGTGCTGAGCTATGAGCCCGGCAATGCCGAAGCGCGCAAGGGCGCCGATCGGGTCGGCGCACGCATGCTGCCCAATACGCTCCAGATTTTCACCGAGGCCGGCGCAGGTTACGAATCCAACCCGCAAAATTTCACCAATGGCGGCCGTGGCCAGGGTGAATTGTTCGGCCGCGTGCTGCTGAAGGACGAGCGCACGCTCGGCGATACGCGCTGGCGCACGACGGCGCTGTTTGCCGGCAATCTTTATGCGAGGGATGGCGACCTCAATTACGGCTATGCCGGCACGGCATTCGGCCCGGTTTATGCGGTGACGCCGGCGATGACGTTCCACCCCTCGATCGGCGTCGGCGGCGCCTATTTCGATCACCACTATTTCTACAGCGAAGTGTTTGCGACGGCGCTGTTCGAGGGCAACGAAGGCCCGATGAACTATATCGTCCGCTATCGCTTGGGCTATCGCGACTACAACGATTACTTCCCCTCGACGCATGGCGGCTTTGCCGACGTCACCGCGAAATTGCTGTTCCCCGCCGTGCTCGCCAAGGACGATCTTTTCGTGTTCTCGCCTTGGTGGCGCTGGAGCGGTATCGGCGCGGTCGACAATATCAACTTTCTCGCCTCGCCCGACGACTTCCGCACCGGCCGCTACAACGAAATCGGCGCGCGCGCCGAATACTTCAAGCCGGTCACAGACGGCGTCGTTCTCGGCGTCAATTTCTCGGCGCTCAAGCGCTATTACGCGCGCACTGTCGACGATTCCGTTTTCCCGAGCGTCATCA
>Ga0182740_1001557_pt1 | contig 15321 bp, 15 predicted proteins | sample eDN5th37CKraftBY_FD_128872 | JGI IMG/M metagenome (GOLD analysis project Ga0182740, IMG submission 128872) | Enriched backyard soil microbial communities from Emeryville, California, USA - eDNA 5th pass 37_C Kraft BY (version 2) (version 2) | ecosystem: Environmental > Terrestrial > Soil >...
CGTCGCCGCGCTCGAAATCGATGAACAGCAGGCCGGCCCGCGGATTGAGCATCATATTGCCCAGCGTGTTGAAGAACCGGTTGCCGGAAAAGTCCGGAATGGTCAGCACGTCGCCATCGACCCGCACGAATCCCGGTTTGCCGCCGCGGTGCGAAACATCGACCGCGCGGCCGCCCTCGTCCGCGTAGGTCGCCACGAAAAATGTGTCGGATCGCGCAATCAGCGCCCGCGCGACATCGTCTAACCCCTCTCGCTCCTGCGGCGCGCCAGGAAAGCGCAAGGCGGGCGAACGCGAAAAGTGGAACTCCCGCGCCTGGATGTACTGCGGACAATTGCCAAAGGACTGCGCCACCGCTACGTCGAAGCGCTTGCCGTCCCAGGCCGCGATGCGGCCGTTGGCGCGGTTGCGCCGCCGGGTGTGCAACTCGATTCCCAGCAGGCCCACCTGCCGGTCCGGCCCCAGGCCGGCCAGCAGTGGATCATCGGCATCCGGCACGGCCGCCACGCGCAGGCTGCGCGGATCCGGCGAGGACACGAAACCCGGCAGGCCTTCCAGCACGCCCGCCCAGGGATCGCCCTGCTCATCCACCGCTCCCGCTACCAGGAAGGGCAACTGTTCGAAGAAAATGCGATGCTGCTCCGGCATGTAGTCGCGGATGACTTTGCGCCCCGCCACTTCCATGCGTTCGGCGACACCCGCCTGCTGTTGCAGCAAACGTTCACCGGCATGCCAGGGCGCGGACGACGCGGAGGCGGGTTCTACGTTGGTCATGGCGTTCTCCTTGCGGTCGGCGCCCATGTCTCAGGCGGCCGCCAGGCCCACAGGCGACGATGGCATGGGCGCAAAGCGCGGCAAGGCTTCAATGCGGCTAAGCCACGCACGCACGTGCGGGTAGGCATCCAGCGATACATTGCCTTCCGGCGCGTGCGCCACATAGGTGTAGCAGGCGACGTCCGCGATGGTGGGCGCCTCGCCCGCCAGAAATGCGCGCCCGGCCAGCTCGCCATCCATGACTTGCAGCAGGGCATGCGCCCGGGCCAACGTGCTGTCCACGTCATAGGCGGCGCCAAACAGCGTCACCATGCGCGCCGCAGCCGGGCCGAACGCCACCGGGCCGGACGCCGCCGACAACCAGCGCTGCACCGCCGCCGCTCCCACTGGATCCTCGGGCAGCCAGGCCTGGCCGTTGTAGCGTTTGGCAAGGTAAACCAGGATGGCGGTCGAATCCGCGACCACCACGCCATTGTCATCGATGACCGGCACCTGTCCGAAGGCATTCAGCGCGAGGAATTCGGGACGCTTATGCTCACCGCCGCGCAGGTCTACATCCACCCGCCGGTGGGGCACTTCGAGCAGGGACAGCATCAGGGCGACGCGGTGGGCGTGGCCGGACAGGGGAAAGCTGTAGAACGTCAGCGCCGGGGTCTGGGCGGTTTGCATGAGTAGGCTCCAAGTCGGATACAGCCTCCATCTTGGGCCGGCGCCCGCCGCCCGTGAACGGCCAGCGCTCGCAAGACACTCTTGCAATGCCTGAAAGAAACCCCGCTACGCGGGCAGCGTCGCCAGGTCGCGGCGCAGGGCCTCGACGCAGAATTCGACGAAGCTGCGCACTTTCGCCGAGCTCTTGCGCCCTTCCGGATACACCACGTGCACGGGCAGCGGCGGCTGTTCGAAGTCGCGCAGCACCACCTGCAAGGCGCCGCTGGCCAGATGCCGCGCCACTTGGTAGGACACGACCTGCGTCAGGCCCCAGCCCTCGCAGGCCGCCAGCACCGCGGCCTGGAAGGACGTGACGGTCAGCTGCGAATCGACACGCAGGCTCCTGGGCTGGCCGTCCTGCTGGAAGCGCCATTGTGGCGTCCTGCCCTCCATGGCCGCGGTAACCGTGCAATAGCGCTGCAGGGACTCCAGGTCCTGCGGCACGCCATGCTCGCGCAGGAACGCGGGCGCGGCGCAGACCACGCGGCGCACCTGGCCCACCGGCACCGCGGTCAGCGTCGAATCGGGCAAGTCGCCGATGCGCACCGCCACGTCCACGCGCTCATCCAGCAAGTTCACCACACGGTCCACCAGCAGCGTGCGCACCGACACTTCGCGGTGCGCGCGCAGATAGCCCAGCACGGCCGGCATCACATGCAACTCCCCGAAGAAGGCCGGGGCGGTGATGCTGAGCGCGCCGCGCGGCGCGGCCATGGCGCCGGCGACCGCGTCGTCGGCCTGCTCAACCTCATCGAGAATGCGACGGCAATCATCGGCGTAGCGCTGGCCGGCCTCGGTCAGGCGCAGGCTGCGCGTGGTACGCACCAGCAGCAAGGCACCCAGCCGCCGCTCCAGCGCCGAAACGCTGCGCGTGACCGAGGGCGCCGACATTTCCAGGCGCCGGGCCGCCGCAGCGAAGCTCTGCGCCTCGGCCACCGCCAGGAACACGCTCATTTCATGGAATCGATTCACGCCTGGCGGCCTCCGCGCTGATGGTCGGCAAAGAGTAGAAGCGCGCACAGGGGCGCGTCAATCCATCCCTGGCTCCCGAGCCTGCATGAACGACGGACCGCCTTCAGGCCAGTCCGCGCACGTACAGCGGGCGCATCAGTTGGGAGATCTGTCTCATCCCTGGCCCTCGAATTCCTTGCGCAGCCAGTCTAGAAAAGCCCTGACCGGCGGATGCCGTTCGCGGCCCGGCGCGCACAACGCCGTATAAGCCGCTCCGGCCACCCTCACCTCGGGCCGGTACGCCACCAGGGTCCCCGCGGCCACGCTGTCCGACACCATGACGGAGCTTGCCAACACCAACCCCTGGCCGGCGATCGCGGCCTGCAAGGCATAGTGCTCTTCGGTGTAGGCGTGCAGCGCCGCCGGTTGCCGCCAGGCCGGCAGGCCGGCCGCCTCGCACCAGTCCAGCCAACCCTGATCGTACAACTGCGAATCGCGCCAGCGCACCGTCACCAGCGACGGCGCGCGCTTTGCCGGCCGGGCAGCCAACGCCGGCGAACCATACACGCCGAACCATTCCTGCAGCGAGCAGGCGGCGTGCAGCCCCGGCCAGTGGTCGCGGCTGTAGCGGATGGCCAGGTCCACGCTGGCTTCGCGCAGCAGGTCGATGGGTTCAGGGTTGGTGTTCAGGTTTAGCTGGTACTGCGGAAACGCCGCGTAAAAGCGGCCCAGGCGCGGCACCAGCCACAAAGCCGCGAACGAATGGGTGGTGGATACGGTCAAGGCGCCCGAGGCCGGCGCGGCGCGCAAGGCATCCAGGGTTTGCGCCACATCGAGCAAGGCGTCATGCACGCCGGCAAACAGGCGCGCGCCCTTATCGGTGAGGCGCACGCCGCGCGGCACGCGCTCAAACAGCGCAAACCCCACATGCCGCTCCAGCGCCTTGACCTGATGGGACACTGCCGTGGGCGTTACCGCCAGTTCGGCCGCGGCCAGCTTGAAGCTGCCAAGCCTGGCCGCCGCCTCAAATGTGCGCAGCGCGGTAACAGGTAGCGTGGCGAACATGGAATTCCCGCCCGAGTGGTGAAATTAATTCATCTTACTTAAGGATTCATCGTTTGTCGCCAATGGCGGGAAGTCGCTAAATTTTCTGGCAAGCATGGAATCATCCATGTTCAGAACAGGGATCAAACATGAATTCAGATCATCCAATCAAGCGCCTGCTGATCCTGGTCGGCAGCCCTAGACGCGACGGCAACAGCGCAGCCTTGGGCGCGGCCGCGCTACGCGGCGCCGAGGCGGCGGGCACTGCCGCCACGCTGCTGTTCCTGGACGACTACATCCAGTCCTTCCTCCCGGATCTGCGCCACGCATCCGCGCCGCCCGACCGCTATTCCGAGCTGTTCCTGGAACACTTCCTTCCCGCGGACGGCGTGCTCATCTGCACGCCGATCTACTGGTACGGCATGTCGGCGCAGACCAAGGCGTTTTTCGACCGCTCGTTCAGCCACTATGCCGGCCAAGGTCCGGAGCCGGAACGCGTCAAAGAGCGCATGACCGGCAAACGCCTGGGCCTGGCGGTGGCGTCCGAGGAAACCTATCCTGGCGCGGCGCTGGGCATCGTGCACCAGATCCAGGAATACGCCCGCTATACGCACTCGGATTTCATCGGCTATGTGCACGGCGCCGGCAACCTGCGCGGCGAGATCGCGGCGGACCCACGCCAGCCCTTGCAAGCAGCGGCGGACCTGGGCGCCGCGTTCTTTACCCAGAAATATTCGGACTACCGGGCGGAAACGCCGCGCGCCCGCAACGTCTGGGAGTCCGGTACCCCCGCCCTGCGCAGCACGCCCGGCGTGCTGCCGTAAACCTGCTTGAATACGCGGGTCAGATGAGCTTGATCGGCAAAGCCCACGGCGTGCGCAGCGTCCGCCAGCGCCAGGCCATCGCGCAGCAGCACGCGGGCGCGCGCCACCCGCCAGTTGCGCAGCCAGGCCAGCGGTGGCAGGCCGTAGCGCCGGGCGAATTGCTTGACCAGGGTCGTGCGGTGGCGGTCCTGCGCCCGGGCCAGGGCCTCGAGGTCCGGCGCGCAAGCCGGGTCCGACGCCATGCGTTCACGCAGCATCGCGCAGACATCGGGCGCGTCGTCTGTCGGAGCCGGCCGGGCCTGCGCATGCGCTGCCAGCAGCCCGAACAAGGCGCTGGAAATGCGTGCACGGCGTTCGGCGTCGGAAATGACATCGGGCGTGAGCGCCTCCAGCCAAGACCGGCATAGCGCCGGGTTGCGGATGACCGGACCGGCCAGCGAGGCGCCGCCGGCAAACAGGGCAAGCTCGTGGTCCTTGAACCAGGCGGGATCGATATAGGCCATGCGATAGGCCAGCGGCGCGTCCGAGGTGCCGCCAGTGTGGACCTGCCCCGGCGCGATCACCACCAGATCGCCCTCGCCGGCAGTTTCCGGTTCGCCATGCACGGTGAAAGCGCAGTGGCCCTGCGCGATGGCGCCGATGGACCAGGCATCGTGGAAATGCGGCGCATAGCGATAGGCGCGCAAGTCGGCGATCAGCACGTCGCCAGGCAGGCCGGCGCCGCAATGCCAGATGTGTTGGGAAACCGCCATGGTTGGATTTGGGTGGAGCGTCTAGCCGAAGTAGCTCTGGTCCGAAGTCAGCGTGCGGGCCAGCAGCCATGCGTTGCGGGGATTCTCGCCCACGCGGCGCACGGCATAGGGCCACCAGTCGCCGCCGAAGGGCAGATAAACCCTGACGTTATAGCCCAAACGGCGCAGCGCAAGCTGCCAGTCCGGGCGCACGCCGTAAAGCATTTCAAATTCAAAGGCTTGCGGCGGCCAGCCTCGCTCCCGCGACATTTCCATGATGACGCCCGCCAGGCGGTCGTCATGGGTGCCGAAGACGGGTTGGAACCCGGATTGCAGCGCCTCGCGCGACAACATGATAGAGGCGGCGTCCAGATAAGCCTGGTCGATGCGCGCGCGGCCGTGGTGGTCCAGCGCGCGTTCGGGAAACGCGCCTTTTACCAGCCGCAGCGAGGTGCGTTGGCGGATCGCCCAGGCCAGGTCTTCCGGCGTGCGGCGCCGCTGCGCCTGCAGGGTCAGTCCAGCCGGCACGCCTGCTTGCAGCAATTCGCGGTGCAACGCGCAGGTGCGGTCGCAAATGGATGAATCTTCCATGTCCAGCACCATCCAGTCGCGCCCCAGCCCGACCGGCCGGCGCACCGCCAGCCCGATGCGCCGGGCGTTGGCCTGGCCCAGCGTGTCATCCCGCATGTAGCCGATCGCCGTAGGATCGACCGATACGTGCACGTCCAACCCTGCCAGATCCAGCGCCTGGCAGGCGCCGACCGCCTGCGCCACGTTGTGTTCGATGGCCTCGGGATCATCCACATACTCGCCCAGGTAGAACAAGGATGCCCGAATGCCGTGCGCCTCGCGCAGCCGGACGGCCGTCCGGACCGCCGCGTCCACGTCCGCGCCGCCGACGAAACGGGCCGCCAGCGGCGTGCGGGCGGCCATGGCCCGCATCGCCCGCCCCACGCCGGGGCTGCGCGCCAGCGCAATGGCGGTTCTCTGGAACATGCTCATCGACTCTCTCCCGTCAAAGAGAGCCACTGTGCCGGCACAGGCTCGCACCTGTCTTGAACGCCAGTGAACTGCCCCCGGCCCGGCACCCATGCAAAGCGCCTTGCGGCCGGGATGCGTCCTAATCCAGCGCCAGCGCGCGGGCGCGGCCAAAGAGCGGGCGCTGCACCGTCTGCGCCAGCAACACGCCGGCCAGCGTCACCGCGCCGCCCAGCAGGTGATACAGGTGCAGTTGCTCGCGCAGCATGATGAAGGCGGCCAGCGCGGTAAACAGCGGCAGCAGATTGATGAAAATGCTGCAGCGGTTCGGCCCCAGCCGGTGCACGCCTTCGATCCACAGGAAAGACAACAGCACCGACGAGAAAATGCCGGCGTAGAGAATCAGCGGCACGGTGTTCATGTCCAGCGCCGCCTGCGCCGCCGGCACGCGCAGGTACAACGGCAGCATGTAGAGCAATGCGAAGATGGATTGCACCAGGGTGGATTGCCAAGCCGGCAGCGGCACTTTCCAATGACGCAGCAGCACGCCGTACAGCGCATAGGACAAGGCGGCCAGCAGCATCAGGCCATCGCCGACATGGATGCCCTGCTGGAACACGCTCAGCATGTCTCCCTGGCCCACCAGGTACAGCAAGCCCAGGAACGACAGCGCCCCGCCGGCTGCCATGCCCAACGTCAGGGGATCGCGCAGGATCACCACGCTCAGCAGCATGCTCAGCAAGGGAATCAAGGCGGTCAGGATGGCCATGTTGGTGGCGGTGGTGGTTTCGGCCGCGCGGTAGGACAGCGCCTGGAACACGGCCGACGACAAGGCGCCGTACAGCGCCAGTTTGGGCCAATGGCGCAGGATGGTCTTGCGGTTGCGCCACGCGGGGCCGGCCGTGAACAAGCCCATCAGGAACACCGCCAGCACCAGCCGGTAGAAAGTGATGGCGGTGGGCGAGATGGCGCTGGCGGCCATCTTGGACACGATGACGTTGCCCGCCCAGAACAGAATGGCGAACAACGGAAACAGATAGGACATGGTGGTTGCGCTCGGAGAATGAGGGGATAGGCTCCGGCCGCGTTCGTCGCCCTGAAGCGGCGCGCGCGGCGGAGTATCAACATCCTATTGAGCGCGATCTGGCCCGTCTGCCGATGGAAAGGCAGCGACTATCGCGAAATGGACATCCCCATTACGGGCGGAACGGCGCCGGATCCAGCGGCAGCTCCAACCCGCCCATCTGCGCCGTCAACAGCGCGGCACTGCCGCAGGCCAGGGTGAAGCCCAGCGCGCCCTGCCCGATGTTGAGCCAGAGGTTGTCGGCCGCGTGGCTGCGCCCGATCAACGGTTTGCTGGTGGGCGTGGCCGGACGCAGGCCCGCCCACGGCACGGCCTGACGCAAGTCCAACGCGGGGAAAGCCTCGTGAACCTGCCGCTTGAGCAGCCCGATGCGCGCGGAATCGATGCCGGCGTCGGCGCTGCCGATATCGACCATGGCCGCGATGCGCAACACCCCGCCCACCCGGGCGTAGACGATGCGCCGCTCATAATCGGTCACGCTGATGCGCGGCGCCACCGCGTCGTCGTCCTCGGCCAGCGGCACGCTCAGGCTGTAGCCCTTCAGGGGATACAGCGGCACGTCATGGCCAAGCGGCTTGAGCAGCGCGCGCGTGCCAATGCCGGTCGCCAGCACGATGGCGTCGGCGCCGATGTCCCCGTCGCGCGTGTTCACCGCCACGATGCGGCGGCCTTCGCGCTGCAGGCCCGACACAGGGTTGGACATGGCGCATTGCACGTTGGCCATGGCCTGCAGGCGGTCGAACAGGGACTCGGTGAACTGGCGGCAATCGCCCGCTTCTTCGCTGGGGGTATAGATGGCGCCTGCCAGGCTGCCCCCCATGCCGGCAAGCGCCGGTTCCAGGGCCAGCGTCTGCGCGGCGTCCAGCACCTGCTGCTCGGCGCCATGGGCGGCCTGGTAAGCCACCAGTTCGCGCGCCTTGTCCAGCAAGGCCGTGCTGCGGTAGGCAATGAGCTTGCCGTTCTTCAGATGGCCGAAATCCAGATTTTCCTGCTCCAGCAGGGAATGCATGACGTCCCGGCTGAGATAGGACAGGCTGGACAGCTCGGCGGTGGAGGCCTTGGCCACCGAGGCCCGGCATGCCAGCGCGAACTGCAGGCACCAGCGCCATTGGTGGGGATCCAGCCTGGGCCGGAAACGCAGCGGGGAATCTTCGCGCAGCAACCAGCCCGGCACGCTGGGCAGCACGCCGGGACCGGCCAGCGGCGCCACATAGCTATAACTGAGCTGACCGCCATTGGCGTAGCTGGACACTTCCGCCGGACGCGCCTGGCTGTCCACCAGCACCACGTCATGGCCCTGGCGCGCCAGGAAATAGGCCGACGTGACGCCCACGACGCCCGCGCCGATTACGCAAACCCGCATACTTATATCCAGAAAGACAGGGAATTCACGCTATTCTGGGACGCGTCCCCCCCTGCGGCAAATGCCAAACTCCGCAGGGTCCATAACAAAACATCATGCCCCGTCTCAGGCGGCGCGATGCAGCCTGATGATAGCCGCGGCCGTGGGATCGCGCACCAGGTCGGCCAGAGTATGGCCATTGAGCGCTTCATAGAACGCCTGCAGGGTCTGCGCCAGCACGCCGGACAGCCGGCAGGAGCCGTCCAGCGCACAGGGAGGCTCGCGGCAGTCGATCAACGGCCCCTGCTGTTCCAGTTGCCGGATCAGGTCGCCCAGCCGATAGCTGTCGGCGGATTGCGACAGGCGTAGCCCTCCGCCCTTGCCGCGCGAGGTGCTGACCCAACCCTGCTGCGCCATGAAGTGCACCACTTTCACCAGATGATTGCGCGACACGCTGAAGCGGTCGGCGATCTCCGGAATGGTGACTGCGGCGGGCCGGTCCCGGCATTGCGTCAGGTACATCAGGACGCGCAGGCCAAAGTCGGTAAATCGGGTCAGTTGCATGGCAGGGACGGAAGGTGGGGCTGGCGGCCCGAGAGTTCAGGCCGCCAGGATACACCGCTCAGGCGGGCGCGCCGCCGCTGCCAAAGGCTTCGGCGTGGATGCGGTCGGCGGGCACGCCCAGGCCGGTCAAGGCCTCGCGCTGCGCGCGCATGAAGCCGGCCGGGCCACACAGGTAGTAGTCCGCGCCAGGCACGATGACTTCATCGCGAATGGCATGCAGATCCACCCGGCCGGCGTAGTCGTAGTCGCGGCCCGGCTGGTCGCCATGGCCGACCTCCTCGTAGAACACCGCCTTGCGCACATTGGCGCGTCCGGCGGCGATGCTGTTGACGTGGTCGCGCATGGCATGGACCGAGTTATTGCGGCAGCCGTGCACGAAGCGGATCTGCCGGTCGTCGTTCAGGCCCACCAGGTGGTTCAGGATGGAAACCATGGGCGTCAGGCCCACGCCGCCGCTCAGCAGCACAACCGGCGCATTGCCTTCCTCGCGCAGGTAGAAGTCTCCCTGGGGCGGCGCCACGTCCAGCACCCCGCCCTCTTCCAGGCGGTCATGCAGGGCGTTGGACACGCGGCCGGCCGGCGTATCGGCGCCGGCGGCTTCACGCTTGACGGAGATGCGCAGGCGGTCCTGGCCCGGCGCGTCGGACAGGCTGTACTGGCGCGGCTGCATCAGGCCCAGTTCGGGCACGAATACACGCACCGACACGTATTGGCCCGGACGGTAGGCCGGCACCTCGCCACCATCGGCGGGCGCCAGGTAGAACGACGTGATCTCGGCGCTTTCGCGCTGCTTGCCCACCACCCTGAACGCGCGCCAGCCCGTCCAGCCGCCCGGCTTGGCAGCCGACTCCGCGTACAGGCGCGCCTCTTCGGCGATCAGCAGGTCGGCCAACTGGCCGTAGGCGGCAGCCCAGGCAGCAATCAGGTCTTCCGTGGCCGCCTCGCCCAGCACTTCGCCGATGGAGGCCAGCAGATGCTTGCCCACGATCTGGTAGTGCTCGGGGCGGATGCCCAGGCTGACGTGCTTGTGCACGATGCGCGTCACCACCGGCATCAGCACCGAGGGATCGTCGATGTGCTCGGCATAGGCCGCGACCGCGCCGGCCAGCGCCTGCTGCTGCTCGCCGCCGGCCTGGTGGCCCTGGTTGAACACATGCTTGAGCTCCGGGTTGTGCTTGAACATGCGGGCATAGAAATGCCGGGTCAGCGCAACGCCATGCGTCTTGAGAACGGGAGCCGTGCCTTTGACCAGGGCGCGGATTTGGGGACTCAACATCTACTGCTCCTTGTGGCGCGATCGGAATCGCCATTAAACATGCATTTATAATACATCTTTAAATCCGCGCTTCAAAACACGATGGTGCCGGTCAGCCCTGCCGCGGTTTAAACTGCTTCTTTGCCGCAACACCACAAAGGTTTTCACCCATGAGCACTGCTACGCTCAAGACCCGTCTCGCCGATTCCGTCAAGGAGGCCATGCGCGCCAAGGCCGCCGAGCGCCTGGCCACGCTGCGCTTCCTGCTGGCGGCCGTCAAGCAGAAGGAAGTCGACGAACGCCGCGAACTGACCGACGCCGAGATCACCGCCATCATCGAAAAACAGGTCAAGCAGCGCCGCGAGTCCATTGCCGCGTTCGAACAGGCCGGCCGCACCGAAACCGCCGAGCAGGAAAAGGCAGAACTGGTCGTGCTGCAGGAGTTCCTGCCGCAGGCCGCAACGCCCGAGGAAGTCTCGGCCGCGATCGACGCCGCGCTGGCGGAAGTCGCTGCGCAAGGCGTTACCGGCGCGCCCGCCATGGGCAAGGTCATGGCTCTGCTCAAGCAGGCCCTGGCCGGCCGCGCCGACATGACCGCGCTGTCCCAGCAAGTGAAGGCTCGCCTGGCCTGATCCCGGCCGGCCCGCTCAGAACGCCCCGCCGAACAGATCCGGCTGGCGCGATAGTTCCTGCGGGTCGGCGAAATTGCTCATCCCGACCCCCGCCAGCCGATACAGCGTCTGTGCCGGCAGATCCACGCGCTCGCACAGCAGCCGGGCGACGGCAGCCAGTTCCTCCGCCGATCCTGGCGGATTCTGGCTGGTCTGGCTGCGGGTCAGGATGCGGAAACGGTCGGTCTTCAGCTTGAGGACCACGGTGCGGCCCAACGCACCCTTCTTTAACGCCTGATCCCACACGCGTTGCGCCATGCGGTCGAGGGCCTCGCCCACGGCTTCCAGCCGGACGTCCTGCGAGAACGTCGTTTCCGAAGACACCTGCTGCAAAGGCTGGTCGGTCTGCACCTCGCGCTCGTCGATGCCGCGCGCCAATTCGTACAGCCGCCGGCCGTAGCGGCCGAAATAGTGCTCCAGTTCCTGGGCGCTGTGCGTGGCCAGATCGCCCACGGTATGGATGCCCATCTGCTCCAGGCGCGCCTGTGTCACCTTGCCCACGCCGGGCACCTTGCGCACGGGCAAAGGCTCCAGGAAAGCCAGGACCTTGGCCGGGCGGACGACGAACAGGCCGTCCGGCTTGTTCCAGTCGGAGGCGATCTTGGCCAGGAATTTGTTGGGCGCAACGCCGGCAGACGCCGTCAGCCCGGTTTCTTCACGGATCTGGTGACGGATGACCTGGGCCACTTCGGTGGCCGAGGGCAGCCCCAGCTTGTTGACCGTGACGTCGAGGTAGGCCTCGTCCAGCGACAGCGGTTCGATCATGTCGGTGTGGCGGGCGAATATCTGCCGGACCTGGCGCGAGACCTCGCGGTAGCGGTTGAAATCGGGCGGCACGTAGATCGCATGTGGACACAGGCGCTCCGCCCTGGCCGCGGACATAGCGGAATGGATACCGAACCGCCGCGCCTCGTAAGACGCGGCGCACACCACGGAACGCGGCCCCGTCCAGGCCACGACCACGGGCTTGCCGCGCAGCTCGGGATTGTCGCGCTGTTCAACGGACGCGTAGAACGCGTCCATGTCCACGTGCACGATCTTTCTTGGTTCAGTCATGAAAGCTGTTGCCCCAACGCCGTGCACGCTACGCGAGCTTGCTGCCATTCATGTTAGGAACCCCCGAGCCAAAACATAATATTATGACCGCCGACAACCGACTTCCCATTCCCGTCCGCAACGGTCCATGACTGCATCCTCAACACCCCAAACCGACTACTTCGGCCTGACCATACCCTTCATGCATTTCATCGGCCTGGTGCCCGAAAGCATCGCGCCGGCTTATGCCCGCACCTCGTTGCCCTGGCGCGAGGACCTGACCAACAGCCGCGGCGACGTGCATGGCGGGACGTTGATGAGCGTGCTGGACTTCACGCTGAGCGCCGCCGCCCGCGGTTCTGCCGACGGCACCGAAGGCATGGCCACCATAGACATGAACACGTCGTTCCTGTCGCCCGGCACGGGCAACCTCGTGATCGAGGCGCGCTGCCTGCGGCGCGGCGCCTCCATCGCTTTCTGCGAAGGCGAGGTCCGACGCGCCGACGGCGAACTGGTGGCGCGCGCCACCGCCACGTTCAAGATCATTCGCCGCCGCCCGGGCGGCGACTGAGCGCCAGCGACGGCAGGCCGCCGGCGCCCGCGCATCAATTGGGCAGGTCGCGCGACGGTTTGACCGGCGGGCGCGGATCCAGCGGCATATAGCTGCTGCACGACACCAGGCCGTAATAGACGGCATCCTGCATCGCGCGCATCGCGGCCGCATCCCAGGTGCCCTTGCCCCACACCGCGATACGCACGTCGGTGGTCTTGGGGCCGGCCGCCTTCAATTCGACCCGCGTCATCTCGTTGTCGCTATACGGCGCCAGCACCTGCACCACGCCGGACTGCGCGCCTTCGTTCAGGGTGTCCACCACGCGGTAGGCATTGTCCGTGCTGCGCAAGCAGGCATTGGCCTGCCGGATCGCCGTGTCGTAGGCGTCCTTGAAGCTCACCGGCGCCTTGAATTCGCTGTGCGGCGACGTGCCGGACGAAATGCCCATCGAGCAGCCTGCCAGGCCCAGGGCCAGCGCCGAAGCCGCGACCAGTTTCCAGTACATGTGTATCTCCAGATCAGTGCCCGCGATTATCCCGCATATCCGCGGCGCGCGATAAGCGCCCCCTCGCTCACATGATCCCGATGCGGTACTCGAGGTTCTTGACCAGGGTCCGCAGGCGCGGCCCCAGGGTCTCGTACACGTGCTTTTCGTCCAGGTTGTCCGCCGGGATCGTCACATTGAAGGCCAGCGGCAGGTCATTGGAGCGATAGCGCATCGGCGTGGCGATGCCGCACAGCTCGGCGCGCCAGTCCTTGCTGACCACGCAGAAACCGTGCTCGTCGATGGCGTCGAACGCCGGTTGCAGGGACGCCCCGAAACGTTCCCAGTCCTCGGGAAACTCCTCGGCCAGCCGGCCGCAGATGAGCGTGCGCTCATCGGCCGTCTGCGCATACAGCAACGCGCGCCCGGTAGCCGTGCGCAGCAAGGGGCGGGCCGAACCGATATCCGGACGCGACGCGTTCGATGCCCCGTCGTGCACCGTTTCCACGTAAACCACCTGCAGGCGGTCGCGGATCGCCATGGATACCGGCCCCTTGGCGTAACGCGCGAGTTCGATCATGTCGTGCGCCGCCAGCTGCCGTAGCGTCAGATGCACCAGCAAGGGATAGCCCAGCGTCAGCACCGCCGGCCCCAGCGAATACTTGCCGGTGCGTTCGTCGCGCCGCAGATAGCCCAGCCCCACCAGGGTGAATGTCAGCCTGGACACCGTCGGGCGCGTCAGGCCGAGCATTTCGGCGATCTCCTTGTTTCCCAGCTGCGGCTCGGCCGCGGAAAAGCACTTGAGCACGTCCAGTCCGTTGGACAGCGTGGACGCGAATCGCGGGTGCGCTTCGAGGGAGGCGCGGGATTCGAGTTCGTAGTTGAGCGGAGTTTTCGAGTGCATGGGTGGGCTAAGGCCTGGAGCAAGGCTCCGTTTCAGTGTCGACTGGCCCCTGGGTTCCGGAGCATTGACAGTATATCGTCTGCCGAAATACAAACATTCCGTTCACTATAAACATTTAAATTCCATTTATTGAAATTGAAAGGACGGATTGATGACGAATTCCCGCTTTTCCCGCGAGCCGCTCGGCGCCCGCCTGTTCAGCTTCGCCGTCGTGGCCGACACGCACGTCAACGAATCCGAAGACACCTGCGCCTCCCCCTTCGCCACCAATGCCCGCGCCAACGCGCGCGCGCGCCATGTGTTCGCCGACATCGCCAGCCTGGCCCCGGCGCCCGCGTTCACCATCCATCTGGGCGACATCGTCCATCCAGTGCCGAGCATGCCCTCGTTCGAGGAGGCCGCCAGCCGCTTCAAGGCCATCGCCGGACAGATCGATATGCCGCTGCATCTGGTGCCCGGCAACCACGACGTCGGCGACAAGCGCATCGACTGGATGCCCGCCGACATCGTCTGCGACGACTATCTGGACAAATACCGCCAGGTTTTCGGGCCGGACTATTACGCGGTGGACCATGGCAGCGTGCGCTTCCTGTTCCTGAATGCCTTGCTGTTCAACTCCGGGCTGCCAGCCGATGAAGCGCAGCGCGCGTGGATCGACGAGCAACTGGCCAGCGCCGCTGGCCGCGTATTCGTGTCGCTGCACTACCCCCCTTACCTGCACGACGCGCAGGAACGCGGTTCGTACGACAACATCGATGAGCCCGGCCGCGGCTGGTTGCTGTCGCGCCTGGCGGATCCCCGCGTAGAGGCCGTTTTTGCCGGCCACGTCCATAACTTCTGGTACGACGTCATCGGCAGCGCGGAGATCTACATGCTCCCGTCCACCGCCTTCCTGCGGCACGACTTCTCCGAGTTCTACCGCGTGCCGCCGGCGGACGAATTCGGACGCGGCGACGTTGAGAAATTCGGCTACTTCATCGTCGATGTCCATGAACAGGGCCATGTGGCCAAGCTCATCCGCACGCATGGCGCCATGCGCGGCGAAGCCGAGCCGGGCCGGGCTGCGGCGCGCGCCCTGCCCACCGTGCATACCAAGACCGCCGCCTGCGATGGCATCGCGGTCGAGATGCGCCATCCCTGGGCCGAGATCGTCGAGATCCCCTGCACCGGCGGGGTGCAGGAATTCGGCCGCAAGCTGGCGCGCAATGACTACCCCCTGATGTCCATGTGGGAAATGGGACTGCGCACCCTCAAGATTCCGGTACAGGACCTGCGCGACGACAAGACGTTGCGCCGCGCCCGCCTCATGTCCGACGTCGGCCACCGCTTCGTGCTGACCTCGCTCGGCCTGCCGGACGCCCGGCTGCTGCAACAGGCGCGCGAGCACGGCATCGCGATCTCGGCCATCGAAGTCAATCTGA
>Ga0182740_1001558_pt1 | contig 15313 bp, 13 predicted proteins | sample eDN5th37CKraftBY_FD_128872 | JGI IMG/M metagenome (GOLD analysis project Ga0182740, IMG submission 128872) | Enriched backyard soil microbial communities from Emeryville, California, USA - eDNA 5th pass 37_C Kraft BY (version 2) (version 2) | ecosystem: Environmental > Terrestrial > Soil >...
CGTCGATGGCGGCGCGCGTCCAGCCTTCCTGACGCAGCCCGAAGGCGACGTTTCCGGCCACGGTCAGATGCGGGAACAGCGCATAGCTCTGGAACATCATGTTCACCGGCCGCTCATAGGGCGGAACGCCGACGATGTTCTCGCCGTCGAGCAGTACCTGGCCCTCGTTCGGCGTTTCGAATCCCGCGAGCATGCGGAGCAGCGTGGTTTTGCCGCACCCGGAAGGGCCGAGCAGCGCGAAAAACTCGCCCCTGCCGATGTCGAGGGACACCTTGTCCACTGCGGTGAAGGAACCGAACCGGCGGGTGACGCCATCAAAGCGCACCATCGGTGTCGTCGTCGCTTGAGGCCTGTCCGCGGGACGGGCCGGGTGGTCAGACATCATGAAATCCGAAGAAGGGCGAACGGCGGTCCCGTTCCGCGCCGCAAGCTAGTCGGCAACGGCCTCCGGCTCAAGATGCTCAGGCCGCGAGCCTGTGCGTCGGGAACAAGTCGGGCGACGCCAGCCCGGATTGCGGCGCGGCGAACGCGCCCGTCAACTCATCCAGGCCGGTTCGTTCGAATCGGCAATCACATCCAGACCGGCGGCAGCCTTGCGCGGCGCAGGCCCGTAATAACTCCCGATCCTTACCATCTCACGCGGCTTCACGCGGATCGCCACGATCCGCTCGAAGATGGTCTTCGCCGACACCGGCTTGCAGATGAACTCGTTCACGCCGAGCCGCACCGCCTCGATCACCGTCTCGCGCTCCGGATTCGCTGTGAGCATGATGATCGGAACCGCCGGCACCGGAAAGGTCAGCGGCGAGCGAACGATGCGCATGAATTCCGCACCGTTGATGTCGGGCAGGTCCCAATCAAGAATGACGACGTCCGGATTGAGCGTGATGATCGATTCCAGTCCGGTCACGCCATCGGCGGCGTCGTAATAGGTGCGGATCCCGTTCGCCTGCAAAAGACTGCGGATCACCTTGCGCATGTAATAGTCGTCATCGACGATCAGGACGCGCGTGGACTGGACGAGCTCCTGAATTTTTTTCGAACGAAGTGTTTTCACGCCGGGCCGGTCTCTGCAGCATTTGAGCTTCTTTGTTACAGCATTTGCGGGTTTCGCCGGCTTGAACCCCGCCGTTACAATTTGAAATAAGGTTGCGGCGCGAGCGTCAGCGCTGGGTCAGCGTCCGGCTGACGGCATTGCGCCAGCCGCGCCATTTGCGCTCGCGCGTTGCCTCGTCCATGGCGGGCTCGAACCGCCGGTCGCGCCGCCAGCTTGCGGCAAAGCCGTCGAAATCGGGGTAAAGGTCCACGCCGCATCCGGCAAGATAGGCCGCACCCATGGCCGTCGTCTCCATGATCTCCGGCCGATCGACCGGGGCGTTCAGGATGTCGGCGATGAATTGCATCGCCATCGCGCTTGCCGCCATGCCGCCATCGACGCGCAGCACGGTGCCCGCGACCGCCGGCCAATCGGCATGCATCGCTTCGATCAGGTCCCGCGTCTGATAGCCGACCGCTTCGAGCGTCGCCCGTGCAAGCTCCGCGGCGCCGGAATTGCGCGTCAGTCCGAAGATCGCGCCCTGCGCTCCGGCATCCCAATAAGGCGCGCCGAGCCCGACAAAGGCCGGGACCAGATAGACCTGTTCGGCAGGGTCGCTGCGCGCGGCCAATGCATCGGTCTCCGAAGACGCCGCGATCAGCTTGAGGCCGTCGCGAAGCCATTGAACCGCCGCGCCGGCGACAAAGATCGCGCCCTCGAGCGCATAGGTCCGCTTGCCATCGATCTGGTAGGCGATGGTGCTGAGAAGCCGGTTGCGGGACTGCACGGCGCGGTCGCCGGTATTGAGAAGAGCAAAGCCGCCGGTCCCGTAAGTCGATTTCATCATGCCAGGGGTGAAACAGGCCTGGCCGATCGTCGCCGCCTGCTGATCCCCGGCGACGCCGCGAATCGGGATCGGCGCCCCGAACAATTCGGTCGAGCCGAAATCTGCGATGCAGTCCTTCACTTCGGGGAGCAATTCCAGCGGCACGCGAAACAGATCCGCGAGATCGGCGTCCCACTGGCCGTTGTGAATGTCGAAGAGGAGCGTGCGCGCCGCATTGGTGGCATCGGTCGCATGGACGCGTCCGCCGGTCAGACGGAACAGCAGATAGCTGTCGATGGTGCCGAAGGCGAGTTGCCCGGCTTCCGCAGCCTCGCGCGCGCCGGGGCAATGGTCGAGCAGCCATGCTATCTTGGTGGCCGAAAAATACGGATCGAGCACAAGGCCGGTCCTCGCCGCGATCTCCGCCTCATGGCCTCCGGCGCGCAACGCCGCGCAGGTCTCTTCGGTCCGGCGATCCTGCCAGACGATGGCATTGTGGATCGGCTTGCCTGTCACGCGATCCCAGATCACGGTCGTTTCGCGCTGGTTGGTGATGCCGATCGCCGCGATGTCGCGCGCGCCGAGGCCGGCCTGTGCCAACGCGTCCTGTGCAGTCGCCACGACGCTCGACCAGATATCCTGCGGATCGTGCTCGACCTCGCCTGGGGTTGGATAGATCTGGCGGAATTCCTGCTGCGCAGTGGCGACCGGATGCATCGCTTCGTCAAAGACGATGGCGCGTGTCGAGGTGGTACCCTGGTCGATCGCGAGGATCGCCATCACTTCACGAGCCTCAGCGCCGGCAGCGGCACCATGAAGCGTTGCAATGCGGCGCGTTCGATCTCGGTGAGGCGCAATCCGAGCTTGCTACGCCGCCACAACACGTCGTCGGCATCGACGGCGAATTCTTTCGTCATCAGGTAGCGAACTTCGGCCTCGGTCAGATCCGCGCCGAACCTCGTCCCGAGTGCGTCATAGCTGTCCGCTTTCCCGAGAACCTCGCCGATCCGCGTGCCATAGGCGCGCACCAGCCGCACCGCGTGGTCCTCTTCGAGGAACGGCCAGGTGCGGCGCGCCTGAGCCACCTGCGCCTCGACGCCGTTATAGGGAAAATTGCCGCCCGGCAGCGGGACGCGCGCGGTCCATGGCTGGTTCGGCGGAAAGAATTCGGCGAGTTTCTTCATCGCCGCTTCCGCAAGCTTGCGATAGGTCGTGATCTTGCCGCCATAGATCGTCAGCACCGGCGCATGGCCGTAATGCTTGTCGAGCGCCAGATGATAGTCGCGCGTGACATTCTCCGGGCGCTTCGACCCGTCATCGTAGAGCGAACGCACGCCGGCAAAGGCATAGACGATGTCGTCCGGCGCCACCGCGGTCCGGAAGTAGCGCGTCGCGGTCTCGCACAGATAGGCGATTTCGGCCCCCGACGGCCCAACGCCGGCCGGATCGCCCTGGAAATTCTCGTCGGTCGTCCCGATCAGCGTGTAGTCGCGCTCATAAGGCAGCGCGAACACGACGCGGCGATCGGGGTTCTGGAAAATGTAGCCGGTGTCGTGCTCGAACAATTTGCGCACGACGATATGGCTACCCTTGACGAGACGGACCCGCGGCGGTCCGGGCATCCGGATCACGGTTTCCGCGACCGGTCCGACCCAGGGTCCGGCGGCATTGACGAGGACGCGCGCTGTGACCACCTCGCGCCGGCCGCGCTCGTTGAGGATCAGCCGCCATTCCTCGCCGCGTTCGGCACGCACGCATTTCGTCCGCGTGCGGATCGAGGCGCCGCGCTCGGCCGCATCGACGGCGTTGAGCACGACGAGGCGCGCATCGTCGACCGTGCAATCTGAATAAAGAAAGCCGAATTGATAGGACCGCTTCAGCGGGATGCCGAGCGGATCGTGGGTCAGGTCCACCATCTGCGTCGGCGGCAGGATCTTGCGGCCACCGAGATGATCATAGAGGAACAGGCCGAGCCGCAGCAGCAGCGACGAGCGCAGCTTCGGCTCCGGCGGAAGCAGGAACCGCAGCGGCCGGATGATGTGCGGCGCATTGCGCAGCAGCACCTCGCGTTCCTTGAGCGCTTCACGCACGAGAAGGAAGGCGCCATGCTCAAGATAGCGCAGCCCGCCGTGAATGAGCTTGGTCGACGCCGACGACGTGCCCGAGGCGAGATCGGTCTGTTCGACCAGGAGCACCCGCAGCCCGCGGCCGGCGGCATCGCGCGCGATGCCCGCGCCGTTGATGCCGCCGCCGATGATGGCGAGGTCGAAGTCGGCCATACTACCGCTGCCCGTCCCGTCGAAGGACACAAGCATGACGTGGCGGAACAGAGTCGCCAAGAGCTCGCCAGCGGCGGTCTCGCAAAACGGCCGCAAATTCCTTATATCTGAGGCCAGCTCCTGCTGCCCCATCGCAGGGGCTTTGACGGATCTGCGATGCCCGCCCCGCGTCTTCTTGTTATCGAGGGAAACACCGCCGACGGCCGCGCCCTTCTCAAGGCAGCCGGCGGCGATGCGCCGAGCGAAGGCTACGCCAATCTACTGCGCGAATTCCTGCCGCAAGCGACCATCGACATCTGCTACCCCGCCGATCCCGGCGCCAACCTCCCGGACAGCCTGGGACTGGAAGCCTATGACGGCGTTGTGATCACCGGCTCGGCTTTGCACGTCTATGACCGCGGGCCCCATATCGACCCCCAGATCGAACTGACCCGCGCGGTCTTCGAATCCTCGACCCCGTTATTCGGAAGCTGCTGGGGGCTGCAGGTCATCACCACGGCGGCCGGCGGCAGCGTGCGCCGCAATCCCAAGGGTCGCGAAATCGGTTTCGGGCGGCGCATCCGCCTGACGTCGGCGGGGCGCGGTCATCCGGTCTTCGCCGGCAAGGACGAAGTCTTTGACGCGGTGACCATCCATCTCGACGAGGTCGAAACGCTCGCCCCGAATATGCAGGTGCTGGCGCTGAACGCTTTTTCTGCGGTGCAGGCGGCCGAAGTGAAGGTCAATGGCTGCACGGCCTGGGGCGTGCAATATCATCCGGAATATTCCCTCGCCGACATCGCCGCGAGCTTCCGCAGGCACGGCAAACGCCTGATCGAAGAAAAATTCTTCAACGATCATGACGAGCTCAACGACTATGCCGGCAATGTCGCGGTGCTGCACGATTCGCCGCACAACAAGCCGCTGGCGTGGCGGCTCGGTCTCGACGCCACGGTTCTCGACAAGAACATCCGCACGCGCGAGGTCCGCAACTGGATTCACCACCAGGTGCTGCCGACCCGCAGCAAGCGCGGCAGGGAGTAGCGCTTGGATTTCCGCGACCGCCATGTTGTCGTGACCGGCGGGACCGGAGCGCTTGGAGCCGCGGTCACGAGCGCGCTGCTGGATCGCGGCGCGGTTTGCCACATCCCGGTCCACGGGTCCGGCCCACCGCAGGACTTCGCCTTCGCATCGAACGAGCGGGTGCGGCTTTATCCCTCCATTGACCTCTCCGATCAGGATCAGACCGACGCCTTCTACGCCAGGGTCGGCCCGCTCTGGGCATCGATCCATCTGGCCGGCGGCTTTGCGGCAAGGAAGCTGAAGAACAGCGGCAAGGCCGATCTGATGAAGCAGCTCGACACCAATGTCGTGAGCTGCTTCCTGTGTTGCCGCGCCGCGCTGAAAGCGTTCGGCACGGACGGCGGCCGGATCGTTAATGTCGCGGCGCGTCCGGCGCTCGAACCGCGGAGCGGCGCCGGCATGACCGCCTATACGATCGGCAAGGCGGGCGTCGCCGCGCTGACCATGGCGCTGGCGGAAGAAGTCGCCGGCGACGGGGTTCTCGTCAATGCGGTGGCGCCGTCCGTCATGGATACGGCGGCCAACCGCAAAGCCATGCCGAAAGCCGACCATGCCCTCTGGCCGAAAGTTGAACAGGTGGCCGCGACCATCCTTTTCCTTGCGTCCCCTGAAAACACAGTCACGCGAGGGGCAATCGTACCGGTTTACGGCCGCTCGTAAGAACCGGCGCGACCTATTATGATCGCCCGCCTCTGTCCCGCCCGCGCGCCGTGGAATGTCGGCGCCGAATTTGATCCCTGGAGAGCCTGTATGAACGTGCTGAGCCTGATGTCGCGCACCGCAATGGTGTCCTGTCTCTCTGCGGTGATGGCAATGAGCGCCGCGCTGGCGCAACCGGCCCAGAAGCCGTTCGAGCCCACCGTCGGTCAGGACGGCAAGGACGTGATCTGGGTGCCGACGCCGCAGGCGCTGGTCGACAAGATGCTCGACATGGCCAGGGTTACAGCCGCCGATAAGCTGGTGGACCTCGGCTCCGGCGACGGCCGCACCGTGATCACCGCCGCCAAGCGTGGCGCCACCGCCCGCGGCATCGAATACAATCCGAAGATGGTCGAGCTGTCGAAATACAATGCAGAGAAGGAAGGCGTTGCCGGCAAGGCCACCTTCGAGAATGCCGACATCTTCAAGACCGACTTTTCCAACGCCGATGTCGTAACGTTGTTTCTGCTCACCAGCCTCAATGCCAAGCTGCGGCCGACCATTCTCGACATGAAGCCCGGCACGCGCGTGGTCTCGAACACCTTCGACATGGGCGAGTGGAAGGCCGACGAGGAAGCCATCGTGACAGAAGGCTGTCAGTCCTATTGCAAGGCGTATTTCTGGATCGTTCCGGCAAAGGTCGATGGCACCTGGAATACCGACAAGGGTGAACTGAGCCTGAAGCAGACCTTCCAGAATTTCACCGGCACCCTGAAGAACGGCAACGTGATCACGCCGGTGACCGGCGGCAAGCTGAAGGGCAACGACATCAGCTTCACCGCTGGCGGCGTTGAATATACCGGCAAGGTCAATGGCTCGACGATCGAGGGCACGACGAAATCCGGCGACAAGTGGCAGGCCAAGCGCGGCGCGTGATCGCGGACCGCGACGGAGACGATGCAGATGACGTTCATGACAAGGGCCGCGCGCGTCGCGGCTGTTTCCTCCATGGCCGCTGCGCTGACGCTGAACATGGCGCTGGCGCAACCGGCCGAGAAGCCGTTCGAACCGGTCGTCGGTCAACAGGGCAAGGACGTGGTGTGGGTGCCCACACCACAGGCTCTCGTCGACCGGATGCTCGACATGGCGAAGCTGACGCCGGGCGATATCCACTTCGATCTCGGATCGGGTGACGGACGCACGGTCATCACCGCGGCCAAGCGCGGCGCCACGGCGACGGGCGTGGAATTCAACCCGAAGATGGTCGAACTGTCGCGCGCCAATGCCGAGAAGGAAGGCGTGAGCGGAAAGGCGACCTTCGTCGAAGGCGACATCTTCCAGACCGATTTTTCCAAGGCCACGGTCATCACGCTGTTCCTGCTGCCGGATCTCAATCTGCGGCTGCGTCCGACCATCCTCGACATGAAGCCGGGCACCCGCGTCGTCTCGAACTCATTCTCGATGGGCGACTGGAAGCCCGACGAGGAAGCGACCGTCACGGAGGATTGCCGGGGCTATTGCCGCGCGATGCTCTGGATCGTGCCGGCCAAGGTCGAAGGCGGCTGGACGCTCGATCGTGGACCGTCGACGGACGTGCTTTCGCTGAAGCAGGAGTTCCAGAACGTCACCGGGACCATCGTCAACGGCAACGTCATCACTCCCGTGACCGGCGGCAAGCTGAAGGGTGACGAGATCTCGTTTGTCGCGGGAGGCGTGACCTATACCGGCAAGGTCGCCGGCGACATTATGGCGGGGACCACGCAGTCCGGCGAAACCTGGCAGGCCAAGCGCACGGACCCTACGCCAGCGCCAACGCGAAAGACCGAGGCGCCCGCCGCGGTACCGCAAACTCCCGGCATCGAGACCTCGGCGCCCCCGGCTGCGGCCCCTGCGCCCGCCCCCAAGCCGGCGAAAGCGGCGGAAGCCAATGACGAGAAGCCGCCCTTCGTCCCCGAGGTCAGCCAGGACGGCAAGGACGTCGTGTGGTGGCCGACCGCGAACACCCTCGTCAACAAGATGCTCGATCTTGCCAAGCTGACGCCGAAGGATCGCCTGATCGACCTTGGCTCCGGAGACGGGCGCACGGTGATCACTGCCGCGAAGCGCGGCTCGAACGCGCTCGGCATCGAGTACAATCCGAAGATGGTCGAGCTGTCCCAGTTCAACGCCAAGAAGGCCGGCGTCACCGACAAAGCGAGATTCCGGCAGGGCGACATCTTCCGCACCAATTTCTCGAATGCGGATGTGCTCACGCTGTTCCTGCTTCCCGAACTCAACGAGCGGCTGCGCCCGACCATCCTGCGCATGAAGCCGGGCACGCGCATCGTCTCGAACACTTTCGAGATGGGAGACTGGGAGCCCGATCAGGTCGCCGAAGTCGAGGAAGATTGCCAGACCTATTGCAAGGCGCTGCTCTGGATCGTGCCGGCCCGGGTTGATGGCCGCTGGCGCATGGGGCGTGACACCGTCGCTCTCAAGCAGAAATTCCAGACCTTCAGCGGCACCATCCAGCGCGGCAAGACCGTGGTGCCGATCAAGGACGGTCGCCTGAACGGCAACACGATCACCTTCACTGCCGGCGGAACCGAATATACCGGCACGGTGAACGGCCGCGTCATCAGCGGCGTGACCAAGTCCGGTCAGAAATGGAATGCACGGCGCGCGTGAGCAGCGAGCGCGCCTGCGCGAGACGCAGGGCATGATCGCACCTCAAGTTGCAAGGGTCGCGGCCGCACTCTTTGTCTTTGCGTTTTTGATGAAGCACCCGGCATTGGCGGAGCCCGCGACGGCGCCCGCCAAGCCGGTGGTCGGCCAGCAGGGCAAGGACGCGATCTGGGTGCCGACACCGAACGCGCTGATCGAGCTGATGCTCGATCTCGCCAAGGTCACGCCACAGGACAGGGTCGTCGATCTCGGCTCGGGCGACGGCCGCGCGGTGATCGCGGCGGCAAAGCGCGGCGCCACCGCTCGCGGCATCGAGTATGACGCCAACCTCGTCGCGCTTTCCAAGGCCAGCGCCGAGCGCGAGGGCGTGAGCGACAAGGCGCGCTTTGAGCGCGCCGACATGTTCGCGACCGACTTCTCCGACGCGAGCGTCGTGGTGCTGTTCCTGTTGCCCGACCTGAACCTCAAGCTGCGTCCATCCATCCTCAGGATGAAGCCGGGCACGCGGGTGGTTTCGAATACCTTCGAGATGGGCGGCTGGCTGCCCGACAAGAGCGCGAGCCTCCGCGAGGAATGCGACTTCTTCTTCTGCAAGGCGTTGTTGTGGATCGTCCCTGCCCGAATCGACGGCGCGTGGGTGCTGGAGACTGGGGACCTTGCCGGAACATTGTCATTCAAGCAGGAGTTTCAAACCTTCACAGGCGCGCTTACAAATGGCGACACGGTGACGCCAGTCACCGACGGGAAACTGACCGGCGACAGCCTTGGCTTTTCCGCGGGTGGAACGGCATTCGCAGGCCGGGTCCGCGGCGATATGATCGAGGGCACCACCTTGTCCGGTGCGGTATGGAAGGCGAAGCGCGCCAACTGAGCGCAACAAGAAAGCGCAATGAGGAGACGGCAATGTATTCCATGAAGACCTCCGTCCGTGGCGTCGCGGGCTCCTGCGTGACCGCAGCGCTTGCGATCAATTGCGCGTTCGCGCAGCCGGCGCCCTCCTTCGAGCCGAAGGTCGGGCAGCGCGGCAAGGACGTGGTCTGGGTCCCCACCAACCAGCAACTCGTCGACAAGATGCTCGACTTGGCCAAGGTGACTGCGAACGATCACGTGATCGATCTCGGCTCCGGCGACGGCCGCACCGTGATCACCGCGGCGAAACGCGGCGCCACCGCGCAAGGCATCGAGTACAATCCGGACATGGTCGAATTGTCGAAACGGAACGCCGAGAAGGAAGGCGTCACCGGAAAGGCCAGCTTCGAGAAGGCCGATATCTTCGAAAGCGATTTCTCGAAGGCCACCGTGATCACGATGTTCCTGTTGCCCTCGCTGAACATCAAGCTCCGCCCCAAGATCCTCGACATGAAGCCCGGCACCCGGATCGTCTCGAACTCGTTCGACATGGGCGACTGGCGCGCGGATGAAACAGCCTCGCTCAACGGCGAGGTCTGCACCTCGCATTGCACGGCGTATTTCTGGATCGTGCCCGCCAAGGTGCAGGGCACGTGGAAGACGCCGCAGGGCGAGCTCACGCTCGAACAGACCTACCAGGATGTGAAGGGCGTGCTGAAGGACGGCAACGTCATCACGCCGGTCAAGGACGGCAAGCTCACCGGCGACCAGATCGCCTTCACGGCCGGCGCAACGCGCTATACCGGCACCGTGACCGACAAGGCGATCACCGGCAAGGCCAATACCGGCGGCAAGGAAGCGGACTGGACGGCGACGCGCTAGAGCGTCGCCGCTCCTTCGGTTGAATCCAGCCGCCTCGGTGTGAGCCACCTCACATACCGATCCGCACAGGCCCGTCCACAGTCTCCATCGCAGAACCCTGCGATGGAGAGACCACCATGGACCGCCTCGCGTTTACGCTGCACGGCCAGCCGCCAGCCGAATCCGCCAATGAGAAGAGCGAAAGCGAAATCGCGAGCCAGCTGAGACGGCAGGAGGGCGACTCGCTGCGCCGAGCCATCCCGCTGCTCGCAATCTGGATGGTCTTTTACGCGATGCTGATCATCGGCGCCCTGACCGGCATCGGCCTGAGGGCGCAATAGCCCAGCTCCTGTCGGCCTGCCTGTCGGCTCCGGAGGCGGCGCAGCACAATCGCCGATTGAGTGTCGGGCGCGCACACGCCTCCGGTGGCGGGGTCCCTGACACCAGACCGGTATCATCGTATTCGGATCAGTCCTGGTTTAGGGCTTAGTAAAGCACGCTCGCTGCAGCGTGACTTTCCAAAAGCAGCGGCCATGCTAGCGTCGTGCGAGCTGTCACATTCGCACATCGCCGCCAATGCCAATTGCGCCCCTGTCGCCGCACGAAGCGCAAATCGCGGAAAAGCTGGCGTTCTTTCGAAATCATCCGATTTTCGGCATTCTGGGACAGGACCTCATCACGCAATTGCGCGCGCACGCGCGTGTGCGAAATGTCGAGCGCGGAACGACGGTGTTCGCCAAGGGCGATCCGGGGTCGAGCCTGTTCGCCATCCTCGAAGGTCAGGTGAAGGTGATTTCGTTTTCGGAACACGGCAAATACGCCGTGTTCAACATCCTGACAGCCGGCGACATCTTCGGCGAGATCGCACTTCTGGACGGCGGCGAACGCACCGCCGACGTGATCGCGATCACCGATTGCAAGCTTCTGGTCATCGAGCGGCGGGATTTCATGCCGCTCCTGAACACCCGGCCCGAAGTCGCGCAAAAGCTGATCGAGATGCTGTGCAAGCGGCTGCGCAACACCAGTCGTCAGGTCGAGGAAGTGATGTTTCTCGATCTGTCGGCAAAGCTCGCGCGCACGCTGCTGCGGCTGGGCAATGGAGGACGCGAGCCGCGTATCGCGCTGACGCAGAGCGAAGTCGCCCAACTGATCGGAGCCTCGCGCGAAAGCACCAACAAGCAGCTGCGCGACTGGGAGAATCTCAAATGGATTCGCCTCGAGCGCGGCGAGATTGTGCTGATCGACACGGCTTCTCTCGAGACCGCAGCGGCGGGGCAGACCTGAAGCGCATTCAGCTTTTGCAGGCGCAGCCTTTTACTATTGCACCCGCTTTTCTCTCGCTGTCATCGCCCGCGAAAGCGGGCGATCCAGTAAACACAACTGCTTCAAGTGTTTACTGGATGCCCCGCCTTCGCGGGGCATGACCAGAAATGCGCGATGCGAGTTCACCTCGACCGAAATCGCTTGAGATCCGCCTCTCGCCATGTGATCGCGTCCTCATATGCGCTTCGCATCCTCTTTCATCCGCGCTACCAGACCACCAGCCCGCATTCGACCGGCTCCGCAAAGCACGGATTGAGGACGTTGCCCTTGACGTAGGCGGTGACGCTGTGTCCGTGCACAACGTTGTGTGTGCGGATATGTGTGCCGGCCTTCGGTGCGTATGTCGCAACGAGCGGATCGGATTCGAAAGCCGCCGCGGCGGCGATGAGGCCGGCGACGAGCGTAGTCAGACAAATGGCCCGGATCATGTTCAGCCTCCTTGTCATCGGATGACGACTTTTCAGCTGATTGAGACCTAGGCGCTGTGGCGGCGCTGTTATGTGAGTGCCGTCACACTCAAGACCCTTCGCCGTCACATGGGCGTGAAGGCGAACCGGTTGTCAGGGCTGCGGCGGCCAATACCCCACATCTTCCGGATAGCTATCCACTCCTTCTGGCCATTGATTGAGCCATTCGCGCGCGACCGCGCGGCCTTCGGTGCGCAATTCCTCGATCCGGCGCCGGCTGCGGTCGAATTTGGTCGAATATCGCAACCTGGCTGCGGTTTCAGCGGTCATCTTGATCGTGCGGATGGTGACCGGTTCGTAAACCTCTCCAAAGAATCCCGGAGCATCTCCGGCTTTGCGATTGAGCCGGCGGTTCTCGTATTTCAGCAGCATGTTCATATGCGCGATGAAATCCAGCTCCTTGTTCAGCGCCAGATTGCCCATCAATTCGTTCTGGCGGTCCTCGATCTCGGCATGCGATTGCGGCTCATATTTCATCTGCTGCGGATTGATCCGGATCACCCAGATCTCGTTCGGCATGCTGCCCTTGTTCACGTCCTCCCAGAATTCGCGGATCGGCGGGTTGAGCGAATAGAGGCCGTCCCAATAGCAACGTCCGTCGATCTGTTCGCCCTGACGCAGCTCCGGCAACGAGCCCGAGGCAGCAATGCCATTCAGCGACAGCTTCAGCCGCTTGCGCCAGATGGGCTCGGGAATCTCGACCTTGCCGCGCCGATGGAACTGATTGTCGTGAGACATATGACTTTGTGAATCGAACACGGCCTCGATTCCGTTCAGGACATCCGTTGCACCGACCAGAAGCCGCGTGTTGAGATCGTCCCATTGGATGCCGTCGAATTCCGGGCACGCCTCCTTCAGCAAGGTTTCGAGATCAAAATATTCCCGCCGCACGCCGAGGAGGGGCAGCGCGGCCGTCACCGCCTGGGTGATCGCACCGCGCGGGTTGAGCCTGAACACGGGCGCGGCCAGTCCGAGCCGCGGCGCTTCGATTTCGCGGAACTTGTAGGCCGAGTAGGTCGCAAGATTCAGCAGCTTCTCGGGCGTGTTGTCGGCGGCGAAGATTTTCCAGAAGTCAGTGAGCCTTTTGGAGGCTTCGCGCGGTGAACCGGTCTTTCCGTTCTTTTTGGCAAGGCCGTACCAGACCATCAACGCGCAGAGCGCGCCGGCGGATGTCCCGCTGATGCCGATCAGATCGAACCGCTTGCGTTCGAGATCGGCGAGAATTTCGGTGAGAACGCCGACCGCGAACGCTGCATGAATGCCGCCGCCCTGACAGGCGATCGCCACGCGCTTCAGATCGGATGCACCGGACTGACCTTCAGCTTGGCTTTCCGCGTCGCTGCCCATGGGCCCTCTCCGCGCGCTCACGCCGTGAGGTATCATAGCATGTGCCACGGCGCTTGGAACGCGTCAGCGCATGCAGATTCGCCATAAGCGAGAGGTTCGCAAAGTCATTCGGACGGCAAAAATTTTGCGCCGTGCTTTTGCCTGCATTTGACAGAAATGAGCCATTCGTGATGGGAGCCTGACGCATCGATACTGGACGGAACTGTCCGGCATTTCGTACTGTTCGCTGTCGTGGCCACGCGGTTGGCCAGCGAGTTGCGACCATGCGGCAGATAGAAGACTGGCTTGGCACGCTCGGTCTTTCAGAGTACGCGCAAAAATTCGCTGACAATGCGGTCGACCTGTCGGTGCTGCGTGATCTCACCGAACAGGATTTGCGGGATCTTGGCGTTCTCCTCGGCCATCGCCGCAAGATGATGCGCGCGATCGCGGAATTGAATGGCGGCGTACAAGCCTCATACGATGCGCCGGCGATCCTGCCGGGCGGCGCCGAACGCCGCCACCTGACCGTGATGATTGGCGACCTGGTCGGCTCGACGGCATTGTCGTCGCGCCTTGATCCTGAAGACTTAAGCGCGGTGATGGATGCCTATCACGGGGTCTGCGCGCGCATCGTGCTGGCACATGATGGCTTCATCGCGGATTTCCGCGGCGACGGCATCCTCGCCTATTTCGGATATCCGCGCGCGCACGAAGACGATGCCGAGCGAACGGTGCGCGCGGCGCTGGACATTGCCGAAGCCGTGCAGCGTCTTGCGACGCCGGCCCCCGAACCGCTCGCTGTCCGCATCGGCATCGCAAGCGGATTGGTTCTCGTCGGTGACAGCAATCTCGCCGGCACGCTGTGGCACAATGGCGTGGTCGGCGACACGCCCAACCTCGCCGCACGCCTTCAGGCGCTCGCCAAGCCCGGCAGCGTTGTCATCTCGACGTCGACGCGGCGCCTGCTCGGCGACCTGTTCCGCCTTCGCAATATGGGGCGGCGCAAGGTCAAGGGATTCACTGAGCCGGTCGGCGCCTGGCTGGTCGAAGGATTGTCGGATTCCGAAAGCCGCTTCGAAGCCGTCCGCGAAACGCAGTTGACCGATCTGATCGGCCGTGAACAGGAGATCGACTTCCTGCTCGAACGTCAGCAGTTGGCCGCGAATGGCGACGGACAGATCGTGCTGATTTCCGGTGAGCCGGGGATCGGCAAATCGCGGCTTGCGGCGGCCTTTGCGGACCGCATCGCCGACATGCCGCACACGCGCATGCGTTACCAATGCTCGCCCAACCACATCAGCAGTGCGCTGCATCCCGTCATTCTTCAATTGCAGCGCGCGGCGGGCTTCAAGGCCGACGACACACCCGAACTGCGACTGGAGAAACTGGAACAGGTCCTTGCCATTGACCCCTCCACTTTCCCCAAGATCGTGCCGCTTTTTGCCCAGCTGCTGTCGGTGCCGATCGGCACGCGCTACCCGCCGGTTCACCTGAGCCCGACGCAGCAGCGCCGTCAGACGCTTGCGGGGCTGCTCGATGAATTCGAAGCGCTGGCACGACAGCGGCCGCTGACGGTGCTGTTCGAGGACGTGCATTGGGCCGACGCAACGACACTGGAGTTGCTCGACCTGACCGTGGAGCGCATCCGTCAGCTTCCGGTCATAGGCATATTCACCTTCCGTCCCGAATTCGAGCCGCCATGGGCCGGGCTGCCGCATGTCAACATGTTGCAGCTCGGCCGGCTCGATCGCGAAGCCGTGGAGACCATGGTGACACAGGTCACCGGCGGCCGCATGCTTCCGGCCGAGGTGATGCGGCAGATTGTCGAGAAGACCGACGGCAATCCGCTATTCGTCGAGGAGCTCACCAAGGCGGTTCTGGAATCCGGCATCCTTGTCGGCGACACCGATGCCTACAGCCTCGCGGGTCCGCTGCCGCCGCTCGCCATTCCCGATACGCTGCAGGCGTCGCTGATGTC
>Ga0182740_1001559_pt1 | contig 15309 bp, 15 predicted proteins | sample eDN5th37CKraftBY_FD_128872 | JGI IMG/M metagenome (GOLD analysis project Ga0182740, IMG submission 128872) | Enriched backyard soil microbial communities from Emeryville, California, USA - eDNA 5th pass 37_C Kraft BY (version 2) (version 2) | ecosystem: Environmental > Terrestrial > Soil >...
GACCGCAATGACGTATCCCGAAGTCTATGTGCAGCCGATGAGCGGTGAGCAGATCAAGACTGTTCTCGAGGACATCTGCGATAACTTGTTCAATCTCGATCCGTACTATCAGCAAGGCGGCGATATGGTACGCATTGGCGGCATGTCCTATCGTTGCGCGCCGAACGAAACGGCAGGGCGCCGGATCTCCGATATGAAGCTTGGCGATGTAGCGATCGATCCGGCCAAGTCGTATAAAGTCGCAGGCTGGGCGTCCGTGAATGAACAAAAGGGCGCGCCGGTTTGGGACACCGTTGCGAATTATCTCCGCGACGGAAAATCGAAACCGAAATCGTCTGGCGCACAGGTGACGATCGTCGGCGTGGATGACAATCCGGGGTTTGCAGGCCAGGCATGAGAGAGCGAAGCGGATTTACTTGTCTTGCAGCCGCTCTTGTCTGGGGCGTGTCGGTGGCCGGAGGTGGCCTGGCCTATGCGCAGGACACCAAGACGGATGCCGCGCCAGTCGAGCGACCGTTTGTCGAGCACCGCGTCATTTTGCAGATATCGGACAATGAGCCGGCGAAAGAGGGGTTGATCGTCAGCATCTCGTACAAGCTTCTTGAGGTGTATGGGCCGGACACGGTTGACGTCCAGGTGGTGGCATTCGGCCCCGGCATCGATCTGTTGAAGGCCGATAATCCACGACGGCAGCAGATCGACAGCCTCATTGCACAAGGTGTGACATTCAATATCTGCGGCTATACGCTCGAGACGATGGAGCGCACAACGGGGAAGCGGCCGGAGATGAACCCCAAGGCCAAACTTGTGCCGGCAGGCGTGCCGTACATTCTTTCTCTCACAGAGAAAAACTATACCCTCGTTCGTCCCTGAGGAGGTCCCGATATGCGGATTTTCTGGAAGCTGGCTGCGGTCTTTGCGATCGCACTTTCTATATCCTCCGCCGCACATGCGGCTGATGCCAAACCGCATCGTATCGTCATTCAGGTCGATCAGAACGATGCTGCCACAATGAATCTGGCGCTCAATAATGTCACCAACATCATGCAATTCTATCGTGATAAGGGCGAGACGGTGCAGGTCGAGGTCGTAGCCTATGGGCCCGGTCTCAACATGTATCGGGAGGATACGTCCCCGGTGAAGGACCGCCTGAAGCAGATTTCCGAAATGGCATTCCCTTCCAAGGTGGCGTTTTCTGCCTGCAACAACACGAAGCAAGGCATGGAAAAGAAGGAAGGGCATCCAATCGCGATCGTATCGCAGGCGAGTCTCGTTCCCTCCGGAGTGGTGCGGCTGAGTGAGTTGCAGGAACAGGGCTGGAGCTACGTCAAGCCGTAGCGCTCTTCAAACGAGGTGGTTGAAATGCGTATTGTTTCGCGAAGCCTGCTGTGTGCCCTCTCCTGCGTTGCGGTGGTCTCATCCGCCCATGCGGAAGAGGCGACCGTGACCTACAAGTCGCTGACGGTGGATGTGGCGCTGGAAGCTGCCCGCGCGGCGCTTCAGCAATGCCGCACGGATGGCTATCAGGTTTCTGTGGCGGTGCTCGACCGGTTCGGAGAGACACAGGTTCTGCTGCGCGACCGTTATACCGGGCTTCCGGCCAACACGACTGCGATCAACAAGGCCTGGACTGCAATTGGCTTCCGCAACGATACTTCGCAACTCGTATCGTCGATCAAGAACGGCACGCTTGATCCGCGCCTCGCGGATCTGCCGCGGGTGACGATGCTGGGCGGCGGATTGAAGATCGAAACGGCGGATACGCTTCTGGGAGCTATCGGCGTCTCGGGTGCGCCGGGCGGTGACAAGGACGAGAAATGCGCGCGCGCCGGGATCGACGCAATCCGCGACAAGCTGGATTTCTAAAGCCTGAAAGGCCGCGTTAAAGCCTTGCGTCAGCGAAATGCGAACGCCAGCAGCCGGGTCCTGCTGTGGATGGCAAATGCAGCGCCGCAGAGGATGCCGATGAGGGCAATGAACGAAGGCATCGCCAGCGTCGAGACGCCGGTCAGGCCCTGACCGATCGAGCAGCCGTAGGCCATGGCGCCGCCAATTCCCATGAAAGCTGCACCTGCCATCGAACGGCCGGTGTGAGTCACAGAGGTGTAACCCTCAAGCTCGAAGCGCCCGGTCAGCGTTGCGGTCACGAGGCTTCCGATCAGTACACCAGTGACGAGCGCGATGCCGAAGTTCAGCGTCAGACCAGTGGAGAGCATGGTGTACTGCACCGAGTCCGCAAGCGGCGACACGAATGTGAGAGATGCAACCGGGATCGGATTGAAATCGTCCGCCGCAAGCCATCCTGTCGCCACCCAGCCGGCAACCACCAGCAGGCCGATGATGACGCCCGCAGCAATCTGGCCGTAGGCGCGGCGGAATTGCTTGTCGGAGAATGCGTAGACCAACAGGGCGCCGCTCGCGATCAACGTCGCGATCAGGCGTGCCGCGGTGTCGTCGAGGCCCATCGTCGAAAGAAGGGCGGGTGCGGATACGGCAGTAGGTGTGGTTCTCGTCCAGTCGAGAAAGGCAATGCGTGCGGGCGCGATCAAGCCTTTCAGCGTCATCTGTGCGGTGATCCCGATGATCGTGATGACGACGAGGGAACGCAGGTTTCCCTTGCCAAGCAGCACCAGAGCACGCGAGGCGCAGCCGTTGGCGAGCACCATGCCGAGGCCGAACAACAGGCCTCCGAAGAAAATCAGAGGCGCGGAGAACGAAGGCTGCAGATAGATCGACGTGCCGATGTTGACGAGGCCGCTGCCTGCAAGAATCTGCGTTCCGATAATCGCAATGGCGATCGCGGTGGCGAAGCTGCGGATTTTGCGGGTGTCGCTTTTGGTCCACATATCGCGCAAGCTGCTCATCAGGCAAAAGCCGCTGAGCAGGTCGACAGCGCCAAAGACGAGTCCGATCACAAAGCCGGAAGCTACTGAGAGGTCGATCATGACGATCTGCGAGCCATTATTATGGGAATGCTCCCATTGTTTATGCATGCATTGCGGTTTGGTCCATAAGCCGCTGAAATTAAGAGATAAATTGTACGGACCGTTCAGAATCGAGAAGAATATTCCAGGAATTTGACAGTGAAGGGAAAAGTGTTCTCGGTATCTGCGGCCATCTCCTGAGAGTTCGACGGGTGAAGGAGTGCTGACAGAGGTGCCGTTAAACAGATCGGGTAGCGGGGATTAGGGAATGACGATGGATGTCTTCGAGCGTTTGAAGACAGAGGCTGCCGCTGACTGGCAGAGCTATGTCGACCACGATTTCGTACGCCAGCTGGAGGCGGGCACGCTGCCGCAGGCCGCATTCCGGACCTATCTCGTGCAGGACTACCTGTTTTTGATCCAGTTTGCCCGTGCGTATGCGTTGGCGACCTACAAGAGCCGCACGCTGGCTGACATGAAGGCGGCGCAGGCGGGGCTTGCTGCCATCCTCGGTGAAATGGATCTGCATGTACGGCTATGCGGCCGCTGGGGGCTTTCACCGGCCAACATCGAGGCCGCGCCCGAACATCAGGCGACCGTCGCTTACACTCGCTTCGTGCTGGACTGTGGCGCCGCAGGCGATCTGCTCGATCTGCATGTCGCGCTCGCTCCCTGCGTGATCGGCTACGCCGAGATTGGCCGCAATCTGGCACCGAACGGAATCGACGCGCTCGGCAACCATCCCTATCGCGAATGGATCGGTGAATATGCGGGCGAGGCCTATCAGGAGCTTGCAGTCAGTGCACGTCGGCATCTCGACGATCTTGCCGCGCGAGCGATGACCGAGCGGCGCTTTGATGAGCTTGCCACGCTGTTCGGCAAGGCGTCGCGGCTCGAAGCGGACTTCTGGCAGATGGGTCTCGATGCGGCTGATCGGTGAGTGCTAGGATTCGCACTTGGCAGCGGGAACGACGAGGACATCGACGTTGAGCGATCGCAACGCGTCTTCTGTAACGCTTCCGATCAGCGCTTTGAGGATACTGGAGCGACTCTGTATGCCCATAATCACTAGGTCGGACTGAGTCTCCATCACCGCGCGGGAAATGGTTTCCATCGGGGCGCCTTCCTCGACGCGAAGCAGCCACCGTGCATGCTGCAGGTCGTTCGCGACGAGAAAGGCTGCCAGTTCATCGCTGGCTCGCTGACGCTCGCTCTCGACGTAGCTGTCGATGCTGGCCTGATCCAGGCCGGCGCCCAGCATTTTGCCCTTGGCCAAGGCTGTAAATGCGTGAAGAAGCATCGTGGCAGCACTGTCAGCTAAGCCGATTGATAGGGCCGTGCGGAGGGCATTCGCCGAGATATCTGACATATCGGTTGGCACAAGAACGCGTTCATACTTCCGTTGTGCTTCGCGATTGACCATCAGGACCGGGACTGTTCCCTTGCGGATTACGCGTTCAATCGTTGTTCCGGTAAAAACGTCGAGCAGGAGTTGCTTGCGATGGGCCCCCATGACAATGAGATCCGGATGAATATCAGCCGCCGCGCGAAGAATGCCATCGAACGGATCGCCCGCGATCACCATAGGGCGAGACTGTGTGCGGCGAACTTCCGGCATCGCGCTCATTTGTTCGAGCATGATCCGCTCGGCTTCCCGCTGCTCCATGCGAACCAGATCACCCGGCTGATCGTCATCGACGACATGAACCATGAACAAGGTCGCGCCGTCTTGCTGCGCCAGCAATGCCGCCTGCCTCAGCGCACGGTTGGACCGCGTTGAGAAATCCGTGGCTGCAAGAATCTTCATGCTGCATCCCTTCGTTTGCGCGCGAGCGTAATTCCGCATCCTCACTACAAATATAGTGATTAGCGATAAAAAGGGATGGGGCCAAAAATCGCGAGCGTTTCAGCGCGCCTGCTCAGCGTGAAAGCTGCTCACTTTCCGGGCTACTTGAAGCCGTTTCATTACTCTCCAACTCGTCGCGAAATACGGCTGCGCGGACCAAGACCATCAGCGTGATCGGTGTGGTGATGGTTACGAACGCTACGATAAGAAGCTCGTGAAAGGCAGGCCGGCTTGCGAGAGTTGAGAAATAAATCATCGATGACGTCGCTATAAACCCGGCGCCGAGTGTCGTTCCAAGCGTGGGAGCATGAACCTTTTCATAGAATTTCTTAAGTCGAAGTAGCCCCAGCGAGCCAATAAAGGTGAGCGCGGCGCCAATGATGAGGAACGCGGACGTGACAATTGTTGCAATCGTTGGAATTTCGATCTCGTTCATTCGATGACCTCGCCACGAAGCAGGAATTTGGCGAGCGCAACGCTACTCACGAAGCCGAGGAGAGCAATGATGAGGGCAACCTCGAAATAAAGGGTGGAGCCCGATTTGATACCGAACGTGAGAAGCATCAGCATCGAGTTCACATAAAGAGTGTCGAATCCCAGAACCCTGTCCTGCGCGCGCGGGCCGCGCAGAATGCGATACGCGGCAAACGTCATGGCGCCGCCTAGCAGGATCTGCGCAATCAGGATTGACCAGGGGAGAACTGCGCTCATGCGAATATCTCCATGAGTGGCCGCTCATAACGACTCTTGATGGTGCGAATCCATTCAGTCCTGTCGATCAGATCGAGGACATGGATGGTCAGGGTGCCGGTCGGCTCGTCGAACTTCACCCACAGCGTTCCGGGGGTTGAGGTGATAATGCACGCAAGGGCAGCGAGGCCGTAAGGGTCGCGAAGCTCCAAAGGGATTTCGACAAACCCCGGACTCCGCTCCCTTGAGCCGAAACCGAGAATAATTTTCGCAACTGCGATATTGGATTTCACGATATCCGTGAAAACCATCGTAGCCAGACGCAGAATCGTGAAAGGCCGCCGTAGACGGAGTTTCGGAAGCTCCAGCGCTGCGAATGCCCATCCGCCAACGAGTCCCACGCCCGCGCCGAGCAGAAATTGACCCAGTGATAGCGACTGGTTGATCAGCAGCCAGAACCCGAGGAGGCTTGCGCTCGCGATCGGATAGGGAAGGACCTTCATCGCTCAGTCCTCCGGAGATCCGAAGGCGTGCTCATCCTGCCGAGAACATTATTCACATAGTCGCGGGGCATGTGCAGCGATTCCGCCGTCACCTGCATGAACCGCATGGTCGGCCCGGCCTGGATCGTGAGCGCGGCGCAGAGAAGGATGAGAACAACCACAGGCGCAATCTCGATCAGGCGTACGCGCGGGGCGGTGGCGTCCGGTGAGGCCCAGAACGTATTGATTCCAGCGCGGGTCGTGGCGATCAGCGTTGCGAAACCGGATACGATAAGGATGCCGAGGAATGCCCAGCCGGCGACGGGGACAGCGCCAGCTTGCGAATTCAACGCAGCCGTCAACAGCGCGAACTTCCCAATGAATCCCGACAGCGGCGGTAATCCGGAAATCACGAGAGCGCAGCAGATGAAAGTGCCACCGATCAGGGCCATGCTGGCCGGGATCGCGATGCCGACTTCCTGCGTTTCTTCCGCATCCTCCAGTTCGGTTTCCTCGCCGTAAAGTTCTCGCGTGACGGCAAGAACGTCAGCGCCGGGCTCACGCCCCCGCTCGGCCAGTTCGATGAGAAGGAAGAAGGCAGCGAGGCCGAGCGTCGAACTCACCAGATAATAAAGGGCGCCACTTGTCACGCCGATCTGCCCCATGCCGACGGCGGCCAAGATCGTACCCGAGGATATGAGGACCGAGTACGAAGCGAGGCGCGCCATTTCCTGAGAGGCAAGCGTGCCGATCGTGCCGAAGGCAATCGTTGCCATTCCGCCGACAAGCAACAATTCTCCGCCGAAATGAGCCGATGCTCCGGCGTGATCTCCGAACAGGAGCAGCGAGAGCCGAAGAACGATATAGACACCCACCTTCGTCAGGATAGCAAACAGCGAGGCCACTGGCGCCGGTGCCGCTGCGTAGGTGCCGGGAAGCCAGAAGCACATCGGCCACATGCCTGCTTTTGTCAGGAAGGCGATGCCGAGCACCCCGGCGCCGGCTTCCAGCAGCGCGCGATCTTCGGCGCGGACGGTTGGAATCCGTGCTGCGAGATCGGCCATGTTGAGTGTGCCGGTGACGCTATAAATCAGGCTGACGCCGACCAGAAACAGCAGCGATGCCACCAGATTGACGATGATGTAATGCATCCCAGCGGTGACGCGGGTCGATCCCGAGCCATGCAACGCGAGGCCGTAAGAGGCTGCAAGCAGGACCTCGAAGAAGACGAAGAGATTGAAAAGGTCGCCGGTGAGAAAAGCCCCGTTGAGGCCCATCAACAGGAGTTGAAACAGCGGATGGAAATGGACGCCCACGCGATGCCAGCGTGCGAGCGCAAACACCAGGGTTGCCAACGCGAGAATGCTGGTGAGCAACAGCATGGCGGCGGATAGCCGATCGAATACCAGCACAATGGCGAACGGTGCAGGCCAGTTGCCGAGACGATACACACCGGAAATACCAAGCGGCGAGGCATCGGCTGCGCAGAGCAATGTAATCGCAATTGCGACGAGCGCGATGGTGGTGATGACGTTGAGCGAAGCGTTGAGGGTGCGACGGTCACCGCCAAGAGCCAGCATGATCGCGCCGGCGGCCAGCGGCAACGCGATCGGTGCAATCATCAGGTGATGCGCGATGCTGTTCACTGGCTCGGTTCCCGTCCGTCGACGTGGTCAGTTCCCGTCAGGCCTCGTGACACCAGCAAGACGACGAGCAGCAGTGCGGTCGTTGCGAAGCTGATAACGATCGCGGTCAGGACAAGTGCCTGCGGCAAGGGGTCAGCGAACAGTTCCGGATTGCCAGTCGTGCCGGCTTCCAGAATTGGCGCCGCGCCAGTCTTCAGCCGCCCCATGGCGATGATGAACAGATTGACCGCATAGGAGAGCAGCGACAGACCGATAATGACCTGAAACGTGCGCGGGCGGAAAATCAGCCAGACGCCAGAGCTGGTCAAAACGCCGATGCTGAGAGCGAGAATGATTTCCATCAGGGCATCTCGGCGTTGGGGGCTTCGTCAGTGACACGCGCACGCGGCGCGCGGTGACTGCGCACGGATTGGTGCGCGATCGCGATCAGCATCAGCACGGTTGCGCCGACGACGAGTGCGAACACGCCGAGGTCGAACAGCATTGCACTCGCCGCCGGGACCTTGCCGATCCAGGGAACGTCGACATAGGAGAAATACGAACTCAGGAACGGCAGATTGAACGGCAAGGCGGCCGCTCCGATACCGCATGCCACGAACAGGCCTATCCCCATCCATCGGATCGGCAGTACGCGCAGGCGCGCCTCCACCCAGACTGTTCCGTGAGCGATGTATTGCACGATGAAGGCCACGGCCATCGTAACACCGGCGACGAACCCGCCGCCCGGTGCATCGTGCCCGCGCAGAAGCAGATAAAGCGCGGCTGCGCCGATGATGGGGAATAGCGCAGCCATGATGAGCGCGGGAATCGCCATGGTGCTTTTGACCGTAGCACCGCGCTGGCGCGTTTCACTGGCGTCATCGAAGAGGTCTTGAGCGCGCTGCTGGTCAGGCACCGGAACGCTGTCGGCCGCGGGGCGGAAGCGCCGTAGCAACGCGAACACGGTTAGCGCCACAATGCCGAGGACGGTGATTTCACCAAACGTGTCGAATGCACGGAAATCCACCAGGATGACGTTCACGATATTGGTGCCGCCGCCTTTGGTATAGGCGTTCTCGACGAAGTAGCCGGAGATCGTGTCCGGCGATGGTCTTGTCATGACCGTGTAGGCGAGTGTCGCCATGCCAACGCCTGCAGCGGCCGAAATGGAAAGGTCGCGCGCGCGATACCAGCGGATGATGGCTGGTGTCGTATCGGCGTCCTCCAGCTTCTGAACGCGCTTTGGCAACCAGCGCAGTCCGAGCACGAGCAACACCGTCGTGACCGTCTCGACGACCAGTTGGGTGAGGGCGAGATCGGGTGCGGAAAGCCAGACGAAACTGATGCAGGTTGCGAGCCCTGCGCCACCGACGAAAATAAGTGCAGCAAATCGATGGAATTTGGCTTGATAGGCCGCAGCCAGGGCGCAAGCGACGCCGACGGCCCAGATGATGGCAAATGCGATATCGAACGTCGTATGGACTGAACCGTCGTGGCCAATTCCGCGCGCGTAGATCGGTACCAATCCGGCGATCACCGCGACGAGGATCAGGATATGCAGCTGTGGCTGCAGACGTCGCGTCCCGAACAGGCGCTCCATCCGTCGCGCAAATCGCCATGACACTGCGATCAGGATGCGTTCGAAAATGCGCTGTCCTTTGATACGGCGGAGAAGCGGTGGCCCCTCATGAATGCGCAGATATGGGCGCAATATCGCGTATGTCGCCGCACCACCGGCGGTGGCCGCCAGACTCATCAGAAGCGCAGGCGTAAATCCGTGCCAGACTGCAAGGTTGTACTGCGGAGCATTCGAGCCAAGAACCGCCTGGACTGCAGTTGCCAGAAGCGGACCTATCGTAATCCCGGGGATGACACCGACCACAAGGCACGCCAGCACAAGCAATTCGGACGGCAGGCGCATCAGGAACGGCGGCTCGTGCGGCGTACGAGGTAATTTCTCCGGGGCAGGGCCGAAGAACACATCAAGGATGAACCGCAACGAATAGGCGACAGTGAACATGCTTGCGGCGGTGACGATGTAGGGCAGCGCCTGATCGATGAACGAGTTGTCGTGGACCTCGATGGTTTCGGCGAAGAACATTTCCTTTGACAGAAATCCGTTCAGCAATGGCACGCCTGCCATCGCCGCCGCGGCGACCATCGCCAAGGTCCCTGTGATTGGCATGTAACGCCAGAGACCGCTGAGGCGGCGGATGTCGCGCGTTCCTGTTTCGTGGTCGATGACCCCGGCTGCCATGAACAACGATGCCTTGAAGGTTGCATGGTTCATGATGTGGAAAATGGCCGCCACCTGTCCGAGCGGCGTATCGAGCCCGGTGAGCAATGTGATCAATCCGAGGTGGCTGATTGTCGAATAGGCAAGGACGCCCTTCAGGTCTTGCTGAAACGCCGCAAAAAACGCGCCCAGAATAAAGGTGGCGAGCCCGGTTGATCCCACGAGCCAGAGCCATTCGTTCGTTCCGCCCATTGCGGGCCAGAGACGAACCAACAGGAACACGCCGGCCTTCACCATTGTTGCGGAATGGAGATAGGCCGAGACAGGCGTCGGTGCCGCCATCGCTTGCGGCAGCCAGAAGTGAAACGGAAACTGTGCACTCTTTGTAAAAGCGCCGATCAGGATAAGAATGAGCGCCGGGACATAAAGCGAATGCGAGCGGATCGCTGTGCCGGCTGCAAGCACGCGGTCGAGATCGTAGCTTCCGACGATGTGCCCGAGAATGAGAACACCGGCGAGCAGGCAAAGGCCACCGGCCGAGGTGACGGTCAGCGCCATGCGGGCTGAATCGCGGGCCTGGGCAGTTTGATACCAATAGCCGATGAGCAGGAATGAGAAGAGGCTGGTCAGTTCCCAGAAGAAAACCAACTGGATGAGGTTGCCCGAGAGCACGATCCCGAGCATTGCCCCCATGAAGGCAAGCAGGAATGCGAAGAAGCGGGACACGGGGTCGGCCGGGGACATGTAGTACCGGGCGTACAACACGACCAGAAAGCCGATGCCGGTGATCAGCGCCGCAAAAATCCAGGCAAAGCCGTCAAGCCGCAGGCTGAAGCCCAGGCCGAGTTCTTGAACCCAGTCAGCCTTGTATTGGAGGACTCCGCCGCCGGTCACGCGAGGGTACATCGCAATGACCAGAGCGAAGGCGGTCAGGGCGATCAGTCCGGAAAGATACGATGCTGCGCTGCGCGCATTGACACGGAGCAGGGCCGCTAAACAGCTACCCGCGAACGGAAGAACAATAAGTGCAAGTAGGAGTCCTTCAGGAGATGTCACCAGCTATTTCCGGTCGATAGCTTTAACCTCTCCTTACATACCATGTATCTGGGAGCGCGAGGATAAGCTTATTTCGTCAATAAAATCCGTGCTTTCGATAGAGACACAGAGCCAATCGACGAGCGAAATGCCGAGCGTGCACCGTACTCCTTGGAGGAAATCCGGATAGGTCACGGACACACATCAACGCACACCAGCGCTCCCGTGTCCATTCCAGATCAGGATCGAAAGATTTTAGCCCAGCCTGCATAGGCTACGGAAGGGCAGTAATGCCGCAGGGGCGGCTCAAAGTCAGCTTCCTGTGGATGAACGCAATAGGCTGGTGGCAAACCATGGATCGGAGTGCGGCGCTCCAGTCCGCTCGTCGGGAACATACCTACGCAGGAATTATTGACCGCTTGTCTGTTGTCCAAGTCGGGAGTGAGAGACATGGCCCAGTGCGAGACGTGTGGAAATGACTACGACAAAGCTTTCCAGGTCACGGTAGGCGGCAAGACCCATACCTACGACAGCTTTGAATGCGCGATCCATGCCTTGGCTCCAGTGTGCGAGCATTGCGGGTGCCGCATCGTTGGTCACGGGCTTGAAGATGATGGCAAGTTCTATTGCTGCGATCATTGCGCGGAGCACAAGGGCGTCAAAGGATTCCGCGACCGAAAGCACTAGAGGCTTGCCGGACATATGGTAACGTTTTCGGATGGCCAGCCCTAGAACGCCGCGAGACCTGGCTGATCGAATAGCCGCCCGGCGCCGGCAGGCGAGGGCAGAAGACGGGTTTATGCGTGAGACCTTCACCCTGCCGCCGGAAGAGGCAAGGGCGACGGCTCGCGCTTTCTTCGATCGCTGGCCGGCTGCGGCGTATATGTCGGAAATCGAATGGTGGCGGGAGCTGCCGGGAGACAGGATCGAATTTCGGATGCGAAGATTGCGCTCCGCTGACTGAATCTGATCGGCAGTTATTTTATCCAATGCGCCTTATGAAACCGGGCTTGCTTCAATTGCCGGGCAATTTTTGCTCCGCGGAGCTCCTGGCTTTCTTGCCTCTGCGGCTAAATCATCCAACAGCGGACAGGAACGTCCTCAGCCGACGAAGATTGCCATTCCAGTTCACGAAGGAGGAATCTGATGGACTGGAACCGAGTTGAAGGAAACTGGAAGCAGGTTAAGGGAAAGATCAAGGAGCAGTGGGGCAAGCTCACCGATGATGATCTCGATGTCATCGATGGCAAGCGTGATCAGCTCGAAGGAAAAATCCAGGAGCGCTACGGCTATCAGAAAGATCAGACAAAGAAAGAGATCGATAGCTGGTTTAACAGCCAGAGCTGGTGACGGGATATAACCCGTCTATTTTCGGCGTTAGTTGGTAATCAGGAGAAGCTCCGCATTTCGCGGGGCTTCTTTGTTCATGTGTAATTTTCTGCAGCGGTGTGGAACGGGCGTTTGTTCGCTCTGTTGGTCAGGCAAATTCCTTAGCCGATGGAGAGAAACATGCGCCATGCCGCCGCTTTTGCTGCTGTCATCTGTATTCTATCGTCTGCCGCTTTCGCCCAATCCGTAGGCGAAAAGACCGGCGTCAACTCGGCGCTGAGGATCGCTCCCACGACAGAGGATTTCGTCAAGCAAGCTGCCATCGGCGACATGACCGAGATTGCTGCCGCCAAGATCGCGCTGGAGAAAGGCAATGCGGAGGAGAAGAAATTTGCTGAACAGATGGTGACTGACCACACCAAAACGAGCGAAGAGTTAAAGGCGTTGGTTGCGAGTGGCGACGTGAAGGCCGAGCTTCCGGCTTCGCTTGACAGTTCGGCGCAAAAGAAAATCGAGAAGCTCAATGATACGAAGCCTGAAGATTTCGCCGCCCAATACGATCCGATGCAGGTCAGTGATCACAAGAATGACGTTTCGCTGTTTGAGCGCTATGCGACAGGCGGCGACAATCCGAAGCTGAAGGAGTGGGCTGGCAAGACGTTGCCCCGTTTGCAGCACCATCTTGAAATGGCACAGACGCTCAACAACAATCGGAAGTAAAAGGTGAGACTCTGCGTTTGCCTCCGCGGTGCACTGCCGTTTGGATGATGGAAGCAAGCTGCTTGCTTAGGGAGGCGACGTTGTCTCTATAATCGCGTGGCGAGCCGGCCCACATTTCACGCGACATAAGCTCGATGGCTGCTGGAGTGACCAACGTCTCACCGGAGCTGAATATTTGATCTGGCGCAAATACATCGCTTCCGATTTCCCATAGGTCGGAATGCGATCAAGACAGCCTCCTTGCCATCCAGATCAACCCTTGGCGTTCGCAGTAACGTCGGGTCGACAGCAGCATCACACCGCATTGACAAATCTCAATGCGGTGTGGCTTCGTCATAAAAGATGTATTTTTTAATCATCTTTTAGAATTGATCTAAACGGAAAGCCCGTTTCGACAGGGCTTCAGGACAATGGGGCACGACATGGGGACGAACTCAAACCGCGAGACCGGAGCTAGAACGCCCGTGTCCGCACCAAGGATGCCAAGTAGAACCGACATCGCCTCTCCGCTCGCAATCGCTCTTGTGATCTGCGCCGGCACCAGCGACATAAGCTTCGCGCAATCGGCCGCGCCGGGCGCCCATATGGTGCTCGACCCGATTATTGTCGAAGGCAGTGCGCTATCCCCCACAGAAAAATTGCGCGAGCAGATTACGGCGCTTCCGGGCGGTGCTTCGCTGGTGACGTTGGAGCAGTTTCCCGATACCGCAAATCTCACCTTATCCAGGGCGCTGAGCAGCGTGCCGGGCGTTGTGGTGCAGGACTTCTTCGGCGGCAACGACCAGCCCCGCGTGCAGATCCGTGGCTCCGGCCTGCAGCAAAACCCGGTCGAGCGCGGCATTCTGGTGCTGCAGAACGGTCTGCCGATCAACCGCGCCGATGGTTCCTACATCGTTGGTTTCGCTAATCCGCAGCAGGCGGATTCGCTCGAAATCTATCGCGGCTATATGGCGAACCGGCTTGGCGCGACGGTTCTCGGCGGTGCGATCAATTTCGCATCGCCGACCGGATCGTCGTCACCGGGTACACAGATTTCCGCAAGCGGCGGTAGCTTCGGGCAGGGCAACTTCGCGGCGCAGACGGGCTTCAAGAAAGACAATGTTGACGGCATGCTGCAGGCTGATATCAGCCGCCGCGACGGCTTCCGCGACTACAACAAATCGCAGCGCTCGAGCGCCAGCGTCAACTTCGGCGTTGAGCTCTCGGAGCATGTCACGACGCGCTTCTTCGCCGGCTATACCGAGCTTGGCTTCGATGTCGCGGGGCCGCTGTCCCGAGCACAGATGCAATCAAATCCTCGACAGGTTGGTACCGGTCCTGGAGCCGGTGGCATCAATCCCGGCCCGAACGTGGTGCGAGACAGGCCGCGTCGTGAAGCCGACCAGTTCCTCGTTGGATCGCGCACGACCGCGACTTTCGGCGCTCATGTGCTCGATTTCGCTCTCGGCTACACCTACACCGACGATATGTTCCGCTTCCCGATTGCTGCAGGTGTGCGGACCACCAAGGGCGGCGATTTTACGGGTCTTGTCCGCTATGCCTACAAGCCAAACGAAGCGGAGTTGCTGCCGCTGTTCGAAAGCACGGCGCAATATACCGTCGGCTCGGCTGATCGCGGCTATTACCTCAATCAGGGTGGCCAGATGGGGGCACAGTTCGGCACCAACGATCTCAGCGCGTCGACACTGTCGCTATACTCTGGACTTAACGTGCCGGTGTGGCAGGCGTTCTACGCTTCGCCCGCGATTTCATATTCCTATGCAACACGCGATAATAAGGATCTCTACAATCTCGCGACGCGGCCGTGGATCCAGTATAACGGTGCCATGGTGATAAACGGCGCCAGCGCGACCACCAACACCTCCTATAACCGCAGTTATTCGGGATGGAATCCGAGCTTCGCTCTCAGCTATCGGCCCGATAATAATCATACGGTCTACGCTGCTGTTAGCCGCAGCTTCGAGCCCCCGACCCATGATGATTTGATCGCGACGATCAACGGTACGCCTAACTCGAGTGCCGGACGAACCTGCGGCGGCTCGCCGCCCGTATGTACCTCGGCTCCGGCCTTTACGACCCCGAATCTGGAAGCTCAAACCGCAACGACGGTGGAAGCCGGATGGCGCGGTCGCTTTGACAGGTTTTCGTGGGATGCAGTGGTCTACTATTCCTGGGTCCGGAATGAGTTGCTCAGCCTGCGTGATGCCTCCGGTACTTCAATCGGCGCCGTCAATGCCGACAAAACCACGCATTTCGGTGTCGAGCTTGGCGCCGGTGCACGGCTGACCGATCAGATCAGCGCGCGGCTCGCCTATACTTATCAGGACTTCCGCTTCGAGGGCGATCCGGTGCGTGGCAACAATCGCCTGGCCGGCGCGCCGCAACACTTCATCAATGCTATGCTGCAGTATCAGGCGACCGA
>Ga0182740_1001560_pt1 | contig 15302 bp, 14 predicted proteins | sample eDN5th37CKraftBY_FD_128872 | JGI IMG/M metagenome (GOLD analysis project Ga0182740, IMG submission 128872) | Enriched backyard soil microbial communities from Emeryville, California, USA - eDNA 5th pass 37_C Kraft BY (version 2) (version 2) | ecosystem: Environmental > Terrestrial > Soil >...
AGGACGACCTCCTGATGATCGTCCGCCGCGTCGAAGCGCTCGGCAAATTCCTCGCCACCGACGACGGCAAGAATTTGCTCGCCGGCTACAAGCGCGCGGCGAACATCCTCGGCATCGAGGAGAAGAAGGACAAGACGCAGTATTCGGGCGAGCCGGATGCGAAGCTTTTGCAGCAGGCCGAAGAAAAGACGCTGGCCGACGCCATTCGAAAAGTCGAAGGCGAAGTCGCGGGCGCGCTGAAAGACGAAAACTTCGAAGGCGCGATGGCGGCGATCTCCAAGTTGCGCGCGCCGGTCGATGCCTTCTTCGACAAGGTCACGGTCAACGCCGCCGACAAGGCGCTGCGCGAGAACCGCCTGAAGCTCCTCAACCGCATCCGCGCCGCGACGCGGACGGTGGCGGATTTTTCCAAAATCGCCGGCTGATCGCCGTTATTCCGGAATCCGGACGCCGATCAGAGAATCGACCCAAGCGCCAGTATCACGTAGCCGCCGACGGCGAGCCAGAACGGATACTGGCTGATGAACGGCACGGTTGCGAAATTACCGGCCATCGCCAGCGCCAGCAGCACAAGGGCGATCAGAAACACCGGCACGGTGGGCGTTTTAAGCTTGAGCATGGCGATCTCGCGCTGAGTCGGGAAACCTCATTCTAGTCATAAACAGAAAACACAGATGATCGAAAGCAGCGTTGCGGCAGTGCACCACAACGGCTAAGCATCCCCCGGTCCTCCCTCCATACTTTCGGAAATCATCATGGCGAAATGGGTTTACAGTTTTGGCGACGGCAAGGCCGAAGGCAAAGCCAAGATGCGCAATCTCCTCGGCGGCAAGGGCGCGAACCTTGCGGAAATGTCGAACCTCGGCCTGCCGGTGCCGCCGGGCTTCACCATCACCACCGCCGTCTGCACCTATTTTTACGAAAAGAAGAAGACCTATCCGAAGGATCTCAAGGCCCAGGTCGAAAAGGGTCTGGCGCATATCGCGAAGATCACCGGCAAGAAATTCGGCGACAAGAAAAATCCCCTGCTCGTCTCGGTGCGCTCCGGCGCGCGCGCCTCGATGCCGGGCATGATGGACACGGTGCTGAACCTCGGCCTCAACGACGAGACGGTCGAAGCGCTCGCGAAGAATTCGAACGATCGCCGCTTCGCCTATGACAGCTATCGCCGCTTCATCCAGATGTATTCCGACGTCGTGCTCGGCGTCGACGGCAACGAGTTCGAGGAAATCCTCGGCGGCTACAAGGACGAGCACGGCAAGGAACAGGATACCGAGCTTTCCGCCGACGACTGGGCCGAGGTCATCAAGCGCTACAAGGTGCGCGTCGAGGAAGACACCGAGAAGCCCTTCCCGCAGAACCCGGCCGAGCAGCTTTGGGGCGCGATCGGCGCCGTGTTCGGCAGCTGGATGACGGCGCGCGCCGTCACCTATCGCAAGCTTCATAACATCCCCGAAAGCTGGGGCACCGCCGTCAACGTGCAGGCGATGGTGTTCGGCAATCAGGGCGACGATTGCGCGACGGGCGTTGCCTTCACACGCAATCCCTCGACCGGCGAGAAGCGGCTCTACGGCGAATTCCTCATCAACGCGCAGGGCGAAGACGTCGTCGCCGGCATCCGCACGCCGCAGGAAATCACCGAAGCGGCGCGGCTGGAATCGGGCTCCGACAAGCCCTCGATGGAAAAGGCGCTGCCCAAGGCCTTCGCCGAGCTGTCGCGCATCTACAACAAGCTGGAAAAACACTATCGCGACATGCAGGATCTCGAGTTCACCGTCGAGAAGGGCAAACTGTGGATGCTGCAGACGCGCTCCGGCAAGCGTACGGCGCGCGCCGCGCTCCGCATCGCCGTCGAGATGGCGAAGGAAAAACTCATCAGCAAGGATGAAGCGGTCGCCCGTATCGACCCCGCCTCGCTCGAGCAGCTTCTGCACCCGACGATCGACCCGAAGGCGAGCCGCCATGTGATCGCCACCGGCCTGCCCGCTTCGCCGGGCGCTGCGTCCGGCGAAATCGTGTTCTCGGCCGACGAGGCCGAAGCGCTCAAGAGCCAGGGCAAGAAGGTCATTCTCGTGCGCATCGAAACGAGCCCTGAAGACATTCACGGCATGCACGCTTCCCAGGGCATCCTCACCACGCGCGGCGGCATGACCTCGCACGCGGCGGTCGTCGCGCGCGGCATGGGCAAGCCCTGCGTCTCGGGCGCGGGCATGCTGCGGATCGACTACGCGAAAGGCACGATGCAGGCCGGCCCGTTCACGCTGCGCGCCGGCGACGTCATCACCATCGACGGCGCCAAGGGCCAGGTGCTGCTCGGCGAAGCCAAGATGATCGAGCCGGAGCTTTCCGGCGAGTTCGCGACGCTGATGGGCTGGGCCGACTCAAAACGCAAACTCGGCGTTCGCGCCAATGCCGACACGCCGGCCGATGCGCGGACGGCGCGCTCGTTCGGCGCCGAAGGCATCGGCCTTTGCCGCACCGAGCACATGTTCTTCGATGAGGATCGCATCCTTGCCGTGCGCGAGATGATCCTCTCCGACGACGAGAACGGCCGCCGCGCGGCGCTCGCCAAACTTCTGCCGGTGCAGCGCGAGGATTTCATCGGCCTGTTCGAGATCATGCAGGGCCTGCCGGTCACGATCCGGTTGCTCGATCCGCCGCTGCACGAATTCCTGCCGCATACCGAAGCGGAAATTAACGAGGTCGCGGCTTCGACCGGCGTTTCGGTGGAGAAGCTCAAGCATCGCCGTCAGGAGCTCTCCGAATTCAATCCGATGCTCGGCTTCCGCGGCTGCCGCATCGCGATCGCATTCCCGGAGATCGCCGAGATGCAGGCGCGCGCGATTTTCGAAGCCGCCGTCGAAGCCGGCAAGCGCACCAAGAAGCCGGTCGTGCCGGAAGTGATGGTGCCGCTGATCGCAACCAAGGCCGAATTCGACATCGTGAAAGCGCGGATCGACGCGATGGCTCAGGCCGTCGCATCCGAGACCGGCGTCAAGATCAAGTATCAGGTCGGCACGATGATCGAATTGCCGCGCGCCGTATTGCGCGCCGGCGAAATCGCCGAGACGGCCGAGTTCTTCTCGTTCGGCACCAACGATCTCACGCAGACCGCGTTCGGCATCTCGCGCGACGACGCCGCGAGCTTCCTCGGCACCTACACCGACAAGGGCATCCTGCCGATCGACCCGTTCATCTCGATCGATCAGGAAGGCGTCGGCGAACTGGTGAAGATCGGTCTTGAGCGCGGCCGCAAGGTTCGCAAGAATCTCAAGATCGGCATCTGCGGCGAGCATGGCGGCGATCCGGCTTCGGTCGAATTCTGCGCACGCTCGAAGCTCGATTACGTTTCCTGCTCGCCGTTCCGCGTGCCGATCGCACGCCTCGCCGCGGCGCAGGCCGCACTCGGCAAATCGCAGACGACGACCGCTTGATCATCGACATTCCGCAAGCCGGCGCGCGCCGGCTTGCGGATTTTTATGTGAGCGCCGAATCATCGTGCAGGCGCAAATAAACAGCGCCGGAAGCACCGCATCGGAGCGCCAACCAAAGTCGTAATTTTCGCAGGCGATAGACGCCGCTCTGCCTAAATTGTGCATTCGCGAAAAGCAGCACAGCTGCCGCGTCAACAATTTCCGCCTTTGTAATTGCTTTCCACAATTGAGAAATTTTGCCTTTTCGTGCACCGGGCGATACGCTCTCGCCCGAGGGACAAGAAAAATCAATAAGCGCGCGCCGGTCCGGCGTGCACACGCTTGGGGGACATCACAATGACCGATACGCCGAAACTCACCTCACAAGGTGGGCCGACCGACGTTACGGAAGTTTCCGAAGAGGCACTGAAGAAGGCCGAGGCTTTCATCGAGGAAGAAGAAGGCGCAGCCAACCGGCTCTCGGGCTGGGCCGGCACCATCGTCACGACGATCGCCGTGGTGTGCTCGATCTTCCACCTCTACGCCGCCTACGACGTCGTGCCGACGCAGGAGCTGCGCTACATCCACGTCGGTTTCGTGATGATGCTCTGCTTCCTGCTGTTCCCGATGGCCAAGCGCTTCCGGAACAAGATCCGCTGGTGGGACGTGCTGATCGGCCTAACCGCGGTCGGCGTGCTGGTTTACGCGCTGCAGGGCGGCGACGACTTCCTCGATCGCGCCGCGGTACCGAACCAGACCGACACCATCCTTGGCGTCATTTTCATCATCATTCTGCTGGAAGCGACGCGGCGCACGACCGGCATCATCGTGCCGATCATCTGCGTGCTGTTCATCCTCTACGCGCTTTACGGCCCCTATCTGCCGGCGCCGTGGACGCATCGGGCCTACGACTTCCCGCGCATCGTCGGGCATCTCTTCATCACGCTGGAAGGCATCTTCGGCTCGCCGGTCGATGTCTCGGCGACGCTCATCATCCTGTTCACGATCTACGGCGCGTTTCTCTCGAATTCCGGCGCAGGCAAGTTCTTCATCGACTTCTCGCTCGGCGTGCTCGGCAACAAGCCGAACAGCGCCGGCCGCACGGTCGTGATGTCGTCGTTCCTGCTCGGCGGCCCGTCGGGTTCGGGCGTCGCGACAACGGTGACGATCGGCGCCGTCGCCTATCCGATGATGGCGCGCGCGGGCTTCGAGAAGAACGCCGCAGGCGGCCTCCTGGCCGCGGGCGGCCTCGGCGCGATCCTGTCGCCGCCGGTGCTGGGCGCCGCGGCCTTCATCATCGCCGAGTTCCTGAAGATCAGCTATCTCGACGTCATCTGGATGGCGACCATCCCGACCTGTCTTTATTACTTCTCGCTGCTCATTATGGTTGAGCTGGATGCCAAGCGCTTCGGCGCGCGCATGGTGCCTTACACGCCGGAGCTGACGCTCGGCGAGATGACCAAGCGTTACTGGTTCCACTTCTCGTCGCTGATCATGATCATCGTGTTCATGCTGTGGGGCTATTCCTCCACGCTCGCGGTGTTCTATTCGACGCTGCTCGTCTTCGCGACGAGCTTCCTGACGCCTGAAACTTCGCTGTGGCCGAAGAAGCTCGTGAAGACGCTGGCCGACGGTTCCATCGGCGTGCTCACCGCCGCGACGACCTGCGCTTCCGCAGGCATCATCGTCGGCATCGTCACGCTCACGGGCCTCGGGCTCAAGTTCTCGTCGATCGTCATCGACTACGCCGGCGGCAGCTTGCTGCTCACCGCGATCTACACTTCGCTTATCGTCTGGGTGATCGGCCTCGCGGTGCCGGTGACGGCGTCCTACATCATTTGCGCCGTGATCGCGGCGCCCGCGCTGACCAAGCTCGGCGTTCCTGATTTCGCGGCGCACATGTTCATCTTCTATTACGCCGTGCTCTCGGAAGTCTCGCCGCCGACCGCGCTTTCGCCGTTCGCGGCGGCCGCGATCACCGGCGGCGATCCGTACAAGACGACGCTGCAGGCGTGGAAATACACGCTGCCGGCCTTCCTCGTGCCGTTCGTCTTCGTGCTCGATCCGAATGGCATCGGGCTTTTGCTGAAGACCCCGCCGGGCGGCGATATCTGGAATATCGTCTGGATCGTCGCAAAAACCGCGATCGGCCTCGCCGCGCTCGCAGTGGCAGCACAAAATTGGGCGCTGCACCGCACGCCGGCATGGGAGCGCGCGCTGTGGCTCTTCTCGGGCCTCCTGCTCGTCTTCCCGAGCCTGATCGAAGCGCTCGCGGAAAAAATCACGGGCTACGATCTGCCCTCGCCGGCGCCGATCGGGCTCGCTATCACGGCGGCATTGCTGTTAAGGCAGAAGTATTGGCATACTCCGCTAAAAGAAGTCAGTCAGTAGGGAGGAAGTTATCGATGAATAAAGTCATGAAACTGTTCGCGGCCGGCGTGCTGCTGCTCGGCGGCGGGCTGTTCCTCAACACCGCCAACGCCCAGCAGAAGCCGATCTCGATCGGCACCGGCGGCACCGGCGGCGTCTACTACCCGCTCGGCGGCGGCCTCGCCAACGTCATCTCGAAATATCTCGGCGTGCAGGCCACCGCGGAAGTCACCGGCGGCTCGGTCGACAACCTGAAACTGATCGGCGCCGAGAAGAGCGAGATCGGCTTCACCATGGCCGACGCCGCGCTCGACGCGCAGAACGGCCAGGGCAAGTTCACCGCCGGCAAGATTCCGCTGCGCGCACTGATGATCCTCTATCCGAACCGCATGCATGTCGTGACGATCGAGGGCACCGGCATCGAGAAGTTCGAGGATCTCAAGGGCAAGCGCGTCTCGACCGGCTCGCCGGGCGGCGCCACCGAAGTGATGGCACTTCGCCTGATCGAGGCCGCCGGTCTCGACAAGGACAAGGACATGAAGCGTGAACGTCTCGGCGCCGCCGAGTCCGCGAACGCGCTCAAGGATCGCAAGATCGACGCCTACTTCTGGGTTGGCGGCCTGCCGACGGGCAGCGTCACCGATCTCGCCGCGACGCCGGGCGTGAAGATCAAGTTGATCGACCACGCCAAGTATGTCGATGCGATGAACAAGAAGTACGGCAACCTCTACTCCAAGGGCACCATCCCGGCTTCGACCTACCCGAACCAGGGCAAGGACAACGCCAATGCCGACGTCTGGAACATCCTCGTCACCAACGACAAGATGTCCGACGACATGGCCTACAAGCTCGTCAAGCTGATGGTCGAGAAGAACGCCGACCTCGTCGCCGTGCACCGGGAAGCCAAGAGCTTCTCGCTCGCCAACCAGCAGGCCGAAAAGTCGCCGGTGCCGTTCCACCCCGGCGCGATCAAGTACTACAAGGAAAAAGGCCTCAAGTTCTGAGCGCTCGATCCACCCAAGAAAGCCCCGCTCATGAAAGCCCCGCTTCGGCGGGGCTTTTTCTTTGCGTAGCGGGGCGAAGCCGCTTGGTTTTATCGAAGTGCCCTGCCACACTTCGCGCCAACCCCGGGGGAGCATAAATGGCCGTCGATCGCTACTTCTTCATCATGATCTTCGCCGCGAGCGTGCTGATCGGCGGCTTTCTCGTCGCGCGGCCCGAGGCGGCCGAGGCCAGCATCCCGCCCTATCTGTGGCTGCTCGGCTGCATGCTGATCTTCGAGATGATCGCCTTCCTGCGCGGCAGGGGCGCGCCGGGCACGATGATCGGCATGAGCACGCGGGTGATCGGCTTTGCCATCGGCATGGCGATCGTCCTTGCCATCGTGTTTTTCACCGGCTCACCGGCGCGGCTATTTTAAGGCCGGCTGGAGTCTTTGAAGCGGCGGAAGACTCCGGGTTTTGATTTGTCCGCGTGTTCTTTACGCGAACCGGCACCCGCTTCGCTCGAAAAGGCTCCGCGGCACCGTAAAAACTCTTTGTTTTCATTGCCTCGAAACTGCCCAGCTCCTCGTTAACCTGAAAGCAAGGTTAAGCCAGCGATAATTTTTGAACGCACTGCTTACGCTCCGTGAGGGGCGGCGAGCGATCTTTGTGTACTGCGTAGGGTGGGTAAGCGTTCAATGATTGCGTTGCGTACCAAGGGACAGCGATTTGCTGTCCATTCCGGACTCGCGCTTGCGCTTTATGCCGCGATGCCCGGCCAGATCGCCCAGCAGGATCTCGCAAGCCTTCTCACCTTCCATTCGCCGCCGCCGTCGCGGAACGGGCTGTTCCTGTCGTTCTCGGCGCTGCGTACCGCGACCTTCTCGCTGCCGCGCAGCTCTGTCTTTGCGATCCCCGAACTCCCCGAGAGCCTTCGCCCGCGCGCGAGCGATCCCGAAATCACCGGCTCGATCGGCCGCAGCGTCGCCTTGGCCGAGGACTTCAGCGAATACAACGAATATGTCGAGCCGCAGAGCACGGTCATCAACCGCGCCAGCAAGGGCGACCGGCTGCCGAACCAGGTCAAGGCCATTGCCGCCGTCGCCGCCCGCACGGTGACGCTCGCCGATGAAGAGGCCGCCAATGCGGTCCGCCAGGAAGTGCCGCCGCTCGAAAGCGCGGACAATGCCGATGACGCCGAGCCGCGCGCCGACCAGGCCGGCACGATCGCACAATTTTCCGATCCGGTCGGGCCGCTCAACGGCTCGATGATCCGCGTCACGGGCCTGTTCTTCAACAACGACGCGGCGGTGCTTCCGGCGCTGCCGTTCCAGCACAGCCAGGTCGTGCTCGCTTCGCTCGGCAGCGTGAACACCCTGCCCGAGCAGGGTTCGACGACGCTTGCGAGCAAAGGCCAGGTGACGGGCGAGGAAGCGCAGCCGCGCAGCCCCGCCGAACGGCTCGGCCTCAGGGGCAAGGCCCTCGCGAAAGCCGAGAAGTGCCTCGCCGATGCGATCTATTTCGAAAGCCGCGGCGAAGTGAAAAAGGGCCAGGTCGCCGTTGCGCAGGTCGTCATCAACCGCGCGTTCTCCGGCTTCTACCCGAACGACATCTGCGGCGTCGTCTATCAAAACGCCAACCGCTACCTCGCCTGCCAGTTCACCTTCGCCTGCGAAGGCAAGAAGCTGATCGTCGAAGAACCCGATATGTGGAAGCAGGCGACGGAAATCGCCCACGACATGCTCGGCGGCAAGCTGTGGCTCGACGAAATCGGCAAGGCCACTCACTATCACGCCTCGTGGGTGCGGCCGACCTGGGTGCGCGAAATGCGCAAGATCGACCGCATCGGCGTCCATACCTTCTACCGGCCGCGCGCCTGGGAAGGCTGACGCCGCAAATCACTTCGGCCGCGGATCGCGAAGGTCATCGCCGGGTTCCGGCAGCTTGCCGGCACGCAACAACTTCACCGCTTCGACAAGACTTTCCGCCGCGACTTTCACCTCGGCCTGAAAATCGCGGTCGGCGTCGAAGTCATCGTGGCTCGTCGCATAGGGCCGGTAATAACCGATATAACGATCGAGCTGCCCGCGCTTGCCGGCCGGGATCAATCCGATATCGGTCAGCCAATCGGACAGCATGCGCCGCAAATTCTCGGCGCCCCCGGCATCGCCATGCACGACGACCGAGAACACCCGGCCGGCGAGATGGCGCGGATAGTCCCAGCCCTTGATCTCGAGTTCCTTCGCTTCGCCGGCGTGCTTGCCGTGCGTCGTCGTCGGATCGGGATTGCCGCCATCGGCGCAAACGAGCCGATCGATCATCAGCTTCAGCACACTCGGCGCCTGATACCAGTGGACGGGCGAGACGATCATCACGCCGTGCGACGCCGCCCACATCGGATAGATCTCGTTCATCCAGTCGTTGACCTGGCCGATGGCGTGGTTCGGATAGCAGGAGCACGGCCAGTGACAGAGCGGCATCGCCGTCGAGACACAGGCCTTGCATGGGTAGATTACCCGGCCGTATTGCGAGGTCAGCAGGCTGAGGTCGAGAAAATCGATTTCGAAATCGGGCTCGCGCGCGAAAACGCTTCTGGCGATTTCGGTCATGCGGAACGTCTTCGACATTTCGCCGGGGCAACTGTGCTCGGAACGTGACGAGCCGTTGATCAGCAAAACGCGCGGGCGCGCGGCAGCGTCTTTCTGGCGTTTCCCGGCCGCCTGCACCGCCTCATGCGCGGCGCGCCACTCGTCGGAAAGCTGATAGGACGGATCGTGATAGCCCTCGCCTGCCGGATGCGTGCGCGGGCTCTTGTGATAGTCGTCGTAAACGAACCAGGCCTTGTCGACGATGGTCCGGATGGCAGCTTCAGAATTGTCGAATGCCGGATCATAAAAACGCGCCCGCATGCGGCGCGTAAACTCTGCCTTGGAGAGCTGTGCCGAGGGCATGCTCCCCTTACGAACATTTATCTTATCCATGAGCGCCTCCGCGCCTTAACGCGGCATGAGGCGATGGAGTTCCGCGGCGGGAACCGCTCTTAGCGCACCGCGGTGGAGGGCGCCGTCCGGTTCAGGCTGTTGGCATTGTTGTTCATGAATGCCGCAAACGGGTTATTGCTGGGCGGCGGCTGCTTGGCCTGCTTCGGATGCACCCGCCGGCGGCGCGGCTTCGGCTTTGCCGCAGCCTTGGAGTGAGCGGCGGCATCCTGTTCGATCAAACTGGTGATCGTCTGCTTCCTGCCTTTGCCCTTCGGCGCGGCCCGCGTCTCGCGGGTCTTTTCCTGAAGCTGGGTCTTCGCTTCGGCTTTTTCCTGAGGACTCTCCCGAGCCATCTCTTGCGCCTTCTCCGGCGCTTTTTCGCCGTCGCGCAGCCTGTCGGGAGTCATTTCCTGCGGCTTCAACGCGACTGACGCCGCGCCGTGATCGGCGATTGTGCCCGTGATTTCTTCGCCGCGCGTGCTGTCCGGCAGCGGCAACGGCATCGACTGCGGCAGCCCCGGCCCCGCGATGCGCGGGCCGTCGGCGGCAGCCTTGAATGGCGAGCGCGAACCCGATATCAGGCCGATTCCGGCCGCCACGAAAATAAAGGTCGCCAGACATGCGGCCAGTACGACCCGCAGATCGAACAGCATTGGATACCTCAGAACTGGCGCGGCCGAATGCTGGCGAATCGACAGCGCCCGCAATGGTCGCGGCACGTCATCATTTTTGCAAGATCATGAGCCGCCGAATCCGGTGTTTTCACCGGGATGATTCGCGGCGTTCTCCACATCATTTCGCCGCCCGGCGGCATCGCGCATTCGCTAACGTCGCACAGGGAACGTAAACCATTTCCGCTGCGTTTGGAATCTTCCGGAGGGCACATCATGTCGACCGAAAGTCTGCTCATCATATTGCTCGTCGGCGGTATCGCAGGCTGGCTTGCGGGCGTGATCGTGCGCGGAACCGGCTTCGGTCTCGTCGCCGACATTGCGCTCGGTATCGTCGGCGCATTCATCGGCAGCTGGCTGTTGCCGAAGCTCGGCATCCGCATCGGCACCGGGCTTCTGACGGAGATCGTCGTCGCGCTCATCGGCGCCCTGATCCTGCTCGCGATCCTCGGCCTGTTCGCCCGCGGCGGCGGAGGCGGCGGCATGGTGCTGACACCGCCGAGCTTTCCGATCTTTCTGATCTCGGCGATCCTCGCGGTCGTGGCGATCCTCATCCACTATGCGGGCCTGCGAATTCCGACCGCGGGATTCCGGGTGTTCGACATCATGACGGCCGCCTATGTCGCGCTTCTGGCTGGTGTCATCTTCCGGCGGCTCTAGCGCCCTTCAATCCGCACCCGGCAAACCAGACGCCGCCCCCTGCGAGCGCCGTTCCGGCATCCTCGCTTGACTCCGTCGCGGCACGGGTTCATTTCCCGTTCGCGCCGTGCGAATGCGCGGCGAAGGAACTCGATCATCATGCCCGACGAAGGCCCTAGTCGATTATTGCAGCCGGTAGCGGCACGGACGGTCTGATCGAGGATCGGCTCGCCCCTGCCCCGGCCGGCAGCTCGAGGTGAGTCATGCAGGAAACGCTCATTGAAGACGGGGCCGTGCGCGAGCCCGCGGCGCTCGCCGCCGAGCTCTCCGCCAAGAAATACGCGGCCGACATCGTCGAAGCGCTCAATCAGCTCGAGCCCGAAAGCGCGGCGAAAACGCTCGCGCTGTTGCCGCCCGAGCGCGCCATCGAAGTGCTCGACGAGCCGGATCTCAACGACCCGGCCGGGCTGATCACGCAGATCCCGGAAGATCAGGCGAAGGCCGTGCTGAACGGGCTTTCCGCCGACCGCGCGACCGACATCTTCCAGCAGCTTTCGGCCGAGGACCGCACGCGGCTCCTGACGCTGCTCGCGCCGGAAAACCGCACGCCGATCGAGGAGCTGCTGCACTACCCGCCCAATACGGCGGGCGCGCTGATGACGACGGAGTTCGTCAGCGTGCCTTCGACCTGGACGGTCGATCAGACGCTGCAATATCTGCGGGCCGTCGAGCGTACGCGCGAGACGATCTACGCCATCTACGTGCTCGATCCCTACAAGCGCACGCTGCTGCAGGTCGTGACGCTGCGGCGGCTGATTTCGGGAAGCCCGAGCGCCTCGATCCTCTCGGTGGCGCGCGATCCGATCACGACGACGGCGCTGACCGACCGCGAGGACGTCGCGCGCATCATGACGAAATACGATTTGCTCGCCGTGCCGGTGGTTGACGACAAGGGGCATGTGCTCGGCATCGCCACCATCGACGACATCATCGACGCCATCATCGAGGAAGGCACCGAGGACATGCAGAAATTCGGCGGCGTCACCGCCACCGAAGAAGCCTATCTGCACATCGGCTTCCTCGACATGATCAAGAAGCGCGCCGGGTGGCTGTCGATCCTGTTTATCAGCGAGCTTCTGACCGCGAGCGCCATGCAGCATTTCGAGAGCGAGCTGGAAAAAGCCGTGGTGCTGACGCTGTTCATTCCGCTCATCATGAGCTCGGGCGGCAATTCCGGCTCGCAGGCGACTTCGCTGCTCATCCGCTCGCTGGCGCTGCGCGACGTCAGGCTCGCCGACTGGTGGCGGGTGATGCTGCGCGAGATTCCGATGGGCCTTACGCTCGGCGCGATTCTCGGATTGCTCGGCATTATCCGCATCGTGCTGTGGCAGAAGGCGGGCCTCTACGACTACGGCGCGCACTGGCAACTCATCTCGGCGACGGTGGCGGCGACGCTGATCGGCATCGTCACCTTCGGTTCGGTCGCCGGCGCGATGCTGCCGTTCGCGTTGAAACGCCTCGGCCTCGACCCGGCGAGCGCCTCGGCGCCGTTCGTCGCGACGCTCGTCGATGTCACCGGGCTCGTGATCTATTTCACGGTCGCCCTGGTGTTTCTGAAGGGCACACTTCTATAACGCCCTTCAGCGCTCAGGCCGCCGCCTTCTTGGTTTCTTCCTCGATGGCGCGCCTGACCGACGGGCGCTCGCTCATGCGCGCGCGAAATTCGGCGACGCGCGGGAGCTTCGTCAGATCGACGCCGTCGCCCTCGAGCCACTGCGAGAGCGTGAAAAGATACGGATCGCAGATCGTGAAGCGATCGCCCATCACATAGGGCCCCTTCAGCATGTGCTTCTCGATCAGGGCGAAGGCTTCGCCGACCGACTCCGGCACCTTCTTCTGCATCGCCTTGATCGAATGCTCGTCGGCCGCATCGACCCAGCGATAGCCGCGCATGCGATGCGCATGATTGATGTGCGCGGTCGAGCACAGGAAGCTGTTGAACTCCTGCACCTTGGCAAAGGCAAACGGATCGCCGATCAGCGCGAGGTTCTTCGCCGGAAATTTCTGCGCGATGTAAGCGAGCAGCGCCGGCGTTTCGGTCAGCACGCCCTCATCGGTCACCAGCGAGGGCACGCGCGCCTTGGGATTGAGCTTGAGATATTCCGGCTTCTTGTGGTCCTCATCCTTGAACGAGATGCGCTGCAATTCGTAATCGGCGCCGGCCTCGATCAGGGTGATGTGGGAGGCGAGCGCGCAGGTGCCGAAGGTGTAATAGAGCTTGAGGGTCATGGGATATTTCTTTGTGGATGTCTCTTTGTTCTCGGGTGGCAGGGCGAGCTTAGCGCAGACAGGCGTGCTGTCGATCTGTTGGCGATGAATATTTTGTGTTTGCGAGCGGCGAATATCCCGGCGCTTCTTTCGTCATTGCCGCGCCGCCGCCTCCGATAATGATGATGGGGAGAGTCTCGTCATGCCCGGCCTTGTGGCGGGCATGGCATTCGTACAGACATGCGTGATCCTTCTCGCGATCGCTTTTTCAGCGCCGAGGCATCGTCAGGTCACCACTCTCTCATTGAAAATCATGAGGGCGGCGCGGGACGCCGGAGACTTGCCGGTCTCCACGGCCTGATGTGCGAGTTGAGAAGAAGCACATCAGAATATGTACTCACCGCAGTCGCCGGTTCGTAACCAGCGTCCCGCGCACGGTGTTTCTAGGCTTGCTCCGCGTGGCCCCCGGTGGTGTTACTTTGCTAACCACCGCTTTCGACGCTCAACATCGGCCGACGACCCGGATGAGCCCCCGGACAATGTCACCGGCGTCCGTGGCGAAGAGCCATCTTCGCCGGGAACACGCAGCTTGGGCCGCCATGCCGGGCTTGCGAACCCTTCATGGCCACCGTTCCTCTCCCGCATCTCAAGACGCCTCCGGAGACGCCCCTCGTGGGAAAAGACAAAGTGAATATAGTCCTATGCGATATTTTTGTCAAGCCGGAGTATTGACACGCATAACGTTATGCGTTATGTTTATCCATGATCGTCAGCTTTCGGACTGAAGAAACCGAAAGAATCTGGAACGGCGAACAAAGCCGGCGCCTTCCTCCGGGTATTCAGACGGCGGCGCTGCGCAAGCTGCGTCTCATCAATGCCGCGAACAAGCTCGACGATCTGAAGGTGCCGCCCGGCAACCGGCTTGAAGCGTTGAAAGGCGACCGCCGGGGGCAATGGAGCATTCGCATCAACAACCAGTGGCGCATCTGCTTCCGCTGGCGCGATGGAGGAGCCGAAGATGTCGAAATCGTCGACTATCACTAATCTTCTGCCGAACCCGCATCCGGGCGAGATTCTGCTGGAGGAATTTCTCAAGCCGATGACGCTGTCGCAGACGGCGCTCGCCCGCGCAATCGGCGTGCCGCCGCGCCGCATCAACGAGATCGTGCTCGGCAAACGCGCAGTAACGGCCGATACCGACTTGCGGCTCGCGCGCTACTTCGGCGTGAGTGACGGCTTCTTCCTGCGCATGCAGCACGATTTCGAATTGATGGAACAGAAGCGCAAGATCGGCGCGAAGCTGAAGGCGATCCGGCCGAGGGCGGCGTGAGAATTGCGAATAACTAATGAGAGAGACTAAGCAATTACAATTCCGATGAGTTGCAGAATGAAGCCAATCATTATCAGAATAAATCCGCGTTTATTGTAGTAATGCCTCTTGATACTTCCTTGCTCCTCTTCGCCGGAAACTTCGACGTTTTCGTCAGCAAATAGCTCGCGGGTTACATAGGAAGGCGGACCATAAGGATATTCTTGTGTATCAGAAAAGAGAGAAACAATATCTTTCCACTCATCATCGAGAAAAAGTCTAATAACCCCTGAGATATCGAACATGAGGCCAGAAATCGTTATGAGCTTTCCGGCCAGAATGGACTTTATTGTCAGCGAAGTAACAATACCAAGTATCAATAAAAGGCACGCAGAAAAAACTAAAACTAGAATTACAACGCGCAATCTCCTTACAAGTAGAATTTTATTATCGGCAAAAAATGGAAGTATATGTTGAGTCAATAAGCGCCAAATAAAAGTTTCTACACGAAAATATAGCTGCGATAGATCCATTCAGTTAGCCCTCTCACATATTCGGATAGTTCGGCCCGCCGCCGCCTTCGGGCGGCACCCAGGTGATGTTCCCGTTCGGGTCCTTGATGTCGCAGGTTTTGCAGTGGACGCAGTTCTGCGCGTTGATCTGGTAGC
>Ga0182740_1001561_pt1 | contig 15301 bp, 11 predicted proteins | sample eDN5th37CKraftBY_FD_128872 | JGI IMG/M metagenome (GOLD analysis project Ga0182740, IMG submission 128872) | Enriched backyard soil microbial communities from Emeryville, California, USA - eDNA 5th pass 37_C Kraft BY (version 2) (version 2) | ecosystem: Environmental > Terrestrial > Soil >...
CCTGCTCGCCTTGCTGGTCGTCGGCCTCGGCGGCATCTGGCAACTGAACCAGGCCGAACAACGCCTCGAGTACTTCAACGAAAATACGCTGACCAGCGTGCGCCGGCTCAATGCGATCAAGGACAGCACCACCGCGATCCGCGTCCAGCTGTATCGCCATGCGCTGGCCGACGACGCCAAGGCCAAGGACGACGCCGAGCAGGAGGTCGCCAACGCGATCAAGCGCTTCGACGACCTGGCCGCCCGGTACGAACGCGAGGACATCTCCAACGATGCCGACCGCAAGCTGCTCGAGGAGGACCGCGCCGCGCTGGCCCGCTATCGCGCGCAGCACGCCGCGTTCTTCGCGCTGTCCCGCAGCAACGACACCGCGGCCCTGCACGCGATGCTGTCGTCGGGCGAACTGCATCTGGCCTCGGCCGCGCTGCGCAAGCAGATCGACGCGCATCTGGACTTCAACAGCAAGATGGGCGACGACTCGGTGATCGAGAACAAGCGCGCCAGCACGATCGCGGTGCGCGTGTTCGGCACCGTCATCGGCGTGACCGTGCTGATCGTGGCCGTGCTGGCGTGGCTGCTGTATCGCCGCATCCGCGACAGCCTGGGCGAGATGCAGGCCAGCATGCAGCATGTCAGCGAAACGCTGGACCTGGCCCATCGCTCGCCGGTGCGCCGTCTCGATGAAGTCGGCCGGACCGCGCAGAGCTTCAATGAACTGCTCGACCGCGTCGCCGCGGCGATGCGCGAGGTGCGGCAATCGAGCGATTCGGTCGGCGTGGCCGCACGCCAGATCGCGGCAGGCAACGCCGACCTGTCGTCGCGCACCGAGCAGCAGGCCGCCTCGCTCGAAGAGACCGCCTCCAGCATGGAAGAGCTGACCACCACGGTTCGCCACAATGCGGACAGCGCGCGCCAGGCCAGCACGCTGGCCGACAACGCCGCCGCGGTCGCGCAGCACGGCCATGTCGCCACCGGCCAGATGGTCGAGACCATGGGCGCGATCAGCACCAACTCGAACCGCATCGCCGAGATCACCGGCATGATCGAGGGCATTGCCTTCCAGACCAACATCCTGGCGCTGAACGCCGCGGTGGAAGCCGCGCGTGCCGGCGAACAGGGCCGCGGCTTCGCGGTGGTGGCCGGCGAGGTGCGCACGCTGGCGCAGCGCTCGTCGAGCGCCGCCAAGGAGATCAAGGAACTGATCGACGCCTCGGTGTCGACGGTGCGCACCGGCTCGGCCCAGGCCGAAAGCGTGGGTGCGACCATGAACGAGATCCAGCAGGCGGTCAAGCAGGTGTCCGACATCATCGGCGAGATCGCGGCGGCCACTGGCGAACAGAGCCGCGGCATCGAGCAGGTCAACCAGGCGGTCGGCCAGATGGACCAGGTCACGCAGCAGAACGCCGCGCTGGTCGAGGAAGCCGCCGCCGCCGCACATTCGCTGGACGAACAGGCAACGCGCCTGCTGGAAACGGTCGCGATGTTCCGCCTCGCGGCGGGCCACGGTGCCGCCGCGCCGTCGAAGGCCCCCGCGGTCGCCCGCGCGCAGCTGGCCGCGGCCTGACGCACCGGCCTGAGCCTGGACGGCTCGGGCTTCGCCAACTCGTGCTCGGACGGCGCTTCGACGGCTCGGGCTTCGACGGCTCGGGCTTCGACGGCTCGGGCTTCGAGGGCTCGGGCTTCGACAACTCGACGTCGACAACTCGGCGTCGACAACTCGGCGTCGACAACTCGGCGTCGACAACTCGGGCTTCGACAGTTCGGGCCGCTAGCGGGCGGCCACCCGTTTTGCGGCCATCCGCTGTACGGTGCCGCGATTGCCGTCCACCGCCAGCGTGTCGCCGTCGGCCAGCTGCGACAGGATGCCGGGCAGATTGACCACCGCCGGAATGCCGAACTCGCGCGCGACGATCGCGCCATGCGACAGGTAGCCGCCGGTCTCCATCACCAGGCCGCCGGCGCGCAGGAACAGCGGCGTCCAGGCGGGATCCGTGCTGGGCGCCACCAGGATGTCGCCATTGGCCATCGCGGTCGCCTGTTGCGGGCTGCGGGCGACGCAGGCCGGCCCTTGCGCCTGCCCGGCGCCCACCGGCGTGCCCGACCAGCGCCCGGCGGCGGCATCGGCCACCGACGCGGCGCTGGGCTCCGCCGACGGGAACACCGCCGGCAACGCGCCCGGCTGTTCGACGATCACCGCCGGCTCGGTGTGCCCGGCCTGACGGGCCAGCGTCTCGGCTCGCCGCGCCGCGCGCCGGGCGGCGTGCTGCAGCGGCATCCGGCCTTCCGCGGCCGCGAGCAATTCGAACGCGGTCAGATGGAACACATCGTCGGCCCGCTTCAAGCCGGCGTCGTTACCGTTCTCCTTGTCGTTCTCGCTCCTGTCCTCGCTGCCGTCCTCGCCAGCGTCCGCGCCCGCACGGGCCAATTGCGCGCCTAACGCCAGCGCGGTGCGCCGCACCGCTTCGAGATACCGCATCAACGCGCTGCGCGCCGCCTCGCGCTGATTGCACTCGCGCGTCGCGACCCGCACCATCCGCCGCAGCAGCGGCAGCATCGCGGGCCGAGCCAACGGCGGTATCGCGGCGCGCAGGCGCTGCCATGCCTGGCGCGCGGCATCGCGCTGGCGCTGCCGCACCGCGTGGGCGTCGCTGCCGATCATGCCGAGCACGGTGTCGAGCAGATAGTCGGGCGCCTCGCGCCAGCGCGGCTGCCGCACATAGCTTTCCGCGGTGGCGCGATGGCCGTAGCGCTCCAGGAACTCGCCAAAGGCGCGGCGGAAGGGACTGTGCGCGGGCAGCCGCTGCTCCCACTGCGCGCTGATCCGCTGCGGACTGCGCAGCCATGCCAGCGCCTCGGCATCCGCCGCGGCAGTCTCGGCGAGCGCGATCAACGCATAGCCCTGCTGCGCGGTGACGCTCGGCTCGCCCCCGGCCATCAGCGCGGCCGTCACCGCATAGCCTTCGCCGGGGCAGTACTTCTCGACCAGATCGACCAGCCCGGCGAGCGTGCCGCCGGCCGAGCCCTGCAGGAAGAACAGCGGATCGGCCTGCGCGACCGTGCGGAACTGCTCGCGCAGCAGCCGGGCCAGCGCGCCGCGATCGGTGGGCAGCGCCTGCTGGCGCCACTGGCGCGTCTGCTCGGCCGCGCGCGCCAGCGCCGCTTCGCCCAGGCGCCGTTGCCCCGGTGAGCGCGCCAGATAGCGCAGCATGCGCAGGCCGCGGGCGAGGCGGTCGCGCGCGCTTGGGGGCGGCACCGCGATCTCCGGCTGCGTGCCGCCGAGCAGGCGGTTGACCGCGTCGGGTCGCACACCCAGCGCGTCGTAGCACTCCCACTGCATCAGCGACACGTCGAGATACAGGCGGCCGTCGAACAGCGCCGCGTGCTCGGTGCCGGGCAGGATCGGATAGCCGGACAGCGAAAAGCCGAGCGTCAGCATCCGGTTGGCCATCGTGCGGCAGCCGTGCCAGTCGAGCGCGGACAGCGGGTCGGGCATGATCTCGCGGGTATTGCCGCGCGACCAGTAGCGCGGCTGTTCGCGCAGCGCCGGATAGGTGTGCCGCGCCCGCGCGGTGACGGGCCGCGCCTGCACGATCCAGAACTGCTTGCCGTCCCAGACCCATTCGATGTCATAGCGCGGATTGGCGAAGTCCAGCGAGCTGGCGGCGTCGCGCGACAGTTCGCCAAGCGCGATGGCCTGCGCGTCGGACAGTACCGCGTCGGCGGCCTGCTGCGCGGGCGTGTCGATCACCGTGGTGCCACCGCCGGACAGTACCTGCGTCATGCGCTGCTTGCCGCCGAGGCGGCGCGCGATCACGCGCAGCGCATCGTCGCCATCGGTGCTTTCGCTGCTTTGCAGCCGGTATTCGTCGCCATCGGCCTGCCCGCCGACCAGCGCCTCGCCCAGGCCCCAATGCGCGTGGATCAGCAACTGATCGTCGCGGCCGGACAGCGGGTCGCAGGTGAAGGCGATACCGGCCGCCACCGCCGGCAGCAGCGGCATCACGACCACCGCCATCGCCGGTTGGTGTCCTTGCTGGTCGAGACCCAGGCGTTGCCGATAGGCGACCGCCGCCGGCTCCCATACCGAATCCCAGGCCGCCTGCACCGCCTCGGCCACGGCATCCACCCCGGTCACGTTCAGCCGCGACAGGTGGATGCCGGCGAACGAGGCCTGCGCCGAATCCTCCTGCGGGGCCGACGAGCGGACCGCGAGCGGCGTCGCTTCCCAATCCCGCACCGCCAGTTCGCGCGCGAGCGCGTCGCGCAGGGCCTGGGGCACCGGATCGCCGGCGCGCCGGCTGCGGCTCGCGTCGGCATGGATCACGAAGCCGTCGGGCACCGGCACGCCGAACTGCGCCATCAGCGCCAGTTGCCAGCCCTTGCCGCCGGCGGCGGCCGGCCCTTGCACCGCGGCGGCCGGCCAGTCGAGCAGCAGGGCGCTCATGGTGCGCGCTCCGGCTCGGCCGCGCGCGCCGCGCCGTGGAAGAACAGGTCGACAATGGCCGCGAACTCGGCGCGCAGGTCGCCGGCAGGCGCCGCGAGCCAGCGCATCAGCGCGCCCAGGTACAGATGATGGAACAGCGTGGCGAGCTGCCCCGACGGCAGGTCGCGCCGCAGCTCGCCGCTCTGCTGGGCCGCCGCCATCAGCGCATCGAAGGCGAGGTCCATGCCGCTGCGTGTCGGGGCCGCTTCGCCGATGTCGTTTGCACCCGCGTTGGCACTCGCGCTGGCCCCCACGTTGGCGTTCGCGCTGACATCCGCGCTGGACTCCGCACTGGCATCCGACGTGGTGCCCGAGCTGGGGTCCGACCTGGCGCGGGACTTGGCGTCGGAGTTCGTGCCGGAGTTCGTGCCGGCGCCCTGCCCGAAGCGGCTCGGCCCCAGGTCGAGAAACCGGAAGCGCAGATAGTGGGGCAGGTAGCCGCGGCGCGCCTCGCACCAGTCGGCCGAGGCCGACAGCAGATAGCACAGCCGCGCCTGGAAGCTGCCGAGGCCATCGAGCGCCCCTCGCAACTGCTGCAGTCCCGCGGCCAGCTCGCCGTGGAACTGGTGGGCCAGCAGCGCCTCCTTGACCGGAAAGTGGTTGTACAGCGTGCCCTTGGCCACGTCGGCCTGCGCGGCGATCTGCTCCATCGTCACCGCATCGTAGCCATGCGCCTCGAACAGATCGAAGGCGGTGGCCGCCAGATGATCGAGCGTCTGGTTGCGCTTGCGCTGACGCCGCCCCGTGGGAGGCGGGGCGGCGGTGGGCGGGTCGAACGGGGTCTGGGCGGTTCGCTGAGGCTGGGCTTCCATTTGCACGACGCTTAATTTTGAACGTCGTGCAATTTTATGCTTCGTACTCCCCTTGTCAAGCCGTTCGGTGAAAACGCCCGGATGGGTGTTCAGGCCGTCTCCGCCTCCCTGTCGCCGATATAGACGACCTTCTCGGTCATCGGATCGAACGGCAGAGAGCCATGCTCGTGCACTACCAGCCAGCGCCCATCGCGTTTCTGGAAGCAGACCGTGATGCGGATCCAGGTGCCGCCGGCCGGATGGTCTGGCTCGTCCACCGGCGCGATGCGGCTCAGGCAATGGCAGAACGCCAGATCGGCGCCGACGGTCAGCGCGATGTCCTTGCGTTCGGAGCGGAAGCGCCGGGGCAGATACGGAAAGCACGCCTCCCAGGTGGCGCGATATGCGTCGACACCTTGCAGCGCATAGGGCGGCTTGACGTCGAACAGCGCCACGTCGGGCGCGTAGTTCGCCGTCATGGCGGCGGCGTCGCGCCGTTCCAGCGCGCGGGCCCAGTCTTCCATCATCTGCGCGATGGTCTGCTCGTCCTTGCTGATGCTCATGATGTGCTCCTTGTCGGTTCGGTTTCGAACCCGCCGCATGGGGTGGACCCGGCGTGGCCGGTGTGGCCGGTGTGCCTGGCGGCGGCTCCTGTCCTGTTGTCGAACGGCTTCGAGTCAAATCGACATCCGCCGCTGCATCGGTCGCGCCCCGAAGGCGCGGCCGATGGCCCTTGGGCGGCGGCAGGACGCCGGGTCCGCGCGTTGCGGGGTCCGCGCGTTCACGGGGACGACGGACGGCAGTGCCTTAGAATGCACAGAACCGGGTTTGCCACCGCTGGCAGCGGCGGCATTCGCGCCGATACTTGTCGGAAGACCTGTCAGGTCGCAAACCATCGAGGAGTGCGTCATGAGGAAGGTTCGCCTTGTCATCGTGATGGGTGCCGTCATGCTGCTGGTCGGCGGCTGCTTCCTGCTGGGCATGGGGGACCGCGCCACGCTGACGGTGGCGCAGGGTACCGGTCCGTCGCCGACCCTGCCGCCGCCGAACAAGACCCTGCTGCCGACCGTGGACATCGCGCCGGCGATCGGCTGGCCGGCAGGCGCGCGGCCGACGCCCGCGCCCGGGCTCGCGGTGACCGCGTTTGCCGACGGGCTCGATCATCCGCGCTGGCTCTATGTGCTGCCCAACGGCGACGTGCTGGTCGCGGAGTCGAACGCGCCGCCCAAGCCGGAATCGGGCAAGGGCATCCGCGACTGGGTCATGAAGATGGTGATGAAGCGCGCCGGTGCCGGCACGCCCAGCGCCAACCGCATCACGCTGCTGCGCGACACCGACCGCGACGGCGTCGCCGACAAGCGCTCGGTCTTCCTGCAGGGCCTGAACTCGCCGTTCGGCATGGTGCTGGTCGGCAACGACTTCTATGTCGCCAATGCCGACGCGCTGGTCCGCTTCCGCTATCGTCCCGGCGCCGACCGCATCGAGGAGCCCGGCGTCAAGGTGGTGGACCTGCCCGCCGGCATCAACCATCACTGGACCAAGAACGTGATCGCCAGCCACGACGGCCGCAAGCTGTACATCACGGTCGGCTCGAACAGCAATGTCGCCGAGAAGGGCATGGAAATCGAGCAGGGCCGGGCCGCGATCTGGGAGCTCGATCGCGCCAGCGGCAAGATGCGGCTGTATGCAACGGGCCTGCGCAATCCGAACGGCCTGGCGTGGGAACCGGTCACCGGCAAGCTGTGGACCGCGGTCAACGAGCGCGACGAGATCGGCAGCGACCTGGTGCCGGACTACATCACGTCGGTGCGGGATGGCGGCTTCTACGGCTGGCCCTATAGCTACTGGGGCCAGCACGTCGATACGCGGGTCAAGCCGCAGCGGCCCGAGCTGGTGGCCACCGCGCTGGTGCCCGACTATGCGCTGGGTCCGCATACCGCCTCGCTCGGCATCACGTTCGCGGACGGACTGCACTGGCCCGCGCCGTTCCGCGAGGGACTGTTCGTCGGCCAGCATGGCTCATGGAACCGCAAGCCCAAGAGCGGCTACAAGGTGATCTTCGTGCCGTTCCGCGGCGGCATGCCGAACGGCGAGCCGATCGATGTGCTGACCGGCTTCCTCGACGGCGAGGAGCGCGCCCATGGCCGCCCGGTCGACGTCAAGGACGATCGCCGCGGCGGCCTGCTGGTGACCGACGATGTCGGCAACGTGGTCTGGCGCGTGACGGCAATGACGGCGAAGCGCCGATGAGGGGCGGTGGAGCGGGGTGGGCGGCGGCCATGCTGCTGCCGCTGTCGGGATGGGCGGGCGCACAGCAAGCGCCCGCCGCGCCGGAGCCGGACGCGCAGCCGGCGCTGGCGCCGGTGGTGGTGACGGCCACGCGCATCGACGCCTCGGTGTTCGATACGCCCGCATCGGCCGATGTGGTGTCCGGCAGCGCGCTGCGCGAGGGCCGGCCGCAGATCAATCTGAGCGAGGGGCTCGGCGGCGTGCCGGGCTTGCTGGTCAAGGACCGGCACAACTACGCGCAGGACTTGCAGTTGTCGATCCGCGGCTTCGGCGCGCGCTCGAGCTTCGGCGTGCGCGGCCTGCGCCTGTACGTCGACGGCATTCCCGCCACGATGCCGGATGGACAGGGGCAGACCTCGAATATCGATATCGCGTCGATCGATCGCGTCGAGGTATTGCGCGGCCCCGCATCGGCGCTGTACGGCAACGCATCGGGCGGCGTGGTCCAGGTCTGGACCGAACCGGGCGCGCGTCCGCCGCTGCTCGAAGGCAGTATCGGCGCCGGCAGCTACGGCACCTGGCGCTACGGCCTGAAGGCCAGCGGCGCGCCGGCCGAAGGCGAGCCCGGACTGGACTATCTGGTCAGCGCATCGCGCTTCACCACCGACGGATATCGCGATCATAGCGCCGCGCGCAAGAACCTCGGCAATGCCAGGCTGACGTGGCGTCCCGATGCGGACAGCAGCTGGACGCTGGTCGCCAATGCGGTCGACCTGAGCGCGCAGGACCCGCTCGGGCTGACGCGCGCGCAGTTCGAGAGCGCGCCGCGCTCGGCACCGCTGGCCGAACAGTTCCATACGCGCAAGACGGTGCAGCAGACGCAGGGCGGCCTGCGCCATGAGCGTCGCATCGACGCCGACAACACGCTGATGGCGATGGTCTACTACGGCCGGCGCGAGACGCGCCAGTTCCTGTCGATTCCACCGGCGGCGCAGCGCAGCCCGCTGTCGGCCGGCGGTGTCATCGATCTGGCGCGCGACTACGGCGGCGCGGACCTGCGCTGGACGCGCCATGCTCGAATCGGCCACATGCCGCTGACGCTGATTGCAGGGCTCGCCTACGACACGATGGAGGAAGCGCGCCGGGGCTACGAGAACTTCATCGGCGGCCCCGAGCAGCCCGTGCTCGGCGAACAGGGCCGGCTGCGGCGCGACGAACGCAATACGGTGTGGAACTTCGACCAGTATCTGCAGGCGTCGCTGGGCCTCACGCCGCGCTGGACCGTCGAAGCGGGCCTGCGCCACAGCACCGTGCGCTTCTCGTCGAGCGATCGCTATATCGTCGGCGCCAATGGCGACGACAGCGGCTCGGTGCGCTACGACAAATGGTTGCCCGTGGGCGCGCTGCGCTATCGCGCCAGCGACTCGCTGAATCTGTATGCCACCGCAGGACGCGGCTTCGAAACGCCGACACTGAACGAGATCTCGTATCGGCCCGATGGCGCGGCCGGCCTCAATTTCGCGTTGCGCCCGGCCACCAGCACGTCGGTGGAAGTGGGCGCCAAGCAGAAGTTCGGCGGCGGCCTGCTGACGGCGGCGCTGTTCCAGACCCGCACCGACCAGGAGATCGTCACCGCGACCAGCAGCGGCGGACGGGCCAGCTATCGCAATGCTGGCCGCACGCTGCGCCAGGGCGTGGAACTGGGCTGGAGCGGCGTGCTGCACCGGCACTGGCAGGCACAGCTCGCGTACAGCTTTCTGGATGCGACGTTTCGCGACACCGTGCCGCCCGGCATCGTCGCCGGCAACCGCCTGCCCGGCACCGCGCGCCACGCGTTTTATGGCTCGCTGGGCTGGGCGCCGCCGCGCGGCTGGCGCGCTGGCATCGACCTGCGCTATCTGAGCGCCGTGCCGGTCGACGACCGCAACAGCGACCGCGCGCCGGGTTATGTCGTGACGGGCATCCACGCCGGCTACGCGATGCCCATCGGCCGCTGGACGCTGAATGCGTTTGCGCGCATCGACAATCTGTTCGACCGCCGCTATGCGGGCTCGGTGATCGTCAACGATGGCAATGGGCGATATTTCGAGCCGGGGGCGAGGCGCAATGCCTTTGCGGGGATATCGATGTCGTATGCGTTCTGAGCGCCAGGCTCGGCGTCCATTTGCGGTAATTGCTTCGTTAATTCCATGCCGCGAAGACAGCCATGGTGTTCGCAAAAAGCGCGCCGTGTTTCAGCTCTTACAATATGTCACGCCTTTCCGGATCGATCGGAAATTATGCTCAAGATTCCCAATAAGGAAGTCAAGGAGAGGGAAATGAGAACCAATTTCAAATACCGGGGGCTGGCGTTCGGCGTGGCCGCGTCTGCCGCAATCCTGGCCGCCTGCGGCGGCGGCGATGACGACGGCGGTGGCAAGGGTACGCTGAGCGTATCGATGACCGACGCGCCCGCCTGCGGCTTCGATCATGTCTTCGTCACCGTCGACAAGATCCGCGTCCATACCAGCGCCAACGCCGAGGACGGCACCGGCGGCTGGGCCGAGATCGATGTCAATCCTTCCCGCCGCATCGATCTGCTGTCGCTGCAAAACGGCACGCTGACCAAGCTGGGGCAGACCGTGCTGCCGGCCGGGCAATACCAGCAGATCCGCCTGGTGCTCGATCGCAATACCGGCAACTCGCTCGCCAACTCCGTGGTGCCGACGGGTGGCGCCGAACAGCCGCTCGATACGCCGAGCGCGACGCAGAGCGGGTACAAGATCATCCGTCCGTTTACCGTGCAGCCCGACACGCTGGTCGACCTGGTGCTCGATTTCGATGCGTGCCGCTCGATCGTGCAGCGCGGCAACGGCTCCTATGCGCTCAAGCCCGTGGTGACCGCGGTACCGCTGGTGGTCAGCGGTGCGATCCAGGGCTATGTCTCGCCCGCTCAGGCCGGCGCGACCGTCTATGCGCAGCAGAATGGCGTGACCATCAAGGGTACGCTGGCGGACAGCAATGGCGCCTTCACGCTGTCGCCGCTGCTGCGCAGCAGCGACGCGGGCAATTACAGCGTGGTGGTGGTGCAGAACGATCGCGCGACCGGCGTGATCCAGAACGTGCCGGTCACCGCGCAGACCACCACCACGGTCTCGACCTCGGCGGCGCCGATCACGCTGCCGGCCTCGCCGATGCGCCGGATCACCGGCTCGGTGCTGCCCGCATCCGCACAGGCCTTCGTGCAGGCGAAGCAGACCGTGGCCGGCTCGCCGATCGAAGTGGCCGTCGCCAACGCGAACTTCGATACCGGCGCCTATCAGCTGAACGTGCCGGCCGCCGCGCCGCTGGTGGGAACGTATCAGCCGACGCTGCCGATCGCCCTCGCTGCCGACACGGCGGCCGCGGGCAAGTACACTGTCACGGCGACATCGATCACTGGCGCCACGCAGAGCACCGACCGCGACGTGTCGGCGGCCGATGCGACGGCGAACTTCCAGTTCTGATGCACTGAGCCCCCAACGAAAAAACCAGGAAAACGCAATGAAGGCAATGAAAGGAATTTGCGCGCTGCTGATCGGCGCCGGCACGCTGCTCGGCGGCTGCGCCGTCTATACCCCGCACGGTGCGGTGGTGACGCCGGGCGCGGTCGTGGTGGACCCGGGCCCCGGCCCGTACCACTGCCCGCCGGGACAGGCGAAGAAGGGCCGCTGCTGATCGCGCGACCCGGTTGACGGCGGCCGGTTCGCGATCCGCCAACCGCCACGGTGAAGATGGGCCTGCGGGCCCATCTTTTTTTTGCCGTTACGGTCGAGGGCGATGCGTCAATCGCGAATCAGCTTGTCGAGCTTGCCCTGGACCCTTGCCCAGGCCTCATGCTCGGGCAACGGCCCCTTGGCCTGCAACAGCGGTTTCCATTCCGGCTTGCGCGCCAATTCGGCATTGATCGCAACGAAATGCCGCTGGTCGTCGGGAAGATTCTCTTCGGAATAAATGGCACCGACCGGGCATTCGGGCACGCACATCGAGCAATCGATGCATTCGTCGGGATCGATCACGAGGAAATTCGGCCCTTCGTGGAAACACGACATCGGGCAGACCTCGACGCAATCGGTATAGCGGCACTGGATGCAGGCATCCGTTACGACAAACGTCATGGGTAATGCGGGGGGAGCAGAGGTAGCAGAGGGAACGCGGAACGGACGGAGGATTCGATGGTATCGCCCGAGGCGGACGCCGTGGGCCGCCGTCATTTGTGCGACATGATCAAAATTCTTCACGTCAAGCCTCGGGCGGCCCTTGCCGTCAGAACGACCCGAACCTACTCCCCAGCGCGATGATGGCGGCCAGCGCGAGGATCGGACCCACGATCCCGACGATCACGATGTCGCGATAGCTCTCCCGATGCGTCGCGCCGCAGACCGCCAGCAGCGTGACCACCGCGCCGTTGTGCGGCAGGCTGTCCAGCGTGCCGGCGCCGATCACCGCCACGCGATGCATCAGGGCCGGGTCGATCCCGCTCTGCGCGGCGATGTCCATGTAAGCTGGCCCGAGCGCCTGCAGCGCGATGGTCAGGCCGCCGGAGGCCGACCCCGTCAGCGCTGCCAGCACGTTGGTCGCGATGGCCAGCGAAACCAGCGGCCCGCCCTCGGCGGACAGCAGCCAGTCGCGCACGGCGCCGAATGCCGGCATGGCGGCGACCACCGAGCCGAATCCGACCAGGCTTGCGACGCTGAGGATCGGTAGCACGGCGGCATTGGCGCCGGCATCGACCGTATCGCGCAGCGACGGGAAGCGGCGCAGGTTCAGCGCGAGCACGCAAGCGATCGCGCCGAGCAGGGCCGTCAGCACGGACCAGACGCCGCCGACGTCGTCCAGCGTCACGCCGCCCCATCGCGGATCGTCGAGGAATTCCGCATCCCAGTTTGGCAGCAGCCACAGGCTCATTGCGAGATTGATCGCGACCATCACCACGAGTGGCAGCAAGGCGACCAATGTGCTCGGCCCCGCGGCGCTGCGCGCGCCGTGCTGCGTTTCGGCCGGATCGAAGCCGCTCGCGGTGGTCGCGCGTTCGCGGATCAGCGGATCGCTGGCGGCCGTGATCGGCGACGAGCCGACGTCCGCTTGCTGCGGAGCGCTGCCGTGCGCCGCCCGTGCGCGCCGCTCGGCGATGGCGAGCCACCACAGGCCGAACAGCAGCATGACGACGCTGGCCAGGATGCCGAGGCCCGGCGCGGCGAAGGGCGTGGTGCCGAAGTAGGGCGTGGGAATGGCGTTCTGGATGGCCGGTGTTCCGGGCAGCGCCGACATCGTGAAGGTCGAGGTGCCGAGCACGATGGCGGCCGGCATCAGGCGGGCCGGCACGCCCGCCGCGCGAAACAACGCGCCGGCCATCGGCACCAGTACGAAGAACGCGACAAAGAGGCTTACGCCGCCGTAGGTGATCAGCGCACCGGCGAGCACCACCGCCAGCACCGCCCGTTGCGGGCCCAGCCGCCGCATCATCCAGTCGGCAATGGCCGTCACGGAGCCGCTGTCGTCCATCAGCTTGCCGAACAGCGCGCCCAGCAGGAACAGCGGGAAGAACTGCGCGATGAAGCCCGCGGCCGCGTCCATGAACGTCAGCGTCCAGTGCGCCAGCAAGGGTTCGCCCGAGAACGCCGCCGCCAGCGCGGCGGCCGCGGGCGCCAGCAGCAGGATGCTCCATCCCCGGTAGGCCAGCCAGATCAGGCCGCCGAGCGCGATCAGAATGCCGATCAGACCCATGGCTCAGACCTCGTTCAGCAATTCGTCGAGATCGAGGGACGAGCGCTGGCCCAGCGCATCGCCGTGTTCTTGCAGGAAGGCATCGGCGCAGCGCCGGCCCTCGTCGCGCAGCAGGCACAGGAAGTCCCACTCCGCATTCAGCTTGGTCGAATAGTCGAAGTCGGCCATCCGCGTGCTCGCAATCCGATGGATGCGCATGCCGGCCCACAGGGCGCCTTCGCTGTCGCCGGGACTTGCCACCTGCCGCAGCAGCGCGATCATCCGTAGTTCCTTGAGCAGGGTCGCGTTGAACGACACCTCGTTGAGCCGGTTGGCAATTTCGTGCGCGCTGCGCGGCGTGCCGATCCGCTCGACCGGATTGATCTGCACCAGGATGGTGTCCCGCGAGCGGCAGTGGCGGACCAGCGGCGTAATGGTCGGATTGCCGGTATAGCCCCCGTCCCAATACGGATCGCCATCGATCGTCACCGCGCGGAACAGCGTCGGCAGGCAGGCGGAAGCCAGCAGAACATCCGCCGTGACCTCGTCGTTCTTGAACACGCGGCCGCGGCCGGTGCGCACATTGGTGGCGGTGACGAACAGATGGATCGGCGCGCGCGCGAGGGCATCGAAGTCGATGGTGGCGTGCAGCACGTCCCGCAGCGGGTTGTAGCCGTGCAGGTTGACGGCGTAGGGCGAGATCAACCGCGCGGCGATGTCGTAGGCCATGAACAGCGGAGAATGGTCGAGGCTCCATCGGCCCAGCAGCACGTCCAGCGGCGTGCGCCGGAAAGGGCTGAACGTCGCGGCCCGCGAGACCCGGCGCCAGAACCCCTCGAGGTGGGCCCTGGCGCCGGCGGCGCCGCCACGGTCGTGCCCATAGACCAGCACGGCGGCGTTCATCGCCCCGGCCGACGTTCCCGAGATGCCATCGATCTGCAGGCCCGGCTCTTCCAGCAACCGGTCCAGCACGCCCCAGGTGAAGGCGCCATGAGCGCCGCCGCCTTGCAGCGCCAGGTCGATGAGCAGGGGTTCTTCGCGCGATGCGGGAACACGAGGCGGCTCGGACGATGCCATGGCGACTCCGTTCTTGACTCGGTGGTCGTTTGCTCGGTGGGACCGCGCGGCGCCGGCCATGCGCCGCGATTTAGCGACGAGAGCAGTACGCTGGCGGCGTTAGCCGCGATGGGGCACCAGCAGCACCGGTATCGGCGCGGAGGCTACCACCTGGGTGGCCACCGAACCCATGACGACCGACATCAGGGCGCTGCGGCCATGGGTGCCCATCACGATCATCGACGCGCCGACCTGCTGCGCCAACTCGACGATGATCGGCGCCGCCTCGCCGAGCAGCCGATGCTCGGTTACCGCGATGCCGCCGTCATCGAGCAGCGGACGGACTTCGGCGAAGGCGCGCGTCGCCGCCTCATCGAGCCATTCGTCCATCAGCTCCCGCGACACGCTGGCGCGCGGGCGGCCGTCCAGCCTGGGATGGGCATGCACCAGATGCACGGCCAGCGGGGCGGCGAACACGCCCGGGACCAGCAGGTGCCGCGCAGCGGCGACGCTGTGGGCGGAGCCATCGGTAGCCAGTACGACAACGGTCATCGCTTGGTCCTCTATTCCGTTGGAAGGCACAGACCGCAGAATAAACGGGAACGGCAACGCAGGCGATGCTTGCTGCTTGAAGCCAGATGTCAATCGCCTTGAATGCGGGCGGTGCGCCGGCCCACGCGAATGGCATCAAGGCGCCGATGCACCAGAACGGGTAGCGCGGCGCGCGCGGCGGTACGGGACCGGTAGCGCATGGCGATAAAAAAGGGCCGGTAGTCCTACCGGCCCAACGTCCTTGCGCCCATGAAGAAGACAAGGTCGATATGATCGTTCGCGCGGCGGCGCGTGAGTGGCTGGCGCCGCCGCATGCCCGCGCGGCGGGCGTTCGGAGCTTCGCTTAGAAGCGGTGACGCATGCCGATGGTCACGCCGGTCTGGTTCTCGCCGGCCTGGGCGGTACCCGCGCCGTTCAGGCCCAGGTCCGAACCATCCTTGTTGCGCACGTAGCCAACGTTCATATA
>Ga0182740_1001566_pt1 | contig 15265 bp, 15 predicted proteins | sample eDN5th37CKraftBY_FD_128872 | JGI IMG/M metagenome (GOLD analysis project Ga0182740, IMG submission 128872) | Enriched backyard soil microbial communities from Emeryville, California, USA - eDNA 5th pass 37_C Kraft BY (version 2) (version 2) | ecosystem: Environmental > Terrestrial > Soil >...
GAGAGCCGTTCCGGCGCCGCCGGCGTGCCGCGCACGCTGGCCTGCGCCAGTTTCCACGAGGCGATGACGGCTGGCGGCTGGCCCGGCTCACCCACGGTGAGCGGCCCCTGAAATTCGCCGATCAGCAGCGACGGATCGTAGATCTGCGCGGCGACCAGCATGTCCGCGAGGCGGAATTGCAGCGGATGCGCCACCTGCGTCAATTCGGCGCCGGCGCTGGTGCAGCGCACTTCGATGCGGAACGGATAGCCGCCGACGCTCTCGGACCCGCAGGTATAGAGTCGGCCCGCCTGCGCCTCCCGCTCCCGCCATGCCGCGATTTCGCTCTCCGCGCGGCGCGCCGCGAAATACCAGACCGCGCTCCAGGCGACGGCGAGCGCGATCACGATGGCCAGCGGCAGGACGAGGGGCCAGCGCCGCCGGCGCGGCAGGACGTGGGAATCAGTCATTCATCGGGTCTCCGTCCGCGACGCGGACCGCATGTCTTTCAAGCCTGCCGAATGCGGCGTTTCGTTGATGGCGGCGCCGCCCGCACGGAGTGGAACCCCACATGAGGATGCCTGCATCCCGGACCGGCCGCTCAAGGTCAAGCCCCGATGCCCGCCGGCTTCGATGCGGCTCCCATGGCAGCCCCATATGACAGTGCATATGAGACACTCCCGGATGACCCTCCGGTGCTCCCACGGCCCGCCATTGCCTCGCCCCCGGCCGCCTGATAGGTCCCGCAGCCGCCATGCGCCACACCGCTTCGCCCTTGTCATGACATCCGCCCTCGAAGATCTGCCCGGCGACCTCTGGGTGTTCGGCTATGGCTCGCTGATCTGGCGGCCCGGCTTCGACTTCGTCGAACGGCGCGAGGCGCGGCTGGTCGGCGCCCATCGCGCGCTCTGCATCTATTCCTTCGTCCATCGCGGTACGCCCGAAAAGCCGGGGCTGGTGCTCGGGCTGGACCATGGCGGCATGTGCCGCGGCGTCGCCTATCGCGTCGCCGCAAGCCGGCGGCGCGAGACCATCGACTATCTGCGCGAGCGCGAGCAGGTGACGTCGATCTATCTGGAGCGCGTGCGGCAGGTCTGGCTGAAAAGCGATCCTTCCCATGCCGGCAGCCCCGAGCAGGTCGGTGCGGTCTGCTATATGGTGGACCGCAGCCATGCCCAATATGCCGGCCGCCTGTCGCTGGATGCGCAGGTGCGCCATGTCGCCGACGGTCACGGCCAGTCCGGCCCCAACCGGGAGTATGTGCTGTCCACCGTCGCGGCGCTGGAAGACATGGGCATCCGCGACCGCGAACTGCACCGGCTCGCCCAGCGGCTGCATGGCGGGCACGCGCCGGACATACCGCCGGAGGTCTGACGCTCAGTCCGCGTCGTCCCCGTCATCCGCAACCGGCGGCGCTATTCCGCGCGCGGCAAGCTCGCGGCGGCCCTCCTCCACCAGCCGCGCGGTCGCCTCCTCGATGCGGGCCTGCATGGCGCGGTAGAATTCGGCGCGGTCGAACCCCGGTGGAATGACCGGCAGCACCTCGACCACGACGGTGCCCGGCAGCCGCAGGAACGAGCGGCGCGGCCAGAACAGGCCGGAATTCAGCGCCACCGGCAGGCACGCCGCCCCGCTCTGGCGATAGAGCTGGGCGACGCCGAACTTGTAGCGCGGCGGCGCGCCCGCCGCCCGGCGGGTGCCCTCCGGAAAGATGATGATCTGCCGTCCGGCATCCAGCGCGCCGCGCACCCTGCCCGCCAGCGCCTCCATCACGCCGGGCTGGCCGCTGCGGTCCACCGGGATCATCTCCGCCCGGCGCGCATACCAGCCGAACACCGGCAGCCACAGCAGCTCGCGCTTGAGGATGAAGGCCGGGTCCGCGAACAGCGACAGCAGCGCGAAAGTCTCCCAGGCCGACTGATGCTTGGCGGCGACGATGACCGCGCCGGGCGGGATATTCTCGCGGCCCCGAACCTCGACCTTCAGGCCGCAGATGACCCGCAGCAACCACAGGTTCGTGCGGCCCCAGGACGTCGCCATGCCGATGATCCCATGGCGCGACATCGCGAAGGTCGGCAGCGCCAGGACGAAATAGACGAGGAGATTGAGATAGAAGGCGACGTTAAAGACGATGGAGCGGAGGATAACGGCCAAGGCACACCCGTGCGGGAAAGACGAGACTAAATGTCCGTCAGGTTGGCATGCGTCAGGTTCTCACCTCGCCGTCCGACGCCGAAGGCGCCGGCAGCAGCGGCGCGAGCAGCGGCTCCGCCTGCATCCGGACGAGGGCGAGGATATACTTCACATATTCCGAAAACACGAGGCGCGTGGTGGCGAGGCTCGCCCACCATGGTTCTGTCCGCAGCGTCGGGCTCACCACCGGATAGGGCAGCAATTCGACATCGGGAAGCTGCCGCGACAGTTCCATCATGGCGCGCGGCATGTGGTAGTTGGACGTCACCACGATGATGGAGCGGAAGCCCTGCTGCTCGACCCAGCGCCGGGTGTTGGTGGCGTTGCCCCAGGTGTTGAGCGCGTCGCGGTCGAGATCGACGCAGCAGCGCACCAGCCGCGCGTAATCCGGTTTGAGGCGCGAGATTTCGGCGGCGCTGGTGGCCGGATGCACGCCGCTGATGAGCAGCCGCTTGCCCCGGCCGCTGGCGAGCAGCTCGATGGCGTCGGTGACGCGGGCGGCCCCGCCGGTCAGCGCCACGATGCCGTCGGCGCGCCGGGTGGAGCTTTCCTCCAGCGGGATCGCCAGCAGGAACCAGACGAAGCCCAGCGCGGCGAACAGCAGGGCCAGCATCAGCGCGCGGCCGAGAAAGCGCGCGAAGCCGCGCAGCAGCCAGTGCCGCCGCCGCACCGGCATGCGGTTATCCTCCCTGTGTCCGCCCGTTGCCGGTGTCGTCCTCATGCCCTGCCTTGCCAGATGCCTCGCCAGATGCCTTGCCTTGCTAGCGGGAAATAATGCGGGCGCGGGCCCGCGTCCCGCGGTTCGTCAGCGTAACTCGTCCAGCGTGCGGGTGACCGTGCGCCGCGAGGTCGCGGCCGTCACCGCCGCGATGCAGGCCACCTGCAACATGACCATGGCATAGCCCCATGGCCCGATGGAGGCTCCGCCGAACATGGCGGACACCTCGCGCAGGGCGTCCGGGTCCAGCAGCCAGCCGCCGAGCAGATCCGCCATCACGAAGACCAGCAGAGCCGCCCCGCCCCCCAGCAGCCCGCCCTTCAGGCCGAGATCGAGGAAATGGCGCTGGAACTGGCCCGCAATGTAGCTGTTGCGGGCGCCGATGAAATGCAGCACCTCGACGATGGGCCGGTTGGCCGCCATCGCGCCACGGGTCGCGAAAGCCACCGACAGCACCGTCGCGGCGATGACGAGGCCCAGCACCAGGATGCCGCCCAGGACCGTGGCGCGCGTCACGCGCCGCATCCGCTCGATCCAGCTCCGATGGTCGTCGAGCGAGGCCACCGGCACCTGCGCCGTCAGCGCGCGGCGCATCTCGGCGAAATCCACCACCCAGTCCGGCGCGGTGCGCACCACGATCAGGCGTGGCACCGGCAGGTCCGCCAGCTTGGCGCCCTCACCCAGCCAGGGCTCCAGCAGCGCCGCCGATTCGGCACGGCTGTAGGCCCGCGCCTCGCTCACCCCCGGCGTCGCCCGCACCAGCGCCGCCGCCGTGCGGACATCGGCCTCGATATCCCGCCCGCCGGCAGGACGGACCTGCACGGTCGCCTCCCGGGCGATCTCCGACTGCCAGGCATTGGCGGTGTCGCGCACCAGCATCACCGCGCCGGTCGTCAGCGCCGCCAGAAAGGTCATGATGGCGACCACGGCGATCAGCGCCCGGCCGGCGATGGTGTTTTTCGGCACGATGGGCGCGGGCTGCCGCCCCGCGCCCTCCCGGCGGCGAAGCCGCCACACGCGCCAGCCCCGCCGGGGCCGCGCCGGTGTCGCGCCGTCTTCAGTCATAGACATGCACCCGGCCGTCATGAAGGACCAGGCGGCGCGCGTCGAACTGGTCCATCAGGGCGATATCGTGGGTCGCGATGACAACCGAGGTGCCGGACTTGTTGAGTTCCACGAACAGCCGCAACAGGCGCTGCGCCAGGCTGGGATCGACATTGCCGGTCGGCTCGTCCGCGAGCAGAAGCTGCGGCCGGGCGATGACGGCGCGGGCAATGGCCGCGCGCTGCTTCTCGCCGCCGGAGAGCACCGGCGGCAGCGCGTCCATCTTCTCGCCGAGGCCGACCCATTGCAGCAGTTCCACCACCTCGGCGCGGTAGCTGGCCTCGGCCCGGCCCATCACACGGAACGGGAGCGCCACATTCTCGTATGTCGTCATATGGTCGAGCAGGCGGAAGTCCTGGAACACGATGCCGATCCGCCGCCGCATCGTGGACAATGCGTCCCGCCCCAGCGTCGAGGTGTCATGGCCGAACAGCGTGACGAGCCCCCGCGTCGGCCGCAGGGCAAGAAACAGCAGCCGCAGCAGTGAAGTCTTGCCCGCGCCGGAGGGACCGGTGAGGAACTGGAACGAATGCGGCGCGATGCTGAAGGTCAGATCGCGCAGCACCTCAGGCCCGAGGTCGTAGCGCAAGCCAACATTCTCGAATGTGACCACCGGCGTCCCCAGACCTGCCTGCGATTCAGTTTCAGCTTATCGCCGCGAAGGCGCCGCGACGACAACGGGACCGCCGCAGGGCGTTGCCGTCATCCGCTCCTGCATCGGCGCTGCATAGTTTCCGATTCGTTAACGGACCACTTTTTAGGGTGATCGCAAACCAGCGATTCGGCCATGCTGATCATCTGCCCGCGATGCACCGCCTCCTACACCGTGGATTCGGCCCGGCTTCCCCCCGGCCGGGAAGTCCGTTGCGGCCGCTGCCGCGCGGCCTGGCAGGCGCCCGAACCGGTTCACGCCTGGAGCGACGACGTCTTCGCGCCGTTCCCGGCCTTCGGCGAAGCGGAACGGCCGGCGCACCACGCCGACGCACCGCTGATCGACCTGCCCGCCGCCGAGGATGCCGCGCCCGACGCCGGTCCGGCTGATCCTGTCACGATGGCCGAATCGCCGCCGCTCGTTCCCGGCGCGGAAGATGCAGCGGACGAGGACGTTCTCGATTCTCTCCCCGACTCTCTGCCCGATCCCGCGCCGGAAACCCGCCATGTCGAGGCCGTGGCCCAGCGCCGCAACGCGCGGCCGGCCCGGCGCATCCGCGGCCGCGCCGGCGCACTGGGCCGGACCGGTGGTGCGGTGCTGCTGCTGGCGGCGCTGGCCGCCGCCAATGCCGCCCTGGTGGTGTGGCGCGGCGAGATCGCGCAGCATCTGCCGCAGACCGCCTCGCTCTATGCCGCCATCGGCCTGCCAGTGAATCTGCGCGGCGTCACCTTCACCGATGTCCGCACCACCACCGAACTCCACGACGGCCAGCCGCTGGTCGCCGTGGAGGGCGTCATCACCAATGTTTCGCGCCGCCCGGTGGAGGTGCCGCGCCTGCGTTTCGCGGTGCGCGACGAAGGCGCGCGCGAGCTTCATGCCTGGACCTCGCTCCCGGCCCGCACCGTCCTGCCCGCCGGCGAGACGCTGCCGTTCCGCACCCACCTGACGGCGCCGCCGGCGGCGGGCACGAGCATCGCCGTGCGGTTCCTGACGCCCGCCGACCTCGTCGGCGGCATGCCCTGAAACGACGACCAAGAGCGTTGCCATGGCCCGTATCCTGATCGCCGAAGACGAACCCGACCTGCGCGGCCTGGTCTGCCGGGCGCTCGCCCTGGACGGCCATGACGTGGTCGCCACGGCGGACGGCGCCGAAGCGCTCGACCGGCTCGGCCCCGGCCATGGCTTCGACCTGCTGCTGACGGACATCCAGATGCCGGTGATGGACGGCATCGCGCTGGCGCTGGCGGCGGCGCGGGACCATCCCGGCCTCACCATCCTGCTGATGACGGGCTATGCCCACCAGCGCGAACGCGCCAGCGGCCTCGATGCGCTGATTCACGATGTGATCACCAAGCCGATGGCGCTGAACGATCTGCGCAGCCGCGTCGCCGACGCCCTGGCGGCGTGACGCGCCGGGGCCGCATTCCGATCGGCGCTCAAAAGCCGCGCAGCAGCCGCTCGATATAGTCGAGTTCGAGTTGCGGACGCTCAGTCTCGCCGAGGCGCTTGCGCAATTCCTCAAGAATGCGCCGGGCGCGCTGCACGTCGATCTCGCCGGGCACCTTCACCGAGGTGTCGTCGCCATAGTCGCGGCCGCGCAGCGGCCGGCCGAGCGGATCGGTGTCGCGCTCGGCGCGGGGCTGGCCCATACGGCCGGGCTGGCCGGGACCTTCGCCCTCGCCCTGTCCCGGTTGCTGCTGCATTGCCTGCGCGAGGCTCTGCGCGCCCTGCCGCAGCGCCTCCAGCGCGCGGCCCTGGGCGTCCACGGCATTGCCGGCATCGCCCTCGCCGAGCGCGCCCTCGGCCTCGCCCATTGCCTCGCCGGCGCTGCCGAGCTGCTGGCCCATTCCCTGCTCGCCCTGTTCGCCGCCCTGTTGTCCGGGTTGCTGGCCGCGCTGGCGAAGCTGCTCCATCAGCCGGTTGAGCTGGTCGCGCAGGGCCTGTTGGTTCTGGCGCAACTCGTCCATCGTCGGCTGGTCGCCGTTTTGGCCCTGCTGCGGGCGGCCACGCCGGGAATTCTGCTGGTTCTGCCCCTGCTGATAGGTGCGGTCGCGCAATTCGCGCTGGCGGCGGATCATCTCGCCGAGCTGGTTCAGCGCCTGCTCGTCCTCGTTCTCGCCCTGCTGCTGGCCGCCAGGCCGGGCCATCTGGAGATTCTCAAGCATCTGCTGAAGCTGGGACAGCATCTGCCGCGCCGCGTCCCGCGCACCGGAGCGGGCAAGCTGCTCCATCTTGTCGAGCATCGCATTCAGATCCTGCGGCCGCAGTTCCTGGGCGTTGCGGTCGAGCGGGCGCATCGCCTGGTCGGGATTGCGGCGCAGCTCCTCCGCCATGGCCTGCATGAACTTGTCGAGCGCGGCGCGCAGCTCGTCCATGAGGCGCTTGATCTCCTCGTCGCTGGCGCCGTTCTCCAGCGCCTGCCGCAGCGCCTCCTGCGCGGCGCGCAACGCCTGTTCCGCATCCGAGATGTTGCCATCCTCGATGGTGACGGCCATGGCCCAGAGCCGGTCCGCGACCTCGCGCAGGTCGTCGTCGCTCTTCGCGCGGCCGAGTTGCCAGAACACGGCGCGCAGGCCGAGATAAACCTGCGATTCGATGCCGAACCGCTCCGGTGCCAGCCCCAGCGCATCGAGGGCGAGCTGGACATGCTCGCGCGCATTCGCATCGAGCGCGAGGTCGCGCCGCTGCTCGACCAGCGCCCGCGCCAGCGGGTTCACGAACGGCCGCTGCGGCAGCATGAAGTCGTGAGGGTCGCTGCGGCCCTCGTTGCCGCCCTCGTCCGCCGCTATCAGAGTCATCGTCACCGGCGCGCCGGCCCAGGGATGCTGGGTCAGGTCCTTCAGCATCTCCGCCGTGCCGCTGCGGGTGCGGGCCTGGGGCAGGCTCAGCGCAAAATCCGGCGCCTCATAGAGCGGCCGCGCGTCCCCGCCGGCCGCGCGCGGCCCGCGCAGGGCGAAAGTCGCCCGGGCGGCGGACACGCCGTAATCGTCCGCCAGGCTGTAGCCGAGCTTCAGCGAACCGCGCAGTTGCGGCTCCGGATCGCCGGTCAACGCAATGGCCGGCGGCTGGTCCGGGATCGCGGCGAAGGTCCAGGCGAGATCGCCGCCGGGAAGGCCCTTCAGTGTGGCAGAGCCGGCCTCCGAGACGATGAAACGATACTCACCCTCCCGGGGGGCGGCCGGGCCGTCAGCCCCCTCCTCGGCCTTCCTGAGGCCGCCTGAGGCCACGATCTCGGGGTGGATATTGCCGCTCGCCCGCACCACCAGCACGGAGCCGGCGGGAACGGTCGTGATGGAGGCTTTCTGCGCGGTCTCGCCGGGGCGCAGGCCGGGCAGCACCACCGGCGGGCGGCCGGTATAGGGCGGCGGGCTGACCCAGGCATCGACGCGCACATTCGCGGGCGTCACCGCGCCGCGCCAGTCGAAGGCGGACATCACTCCACCGAGGCGGTCGCCGCCGGTGAAGAATGCCGCGACCAGCAGCACCGCGACCAGCGCGCGGATCGCGACGGGGTCACGCAGCGCCAGCAACGGCCGCGGCCAGCCGGCGCGCAGCGCCCTCGCCGCCGCCAGTGCGCGTGCGACATGGGCGCGCCACAGCGCCAGCGAGACGGGATCGGACGCCGTGACGGCGAGATCGTCGGTGACGGCCGTTGCGGGACGGTGCGGCTTTCCGGAGACGAAATCGAGCCGGCGGCGGGCCTCGTCCTTGTCCGGCATCCGGAACCGGACGAGCGGGGCCAGCGCCACGCCCAGAGCGATGAGGAACAGCACCACGCCGGCCATGCGGCCGAGCGGCGGCAGCATCGGCCAGAGGCCGAGCCACGAGACGGCCAGAAACAGTCCGATCACGGTCAGGGCGGCGGCGAACACCGGCCACAGCCGCTCCCAGGCGAGCGCCAGCCGCGCCCGGCCGGTGGCGCGGGCCAGGATATCCTTGATATCCCTGACCTCCCCGGCATCCGGGCCGGGGGTGCGTTCGGGGAATGAACGGTCGTCCACGCGGGCCTTTCCCAGCGCCGCGACCCGCGGCGCAACGCGAAGCTAAGCACGATCCCGAACAGCGGGAACCGGTTGGCGACTGAGGCCGATCCAGCAGCGCCGGACCGGAGCACTAGCCGCCAGTGGAGCGCAACCGCCCGGCAAAACCAAGGCGGAAAGCCGGGCGGTGGCGATCAAAAGGACGGCATTGCCGGGTTCCGGTCGGGAACGGCCCGCGCCGTCACAGCCAGCCCGGCATCCGGTCGAGCGCGATCAGCTCCGCGACCTCGACACGGGGCCGCACCAGCGCCCAGTCCGCGTCCTTCACCAGCACCTCCGGCACCAGCGGCCGGGTGTTGTAGGTGCCGGCCTGCACCGCGCCATAGGCCCCGGCGGACATCACCGCCATCAGGTCCCCCGGCACGGGCGCGGGGATTTCGCGATCCAGCGCGAGATAGTCCCCGGATTCGCAGACCGGCCCGACCACATCCGCCACAATGCGCGGATCGTCGAAGGCCGCTTCCTTCACCGGCTTCACGGCGTGATACGCCTCGTAAAGCGTCGGGCGGATCAGGTCGTTCATCGCCGCGTCGACGATGACGAAATGCTTGGCCTCGCCGTGTTTCACATAGAGCACGCGGGTCACGAGGATACCGGCATTGCCGACCAGCAGCCGGCCCGGCTCGAACACCAGCTTGCAGCCCAGGTTCCGGGTCGCGCGCTTGACCACCGCCGCATAGGCATCCGGGGACGGCGGGTCCTCCTCGTCCTCGCGATAGGGAATGCCGAGGCCCCCGCCGAGGTCGATATGGCTGATGGCGTGGCCGTCGCTGCGCAGCAGCCGCACGAAATCCGACAGCAGCGCGAAAGCGTCGTCGAACGGCGTCAGGTCGGTGATCTGGCTGCCGATATGCATGTCCACGCCGCTGACCGCGATGCCCGGCAGCGCCGCCGCATGAGCATAGACCTCGCGGGCGCGGCTGATGGGGATGCCGAACTTGTTCTCGGACTTGCCCGTCGAAATCTTGGCGTGCGTCTTCGGATCGACGTCCGGGTTGACCCGCAGGGAGACATGGACCTCGCGGCCCTTTGCCGCCGCGATGGACGACAGCAGGTCCAGCTCCGGCTCCGACTCCACGTTGATGCAGAAGATGTTCTCATCCAGCGCCAGCGCGAGTTCCGCCGCGGTCTTGCCGACACCCGAGAACATGATCTTCTCAGGGGGAATGCCGGCGGCCCGCGCGCGCTTGAGTTCGCCGCCGGAGACGACATCCGCCCCCGCGCCGAGGCGCGCCAGCGTCGCCAGCACGGCTTGGTTGGAATTCGCCTTCATGGCGTAACAGACCAGCGCGGGCACATCCGCGAAGGCTGCGGCGAAGACCTTGTAATGCCGCTCCAGCGTCGCGGTGGAATAGCAGTAGAACGGCGTGCCGACAGCCTCCGCCACCGTGGCGAGGTCCACCTGCTCGGCATGGAGCACGCCGCCGCGATAGTCGAAATGATTCATCGGAAAGCCGGCGCGGTTCGGGTCAAATCAGTTCAGCATGAAATCGAGCGGGAACCGCCGGTCGTCGTTCTGCCGTGCGGGCGCGGCCGCCTCCTGCGGCGGGGCGACATTCTGCTCGGCGGTGCGCGGCAGGGCGAGCCCGGCGCCGAGCCCCTGCGGCTGCTGCGCCTGGCGCTCGGCCTCCGCTTGGGCGGCGGGCGAACCGGGCGGCGGCTCCAGCGGCCCCTTGCGGCCGCAGCCGGCCAGCGCCAGCGCGGCGCACAGCGCCACGGTGACGGCGAGGTGCCGGGAGTTTCGCGTTCTCGCTTGCAGTCGGGCCACGGATCAGGTCTCGCTGGTTTCGGTCGGCGGGGACTGTATAGGCGGCGGACCGTATTCGCCAGCGCGCGCGAGCCGGCTTTCTACGCCAGCCGTTCCAGCCATCCCTGCGCCTGCCGGCGCACGTTGTCCGGCGCGGTGCCGCCATAGCTGACGCGGCTCGCCACAGAGGCTTCCACGGACAGGCCGGCGCGCACGTCCTCGGTGATGCGCGGCTCCACCTCCTGCATGGCGGCGAGCGGCAGGTCGTGCAACGCCACGCCGCGCTCGGCGGCAAGGCCGACGATCCGGCCGGTGACGTGATGGGCGTCGCGGAACGGCATCTTCAGGCTGCGCACCAGCCAGTCCGCCAGGTCGGTCGCGGTGGCATAGCCGTCACCGGCCGCCGCCTTCATCTTCGCCGCATCGGGCGCCATGTCGCGGACCATGCCGGCCATCGCCGCGATGCAGAGCGAGAGCGCGGAGAGCGCGTCCATCGCGCCTTCCTTGTCCTCCTGCATGTCCTTTGCGTATGCGAGCGGCAGACCCTTCATGACGATCAGCAGGCCGTTGAGCGCGCCGATGATGCGGCCGGTCTTGGCGCGGACGAGTTCGGCCGCATCCGGGTTGCGCTTCTGCGGCATGATCGAGGAGCCGGTCGTGAACTTGTCCGACAGCGCGACTAGGGCGACCAGCGGCGAGGTCCAGATCACGATCTCCTCGGCGAAGCGCGACAGATGCATGGCGGCGATGGACGCCGCCGCCAACGTCTCCAGCACGAAGTCGCGGTCCGACACCGCATCGAGCGAATTCGCCGTGGGCCGGTCGAAACCCAGCGCCTGCGCCGTCATGTCGCGGTCGAGCGGAAAGGCCGTGCCGGCGAGAGCGGCGGAACCCAGCGGCAATTCGTTCAGCCGCGCCCGCGCGTCCCTGAAGCGGCCCCGGTCCCGCGCCGCCATCTCCACATAGGCCAGCAGATGGTGGCCGAAAATGACCGGCTGCGCGGTTTGCAGATGGGTGAAGCCCGGCATCACGGTATCGGCGTGTTCCAGCGCTTTTTCCGCCAGCGCGCGCTGGTAATCCGCCAGCGCGGCGTCGAGTTGATCGATGGTATCGCGAACCCAGAGGCGGAAATCCGTCGCCACCTGATCGTTGCGGGAGCGGCCGGTATGCAGCCGCCCGGCGGCCGGGCCGATCAGGTCCCGCAGCCGGCTCTCCACGTTCATGTGGATGTCCTCCAGCGCGCGGCTGAAGGTGAAGTTCCCCGCCTCGATCTCTGACAGGATCGTGTCTAGACCCTGCGTGATGGCTTGGGCATCGTCGGCCGTGATGATGCCTTGTTTGGCCAGCATGGCCGCATGGGCCTTGGAGGCGGTGATGTCCTGCCGGTAGAGATGCCGGTCGAAACCGATGGAGGCATTGATCTCCTCCATGATCGCGTCCGGTCCGGACGCGAACCGCCCACCCCACATCTTGTTGCTCATGACGAAAGCCCGACCGAATGTCTGATCGCGAACCCGAACCTTCTCCCGCGCGCCGGCGGCGACGCCTGATGATCGGCGGTTTCGCGGCGGCCGGCCTGATGGTCGGACTGGGCGGGATATACGGGATCGAAGCCTTCATGCGCAATGGCGGCGACGCCATCTGCCGGCCGGCGGTCGATATCGCACAGCGCCTCGCGCCGCTCGCGCGCGGCGAGGTCGCCGCCGTGACGGTGGCGAGCCGGCCGCTGCACCTGCCGGACCTCGCCTTCCGCGACGGCAGCGGCGCGGAAAAGAAACTGTCGGACTGGTCCGGCCGCACCGTGCTGCTGAACCTGTGGGCGACCTGGTGCGCGCCCTGCCGGGAGGAGATGCCGGCGCTGGATGCGCTTCAGGCGAAACTTGGGGGAGACGATTTCGAGGTCGTGGCCGTGAATATCGACACCCGCGACGCCGAAAAACCGAAGCAATGGCTGAGCGAGGTCGGTATTTCCCGCCTCGGCTATTATGCCGACCCGAACGCCAGGGTGTTCACGGACCTGCGGACCATCGGCAAGGCGTTCGGCATGCCGACCACGCTGCTGGTGGACAAATCCGGCTGCGAGATCGCCTCGCTGGCCGGACCGGCGGAATGGGCAAGCCCCGACGCCGTGAAGCTGATCGAGGCCGCGCTGGGGCGCTGAAAATCGTTGCTGATGATCGGCCGGCAGCGTGGGCGCGCCACACCGCCCCTCTCACCGATCTTGCCGCATCAGCGCCGACAGAACCCGGTCGCCCTCCCGCGCGCTCTCGCCGAGCCCCCGGGCGACCCCCTCCCGATCCGCGGCGGAGCGGTTCTGGCTCAGCTTGCGCTTGCCCTCCATCCGCGTGACCGGCAGCCGCAAACCGACGATCCCCTTCAGGTGAGCCGTGATGAAATCGGCCGGCGCGTCGGTGACGGCCCATGGCGCGGCACGCGGCTGCTCATGCAGATCCGTCAGGCGGGTGACGACATCCCGCAGCCGGTCCTCGTCGGTGAAGAACTCGACCGGTCCATAGGCGTGAACGGCCTCATAGTTCCAGGTCGGGACCACCCTGCCGTGCTCCTGCTTCGCCGCATACCAGGACGGCGTGACGTAAGCCTCCGGCCCCTGGAAGATCGCCAGCGCCTCGCCGATCGGCGCCAACCGCCACTGCGGGTTCGCTCTGGCCACATGGCCGTAGATCACGGCCCGGCCGTCCTCCTCGGCAAGAAACAGCGGCAGCGGCGTCGCAACCAGCCCCTCCGCCGTGGCGGTGATGAGCGTGGCCAGCCGCGCCGCATCGATGATGCGCCGGATTTCCGCCGGATCGTCTTCCCGGAAGGCGGCAGGCACATACATGGCGTCGCTCTTTCTGCCTGGAACGGGCGCGTTCCGGCGCGGGCTTCCACGGGCGATGGAGGCTGAACCGAAACCGGAGCTTCAAGCCGGAGCCGGCATGACGTCAACGCCAAACTGGCGGATACGGCGGAAGCCGGCCGGGCATTCCTGACGGAGCGATAACGCCGCCCATGCCGATACGGCTGCCGCCTCACCTTGCCGCCCAAACCGTTGAAGGCTATGGCAGGCTCACACCAGCTTGTTGACGCTGCCGAGCTTTGCCGCGATGTCGTTCTGCACGCGCTTGGCCGAGGCTTCCGCCGCGATGGTGGCAAGGCCCATGGAAAGGTTGTTCTGCGCGTTCTGGAAAGTGGAGGCGGCAACGGCGGCCTCGTCCTGAAAGCGCGCCACCATGCTGGCACGCTGGGCCTTCCACGCCTGGGCATATTGCCAGGCGGAGGGCTTCGGCTTCCAGTTGAATCGCTTGATCTCCATGGCCGACGCCAAAGCTTTCGGTCACCGTTTCAGGGTCGCCGGTGCGGCCCGCCATTCGAAGCCAGCCGGACCAGCGCTCCGGTCAACCTGCCCGCGACGGGTTAACGACGGCTGAATGTCCCGTCGGGTGCAACGAGACCCACGCCAGGGCTGCCGGGGCGGCAGCGCGCGCAGGTCTATCGCTGCGAATGACCGGCGCGCGACGATAGCCCCTTCATGCTCTAGCGCGTCGGCACGGGCTTCTCGCCGCGATAGTCGTAGAAGCCGCGCTGGGTCTTGCGGCCGAGCCAACCGGCCTCGACATATTTCACCAGCAGCGGGCACGGCCGGTATTTGGAGTCGGCCAGGCCCTCGTGCAGCACCTGCATCACCGAGAGGCAGGTGTCGAGGCCGATGAAATCCGCCAGCTCCAGCGGCCCCATCGGATGATGCGCGCCGAGACGCATGGCGTTGTCGATGGCCTCCACGGTGCCGACGCCTTCATACAGCGTGTAGATCGCCTCGTTGATCATCGGCAGCAGGATGCGGTTGACGATGAAGGCGGGGAAATCCTCCGCCACGGCGATGGTCTTGCCAAGAGATGCGACAAACTGCCGCGCGTCCTCGAAGGTCGGGTCCGAGGTCGCAATGCCGCGGATCAGCTCCACCAGTTCCATGCGCGGCACCGGATTCATGAAGTGAATGCCGATGAAGCGCTCCGGGCGGTCCGTCACCGAGGCGAGGCGGGTGATCGAGATCGACGAGGTGTTGGAGCCGACGATGGCCTCCGGCTTCAGGGTGGTGCAGAGTTCGGTGAAGATCTTGCGCTTCACGTCCTCCTTCTCGGTCGCGGTCTCGATGACGAGGTCGCAATCCGACAGGTCGGACATCTGCTCCGCCGCCGCGATCCGGCCAAGGCCCGCGAGGCGGGCCTCATCGGTCAGGGTGTTCTTGGCGACGAGCCGCGCCATATTGCCGTTGATGGTGGCGATGCCAGCCTTGATCCGGTCGAGCGTCACGTCGTTCAGCAGAACGTCGAATCCCGCCAGCGCAGCCACATGCGCGATGCCGCTGCCCATCTGGCCCGCACCAATCACGCCGACTTTCTGAATGTTGGCCATCTTCCGTCTTCCGGCCCGCGCCGCGCGCATGGCCTCGTTTCATGATCCCGGAACGTTCAGCGCCGGACGGCTGGTATCCGCCCGGCGCGCACTTTTTATTCTATGTCGAACCGCGCGCGGTTTCCAGCCGTCCGCGGGAAACCGCCATGCCGCCGGACTTATTTGCCGGTGACCTTGCGGATTTCCTCGGTCAGTTCCGGCACCGCCTTCTGGTAGTCCGCGACCAGCCCATAATCCGCGACCTGGAAGATCGGCGCATCCTCGTCCTTGTTGATGGCGACGATGACTTTGGAATCCTTCATGCCGGCGAGATGCTGGATCGCGCCGGAAATCCCGACCGCGATGTAAAGGTCCGGCGCGACGACCTTGCCGGTCTGGCCGACCTGCCAGTCATTCGGCGCATAGCCGGCATCGACCGC
>Ga0182740_1001568_pt1 | contig 15253 bp, 10 predicted proteins | sample eDN5th37CKraftBY_FD_128872 | JGI IMG/M metagenome (GOLD analysis project Ga0182740, IMG submission 128872) | Enriched backyard soil microbial communities from Emeryville, California, USA - eDNA 5th pass 37_C Kraft BY (version 2) (version 2) | ecosystem: Environmental > Terrestrial > Soil >...
CCGGTCATCTCCGCGATCTCCGGCAACGTCGGTCTCCAGGCGGCCGCGATCGTCGTGCGGGGCCTCGATACCGGGCACGTCACGCTGTCCGACTGGCGGCGCCATGTCTCCAAGGAACTCCGCACGACCTTCATCATGGCGATCGGCTGCGGGGTCGTGCTCGGGGCGATCGGCGCGTTCTGGTCCCAGCACCTGCCGTTCGGCCTCGTCATCGGCGGCGCCCTGACCTGCTCGATGATGACCGCCGGCCTGATGGGAACGTTGATCCCGATGGTCTCGAAGCGGCTCGGGTTCGATCCTGCCACCACCGCCGGTCCGTTCGAGACCGCCTTCCAGGACATCATCGGCTTCGGGGTCTTCCTCTGGCTGGCTTCCCTGCTGGAGGGCTACCTGACGTAGGCCTTCCGCAGGCAGCTGCGACGACGTGCGTGGAATGAGCCCGGCACGCCGTCAACTGTCCCGCATCGCTGGACGGCATCGGCCGCACCCCTGATACTGCCGCCGAGTGGGGACTCAACCGGTCGCGCGTATCAGGAGAGACCAGCCATGACCAACGTCCTGATCCTCGGTGGCACCGGGTTCATCGGCCCGCACGTCGTCCGCGCCCTCGTCGCGCAGGGCCACGAGGTCACGCTCTACAACCGGGGAACCTCCACGGCAGACCTCCCCGATGAGGTCCGCCGCCTGACCGGGACGCGGTCCGAGATCGCCTCCCGCCGCGACGACTTCCGCGCGATCGCTCCCGATGTCGTGCTCGACATGCGCTCCATGCTTGAGCCCGAGGCCCGCACCATCGTCGAGACGATGACCGGCATCGCGCCGCGCATCGTCACGATCAGCAGCATGGATGTCTACCGGGCCTTCGGCCTGCTTATCGGGTCGGAATCCGGCGATCCCGTCCCGGTCCCGTTCGATGAATCCGGCCCGCTCCGGGAGAACCGCTACCCCTACCGCACGGAGACGCCGCCCGCGCCGGACGATCCCCGTGCCTGGGCGCACGATTACGACAAGATCCCGATCGAGGAGCTGGTGCTCGGCGCGGACGGCATCGCCGGCACGATCCTTCGCCTGCCGATGGTGTACGGCGACGGCGACTACCAGCACCGTCTCCTGCCCTACGTCCAGCGCATCGCGGACGGGCGTCCGGCCATCATCCTCGGCGACCGCGATGCATCCTTCCGGGCCGCGCGTGGCTACGTCGGCAACGTCGCTGCCGCCATCGCACTGGCGGTGACGGACGACCGGGCAGCGGGGCGCACCTTCAACGTAACCGACGACGAGACGTGGACCGAACGCGCGTGGATCGGCCACATCGCGGAGGCGATGGGCTGGGACGGCGAGATCGCGATCGTGCCTCAGGAGGATCTGCCGGACGCCTTGCGCGGCCTCGGGGAGCGCGGGCAGGACCTGTGGGTGGAGGCCTCGGCCATCCGGCGCGACCTCGGCCACCGCGATCCGTTCGATGTGCCGACCGCGATGGCGCGCACGATCGCGTGGGAGCGCCAGCATCTCGCCGCCGAGCCAATCGACTACACGGCAGAGGACGCCGTGCTCGCCGCCCGCGCCTGAACGGACCCGCTCAGCCCGTGCCGATCGCGAGCATGCGGTAGAAGTCGATCACGATGCCCTCCGGGCCGGCGATCGTGGCGGATTCCCATCCCCAGTCCGTCGGCCCGGTCTCGCGAAGGACCGTCGCGCCCGCCGTCCGCGCCCGGTCCAGCGCCGCATCCACATCCGGCACCTCCAGATGCAGGATGACCCCGGCGGCGTTGCCCATCGGCACCAGCGCGTCCGGCGAGAGCATCAGCGTGGTCGCCCCGAGGCGGAACTCCGCGAACCGCTCCTCGGCGTAGGCGGGGTCCACGCCGAGGACGGCGGCAAGCGATGCCGTCGCCGCCGGGACATCGGACACGATCAGGTCAAGCTGGTTCAGGTTCGGCGCGGGAGCAGTCACCCTCGGTCTCCTTTCGGCTCGTGACACGGGTCGAATGCCACCAGCGCACGCACGGCGCGCACCACGTTCGGCCAGACGGCGGATTCCGGGTCGATCACCGCGAAGTGGTCCGCGCCCGGCAGCACCTCCAGCACCCCGAATCCGGCGGCCGCGAACCGCCGGGAGATGTCGACGGGGACGCGGCCATCGGCATCGCCGTGGAGGATCGTGACGGGGGGATCGCTGCCGCCGATGCGCGTGGGGTCGGCAGTGGCGTAGCGATCGGGGATGGTCTCCGGGCCACCGCCGAGCAACGCGGCCACCGCACCGCCGTCGAGGTCGAGCCGGAAGGCCTCCGCGAGGTCGAGAACCGGCGCGAGGGCAAGGGCCCCCACGATCCGCCTGTCCCGCTCCCGCCGCCACGGCGATCCCACAGGCAGGCGGTGCCGCCGCGCGGTCCAGACGGCCAGGTGCCCTCCGGCCGAGTGCCCGGCGTGGACGATCCGATCCGCCGCGATGCCCTGCACGGCGAGGAGGCCGGGCAGGAGATCGCTTGCCTGGGCGACATCGTCGAAGGTGGCGGGCCAACCTCCCTCGGCGGCGTCACCGGTCCGCCGGTATTCGGGCGTCACGACCGTGAAGCCCGCGTCCCGGAACGCGCTCGCCATCGGACGGATGTGCATCCGGTCGAACGCCGAGCGCCAGAAACCGCCGTGCCAGAGGATCATCACCGGCGCACCCGGCCCGGACGCGAGCCAGCAATCGGCGAGGCGATCCGGTCCCTCCCCGTACGGGATCGTCAGGTCCGGCGGCGGCGCGGAGCGGGAAAGCACTGCGCGATTCTCATCCATGCGTGAACATCTCCGGGTGTGCTTCACCTTTTTCGTGATGGCCCCATGCGGGACCGAGACAACGCCAAGTGCAACCGGTACATGCGCTTTAGATGCGGCCCTTGTCGCCACGGGCGGTGGCCGCCTGCCATCCTACCGTAGGATGCGATCGGGATACCTGCCGCGTCGCTCCGAGGGAGCGGGGACTCGCGGCGCGATGGCACACGCGGGGAAGCGACGAGGGGTCGGGGTCAGCGGGCATGCGTGGTGGCTGGCCGAAGCCCCCAGCGCGCTCAAGATGCGCGTTCCCGCCGGGCGTTCGTGTCGATTGCCGCTGTTTGGATTACAGGTGAACCCCACTGTAGTCGGGGTGATCTCATGGGAAGTTCGGCGGCCACAAGGGCCGCGTCTACGGCGGATTGCGGGACGAGAAGAGCGCCTCGGCGTGCTGATGCGTTACGGCCCCCTGTCACAGCATGTGCCCAGCACCCGACATCTGCCGCCACTACCACAACAACCAGCCCGCATGCTAGAGTGTACGTACACTATCCGTCAGGGTTCCCCGACCTTGCCCCGGCGGATCTGTCCCCGCGAGCACCGTTCAGGGCCGCCAGCGGCGACCGTTCGCGAGGTGACAGCATGGCCATCGCTCCAGAGAAACTAGCAGACACGATGATCAACGACGAGTCCTTCGTTCCCTACGAGCGCGTCAGCGTCCCCGAGCTGGACGCCATCCTCGGGAAGCCGTTCCGCGTCCTGGACGACGGGTTCGTCCGCGTCGTCGACTACATGGGTGGTGACCCCTCCATCGTGCAGGCGGCGCGCGTCTCCTACGGCGCGGGCACCAAGAAGGTGCGCGAGGATCGCGGCCTCATCCGCTACCTCATGCGCCACCGCCATACGACGCCGTTCGAGATGTGCGACATCAAGCTCCACGTCCGCGTGCCAATGGACACCTGGCGGCAGTGGGTCCGCCATCGCACCGCCAGCGTCAACGAATACTCCACGCGCTACTCCGTGGCGATCGACGCAGCGCAGGAGACGCCGGTCGACGCCTGGCGCGCGCAGTCGGCCTCCAACCGGCAGGGCAGCGAGGGTGCGATCGATCCCGTCATCGGCGAACGCCTCACCCAGCGCGAGAACGAATTGCTCACCCTCGCCCGCACGGTCTACGAGGAGCGGCTGGATGCGGGTGTCGCCCGCGAGCAGGCCCGCAAGGACCTCCCGCTGAGCACCTACACCGAGGCCTACTGGAAGACGAACCTCCACAACCTCATGCACTTCCTCGGCTTGCGCATGGATGCCCACGCCCAGTACGAGATCCGGGAGTACGCGCGCACCATCGGCGAGGAAATCGTCGCGAAGTGGGTGCCGACCGCCTGGGAGGCCTTCCTCGACTACGAGACGCAGGGCATCGCCTTCACTGAGGCGGAACTGGCGATCATCCGCGCCCTCACCGCGGGAGACCGGGCTGGCGCCATCGCCGCCGCGCTGGAGAGCGGGCTCCTGACAGAGAAGGACGGCGTGGCGAAACCGGGCCGCGAGGGCCGGGAACTGACGCCGAAACTCGAACGGCTCGGCCTCACGGCCCCGTGGGACTGACGACCTCCCAGGCACGCAGAACGACCCTGGCGATCGGATCGCCAGGGTCGTTCACTGTCCGGAAACGGAAGCTATCGCGGAGCCCGCATCTACGGATACGACAAGGACTTCGGACGGCGTTCTTACGAGAGGACGGCGTGGGTGTAGCGGGAGTCGACGCCCCAGAGCTGGGACGCGACGGCGAGCAGGACGAATGCGGCAACGAAGATGAGCAATGGCATGGTGGGCCTCCGGTCATTGATCGATTCCAGAAGCCGCTGGACCGGCACCCGGCCCCTGCATCCCCGTGCGATCCCGGTGCAGCCGCCAGATATCTATGCTGTATTTAGTATATCACCAAATCCGCATATTGGAACATCCGAACCCGGCGTCCCGACGCCATGACGCCCGATCGGTGAACCGACCCGCCTCGATCCGTGCCGCCCCACCGTCTTGTACGCCATGCCCCTTCCGTCCGCCGCCGCGTACACTTCATCCCACAGGCGGGATGCCCGCTTCGGCCGTCACCACAGGGGCTTCCCGTCGACGCATGACGTCCTCACCGCCGATCCCATCCCCCGCCCCATCGCCCCGGTCACGCACGGTCTCGGCTCGCCTCCGCACGGCCCTGACGCCGGAGCGCATCGTCCTCGCGATGCTGCTCGCGATCTACCTGGTCAAGGGCCTCTGGCTCGTCGACCTCCACCCGCCGTTCAGCGGGCACGACGAGGTCGCCCACTACGCTTACATCTCCACCTTGGTCACCGAGGGCCGGGTGCCGATCATTCCCGATCCCGACATGTGGGCCGCGCCCGGCACCGTCGCCGATCCCGACGACTTCGACCGCATCTCGCCCTACTTCTGGGGCTACTGCCGCTATTCCACCCAGGACTGGAGCGGCTGCGGCGACAACCAGTGCCCGGATTCCTGCTACCTCCATGTGGACGCGCAGACCGGGATCATCATGCCGGCGGGCTGGATCTACACGGCCAATCATCCGCCGCTCTACTACCTGCTGATGGTCCCCATCTTCAAGGCCACCGATACGCATTGGCCGGAGGACCAGTTGCCCTGGTTCCGCCGCGCCGCCATCCCCTTCGGCATGGCGACCGTCCTCCTCTCCTACCTCATCGTGCGCCAGCTCGTGCCCGGACGGGGCGACGCCGCGCGCTTCCTCGCCCTCACCGTCCCCGCCATCGTCGCATTCCAGCCGCAGGTCTCCTACGAGGCCGCGATGCTGAACAACGACATCATGGCGATCGCCCTCACCAGCACCGTGATCTGGCTGGTGGCGATCGGCATCCGGCGCGGTTTCCGGATCTGGACCAGCGTCCTGATCGGGTTCGTGCTCGGCCTCTCCCTGCTCACCAAGACGACGGCGATCACGGTCGTGCCGGTCATCGGGGTGGGGATGGTCCTGACCTGCGGCTGGCGCGCCTGGCGCGGACGACATGGCTGGATGACCCACGGCGCGATCGCCGCCGGGGTGGCCGCGCTCACCTGCTGGCCGTGGTACGCCTACATGTGGCGGATGTACGGCGACTTCAACGCGCTCGACCGCATCCGACGGCTCCAGTGGTGGAACTACGAGAACGAGCCGCACCCCACCGTGCTGTCGCAACTCACCGATCGCGCTTTCTTCTGGCGCATCCTGGAGCAGACCTTCGGCGGCTTCGGCTGGCACCTCATTCCGCTCTCGGACGGGCTGAAGACGCTGCTCGCAGCATTCTTCATCGCCGGAATCGCGGGCCTCTCGCTCTACACCGTGCGGGTCTATCTCGGCACCTCGCCGACCGGCCGCATCGAGGGCTGGCGAACGGCCCGCTGGGCGCACCGGCTCGCGCTGGATGGCGTCGACCGGCGGCAGGTCGTTGGCCTCGCCGCGATGGGCGCGATGGTCGTCGTCTCCTACGCCGCGCTGCTCCAGTTCGGCGTCCAGTTCCAGGGCACGCAGGCGCGCTACGCGTTTCCGGCGGTCATTCCAGCCGCGATCCTCCTGATGACGGGACTGCAGGGCTGGGTGCCTCGCCGCTGGCTGCGCTGGTTGCCGGTCGTGGTGATCGCCGGCGTGATCGTGCTGAACGCCTGGATCTACTGGCGCTACGTCTTCCCCTGGATCGACTCCCGCAGCTGACGGCGTCAGCCGCGGATCGCGCCGCTCCGGTCGGGATGGATCTCCAGCATCCGCCAGCCACGGTCCGGGAACCCGGTTGCCTCGGCCACCCGCGCGGAGGCCGGGTTGTCGGACCCATGCTGGTAGATCGGCACCTCGCCAGCGCCCAGGATCGTCCGGGCCGCCTGGGCAACCAGCTTGGTCGCCAGTCCCCGCCCCCGGTACCCCATGTCCGTGCCGACCGCGATCTCGCGGGCCAGGGCGTTATGCCGCTTCAGGCCGACACCGGCCATCGCACGGCCAGCCCGGTCGAACGCGACGAGGACTCCGCCGTTGAAGGGACGCAGCCAGGCAGGGATGCGGGGATGATCCGCCTCGACCCAGGTCCCGACTTCGGGCAGCGTCACCGCCGACTCGGCCCAGCGGAAGACCGGCATCCCGTAGGCGACATGCATCCCGAGCAGGTCCGAAAGCTGGCGCGATCCGTCCCGCCCGGCGGCAACGGCGAAGACCTCGGCAGGATCGACTCCAGCGAAGGCCCCGGCCAGGCGCGGCGAGACGGAAAGCACGCCCCCCTCCGGCCCGATGACTCCCTGGACCGGGCGCACGATGCCATCCCACCCTGGCTCGTCCCGTCCGGGATGCACGACCATGCGCGCTTCTCCGACAACCGGCACCGCGCCAAGCCAGCGCCGCAAATGGGCATCAAGCCGATCGCGCGGATCGACCCTGCGCAACTCCTGCTCGTTCATCTGTATGGTCAAGATAGACTCTCGTTCGCTCGCTCCCAGGCCAGTCGTCCGGCTCCACATGCGAGTGAGCGACGCACGATCCATGCACCCATCCTACTCGATGTAGCATCCGTTGAACTGTTCGCAAATGACGGCGAAGCGTCGCTGACCGCATATGGCTTCAGCGAACCGCCCGAGATTCGCGTCACCGCTCGGCACGCACCCGTGACCACCGCGCTTGCGTCATTGACCTTGATTCGATCTGGCCGTCTTGGCACACCCCGGACCCGCATCCCGCTCCATCAGCCTTCGACAGCGTCATGGCGCTCCGGTTTAGATCGTGAGGCGGCAGCGCTTCCGGAGGCCGATTCCCATCACGAGCGATCCCGCGGCCATCACAAGCATCGCGACCAAGAGACTGGCAGTCCCGGAAGCACGTCCAGAACCTTGACCCGTCTGAGGCAATGACGTGATCGGAACCGTGGCTGCCTCCGGAGGCGTCGCTGGTGTGACCGTGACCACCGGCTCAGACTGGATCACGAATACGACGGTGACCACATCCCCCCCACCGTCACCGAACGCGCGTCCAGCACGATCGCATCGGCATCGCGCACCGACACCTGATGCGCGGCGGGCGACACGTCGGAGAAGATCACCCCCGACCCGCTCGGGAGCCGAAGGTCCTGGGCAGCCAGCGATGCCAGCAACCCGAGCGGCCGGCAGTCGGCCTCGACGCACGCCTGGATTCCAGCCGGCAGATCACCGCCATCCGCCGTCTCGACGCGCACGATCACGACGCCTGTCGAGGTCCCGGTGGACGTTGCCGTCGGCTCGCTCGTCGGCGGTGACGTCTCGGTCATCGTGGCTGTGGCGGTCCCGGTCGGAGCCACGGTAGTCGCCGTGGCGGTCTGGGTAGAAGAGGGTGTCGCGGTCGGCGTCTCCGTCTGTGTCGGAGTGGCAGTCGCCGTGAGCGTGGGAGCAGGAGTTGCCGTCTGCGTCTCGGTCGGCGTGGCCGTGGCCGTGGCCGAAGGGGTTTCTGAAGGGGTGGACGAAGGCTCCTGAGTGGGTGTCTCCGTTGGGCGTGCGGTGGAGGTCTCGGACGGAACGACAGTGGCCGTCATCGTCGGGACGGCCGTCCCGGTGGCCGTGGGCGATGGCACCTGAGTGGGCGTCTCCGTCGGGATCGCCGTCGCGGTGGAAGTCGCTGTCGGAACGTCGGTCGCGGTCGGACTGGCCGTTACCGTCACGGTAGCCGTCGGGACGAGCGTCTCCGTAACAGTGGCGGTCGGCGTTGCCGTGTCGGTCGGGACGGCGTTGGCGGTCTCGGTTGGGGAGGTGGTCGCGGTCTCTGTGGGGACCGATGTTGGCATCTGGGTGGTTGTCGCAGTCGCGGTCGCGGGACCCTGGGTCGCCGTACTCGTGGCGGTCTGCGTCGGGGTATTGGTCGCCGTGGACGTCGGGATCGCGGTTTCGGTGGGAGTACTGGTGCTCGTCTCGGTCGGGATCGCGGTTTCCGTCGGGGTCTGCGTAGCGGTCGCCGTTGGCGGAATCAGGGTTGCCGTACTCGTGGCCGTCTGCGTCGGCGTCTCCGTGGGGGTGTTCGTCGGAGAAGCCGTCGCAGTAGCTGTGGCCGTGGATGTCTCGGTCGGAACATCGGTCGGCGTGTGCGTCGGGGTGTTCGTCGCAGTCGCGGTGTTCGTGGCCGTGGCGGTGGCGGTTGGCGTCTCGGTGGGGATGTTGGTTGCGGTTGCGGTCGGCGTGTGCGTCGGAATGGGGGTGATGGTCGGCGTGGGCGGGTCGACGATCAGGATGTGATGGCACGTGGTGTTCGGCGACGGGACGTTCCACGGCGTTCCGGCGACATAGAACGACCGTCCGTAGAGCATGTTGAGTTTCGCAGCAGAACTGGTGGAGTAGTTGGCGGTGCTGACCGCCTTGCCGTTGGCACAGGCGCTGTCCAGATAGAACCGGAGCTGTTCGCTGGTGGTGATGATATACACCGAGGGATCCGTCAAATAGACCGTGACGGATGGCGCGTCAATGCCATTGACCGTGAGCGTATCGGTCACCGCTGCAGCGTCGACTGCCTGGTCGCCGGCTGGTGCGGTCGGGGCATCCACCACCGGACTCGCCTCCGGAGCAGCCAGCACCGACAGATTCAGCAATCCGGCCACCAGCGCGACGATCAGCAACCCGAACACGCCCTCCCGAGCCCGCATATCCAACCCCCGAAGACGACATCTCTACGCATTCACGAGGACCCATCGGTAGTGTGCAGGACTCGGGGCAATATGTCATCCACGCAAGAGGGTCATTCCAGCGAGGTTCGCATCAGGAAGACGTTGTAGGGCCCGAACATCGACATGTTGAACCAGATATCCGGGCCGTCATTCCAGGTCGGATACAGGAACGGCGCGTACAGGGCCGGGTAGTCGGTCGACCGCACCACGACCCGCGCCTCGCTCCACGGCCCGGTCAATGCCTCGGCGGTACGCAGCACGATGATCCCCTCGTTGTCGATCAGGTACATCATCAGCCAGCGCCGGTAGTGCGAGTTCCAGCGCACGGAGAGCTCGCCGACCGGTCCCGGCACGATCACCGCCGCGTCGCCGGCAGCTGGCCCCCAATCGGCGCCGTCCCAGTAAGTCCAGGCGTCCAGGTGCAACAGGGCGTCCGGCGCGACCCGGGCCAGCTTCAGGTCGCCGTAGCGTCCGCCCGGAATGCCGAAGAGGTAGAGGAGCCCGTCGTGCTCCTCGATCGCCACCTGGCCCCAGTTCGTGTCGCCCGGCAGGATCGCGTCCGGATCCTTCGTCCAGGTCTGGCCCTCGTCGTCGGAGTACGCGAACCCCGCCGCGCCCAGGTCCCAGTGTCCCGGCTCGCCCCAGTGGGAGACCGACATGTAGTGGAGGACGATCCGGTCGCCCACCGCCACGCCATAGGTGGGAATCACCGTCATCTCCTCGAAGTCGACCTTCCGCGATGGCAGGACCTCCTTCGCGTGACCCGGCGCGTCCTCGATCATGCGGTCGATGGTGACGCCATCGGTGGGATCGTCGTCCGTGGAGATGCCCAGCACATTGCTGCGCCAGTCGCGCTTGTACTCGCCGAAGGTGTCGCCGAAGACAAGGTAGGTGCGGTCCTTGAAGCGAAAGCTGCTGCCGAGGTCGGTCCCGAAGACCTCCCAGCGCTCGCCGGTCTGGTTGGTCGCCGCCGGATCGTCGCCGGTCAGGATCGCCACCTGCTCGACCGGGAGATCGGGCAGCGCCGCGACCGGAGACGCCATCGGGGTGGCGGCGGGCGACGCTTCGGGTGAAGCCTCGCGCGCGGACGCCACGGTGAATCCGTCGACCGATGCGATCCCCCCCAATGCCGCAGCCCCCGCCGCCGAACGCCGCAACAGCGCCCGCCGGTCGAGGGGTGGCTCGCGACGAGTGGTGGTCGCTGTCGTGATCTCGGCCAGGGTGTGTCGGTTCGGTCGTGCGTTCGGCATGGTCGGGACCCTTTCGTCGTCGATCGTCGGTGCGCGTGGAATCGATTTCGCATACGGTACCGCACGATGCGCTCCCCGGGAGCAGGCCCTGCATCGTCCCGACCGACCCGAACGGCGAGGCGCCTCGAATCGCCAGACCGCCTATAATGGACGGGATTCGGACGAACCGTACGTCATCCCCGTCTCGCGAGACCGAGCGCCCGGAGGCGGCAGTCGTCCGATCGTCGTTCAGGACAGGTTCATCCCGCCGGACTCAGGGTTCCGGCGCACCGGTTCTTGCATCCCGCTCCTGTCCCGTTCCTGCGCGACGGCAATCCAGCCCTTCAAGGTCGCCCATGCGACGACTGGGGGGCGCGGCCACGATCATCAGATGAAAGTCGAGATAGACGCATCATGGCTTCTCGCGATTCCGCGAACAAGCACACTCCGGCGACCGACGAATCCCAGGACGAGACCGTCGCCGAAACACCCGTAACCGACGAGCCCACGCCCGCGACCGAGCCTGCTCCCAAGCGTCCCCGCCGCAAGCGAGTCACCGCCGCCGAGAGCGCCGAACCCGCTGCCGCCGAGACGGACGCCGCCCCGGCGGCCCCCAAGCGGGGCAAGGGCGGACGCGGACGCCGTCGCACCAACGACACGTTCCTCGCGATGCCCGTCGTCGTCACCGACGAGACGATCCTCCTGCCCCACATGTCGATCCCCTTCCCGATCGAGGATGACGAGACTGCCCTGGCCGTCGACCGCGCCATGCGGATGGACCCGCGCCTCGTGCTGGTCCTCACCGAGCGACGCGTCGTCGACACCGATGGCACCGGCCCGCGTCCGGAACCGGACCTGCTCGACCTGATGTCCGTCATCGACTTCGATGGCAACGAGTCTGTCTCGATCGAGGAGCCCGGAACCACCCAGCCGGGCGCCGATCAGGATTCCGACCAGTACGCCGATTATGTCGAGGGGGAGACATCGGTCTATCCTGAGGAGCACTACGAACTCTGCGATGTCGGCGTGATCGCCGAGATCGGCCAGTACATCTCCCGCCCCGGCGGCCAGGACCACATCATCCTGCAGGGCATCGCCCGCGGCATGGTGGAGGACCTGATCCAGGAGCAGCCCTACGTCGCGGCCCGCGTGCGGCGGATCGAGGAGATGCCCGGCGACCCCGCGAAGACCGAGGCCGCGATGGAGACCGTCCTCGAGCAGGTCGAGAGCTACATGGCGATGCTCCCGAACGTGCCGGAGGAAGTGCTGACGATGGTTCGCAGCGTCGACGAGCCGGGCTGGCTCGCCGACCTCATCGCCTTCTCGCCCGAGTTCACCTCCGAGCAGCGCCAGTTGCTGCTGGAAACGCTCGATCCCGTCGAACGCCTGCGCCAGCTCAGCATCATGATCCAGAAGCGGCTGAACGTCCTCCACCTGCGCAACGAGATCCAGAACGAGGCCCAGGCCGGGATGGACCGCCAGCAGCGGGAGTACTTCCTGCGCGAGCAGTTGCGCGCCATCCAGAAGGAACTCGGTGAGGGGTCCGCCGAGGAGGCGCTCGCCAACGAGATCCGCGAGAAGATCGACGCCGCCGGGATGCCCGAGGAGGTGAAGGCGAAAGCGCTGGCCCAGGTCGAGCGCCTGGAGCAGCAGCACCCCTTCTCCCCGGAGATCGGCGTCATCCGCACCTACCTCGAATGGCTGGTCGAACTCCCGTGGTCCACCTCCACGGAGGACGCGCTCGACCTGGACGCGGCGCAGCGCATCCTGGATGAGGACCACTACGGCCTCGAGAAGGTGAAGGACCGCATCCTCGAATTCATCGCCGTCCGCAAGCTGGCGGGCGACAAGCTGCGCGCCCCGATCCTCTGCTTCGTCGGCCCTCCGGGTGTCGGCAAGACGAGCCTCGGCAAGTCGATCGCCCGCGCGATGGACCGCAAGTACGTCCGCATGTCGCTCGGCGGCGTGCGCGACGAAGCCGAGATTCGTGGGCACCGGCGAACCTACGTCGGCGCAATGCCGGGCCGCGTGATCAAGGCGATGCGCGACGCCAAGAGCAACAATCCGGTGCTCGTGCTGGACGAGGTCGACAAGCTCGGCTCCGATACCTTCCGGGGCGATCCGTCCTCGGCGTTGCTGGAGGTGCTGGACCCGGAGCAGAACACGACCTTCTCCGATCACTACCTGGAAGTGCCCTTCGACCTCTCGAAGGTGATCTTCATCACCACCGCCAACATGCTCGATCCCATCCCCGCGCCATTGCGCGACCGCATGGAGATCATCGAGGTCTCCGGCTACACCGAGATCGAGAAGCTGGCGATCGCCCGCAACTACCTGCTGCCGAAGGCGCTGGAATCGCATGGCCTGACGCCGGAGCAGCTCTCGATCTCCGACGATGCGATCCGCACCGTCATCCGCGAGTTCACGGAGGAATCGGGCGTCCGTAACCTCGAACGCGAACTCGGCTCGCTGACGCGGAAGGTCGCGCGGCGCTTCGCCGGGGCGAACCCGCCGGCCGCCGTCGCGATCGACGGTCCCGACGTGGAGACCTACCTCGGGGTGCCGCGCTACGACTTCGGCCTCGCCGAGGAACAGGACGAGGTCGGGGTGGCGACCGGTGCGGCGGTGACCAGCGTCGGCGGTGACCTCCTCTCCATCGAGGTGACGGTGATGGAGGGCAAGGGTGACCTCCTCCTCACGGGCAAGCTCGGCGACGTGATGCAGGAGTCGGCGCGCGCCGCCCTCTCCTACGCCCGCTCCCGCGCCAAGCAGCTCGGCATCGACGACGGCTTCTTCGACAAGCACAACATCCACGTCCACATCCCGGCGGGCGCGATCCCGAAGGACGGGCCTTCCGCCGGCATCACGATGGCCACCGCGCTCATCTCGGCGATGACGGGCCAGAAGGTGCGCAAGGACGTGGCGATGACCGGCGAGATCACGCTGCGCGGCAAGGTGCTGCCCATCGGCGGCCTGCGCGAGAAGACGCTGGCGGCTCACCGGGGTGGGATCAAGACCTTCATCCTGCCGCGCAAGAACGCGAAGGACCTCTCGGAACTGCCATCGATCGTGCGCAATGACCTGGAACTGATCCCGGTCGACCACCTCGACCAGGTGCTGGAGATCGCCTTCGTCGGCGGCGACCGCGCCGGCACCGCATCGACCCCAGGGGCGATCGGCAAGGCCCAGGAGGTCCCGGAGACGGACTCCCGCGAGCAGCCCGCCAAGGCCCCGAAGAAGCCGACGCGCCGCCGCAAGCCGCTGGACGTGCCGGAACAGGTTCCGGTCTCCGCGTCGTAAGGGACATCGGTTGCTGACACGAGAGGCCGCCGGGGGACGACTCCCCCGGCGGTTTCTTTGCGGCCCGTGGACGCCGCATCGCGACGCTGCGCCGTATAGCGCCGCGAACGAACGCCCCCGACCGGGCCGGACAACCGTTGACACCAGTCACAGGTGGTGTCTAGGATGACAGGAACCCCGGTCGCGACCCGCCTCCTGCATCGCCTTCCGCGCCCGCGCCGATCCCCCGCGTCCCGCCGACCAGGAGACCCCGCGTGCTTCGCTCCCCGCTCGCCTTCCTGCGCCTCGCCCTCGCCCTGCTGATCGTCGGGGCCGCGTTCAGCCCGCTTCCCGCCGGCGCCGCGACCGCCCGCGTCACCGCCGGGTCGCTCGTCAATGTCCGCGCCTGCGCCCGGCTCGACTGCGCGGTGATCGGCAACGCCGAACTCGGCGCCACCCTGAACGTCACCGGCGGTGCGGCAAACGGCTTCCTGCCCGTCGCCTGGGAAGGCGGAACGGGCTATGTCTACGCGAATTTCCTCGATCGCGGCAGCGACGATCCCTGGTTCCGCGAAGGCGATGTCTCCTGCCAGCGGGTGGCGCTCATCTTCAACATCGGCATCGGCTACACACCCTCCCAGAGCGTGATCGATACCCTCCGCCAGAAACAGGCTCCCGCGACGATGTTCCCGATGGGCTGGTGGGCGAAGGCGCAGCCCGCCTACCTGCGCCAGCTGGACGCCGCCGGGTTCCCGATCGGCACCCACGGCGACCAGCGTGTGACCCTGCCCGGCCTCAGCGATGCCGGGGTGCGGAAGGACATGCTCGACTCGAAGGCCGCGATCGAGGCCGTGATCGGCCGCCCGATCGACGAGTACATGACCCCCTACGCGGCGGAAAGCGACCTCCGCACCCGCCGGATCGTGGCCGGACTCGGCCTGCTGCCGGTCGGCTGGGGTGTCGCCGCCGCCGACTACGACACGACGGCCACCGAGCAGTACGTCTACGCCCGCGTGATGAACGGCGTCTACCCCGGCGCCGTCGTCGAATTCCACCTCGACGGCCCGGCCACCGCGACCTCTACCGCCCGCGCGTTGCCGCGCATCATCGACGCCCTCCGCGCGCAGGGCTACCAGCTCTCGACCGTTCCCGACCTGATGACGGCCTGCTCGCCGCCGGTGATGCCAACCTGGCCGACCATTGGCACCGTCACCGGCACCGAGGGCGGTGGCCTGCGCTGTCGCGCGAACCCCTCGTCCGGCGGCGCGATCATCGGCCAGCTGGCGGAGGGGCAAACGGTGATGCTCCGGGGCAAGC
>Ga0182740_1001569_pt1 | contig 15243 bp, 15 predicted proteins | sample eDN5th37CKraftBY_FD_128872 | JGI IMG/M metagenome (GOLD analysis project Ga0182740, IMG submission 128872) | Enriched backyard soil microbial communities from Emeryville, California, USA - eDNA 5th pass 37_C Kraft BY (version 2) (version 2) | ecosystem: Environmental > Terrestrial > Soil >...
ATTTCAACTGATATAGATGAGTTGTATTTTTAGGTACCTAAGTATATTATAAAAATCGAAGGCTTCAAAGGAATTGCCATTCGGGCTGCTTCGGCATGTCGCGCGGGCGGCGGCCGCTTCATGAAAGAGGAAACCACGATGTTGACTGCAGAACTCAACGCCAAGCTCACCCAGGTATCGCGGGGCACCCCCATGGGTGAATTGCTGCGGCGTTATTGGCAGCCGATTGCGGCTGCGGTTGAATTGAAAAAGGCCTGGACCAAACGCGTCAGGCTGCTGGGTGAAGACCTGGTGCTGTTTCGCGACCGCCAGGGCAAGCTAGGCCTTATCGCCGAGCAGTGCCCGCATCGCCGCGCTTCGTTCGCGCACGGCATACCCACCGACGATGGCATCCGATGTCCTTACCATGGCTGGGAATTCAATGGCGCCGGCAAGTGCCTCAATCAACCCTTCGAGCCGGACAACCAGGCTTTTCGTGACTCGGTTGCCACCACGGCTTATCCGGTGCAGGAAATGGGCGGCCTGCTCTTCGCCTACCTCGGTCCGCAGCCGGCGCCGCTGCTGCCGCGTTTCGACGGCTTCGTGGCCAAGGGCACCATCCGCCAGCTGGGGCGCACCTTGCTGCCCGTGAACTGGCTGCAGGTCATGGAGAATTCCCTCGACCCCGTCCATACCGAATGGCTGCACGGCCACCATTACGAATTCCAGAAAGAGCAGGAAGGCATCAAGGTGGCCATCAGCACGCGTCACCAGAAGATCGATTTCAAGGAGTTCGAGTACGGCATCACCAAGCATCGTCTGCTCGAGGGCCATTCTGAAGAGGGCGACGACTGGCGTATCGGCCATCCCATCGTATTCCCCAACATGCTGGCGGTGGGCAACGGCGGCGACCACAACCGCTACTACTCCTTCCAGATGCGCGTACCGGTAGACGACGAGCACACCCTGCATTTTTGGTACAACGCTTACGTTCCGCCCGCAGGGGTCAAGGTGCCGGAGCATCTGTTGAATACCGTGCACTTGTACGACGTGCCCTACAAAAACGAGAAAGGCGAGTTCGTCGTCGACAACGTCGACGGCCAGGACATGATGGCCTGGGTAACACAAGGGGCGGTGGCCGATCGCACGCAAGAGCATCTGGGCGCATCCGACGCGGGTATTGCCTTTTACCGTCACGTGTTGCGTCGCGAGCTCAAGAAGCTTGAAGAAGGCAAGGATCCGATCGGCCTGGTGCGTGACCCGGCGCGCAATATCTGTATCGAGCTGCCGAACGAGCGCGACAAGCACCACAACAGCGACGGCTTTTCAAGCTTCATGCTGCGCACCCACGCCAAGTATTCACCCATTGCCCCTGACCTGGTCCGCATCTTCGAGCCCGGCCGCGGCCAAGAGCAGGCCGAACCCGCCGAAAGCCTTTACTAGGGCCTGTTGACACTAAAGGAACCTCCATGACGCTGGACGAAGCAAAACGCAAGCTGATCGACGCAGGCAAGATCCTCGAAGACGCGGGGCAGGGCGACCTTACCCGCGGGCATGTTTCCATACGCATGCCGGGCGACCCGTCGCTTTTCATCATGAAGCCGCACAGTCATGGCTTTGATGAGATCACGCCCGAGAACATCGTGGTCTGTAATCTCGAGGGCGAGAAGGTTGGCGGAGAAGGCAAGCGCCACAGCGAGGTCTTCATCCATTCCGAGATCTACCGGCTGCGGCCCGACATCAATAGCGTCATCCATTCACACCCCACCCATGCCGTTGCGCTGTCGGCCACCGGCCGGCCGCTGCGGCCCATCAGCCAGCCGGCCGTGGCCTTTGCCGACGGGCTGCCCTACTACACCGACACCATCAACCTCATCCGCAGCCAGGAGATGGGCCGCGGCGTGGCGCAGGCGCTGGGCGCCTGCAAGGCGGTGCTCATGCGCAACCACGGCGTGGCGCTTGCAGGCAAGACCGTCGAAGAGGCCACCATACTGGCCATCATGCTCGACAACGCCTGCCAGATCCAGTTGCTGGCCGAAGCGGCCGGGGGCATCGGCCAAGAGTTCTCGCCTCAAGAAGTTGAAAAGCTGCACTTCGACATTACCCGGCCGGCCCAGTACGAGGTGAATTTCCAGTACCTGCGGCGCCGGGCGCTTAAAGACGCAAGCTGGGCAGGCCACGCCTTGGCCGACCAGATATAAAAACATTGACCCGCACGCCGGCCGCAGCGGCGTGCCCACCAAGGAGAGACAGACATATGCTAAAACGCAAAACCCTGAAAGCGCTGGCGGCGGCCCTGGCCGCTGCCGCCTGTTGCACCCTGGCGCCCATGGCGCAGGCGGCCTCGCCCGAAGACCTGGCCACCTACCAGGGGCCCGATCGCCACGAGCGCCTGGTCGAGGCCGCCAAGAAAGAGGGCGAACTCACCGTTTATCACGCCTACCCCAAGCTGACGGTGGCCATCGACGCCTTCAGCAAGAAATACGGCATCAAGGTCAAGAACTGGCGGGCCGGCTCCGAGGCCCTGCTTCAGCGCATTGTGTCCGAGGCGCGCGGCGGCCGGCACGACGTGGACATCGTGCAGAACAATGCGCCCGAAAACGAGGCCCTGCACCGCGAAGGCCTGTCGCGTCCGGCCTGGTCGCCGCACTTCGCCGATCTGCGCGCCAACGCCGTGCCCAAGCATCATGCATGGGTGGGCCTTACCATGGACGTCTGGACGGCCGCCTACAACACCGAGAAGGTCAAGCCCGAAGACGTGCCCAAAGGCTACGAAGACCTGACCGACCCGAAATGGAAGAACAAGCTGGGCGTCGAGGCCTATAACTTCGCCTGGTTCGGCACGCTGCTGCAGGCCATGGGCGAAGAAAAGGGGCGCAAGCTGTTTTCCGACATTGTCGCCACCAACGGCATGTCGTTTCGCAAGGGGCACTCGCTGCTGACATCGCTGGTGGCCTCGGGCGAGGTTCCGCTTGCCCTTACCGTTTACAGCTGGAACCCCGAGCAGCTCAAGACCAAGGGCGCGCCCATCGAGGGGCTGCCTCTTGATCCCATCATTGGCCAGTTCAGCACGCTGGCATTGCTGGCGAAATCTCCTCATCCCAATGCCGCCTTGCTGTTCTACGACTTCATGCTGGACGAAGGCCAGAAGATACTCGCCGATATGAATTATGTGGTGGTAACCGACAAGATCAAGACGCCGTTCACCGGCGTGGACGTCACCATGGTCGATCCGGGCCAGGCCCTTGACCACCAGGACGAGTGGATGAAGACCTTCGAAGAAGTGCTGGGCAAGGCACCCTGAGCGGCAGGGCGTGAGCTGCGGCAGCCATCCGCCCTGCGGCGGCGGGTGGTTCGGACGAGGGGCGTGAGCACGGCGGCATGATGTTTGCTATGTGGCCTGCGACGGTGCTGGGGGCGTTTCCCGGCCCTGGCGGGCGCAAGCCCCGGCACCCCTCCGGAGAGACCACGCCATGGAAGACAAATTTCGCTACTTGTCCGAGCGCATCGCGCAATGGACGGGAACCCCCTGGTCCTTTGCGCTGGCCATAAGCCTTGTTCTGTTGTGGGCGGTGTCGGGCCCCGTGTTCGGCTATTCCGACACCTGGCAGCTTGTCATCAACACAGGAACCACCATCATTACCTTTCTGATGGTGTTCCTTATTCAGAACACCCAGAATCGCGACGCCATCGCCGTGCAGCTCAAGCTCGACGAACTGCTCAGGGTGGTGAAGGGCGCGCGCACGGGTATGATCAATGTAGACCAGCTAAGCAATGCCGAACTGGAGCAGCTTCGGCGCGATCTGGAAAAAATCGGCCGTGAAGATGGATGCGACCTGGCCTCCATCGAGGCCAAGGTTACCTCGCACAGCCGGCGCCGACACGAAAAATCCGGCGCGTCTTCCGAAGAACTAAGGTCCGAACGGTCGGTCGAGGTCGAAATCGAGAAGAAAGTCAAAAAAGAAAGCGAAAGCCCAGGCGAAACACCCTGATGGGCCGCAGGCTTGTGCGGGCGGCGGGATAGCCGCCTTGTCCAGAAGCGGCTCTTGGCGCCACGTTCACAAAGCTGCAACGGCGGCTCGCTTACAATAAGCCGGATTCATTCCAGGCTTGACCATGACATTTGTAGTAACCGAAGCATGCATTCAATGCAAATACACTGATTGTGTCAGTGTATGCCCCATGGACTGCTTCTTCGAAGGCCCCAATTTCCTCGTCATCAACCCAGACGAGTGCATCGATTGCTCCATTTGCGTGGCCGAATGCCCGGTGGGAGCCATCGTCAGCGACCAGGAAATCCCCGACGACCAGCGGCATTTCATGGAAATCAATCGCGATCTTTCACAAGACCCGCGCTACAGGCGTATCTCGAAGGCCAAAGAGCCCATGCCCGACCACGAAAAATGGGCCGGGGGTCAAGGATAAGCTCGGCCTTTTGGGCTACGGCGCGGCAATCGAGTCCTAGGCGGCAACTTCCGCGTCGAGCATGCCTGTCGGGCCAGGCGCTCGGCCGGGTCTGGAAGAGCCGCGGGCGGGCGTTCCCGCTATGCTACAGTGCTGGCTGATCACCGCCCTCGAAGGCGGTGGGTTGATGGGGATGAGCCATGCCACACGCAGGAAATACGGCATCGTGGGCCGAGCTTCTAAGCGGCCGCAACGGATTGCGCTCGATCGCGCTGGCCGGCGGTGTCGCCCTGCACGCCGTAAACGTATATATCGTTGCCACCATACTTCCGTCGGTCGTGCGCGACATCGGCGGCCTGCCGTATTACGCCTGGAACATGACCTTGTTCGTGGTGGCATCCATACTCGGTTCGGCCTTGTCGCCGAAAACCATGGACAAGTTCGGGCCCAGGCGCGCCTTCCAGGTGGCCATCGCGGTGTTTTCCGCAGGTACGGCTGTGTGCGCGCTGGCGCCCACCATGGGGTGGATGCTTGCGGGCCGTACCCTGCAGGGCTTTGGGGGCGGCCTGCTGCTGGGCCTCAGCTATTCCTCGGTCCGCATTGTGTTCGAAGAGCGCCTGTGGCCCAAGGCCATGGCCCTGGTTTCAAGCATGTGGGGCGTGGCAACGCTGGCGGGCCCGGCCATCGGCGGCATATTCGCCGACGCCGGCTATTGGCGCTGGGCTTTCGGGGCCGTGCTGCCGGTCGCCTTGTTCCTGGCCTGTCTCGTGCAGACCCAGATCGCCGTCAAGTCTTCGGCCCGCGGCCATGGCCCGGTGCGCATACCCATGGCCCAGATCGGCCTGCTCGTCGTGTCGGTGCTCATCGTCTCGGTGGCCAGCCTGTCGGGGCACGTCGGCTGGAGCGCCCTGGGTATAGCCGCGGCGCTGGCCGTGGGCTTGGGGGTGGCGCGGCTGGACGCTCGCAACACCACCCGCCTCATGCCCGTGGGCGCCTACGATCTCAACCGCCTGGGTAGTGTCTATGCCTGCGTGGCACTGGTAAGCATAGGCATCACGGTTGAAATGTTCGTGCCGTATTTCCTGCAGGTGCTGCACGGTCACTCGCCCTTGGTGGCCGGCTATCTCAGCGCCCTGATGTCGGCGGGCTGGACGCTGGGGGCGGTTACCAGTTCGGGCCGTTCCCCCGCCGTTGCCGACATCTACGTGCGTCTCGGGCCGATCATATCGGCCGTTTCACTGGCCGTCCTCGGCTTGCTTCTGCCATCCACCCCCTTGCAAGACGCCCTGCTGCGCTGGGTGGTGGTCCTGCCGCTGCTGGGGGTGGGGCTGGGCATAGGCATGTGCTGGCCCCATCTGCTGACCTACGTCTTCAAGGTGGCGCCGGCCGGACAAGAGAACATGGCTTCGTCGGCCATCATCACCACACAGTTGTACGCCATGGCCCTGGGCGCCGCAATAGGCGGGGTCATCATCAACGCGGCGGGCTTTACAGACCCCGGCGGCGTGCAGGGAACGGCCCAGGCCGCCCTGGCCCTGCTGCTGTGCATTGCACTGGCGCCGGGCCTGGCTGCCTGTTTCGTGCTTAGAGTGGTGCGAGGCCGCATACAGATCAGGGCCTAGGGCCCCCGGGGCTGCACATGCGGCGTTGCCGACCCGCCATGGCGGGCCGGCGGCCGGCCTAGCTCGCCTTGGGCAGGCGGAAGCGCTCGGGGTCCGGGCCATGGCGGGCGCCTTCATCGTGCATTGCTGCAATGGCCGCCAGGTCGTCGGCGTCGAGCTTGAAGTCGAAAATATGGAAGTTCTCGCGGATGCGCTCCGGCGTGATCGACTTGGGAATGACGACATTGCCCAATTGCGTATGCCAGCGCAGCACCACCTGGGCAAGCGAGCGCTTGTGCTTGGCGGCAATGCCTGCAAGCACGGGGTTGTCCCACAGCAGGCCGTGGCCCAGGGGGCTCCAGGACTCGGTCACGATATTGTGCTCGGCATGGTATTGCCTTAGCTCGGGCTGCTGGAAGCGCGGGTTGAGCTCGATCTGGTTCACCACCGGCAGCACGCCGGTTTCGTCCAGCAGGCGCTGCAGGTGCCCGATATTGAAGTTGGAAACGCCAATGGACTTGATGCGGCCTTCGTCGCGCAGGCGGATAAGGGCCTCCCATGATTTTACGTACAGGCCGATCTTGGGGGCGGGCCAGTGGATCAGGTACAGGTCGATGTATTCAAGCCCCAGCTTTTGCATGCTTTCGTCGAAGGCGGCAAGCGTTTCATCGTAGCCGTGCCGGTCGTTCCAGAGCTTGGTGGTGATGAACAGCTCGCGCCGGCCGCGGCCGCAGTCGCGGATGGCCTCGCCCACGCCCGATTCGTTGCCATAGATGGCCGCGGTGTCGATAAGGCGGTAGCCCGTGTTGATGGCGGTCTTCACGGTGTCGGCGACGATGTCGTTCTCGACCTGCCAGACGCCGAAGCCCATCTGGGGTATGGCATTGCCGTCGTGCAGTTTGATGCTGTTTAGAATATGGGACATGGTGCTCTCCGTGATGCGTGAACGGGTTATGCTGGACTTTGCGCAGCCATGGCAGGCGCAGGTTCGTTGGAACCGATTATACGTATGTTACAAAGCATGCCGCAGGGGCGCACGCCTAGGCCGGCGCCCGGCATGCCGTCAATTTCAAGGAGCAGTACGTGAGCATCCACACCGAAGTCAAGCGCATCAGCGTGCCGCAACTCATGGCTTACAAGGGCGAGCAGAAAATCGCTTCGCTTACGGCCTACAGCGCACCGTTTGCCCGCTTGCTCGATGAGCATCTCGACATGATCCTCATCGGCGATTCCACCGCCATGGTGGGCTACGACATGCCCAGCACGCTGGCCATCACCCTCGAGCAAATGGCAGCGCACGCGGCGGCGGTGGTGCGTTCCACGCGCCGGGCCTGCATCATCGTCGACATGCCGTTCGGCAGCTACCAAGAGTCGCCCTCGCAGGCCTTCCAGAGCGCCGCCCGCATGCTGGCCCTCTCGGGCGTGGCCGGCGTCAAGATGGAAGGCGGAGCCGCCCTGGCGCCCACCACCGAATTCCTTGTCGAGCGCGGCATTCCCGTGCTGGCGCACGTGGGCCTCATGCCCCAGTACGTCAACTCCATGGGGGGCTTCAAGGCTCAGGGCATGACGGACGAGTCGGCCGAGCGCATCTATAACGATGCCCTGGCCCATGAAAAGGCGGGAGCCTTCGGCCTGGTGCTCGAGGGCGTCGCTGAAGGCCTGGCCCGGCGCATCACCGAAGACGTCTCCATTCCCACCATAGGCATCGGGGCCTCGCCCGATTGCGACGGCCAGATACTGGTTACCGAAGACATCCTGGGCCTTACGGGCAGCCGCATTCCCAAGTTCGCCCGCCAGTTCGCCGACGTGGGGGCGCTGATCAGCCAGGCGGTGGGGCAATATGCCGAAGAAGTGCGTTCGGGTACTTTCCCTGCGCTCGAAAACTGCTTCGGCGTCAAGAAACAGGCGGGGCAGGGCTAAGCGCGTGGTACAGATATCTTCTTCACTGGCGGGCGTCCTGCTGTTCCTTGCCGGCCTGCTGGCCGGCATCGTGGCTTATTTCCTGTATGCGCGCCGCGAAGCCGCCGCGGTGCGCTCGCGCCTGGCCGTGGCCGAGGCGGCCATTGCGCAGCACCAGGGCAATGCCGAACGCCTGCAGGCGGGGCTGGGCCAGGCGGAACAGAGGCTTGGCGCGCTCGACGAAGAAAAGAACCGGCTCGATCGCGAGCAGGCCCATTGGCAGGCCGAGGCGGCGGGGCTGCGCGAACGGCTGGCCGAGGCGCGCCAGGCGCTTACAAGCAAAGAGCAGTCCCTTCACACGACGGCGCAGCGGCTTGCCGACGCCGAAAAAGAGCTTTCCAGCCTGCAGGCCACCCATGCCGAGAAGCTGGCGGGCTACGAAGAGCTCAAGCAGTCGCTCGAGCAGTCGCGCCAGCAGCTCAAGACCGAGTTCCAGAACCTGGCCAACCAGATTCTGGAAGAAAAGGGCAAGACCTTCGCCCATGCCAGCCAGGCTTCGCTCGATGCCTTGCTCAAGCCCTTCCGCGAACAGATACATGGCTTCCAGCAGCGCATCAACCAGGTGCACGACGAATCGGTAAAAGGCAATGCCGCCTTGGGCACCGAGATCAAGCAGGTACTCGAGATCGGCCTGAAAATGAGCACCGAGGCCAATACCTTGGCCACCGCCTTGCGGGGCGAGAAAAAAACCACCGGAAACTGGGGCGAGATCCAGCTCGAGCGCAGCCTGCAGCTGGCCGGCCTGATGCCGGGCGACCATTACGAGGCGCAGGCGCACTTCAAGGACGAGGCCGGTAATCACCGCCATCCCGATTTCATCGTCAAGCTGCCGGACGACAAGCACATGGTCATCGACAGCAAGGTCTCGCTGGTCGACTACGACCGCGCCATCGGCGCCGAATCCGAGGCCGAGCAGCGGGTAGCGCTCGATGCCCATGCAAAGGCCGTGCGCAACCACATCGACGACCTTTCCCGCAAAGACTACAGCAACCTCATCGGCATGCGCAGTCCCAGCTTCGTGCTCATGTTCATGCCCATCGAACCCGCTTACATCGAGGCGCTCAAGCACAACCGCGACCTGTTCGACTACGGCTACCAGCGCAACGTCGTCATGGTGTCGCACACCACGCTCATGCCCATCCTGCGCACCGTCGCCAACCTGTGGCGCATTGCCCGCAGCAACCAAGAGGCGCACGAGCTCGGCACCAAGGCGGGTGAAATCTACAACCAGGTCGTGGTGGTGGCCGAAAACCTGAAGAAGCTGGGCGACACCCTGGGCACCGTCAGCAACCATTACAACAAAACGGTCACGTCGCTGGCCGGCCGCCAGGGCCTGTACGGCAAGGCCTCGCGGTTCAACGAGCTTTCGGCCAAGGCCAACAAGACCATGCCCGACCTCGAACCCCTGCACACCGATTTCCAGACCGAAAAGCTGGAACTCATCGTGTCGGCGCCGCTGCTAGAAAAAAGCGATCCGCCGGGGCAGAGTGAGACGTTGCCACATCATCAGCCCGAAGAACTCGAGGCTTCGGATGAGAACGCGATACACGCGGCAGACCAGGCTTCGGAACAGGCTCCTGAAGCCGATCAAAGCGATGCCCGGGGGGGCGAAACAGGCGGGCGGGCGACCGGGCCCGACCACGGCGACATGCCCGGCGAGCCGGAGACCACGGGCGAAGCCGACAGGCAGCCATGAAATCCCTGCGCAATGCCCGCCTGATGGCGGGCGCACCGCTACCGGTGCGCGACGGCATTGCGCCGAGCCGGGTCTATCTGCCCATGGGGCCGTGGGCCACGGTGCTTGATTTCTTGGTCGAGCGCTTTCGCTTCATGCCCGCCGACCTGCTGCGCCAGCGGCTGGAAAACGGCGACATCGTGGACGAGGCCGGTGCGCCCCAGCGGCCCGGCTCGCCCTATGCGCCCCATCGCTGGCTGTGGTACTACCGCATCGTGCCCGATGAGGCCGCCGTACCCTTCGAGCTGGAAATATTGCACGCCGACGACCGGATCATCGTTGTCGACAAGCCTCATTTCCTGGCCAGCATTCCGGGCGGCCGATACTTGCGCGAAACCGCCCTGACCCGTTTGCGCGACCGCTTCGGCCTGCCCGAGCTCACCCCTGTCCACAGGCTCGACCGCGACACGGCGGGCGTCATGCTGTTCTGCCGCGATCCGGCCAGCCGTGGGGCGTATCAAGGGCTGTTTCAGTCGCGAGAGGTGGCCAAGGAGTACGAGGCCGTTGCACCCTGGCGACCGGGCCTGAGCCTGCCTTGCATTCATCGAAGCCGCCTTGAACCAGGCGAGACGCATTTCATCATGCGGGAAGTGGCGGGCGAACCCAATAGCGAAACCCGCATCGAGCTGATCGCCCGGCTGGGGCCCTTGGCTCATTATCGCCTGCTGCCCACTACGGGCCGCAAGCACCAGTTGCGCACCCACATGAGCGCCTTGGGCGTTCCCATTTGCAACGATTCCTTCTATCCGTGCTGGCGGCCGCAGGCCCCGGAAGACGACTACGACAGGCCCTTGCAGTTGCTGGCCAGGGCCGTCGAGTTTGCCGACCCCTTCAGCGGGAAGCGTGTCCGGTTCGAATCCCGCCGCCAATTGGGCAGCCTCGGGCGCCGCCCCGGCACGGAACCGGACGGCTCGGCCTGAAGACGGCGCAGGCGCAAAGGCCGCCAAATACCCAGACGCCATAAACAGCTAACGATTAAGTAGTTCCCTGGATCGCCGCCTCGCTCCAAACTATCCCTCTCCGAGAAAAGATAGGGAACAGCTTGACCACCGCCACGCCGCTGCTCGACCAGGAAACCCGCCACAAGTGGCAAACCCTGCTCGATACTCTTGCCGACATCAGCGCCCGGCATCCCGATGCCGTGTTCGCCTCTTCACTGGCGGCCGAAGACATGGTGCTGACCCACGCGATTTTCGAAGCGCGGCTGCCCATCGAGATATTTACGCTCGACACAGGCCGCCTGCATCCCGAAACCCTCGCCATGGTCGACCGCATAGCCCAGCGCTATGGCGTCGCCCTGCGCGTCGTGCATCCCGATCCCGGGGCCGTGCAAGAGCACGTGGCCCAGCATGGCGAGTTCGCCTTCTACGAAAGCATCGAGCTGCGCAAGGCATGTTGCGGCATCCGCAAGGTCCAGCCCCTGCGCGGCGTGCTGGCCGGCCATAGCGCCTGGCTTACCGGCCAGCACCGCGACCAGTCCATTACCCGCAGCGAGCTGCGGGAGTCCGAGTACGACCATACGTTCGGCCTGCACAAATACAACCCCCTGGCGTCATGGACCGACGCCCAGGTGTGGGACGTGATCCGCGCCCACGACATTCCGTACAACCCGCTGCATGACCAGGGCTATCCCTCCATAGGCTGCGACCCCTGTACGCGCGCGGTCCGGCCGGGAGAGCACCCGCGCGCGGGCCGCTGGTGGTGGGAACAGGCCTCGTCCAAAGAGTGCGGCCTGCATCAAGGCAATATTGAATCGAAGGTAATTAAAAATGGGTGATCTGTCATCAAGGACGCATCTTGACTGGCTCGAGTCCGAAGCCATCTACATTTTGCGCGAGGTGGCCGCCGAGTGCGAACGGCCCGTCCTGCTTTTCTCGGGCGGCAAAGATTCCGTGGTGCTGCTGCGCCTGGCCGAAAAGGCCTTCCGGCCCGGGCGTTTTCCCTTTCCGTTGATGCACATCGACACCGGGCACAACTTCGACGAAGTCATACAGTTTCGCGACCGCCGCGTGGCGGAACTGGGCGAAAACCTGATCGTGCGCTCGGTTGACGATTCCATTGCGCGGGGCACCGTCGTGCTGCGCAAGCACAACGACTCGCGCAACGCCGCCCAGGCCACCACCCTGCTCGAGGCGATCGAAGAGTTCGGCTTCGACGCCTGCATAGGCGGCGCCCGCCGCGATGAAGAAAAGGCGCGCGCCAAAGAGCGTGTCTTTTCGTTCCGCAACGAGTTCGGCCAGTGGGACCCCAAGGCCCAGCGTCCCGAGCTCTGGAACCTCTTCAACACCAAGGTCTACCCTGGCGAGAACATGCGCGTGTTCCCGATCTCCAACTGGACCGAGCTGGACGTGTGGCAATACATCGCGCGCGAAGAGCTGAGCCTGCCTTCCATCTACTACGCGCATCAGCGCACGGTGGTGCAGCGGCAAGGCCTGCTGGTGCCGGTCACGCCGCTTACGCCGCCCAAAGAAGACGAGACCCCCGAACTGCGCACCGTGCGTTTCAGAACCGTGGGCGACATCTCCTGCACCTGCCCGGTGGCCTCCACGGCCGCGACGCCGCTGGAAATCATCGCCGAAACCGCCATCACCACCATCACCGAGCGCGGCGCCACGCGCCTGGACGACCAGACGTCCGAAGCCTCGATGGAGAAACGCAAGAAAGAAGGATATTTCTGATGAACGCCGTACACGAACCCTGGGCGGTCGCCGCCGACACGCAGGTGCTGCGCTTTATCACCGCCGGCTCGGTCGACGACGGCAAGTCCACGCTGATCGGCAGGCTGCTATTCGACAGCAAGGGCGTCTTCGCCGACCAGCTCGAGGCCATCTCGCGCAGCAAGTACAAGCGCGTGCAGGCCGACGAGCCCGATCTGGCCCTGCTGACCGACGGCCTGGAGGCCGAGCGCGAGCAGGGCATCACCATCGACGTGGCCTACCGCTACTTCGCCACGCCGCGGCGCAAGTTCATCGTGGCCGACGCCCCGGGACATGAGCAGTACACCCGCAACATGGTCACGGGCGCATCGACGGCCCAGGCGGCCATCATCCTGATCGACGCCAGCCGGGCGCGCGACGGCAAGCTGCTGGCCCAGACACGCCGGCACAGCGCCCTGGCGGCGCTGCTGGGCATCCGGCACATCATTGTCGCCGTCAACAAGATGGACCTGATCGAATGGGAACAAGGCGCGTTCGAACGCATACAGGCCTCGTATGCCGATCTGGCGGCCAAGCTGGGCATCGATGAATTCCATATCGTTCCCATTTCGGCCCTCAAGGGCGACAATGTCGTGCAGCCCTCGGCCAGCACGCCATGGTACGAAGGCCCGCCCCTGCTCACGCTGCTCGAAGAGCTGCCCATAGCCGACCAGGCCCTGCATGGGCCGGCGCGCTTTTTCGTGCAATGGGTCATCCGTCATGGCGGCGATTCAAAAGACGATTTTCGCGGCTATGCCGGGCAGGTGGCCAGCGGCACGCTGCGTGCGGGCGACGAGATCAAGGTGCTGCCTTCGGGTATTGCCGCCCGGGTAGCGCGCCTTATCTCTTTCGACCGCGACGTCGAAGAGGCGAGGGCGGGCGACAGCATAACCCTTGTGCTGGACCGTGACGTTGACGTTTCCCGGGGCGATCTCATTGCCCCGGCCGATGATGACCTGCGCATTGCCAGCGCCTTTGAGGCCGAAGTGTGCTGGCTGGACCAGCAGGCGCTCAATCCGGCCCGCCAGTATTGGCTCAAGCAGGGCACCCGCCTTACCAAGGCGCGCATCCGCGGTGTGCATTCGCGGCGCGACATTCACGAACTGCAGCATGCCGATTCGGCCGAAAGCCTTGAGATGAACGACATCGGGCGGATTTCGCTGAGCACGCGCGACGCGCTTGCCCTGGATTCCTACGCCAGTGTCGGGGCGACCGGGGCCTTTATATTGATCGATACCGCCACGCACCAGACCGCGGCGGCCGGCATGATTCTGTAGCCTGCGGGTCATGACCCATGGCGCGGCGCTTCCCTTCCATCGAAGGGTGCGCGCCGGCCAGTGTGGCTGTTCTAGCGGGCTAGTCCGCCGCCTTGATGTGCAGGTGGCGGCTTTCCATTTCGTGGCGCAGTTCGCGCCTTAGCTGGGCGGCCTGGAATCGCGCCCTGGCCTCGTCGTCGGCCGGCTGCAGGGGTGGAACAACCACGGGTGTGCCGTGCTCGTCGACCGCGATCATGGTGAAGTAGCAGCTATTGGTGTGCCGCACCAGCTTGCGCCGGATGTCTTCGGTAACGACCTTGATGCCGATCTCCATCGAGGTGCGGCCCGTGTAATTGACCGAGGCGTAGAAGGTGACCAGCTCGCCCACGTGTATGGGCTGGCGAAACATGACCTGGTCGACCGAAAGCGTGACCACATAGGTGCCCGCATAGCGGCTGGCACAGGCGTAGGCGACCTGATCGAGATGCTTGAGGATGGCTCCGCCATGCACATTGCCCGAGAAATTGGCCATGTCGGGCGTCATGAGTATGGTCATGGATATCTGGTGGGCCGAATCGTTCATGGCAAGGGTGCTGATTGAGGTTGGCGGAAGGCGCTGCAAGGTGCAAGTGCACTAAACTGTCGGCATTTGCATGTGCGAGAGCGCATCGATCGTGCGTGGCGGCAAGGCCTTGCCTTGCATCGTCGCCAAATTATGCCATCGTAGGAAACTGATGTCAGACTCTTTGGAAACACGGCTGGCCGCCGTGCGCCGGCGCATCGCCCTGGCATGCGAGCGTGCGGGGCGCTCGCCGGACGAGGTCGCGCTACTGGCCGTAAGCAAGACCTTTCCTCCCCAGGCGCTGCGGCAGGCGGCGGAACTCGGCATACGCCGGTTCGGCGAGAGCCGCACGCAGGAAATCCGGCAAAAAGACAGCGAACTTGCCGGTCTGGAACTCGAGTGGGTGCTGATAGGCCATTTGCAGACCAACAAGGCCAAGGACGCGGCGCGGCTGGTCCACGAGGTGCAGTCGCTTGACCGCTGGTCTCTTGCCGAGGCGCTGGACGGCAGGCTGCAGGCCGAGGGCCGCGTCATCGACGTACTGGTGCAGGTCAAGACTTCGCCCGAGCCTTCCAAGTTCGGCCTCGAGCCGGCCGAGCTTGCGGCCTTTCTCGAGCGCATGCAGGGCTTGCATACCATGCGGGTCAAGGGCTTGATGACGATGGCGGTCAATTCCCCCGACGAAAGCGCCGTGCGCGCCTGCTTCCGCTCCCTGCGCGAGCTGCGCGACCGCATGCAAGAGCAAGGGCATGCGGGCCTGCAGCGCCTTTCCATGGGCATGAGCGGCGACTTCGAGTGGGCCATCCAAGAGGGCGCAACCGAGGTGCGCATCGGCTCGGCCATCTTCGGCTCGCGCCAATATCCCGATTAATCGAAGGAGAAGACATGCGTTACCTTTCCTGTGTCCTGGCCGCGTCGGCCCTGCTGCTGGGTTCCCACGCGGCGCGCGGCGATACGCTCGACGTCGTCAAGCAGCGCGGCCACGTGCAATGCGGCGTCACCACCGGGTTCGCCGGCTTTTCGGCCCCCGACGACAAAGGGGTCTGGCGCG
>Ga0182740_1001571_pt1 | contig 15235 bp, 14 predicted proteins | sample eDN5th37CKraftBY_FD_128872 | JGI IMG/M metagenome (GOLD analysis project Ga0182740, IMG submission 128872) | Enriched backyard soil microbial communities from Emeryville, California, USA - eDNA 5th pass 37_C Kraft BY (version 2) (version 2) | ecosystem: Environmental > Terrestrial > Soil >...
CCCGCGTCACCGTCGGCGAAGGCGGCGCCGGCGTGGTAGCACCGGACTATGACGTCGGACGCCGCGAGCCCCGAGACCGACCCGCAGCGATGGCGCGTGCTCGCCGTCTGCCTGGCGGCGGGCTTCATCACGTTGCTCGACGTCTCGATCGTCAACGTCGCGATGCCGTCGATCCAGAACGCGCTGCACGCGTCGGCGTCGGCGCTGCAGCTCGTGGTGGCGGGCTACACGCTGGCGTTCGGGCTCGTGCTCGTGCCGGCGGGCCGGCTGGGCGACGCGGGCCACCGGCGCAGCCTGTTCCTCATCGGCCTGGTCGCGTTCGCCCTGGCGAGCCTGGGCGCGGGGCTCGCGCCGGGCGACACGTGGCTCGCGGTGGCCCGGCTCGTGCAGGGCGCCTGCGCCGGCATCGTCAGCCCGCAGGTGACGGGGTACATCCAGCAGGAGTTCCGCGGGTTCGAGCGGGCGCGCGCGTTCGGCATGTTCGGTGCCGTCGTCGGGGTCGCAACGGCGATCGGGCCGCTGCTCGGCGGCCTGCTCATCCAGGCGTTCGGCGAGCAGAACGGCTGGCGCTGGGTGTTCGGCATCAACGTCCCGATCGTGGCGGTGGTGCTCGCGGTCGCGGTCCGGGTCGTGCCGCGCACGGGGGCCGTGCGCCGCAGCGCCCTCGACCCGGTCGGCCTCGTGGGCATCGCCGCGACGACCGTCGCCGTGATGGTCCCGTTCGTCCTCACGACGGGGACGGGCGACTCGCCCGCACGCTGGTGGTTCCTGCCCCTCGGCGTCGCGCTGGGGGCGGCGACCATCCTGTGGGAGCGCCGCTACGAGCGCCGAGGGCAGGACCCTGTGCTCTCGCCCGAGGTGCTCGGGCTGCGGTCGTTCCGGTTCGGCGCACTCCTGGGGCTCGCCTACTTCTCGGGGTTCACGAGCGTGTTCCTCGTGATCACGCTGTTCCTCCAGGACGACCTGGGCCTGAGCGCGCTCCAGGCGGGCCTCGTCGGCCTGCCGTTCGCGGTCGCGTCGGGCATCTCGGCGCTCGCGTCCGGGCGTGCGGTGGCCCGCCGGGGCCGGCCCGTGGTGGTGGTCGCGCTGTGCGTGGTCGTCGTGGGCCTCGTCGGCACCGACCTGGCCATCCGGATCATCGGGGCCGCGCCCGACCGGACGGCGCTGCTGTGCGTCGTCGTCGCGACGACCCAGTGCATCGCGGGTGCCGGGTCCGGGCTCGTGATCGCGCCCAACCAGACGCTCACGCTCGCCGAGGTCCCGGTGCGACGCGCGGGCATGGCGGGCTCGATGCTCCAGGTCGGGCAGCGGATCGGCTCCGCCGTGGGGATCTCGGCGGTCCTGGCCGTGTTCTACGGCGCGCAGGCCTCGGGGGAGAGCGGGTCGACCGCCGTCGGGCGCGGGCTGCTCATCACGATCGGCCTCGTGCTGTGCGCGCTCGTGGTCGCGCTCCTGGACGCCCGCCGCCGTGCCGTCCGGTCTCGCGACGAGGAGGTGGACGCTCCCCGGGCCGAGCGCGAGACGGCGTAGGATTGGCACTCGGAGGGTGAGAGTGCCACCGGGTGCCCGAGGTCGGCTGCGACAGGAGGACGTGTGAGCGAGGAACGACGGCTCGACGTGCTGCGTGCGATCGTGGAGGACTACGTCCGCACGCGTGAGCCGGTCGGGTCGCGCGTGCTCACCGAGCGGCACAACCTGGGCGTCTCGCCGGCCACGATCCGCAACGACATGGCCGCGCTCGAGGAGGCCGGGTACATCGCCCAGCCGCACACGTCGGCCGGCCGGATCCCCACGGACAAGGGCTACCGCCTGTTCGTCGACCACCTCGCGACCGTCAAGCCGCTGTCCCAGCCGGAGCGGCACGCGATCGAGCAGTTCCTCGACGGCGCGGTCGACCTCGACGACGTCGTGGCCCGCGCGGGCCGGCTGCTCGCCGAGCTCACCGGCCAGGTCGCCGTCGTCCAGTACCCGTCGCTGCGCCGCTCGGGCCTGCGCCACCTCGAGCTCGTGGCCGTGGGCGAGGCGCGGCTCCTCGTCGTGATCATCACGGACACCGGACGCGTCGAGCAGCGCATGCTCGACGTCGCCGCCGTGCCGGACGAGGGCACGCTCGCCGTGCTGCGTGCGCGGCTCAACGCGGCCGCCGTCGGACGCCGGCTCCCCGGGCTCGCCACCGAGCTCGAGTCGGTCGCGCAGCAGCTGCCGCCCGAGAACCAGGACCTCGCGCGCCGGCTCGCGGACGTCGTCGTGCAGACGCTCGCCGAGGAGAGCGAGGAGCGCATCATGCTGACCGGCACCGCGAACCTCGCGCGGACGGGCATGCGCTTCGAGCACGCCCTGCGCCCGGTCCTCGAGGCGCTCGAGGAGCAGGTGGTCCTCCTCGGGCTGCTCACCGAGATGGCCGAGGACGCCGCGGACCGGTCGGGCGTGCGCGTCCGGATCGGCCACGAGACCCAGTACGACGGCCTCTCGGAGACGTCCGTCGTGACCACCGGCTACGGTTCTGAGGGGGAGGTCGTCGCCGCGATCGGCTCGATCGGCCCGACCCGCATGGACTACCCGGGGACCATCGCGTCGGTGCGTGCGGTGGCGCGCTACCTGACCCGGATCCTCGCGAACTGAGCACGCCCGACCGCCGACCTACCCCGACCCGTACCCGTGCCTGAGAGTGACTTGGTGAACGACTACTACGAGATCCTCGGCGTCCCGCGCGACGCGAGCGCCGACCAGATCAAGAAGGCCTACCGCAAGCTCGCCCGCGAGCTGCACCCGGACGTCGCGGGCCCTGACGCGGAGGACCGCTTCAAGGACGTCTCGCGCGCCTACGAGGTGCTCTCCAACCCGGACAAGCGCCAGCAGTACGACCTCGGCGTCGACCCGACGGCGCCCGGCGGCGGCATGGGCGGCTCGGGCGGCTTCGGCTTCCAGGACATCTTCGAGACGTTCTTCGGCGGCGGCCAGTCCCAGCAGGGGCCGATCCCGCGCTCGCGGCGCGGCCAGGACGCGCTCGTCCGCCTCGACGTCGACCTGCAGGACGCGGTCTTCGGGACCAAGCGCGAGCTCCAGGTCGACACCGCCGTCGTGTGCCGGACCTGCGGCGGCACGTGCTGCCGCCCGGGCACCACCATGCACACGTGCGAGGTCTGCAAGGGCCGCGGCGTCGTCCAGCGGGTCCAGCGCTCGTTCCTCGGCCAGATCATGACGACCGCGCCCTGCGCCGCGTGCCAGGGCTTCGGCACCGTGATCCCCGAGCCGTGCGTGGACTGCGGCGGCGAGGGGCGCGTGCGCGAGCGCCGCACCATCTCCGTCAACGTCCCCGCGGGCGTCGAGACCGGGACGCGCATCCGCCTCACGTCGCAGGGCGAGGTCGGCCCCGGCGGCGGCCCCGCCGGCGACCTCTACGTCGAGATCCGCGAGCGCCAGCACGAGACGTTCGTGCGCCGCGGCGACGACCTGCACTGCACGCTCGAGGTGCCGATGACGGCGGCCGCGCTGGGCGCGAGCATGACCCTCGAGACGTTCGACGGCGAGCAGGAGGTCGACCTGCGCCCGGGCACCCAGCCGGCCCAGGTCGTGACCCTCCGCGGGCTGGGCGTCGGGCACCTCAACGGCTCGGGGCGCGGCGACCTGCAGGTCCACGTCGAGGTCCACGTCCCGACGACGCTCGACGAGGAGCAGGCCGAGCTCCTGCGCTCCCTCGCGAGGCTGCGCGGCGAGGAGCACCCCGAGCCGCGCCTGTCGGCGGCCCACCCGGGCGTGTTCTCGCGGCTGCGCGACAAGTTCTCCGGGCGGTGACCGCGGCGTGAGCGCGCCCGTCTTCCTCGCCGAGCGCGGCGCGGCGGACCCGCTGACCCGGTTCGCCCCGGGGGACACCTACGTGCTCGACGGCGCCGAGGGCCGGCACGCCGGCGTCGTCCAGCGGCGCCGCGCGGGGGAGCGCGTCGACGTCGTCGACGGCGAGGGGACGCGGCTGCGGACCGTCGTCGTGAGCGCCGACCGGGACACCCTGGAGCTGCGCGTCGAGGCGGTCGAGGTCGAGCCCGCGCCCGCCGTGCGCCTCGTGCTCGTCCAGGCGCTCGCGAAGGGCGACCGGGACGAGCTCGCGATCGAGGCGGCGACCGAGGTCGGCGTGGACGCGGTCCTGCCGTGGCAGGCCGAGCGCTCCGTCGTGGTGTGGCGCGGCGAGCGCGCGGCCCGCAGCCGCGCCCGCTGGCTCGCGACCGTGCGTGCCGCGGCCAAGCAGTCGCGGCGTGCCCGGGTCCCCGAGGTCCGCCAGGACGTGACGACGGCGGCGCTCGCGGACGTCGTGCGTGCGACGGTCGCGGCGGGCGGGCAGGTCGCCGTGCTGCACGAGGACGCCACCGAGCCGCTCGGCGCGCTCGCCCTGCCCGCCCCGGCGGCGGGCGACGTCGTGCCCGAGGTGCTCGTCGTCGTCGGGCCGGAGGGCGGGATCTCGGACGCCGAGCTCGAGCGCCTGACCGAGGCCGGCGGCCGGCCCGTGCGGCTCGGCCCGCACGTGCTGCGCACGTCGACCGCGGGCCCGGTCGCGCTCACGCTGCTGTGCGAGCGCCTCGGCCGCTGGGCCTGACACGCGCGAACGCTGCGGCCCCCGGACGGCATGCCGTCCGGGGGCCGCGACGTTCCGTGCTCAACCGAGCTGACGGCCCTCGCCGACGGCGCGCTCCTCCTCTTGCTCCTCGTAGCTCGCGAGGATGTCCTCGGCCGGCACCGGGCGCAGCCGGTCCCAGAGGAAGAAGAGGCCGCCCACGACGAGCATCGCGACGCCCGTCCAGACGTTGATGGCGATGCCGCCGGTCTTGGCCTTGTCGGCGGTGGGGTCGGCGAGGCCGACCACGAGGACGATCAGCCCGTACAGGACGAAGATGGCGCCGATGATCCGCCGCAGGTCGAAGCGGCGGGTCGAGCGGACGTGGGCCTCCTGCTCCTCGGGCGTCAGCTCGAGGTGGTGGGAGACGATGCCCGCCGGGACCGCCTCGTGCGGCTGGTTGCTGCTCTGGCTCACGGGATGCTCCTCGGGTCTCACAGGAACGGCAGGTAGAGGACGACGCACAGCACGAGCGCCACGGTGCCGAGCAGCGCCGGCGAGCGGTACCAGGCGGTGTCGGACGCGACGGCGCCTGCGCGCATGTCGATCGTCCCGACGCCGTAGACGAGGCCCTTGAGCTCGCTCACGTCCTTCGGCTTGGTCAGCGGGGTGATGATCGCCGCGACGACGAGGACCGTGACGAACGAGATGATCGCGCCGTACATGGTCTCGGCGGTGGCCGAGCCGAACAGGCTGTCGTCGTTGAGGTAGGCGATCCAGACGATGGTCGGCGCCACGATGCCGGCGATGTAGGACCACAGGGCCGCCTGCGCGGTCATGCGCTTCCACAGCAGGCCGATGATGAAGACGCCGAACAGCGGGGCGTTGAAGAACGAGAACAGCGTCTGCATGTAGGTCATGATGTTCGTCGCCCGGGAGGCGATGAACGCGGTCCCGATGCCCACGAGCACCCCGACCACCGTCACCCAGCGACCCACGCGCAGGTAGTGCAGGTCCGGCATCTTCGGCTTGATGTAGCGCTGCCAGATGTCGTACGTGAAGACCGTGTTGAAGCTCGAGACGTTGGCGGCCATGCCGGCCATGAACGACGCGAGCAGACCGGTCACGGCGACGCCGAGGACGCCGGTCGGCAGGTACATCTGCATGAGCTTCGGGATGGCGTCGTTGTAGGTCAGGCCGGAGTTGTCGGCGCCGCTGAGCTGGTTGCCGAGGACGGCGGCGGCGATGAGCCCGGGGATCACGACGATGAACGGGATGAACAGCTTGGGGAACGCGGCGATGAGCGGCGTCCGTCGGGCGGCGGACATGTTCTTCGCGGAGAACGCGCGCTGGACCTCGGTGAAGTTCGTCGTCCAGTAGCCGAAGCTCAGGACGAAGCCCAGGCCGAGGACGATGGTCAGCCAGTTCGTCCCGATCGGGTTGGTGACGTCGCCGATCCCGGTGCCCTTCCAGGCGGACAGGTGCAGCGGGTCGGTCTTCGCGAACGAGTCCTGGAGGCCGCCCCAGCCGCCGACGCGGTGGAGGCCGACGATCGTCAGCGGGATGAGGCCCGCGAGGATCACGAAGAACTGGAGGACCTCGTTGTAGATCGCCGAGGACAGACCGCCGAGCGTGATGTAGACGAGCACGAACCCGGCCGACACGAGGATCGCGACCCACAGGGTCCAGCCGAGCATCGCCTCGATCACGATGGCCATGGCGTAGAGGTTGATCCCGGCGATGAGCACGTTGGACACCGCGAACGCGATCGAGTTGACGGCGTGCGGCGCCTTGCCGAACCGCCGGAGCATGAACTCCGGCACCGACCGGACCTTCGAGCCGTAGTAGAAGGGCATCATGACGAGGCCGAGGAAGACCATCGCGGGCACGGCGCCGATGAGGTAGTAGTGCAGCGTCGACATGCCGATCTGCGCGCCGTTGGCCGCCATCCCGATGATCTCGGTGGCGCCGAGGTTGGCGGCGACGAACGCCAGGCCGGTGATCCAGGCGGGCATGCGGCGCCCGGACAGGAAGAAGTCCATGCTCGTGCGGACCTGGCGCCGCGCGACGAAGCCGATGCCGATGACGACGCCGAAGTAGACGACCACCATGAGGTAGTCGACCCAGCCGAGGTCGAGGTGGATGCCCGAGGTGGACTCGGCGAGGACTCTCATGCGACTCCTTGGAGCGGACGGGTCAGCCCGCCGGGAACGGGCGCGGCGGGCTGAGGGGCGTCCGGCACGCTACGACCGGTCGTGGCCATGTGCCAACTTTTCGATCGGGCATCGTTCTGAACGTGCCAAGGGTCGACGGACGGGTGAAAATGCCCCCTCTCGGCCTGCGGGCGGCCGCCTCCGCGGACCGCTACGGTGGCGCCATGAGCGAGACCGACTGCCTGTTCTGCAAGATCGTCGCCGGTGAGATCCCGGCGGACGTCGTCGCGTCCACGGACCGCGCCGTCGCGTTCCGCGACGTCAACCCGCAGGCGCCCGTCCACGTGCTGGTGGTACCGCGCGAGCACCACCGGGACGTCGTGGCGCTCGCCGCCGCCGACCCCCAGCTGCTGGCCGACGTGGTCGCGCTCGGGCAGCAGGTCGCGTCGGACCTCGACGAGGGCGACTTCCGGCTGATCTTCAACACGGGGGAGCGGGCCGGCCAGAGCGTGTTCCACACCCACGGGCACGTGCTCGCGGGCGCGCGGCTCGGCTGGACGCCGGCCTGACGGCGCCCGCGCGTCATACGGCGGCCGACCCGACCTCGCCGGTCCGCACGCGGACCACCTCGTCGACGGTCTGGACCCACACCTTGCCGTCGCCGATGCGCCCGGTGCGGGCGGTCTCGACGACGGCCCGCACCACGCCGTCCGCGGCGTCGTCGTCGACGAGGATCTCGAGGCGGACCTTGGGCACGAGGTCGACCTGGTACTCCGCGCCCCGGTAGACCTCGACGTGCCCGCGCTGGCGGCCGAAGCCGTGCACGTCGGACACGGTCATCCCGTGGACGCCGAGCTCGGTGAGCGCCTCGCGCACGTCGTCGACGGCGTGCGGGCGCAGGATCGCGGTGACGAGCCTCATCCGTGGCTCCTTCCGATGGTGGACGTGGTGGTGAGCTCGTAGGCGGACTCGGCGTGCTGGCTCGCGTCGAGCCCGGCGTGCTCGTCGTCCGCGGTGACGCGCAGGCCCATGGTCGCGTGCAGGACGCGCGCGATGGCGTAGGTCGCCGCGAACGCGAACGCCGAGGTCGCGACGACGCCGACGAGCTGCTTGCCGAGCTGCTCGACGCCGCCGCCGAGGAAGAGCCCCTGGTGCGTCACGGCCGGGTTGACGACCGTGGCGGCGAACAGGCCGACGCACAGCGTCCCCACGACGCCGCCCACGTAGTGCACGGCGACCACGTCGAGCGAGTCGTCGTAGCGGAACCGGAACTTGAGGCGGATCGCGACCAGGCACACTGCGCCGGCGACGAGGCCGACCACGAGCGCGGGCAGGGGCTGCAGGTAGCCCGCGGCGGGCGTGATCGCGACGAGGCCCGCGACGGCGCCCGACGCGGCGCCGAGCGTCGTCGCCTTGCCGGTCAGCCTCTTCTCGAGGGCGAGCCACCCGATCATGCCGCCGACGCCGGACAGGTGCGTGGCGAGCGCGGCGCCGGCCGCGAGCGTGCCGGCGGTCAGCGCGGAGCCCGCGTTGAAGCCGATCCAGCCGACCCAGAGCAGGCCCGCCCCGAGCAGGGTGAGCGGCAGGTTGTGGGGCGCCATCATCTCGCGCGGCCAGCCGCGCCGCGGGCCGAGCACGAGGACGAGCGCGAGCGCGGAGGCGCCCGAGCACATCTCCACGACCGTCCCGCCGGCGAAGTCCAGAAGGCCCAGCCGGTGGAGCCAGCCGTCGGGCGAGAACGCCCAGTGCGCGACGGGCGCGTAGACGACGACCGACCAGACGGCGACCAGCACGACGAACGGCTCGAACCGCATCCGGTCGGCCGTCGCACCCGTGAGGAGCGCCGCCGTCAGCACCGCGAAGAGCAGCTGGAAGAGCACGAACACGAGCGGCGGGATGCTCAGGTCCGTCCCGGGCACGGCGGTCGCCGCGTGCGCGAGGCCCACCAGGTGCAGGCCGCCGACGAGGCCGCCGCCCGCGTCGTCGTCGAACGCGAGGGAGTAGCCCACGAGGACCCACGTCACCGAGACGATCGCGATGCAGGCGAAGCTCTGCATGATCATCGCGAGCACGTGCTTCGAGCGCACCATGCCCGCGTAGAAGAACGCGAGACCGGGGGTCATCAGGAGCACGAGGGCGGTGCACGCGAGCACCCAGGCGGTGTCGCCGGAGTCCACGTGGACCGACGACGTCGGGGCCGCGGCGAGGACGTGCGCGAGGACGGGCATGACGGGGCGTTCCTCTCGGGGGCTTCCGGGCCGTGGACCCGGCAACGGTCCGGCGGCGGCGTCAAGATACAGGTGGACGGTCCTCGATAAGATGGGCTTCCACGACTCGACCAGAAGGAGCGCGACGGCGTCAGCCGGCTCATGACATCGACACCCCGCACCGAGGACACGGAGCAGCCCGCAGGCGACGGCGCCACGCCCGGCCCCCGGATCGAGCACCGTATCGTCGTCCCGCCCAGCGTCCCCATGGTCGCCGTCCTCGGCAGCCGTGACTCGGTCCTGCGCGCCGTGGAGGACGGCTTCCCCAGCGTCGACGTGCACGCGCGCGGCAACGAGATCGCCGTGGCCGGCTCGCCGGGCGAGGTCGCGCTCGTCTCGCGGCTGCTCGACGAGCTCGTCGAGATCGCCGAGGCGGGCACGCCGCTCACGCCCGACGTCGTGCGCCGGTCCATCGGGATGCTCACGGCACCGACGGCGACCCGCCCCGCGGACGTCCTGACGTTCAACATCCTGTCGAGCCGCGGCCGCCAGATCCGGCCCAAGACGGTCGGCCAGAAGCGCTACGTGGACGCGATCGACGCGAACACCATCACGTTCGGCATCGGCCCCGCCGGCACCGGAAAGACCTACCTCGCGATGGCCAAGGCCGTTCAGGCGCTGCAGGCCAAGCAGGTCGACCGGATCGTCCTCACGCGCCCCGCGGTGGAGGCGGGAGAGCGGCTCGGGTTCCTCCCGGGCAGCCTGTCCGAGAAGATCGACCCGTACCTGCGGCCGCTCTACGACGCGCTGCACGACATGGTCGACCCGGACTCGATCCCGCGGCTGATCGAGAACGGCACCGTCGAGGTCGCACCCCTGGCCTACATGCGCGGGCGCACGCTCAACTCCGCGTTCATCGTCCTCGACGAGGCCCAGAACACCTCGACCGAGCAGATGAAGATGTTCCTCACCCGCCTCGGCTTCGGCTCGAAGATGGTCATCACGGGCGACGTCACGCAGGTCGACCTGCCCGGCGGGACGACGTCGGGCCTGCGGGTCATCGAGGACGTCCTCACCGGGGTCGAGGACGTCGAGTTCTGCCGCCTCACGTCGTCGGACGTGGTGCGGCACCGGCTCGTGAGCGACATCATCGACGCCTACGCGCGCTGGGACGTGGCCGCAGCCCGCACGTCAGGCCGACCCGGCGGGGACCGCCGACGCGACAACCGAGGAGCCCGCGCATGAGCATCGAGGTCAACAACGAGTCCGGCTACGAGGTCGACGAGGCCGAGTTCGCCGCGCTCGCGCGCTTCGTGCTCGACCAGATGCACGTGCACCCGCAGACCGAGCTGTCGATCCTGTTCGTCGACACCGCCACGATGACGGACCTGCACGTGAAGTGGATGGACGAGCCCGGTCCGACCGACGTCCTGTCGTTCCCGATGGACGAGCTGCGGCCGGGCCGCGAGGGAGACGTCACGCCGGCGGGCCTGCTCGGGGACATCGTCGTGTGCCCCGAGGTGGCGGCCGAGCAGGCGGTCAAGGCGGGGCACTCGGCGGCGGAGGAGATGCTGCTCCTGACGACGCACGGCATCCTCCACCTGCTCGGGTACGACCACGCGGAGCCCGAGGAGGAGAAGGAGATGTTCGCGCTCCAGCGCAAGCTCCTCCTGACCTTCCTCGCCTCCCGATGAGCGCGACGAGCGCCGCATGAACGGCGAGCCCGTCTGGCTGCTCGTCCTCATCGCGGTCGTCGGGATCGTGCTCGCGGCCGCGCTGAGCGCGGGCGAGACCGCCGTGCTCCGGCAGGGCTCGCTGTCCGCGCACGCCCGCGAGAGCGAGCGCGGGCGCGACGACGACCCCGACGACGTGCGGTCGCGCCGCGTCGCGCTGCTCCTGGAGGACGCGCGCGGCGTCGCGGCGTCCGCGAGCTTCCTGCGCGTCCTGGCGGAGATGACGGCGACCGCCTGCATCACGCTCGCCGTCGGCGCGTGGCTCGAGGCCTGGTGGGCCGTGCTGCTCGTCTCGCTCGCGATCAGCGCCGTCGTGGCCGTCGGTCTCGTGCGCCTGAGCCCCCGCAGCCTCGGCCGCACCCACGCGCCCGCCGTGCTGCGCGCGCTGTCGGGGCTGCTCCGGGCCGTCGTCGTGGGGACGCGGTGGCTGAGCCCGCTCGTCCGGCCCGCGCCGCCGACGCCCGAGGAGGAGGCCGAGGAGCTGCGCGAGCTCGCGCGGCGCGCGGGCGAGTCCGACGCCTTCGAGGACGACGACCGCGAGCTCCTGCGCTCGGTGTTCGAGCTCGGCGACACCATGGTCCGCGAGGTCATGGTCCCGCGACCCGACATGGTCACGGTCACGGGCACGACGACGCTCGACAAGGCCCTGCGGCTGTTCCTGCGCTCCGGCTACTCGCGCGTGCCCGTCGTGGGGCGCTCGACCGACGACCTGCTCGGTGTCCTCTACTTCAAGGACGTCACGCGGCTCGTGACGGACGGCAACGGGGGCGGCCAGCGGCTCGCCCGCGACGCCGCGCGGCCCGCGGTGTTCGTCCCCGAGTCCAAGCCCGTCGACGACCTGCTCCGCGAGATGCAGGCCGCCGCGAGCCACATCGCGATCGTCGTCGACGAGTACGGCGGCATCGCGGGCCTCGTGACGATCGAGGACGCGCTCGAGGAGATCGTCGGCGAGCTCACCGACGAGCACGACCACACCGGACCCGAGGTCGAGGACCTCGGCGACGGGCGCTACCGCGTCCCCGCGCGCCTCGCCCTGGACGACCTGGGCGACCTGTTCGGCCTGCGCATCGACGACGACGACGTGGACACCGCGGCCGGGCTCCTCGCCAAGGCGCTGGGCAAGGTCCCGCTCGCGGGCTCGAGCGCCGACACCCACGGTCTCCACCTCGTCGCCGACCGCGTGGAGGGCCGCCGTCGCCGGCTCGCGACGCTCGTCGTCGGGCGGACCGAACGGCCCGAGGCCGACGAGCACGACCACCCGGCGGCAGCCGCGGCACCCGCGCAGCCGCCGTCACGAGAGGACACCCATGACCACCGCTGACGTCCACCGCTCGGGCTTCGCCTGCCTCGTCGGACGCCCCAACGCGGGCAAGTCGACGCTCACCAACGCGCTCGTCGGCGAGAAGGTCGCGATCACGTCGGGCCGGCCGCAGACGACCCGCCACACCATCCGGGGGATCGTGAACCGCCCCGACGCGCAGCTCGTGCTCGTCGACACCCCGGGCCTGCACCGTCCGCGGACGCTGCTGGGGGAGCGGCTCAACGACCTCGTCCGCGACACCCTGACCGAGGTCGACGTGATCGTGTTCTGCGTCCCCGCCGACCAGAAGGTCGGCCCGGGCGACCGCTACATCGCCTCCCAGCTCGCCGACCTCATGCGCGGCCGGCGCGGCACGCCCGTCGTCGTCGCGGTCACCAAGACCGACACCGTCCCGCGCGACCGGGTCGCCGAGCAGCTCCTCGCGGTCTCCGCCCTGGGGGACTGGGCGGACGTCGTGCCCGTCTCGGCCGTGCGCGGCGAGCAGGTGGACGTCCTCACGGACGTGCTCGTCGGGCACCTGCCCGAGGGGCCCGAGCTGTACCCGGGCGGCGAGCTCACCGACGAGCCCGAGGCCGTCATGGTCGCGGAGCTCGTCCGCGAGGCCGCGCTCGAGGGCGTGCGCGACGAGCTTCCGCACTCGCTCGCGGTCGTCGTCGACGAGATCGTGCCCCGCACGCGCGCCGACGGCAGCCCGCGGCCCGAGGGCGACGAGCTCCTCGACGTCCGGGTCGACGTGTTCGTCGAGCGCGACTCCCAGAAGGCCATCGTGATCGGGCGCGGCGGGTCGCGGCTGCGCGACGTGGGCACGCGGGCGCGGGCCGGCATCGAGGCCCTGCTCGGGTCCCGCGTCTACCTCGACCTCCACGTCAAGGTCGCCAAGGACTGGCAGCGCGACCCCAAGCAGCTCCGTCGCCTCGGCTTCTGAGCGCGGGGACACCCCCGCCGGACGCGGGGGTCAGCCTCCCTGATCCGTCCAGGTGCGGGACGTAGCATCGTCAGGTGACTTTCAGGACAGCTGCCACGACGGCCGTCCTCGCGATCGGTCTCGCCGCGGTCGGCGCCTTCGCCGGCCCCGAGTGGGACCCCCAACCGGTGACGGACCACATCCGCACCCAGACCACGGACACCACGATCGGGGGGACGCACGACCCGACGCCGGTCGGCACCTACCCCGTGGTGTCGCGCGAGGTGGAGATCCAGCTCGAGAACACGACGGTGACGGGGCAGCTCCGGCAGCCCGTGGGCGCGGGCGACGACCTGCCGGGCGTCGTGTTCGTGCACGGCGCGGGCACGGGCGACGCCGCGACCGCCTTCGCGCCGCAGGCGTGGGCGCTGGCGAGCGCCGGCGTCGTGACCCTGGTGCCGTCGAAGAACCTCACCACGTACTCCCTGCAGCACCGCGACTACGTGCAGGAGGCGGGCGACTACGAGCGCTCCGTCCAGCTCCTGCGGACCGAGCCGCACGTCGACCCGACGCGCGTGGGCGTCTACGGCGAGTCCGAGGGGACCTGGATCGCGCCCGTGATGGCGAGCGAGGACCCGGCGCTCGCGTTCGTCGCGCTGGTCTCGTCGCCGGTCGTGCGCCCGCGCGAGCAGGCGGCCTTCGCGGTCGACAACTACCTGCGCAACACGGGCGTCCCGCAGGGCGTGTTCCGTGCGATCCCGCGCGCCGTCGGCATGGACCTGCCCGACGGAGGCCTCGACTACGCCGACTTCGACGTCCGCCCCTACCTCGAGCAGGTGACGCAGCCGACGCTCGTCGTCTACGGGGACGCCGACGCGTCGATGCCGATCGAGCAGGGTGCGCAGAACATCCTGGCCGACACCGCGAAGGCCGGGAACCACGACGTGACCGTGCGCTACTACGCCGACGCCGACCACGGTCTCCACCTGGGCGGCGGCGACGGCGCCGTGTCCGCGACGTTCCAGCAGGACCTCGCGGACTGGGTCACCGGGCTGCCGGGCACGGCGAGCGCGCCCCCGCAGATCGCCGGTGCGCAGCCCAACCAGACGTACCTGGCCGAGGCCGTGCCGAGCCCGCGCTGGTACGGCGACGGCGACGCGGTCTTCGGGTTCACGATCGCGGCGGTCTCCCTCGCGCTGGGCGCCCCTCTCGTGTGGATGCTCGTCGCGTTCGGCACGCGGCGGTGGCGGTTCCGCAGCCACGTCGGCGGCCTCGCGCAGGACCTGCGCCTGCCCATGCTCCTCGCGTCGCTCGGCGCGGTCCTCACGATGCTCGCGCTGGTCGTGTACCTGGTCGCGATCGCCAAGATCGCGCTCGACTACTCGCAGAACGCGCTCGTCGTCCAGGGGGGCTGGCTCGTCGTGCGCGCGATCGGGATCGCCGCGCTCGTCCCCGTCGCGGTCGTCGTCAACCGCCTGTCGGACCGCCGCGAGGCGCGTCGCAGCGTCCTGCTGTGGCTGCGCCAGCGCGTGGGCCGCGACGAGCCCACCGGGCACTCGGCCGTGCCCGGCGTCCGCGCGGGACAGCCCGTCGCGCGCGGGATCGGCGGCTGGGCCCTCGCTGCCGCGCTCACCTTCGCGATCGTCACCCTCCTGCTGACGACGGCGTACTGGGGCGTGTTCCAGCTCGGCATCTGATCCGGTCCGCCCGGCGAGGCACGGTTGTCCCGATCCGTCCCTGCCGGTAGAAACGACCACGAAGCGTTGACGAGCCGCCGCAAGGGGCGGGTGCGGTGACCCGCTGCAGCCCGCCCGGCGCTCGCCCGATCGAAGGAGCCCATGTGAGCATCGCCGAACCTCCCGGCACCCCCGACCCGTCGCCCGCCGCCGAGGCGCCGACGGTCGTGACGCCGGACGACCGGGGCGGCGACCCCGCGCCCGTGGTCGAGGAGCCTCGCGCCGGCGCGCCCGTCGGCCTGGTCCCCGCGCTCGACGTCGTCCGCGACGTGGTCGCGGCGGTCCTGCTCCTCACGAGCCTCGCGCTGCCGTGGACGACCCGCTCGGGCGCCGCCGACCGCGTCGAGGTCGTGCTGTCCGTCGTCGTGGCGCTCGCGGCGATCCCCGTGCCGTACCTGGCGCGTGCCGGCATCCTGCCGACGGGCTGGAGCGTCCACACCACGCGCACCGTCCGGCTGTGGGCCGCGGCGCCCTACGTGGTCGTCTCGCTCGTCTACCTCCTGCTCGACCTGTTCGGCGGCACGTCGCTCGGCGACCGCGGCGTCGGCACCGGGCTCGCCCTCGGGCTCGCGGGCGCGCTCCTGGTCGCCCAGCCGCGCTCGACCGAGCTCGGGCCCGACGACGAGGACGCGGGC
>Ga0182740_1001572_pt1 | contig 15222 bp, 15 predicted proteins | sample eDN5th37CKraftBY_FD_128872 | JGI IMG/M metagenome (GOLD analysis project Ga0182740, IMG submission 128872) | Enriched backyard soil microbial communities from Emeryville, California, USA - eDNA 5th pass 37_C Kraft BY (version 2) (version 2) | ecosystem: Environmental > Terrestrial > Soil >...
CAGCACGGCCGCGAGGAACAGGATCAGCGCGAACTGGTTGCCCTGCGCCAGCGGGAAGAACACCTGGTAGACCGCGGACAGGCCCAGCAGCACACAACCCGCGGCCACCACGTGCCCCACCCAGCCGCTCAGCTGCCTGGCGGGTTTCTCGTCCTCGTACGCCGCCGCGGCCGCCGCGTCGTTCAGCGGTGCCGGTTGTGGTGCCTCGCGTTCACCCACGGTCAATTCGCCGCGCCCAGCTCGTCGAGGGCCTTGGCGGCGCCGGGGTGCAGCGGTACCGGGCTGGTCTCACGCGCGTTCTGAAGCTCGATGTCCTCGGCCGCCTTGTTGGCCTTCACCAGATCGTCCTTGCGCTCGAAGAGCGTCTTGGTGAGCACGCACGCGGTGTTGCCGTCCATATCGTCTTTGACCAGAAGCACATTCGGCACGACGACCGTGGGCACGTCGGCAGGGGTCTGGTAGGTGCTCGCCGGGATCACCCCCGCCTCGTAGATCGGGTTGATCTCCTTGAGCTTGTCGAGGGTGTCGGTGACGTCGATGAACTTCACCTGATCACGCCTGCTGACGATCAGATCGGTGATGCCGCTGGTGGGCAGCCCGCCCGACCAGAACAAGGCGTCGATGGAACCGTCCTTCATGCCCTCGACGGTCTTGCCGAGTTCGGTGCGCTGCGTCTGCACGTCGCCCGGGCCCAGACCGGCGGCCTCGAGCATGCGGTTGGCGATCACCTCGGTGCCCGAGTTCGGCGCCCCCGTCGAGACACGTTTGCCCCGCATGTCGGCGACCGAGTTGATCCCGGCGTCGGTGCGTGCGATGACCTGCGTGTAGTTGGGATACAGCCGCGCCAGCGCCGCGATGGGCTGCTTCTCGCTGAACGACGCGGTGCCGTTGACGGCGTCGGCCGCGGTGTCGGCCAGGGAGAACGCGACCTGATGCGTGCCCGCCACGAGTTGCTGGATGTTCTGCAGCGACGCCGATGTCTCCGCAGCGGTGGCCTTGAGCTTGCCGTCGGTCTGCTGACTGATCGCCTCGGCCAGGGCACCGCCGAGCGTGTAGTACACCCCGGTTGTGTTGCCGGTGGCGATGCTCAGGCGGGCGTCGGAGGTGATCTCGCAACCGGTCGGCTCGGCCGAGGCCGCGCCGTCGCTCTCACCGCGCTGACCACCACAACCGGTCAGTCCCAGCAGGATCACCCCGAGCACGGCTCCCGCGCGCAGGGTCGTCGTCGTCGACTTCTTCCGGATGGCTGCTGCTCTACCGTGATATCCCATCTGCCGATCATGACCCCGATCGACGTCGTCGCGGAACGAAATGGGGACTCCGGGACCACATTTCTCGCACGACACACAGATTGATCGGTGACCCAACCGAATTCGACGAACAGGCGTCAGATGGTGGCGAGCAGGTTCTGGATCGCGGGCACCGACAACGCGAACTTCGGTACGAACCCGACAGCGGGGCTCGATGCGATCATCTCCGACAGGTCCTGCTCGTCGTACGTCGAGATCAGGATCACCGCGGGTGGCCGCGGCCCGAGTTCGTCGAGCAGTTTCTCGGTGAGCTCGAACCCGCTCTCGGCGCCCAGCGCGATGTCCACCAGGACCACGTCGGGCTGCAGTTCGCGACAGAACACCATCGCCTCGGCACTGTTGGAGGCGACGCCGACGACCTCGACCCCGCCACTGTCGAGCATCGTGGCGGCAGCCGTGCGAAAACTCGCACTGTCATCGACGATGAGACAACGCATCATGCCTCCGCAAACCGCTCATGCATCCAGGGTGGCAGTCACCGGTCGGGGTGTGCATTGCTGCTAGCGGGAATTCGCGGGTACCTCTGGCATGACCGAAGCATGACCGAACCATGACCAGGGTCGTCACCGGGTATGAACCCGGCTCATGCCATGTTCGTCTCTCTAGATGAATGTGACTGGTGCAGCCGATCGACCCTCTGAGCACCGCCGCGAGTCGGCAGGTGCGCGCCTTCTTGGGTTGGTGCTGCGGCCCACCGCGCCACCGCTCAAGATCGGGATCGCGGTGGCGCTCGGTTGTATCGCCGCCGAGAGCCTGCTGGTGCACTTCATGCAGAAGGTGGCCCCCGAGAGCACGTTCGGCACGGTGTTCCTGCTCGGCGTGCTCGTGGTGTCGGCCGGCTGGGGCATGCGCCTGTCGGTCGCGACGTCGCTTCTCTCGGCGCTGGTCTACGTGCACTTCCACATGGAGACCCACGGCGCGCTGATGCCCATCTACTCCGAGGACATCGCGTCGATCGCCGTGTTCATACCGGTGGCACTGCTCGCCAACATCCTCGTCGGGCAGGCACGGCTGCGGACCGCCGAAGCCGAACAACGCACCGTCGAGGCCGACCGCGCGGCCGCCGCGGCACAGGAAGCGCAGAAGCTGATCGAGGCCAGCCACGCCGAGGTCAGTGAGCTGGCGGCACAACAGGCCGCGCTGCGCCGGGTTGCGACCCTGGTGGCGCGCGGCTCCCCGCCCGAGGAGGTCTATCCCGCGGCGGTCGACGAACTCGCGGCCGGTTTCGGCCTGGACCACGTGGCGCTGCTGCTCTTCCCCGGAGACGGTACGTCGACCGTGCTGGCATCACGCGACGCCAGAGGCACACCGAAATTCCCTGGCGGCGAACGTATACCGCTCGACGGGGACACCGTGACCACGCTCGTCGCGCGCACCGGCGCACCCGCGCGGGTCGACGACTATGCCGTCGTCGGGGGCGCGGGAGCGGCACGGATCCGCGAGGTCGGGATCCGCTCGGCCGTCGGCGCGCCGATCCTGGTGGACGGACGGGTGTACGGCGTGCTGCTCGTGGGTTCGTCGCAGCCGTTCGAGTTCCCTGCCGACACCGAGGTCAGGGTGGGCGACTTCGCGGATCTCGTCGGCACCGCGATCACCAACGCCGAGACCCGCGCGGCCCTCACCGCGTCGCGCGCCAGGATCGTCACGGCGGCCGATCAGGCGCGGCGCCGGTTCGAGCGCGACCTGCACGACGGCGCACAGCAGCGCGTCATCTCGCTGGGGCTCGGACTGCGTGCCGTCGAGGCGTCCGTGCCCGACGATCAACTCGAGCTGCGCCTGCAGATCAGCCGCCTGGTCGACGGTTTGTCGTCGTTGTCCACCGAACTGCAGGAGTTCTCCCGCGGCATCCACCCGGCGATCCTGTCCAAGGGTGGTCTGGGGCCCGCACTGCGGGCGCTGGCCCGCCGCTGCCCCGTGCCGGTCGACCTCGAGGTGGACCTTCTCGAACCGGTGCCCGAATCCGTTGGCGTCGCTGCGTATTACGTCGTCGCCGAGGCGCTGACCAACGCCGCGAAGTACGCCGAGGCCCAGGCCATCGTCATCACCGCCACGCTGGGCGACGACACCCTGGACCTCATGATCGACGACGACGGCGTGGGCGGCGCGGTGGCAGGCGGCGGGTCGGGCCTGATCGGGCTCAAGGACCGTGTCGAGGCGCTGTCGGGTGAGTTGACCATCACCAGCCCGTCCGGGGTCGGCACCACGATCACGGCGCGAATCCCGTTGCACCACGACTGAATCGTCCACGGCGTCGAGCGTTGGCTGGTGTGCGAATTCTCCGAGAGATCTCGCACACAAGCCAACGCTCGATGTTCTACCGGTGGCCACCGCCATGGTGGAAAAGGAGCGCATACCCGCCGAAGAACGGGTACTGGGCCTGATAGTCGACTGCCGGCGGGTTCGCCGTCACCTGCGCGTTGCCGTTGGACTGGCACAACGTCGAATTTCCCTGATCGGTGCAGGTCGGTCCGGTGGGCGCTGCCTGCGCCACGGGTGCCAGACCGACCGCAAGCGCTCCCGCGCCCAGCAGTGTCAATGCATGAACTTTGATACTCATTTTTCGGCCAAAACTCCTTTGAATTAGCACATTTCGTGCTACACCCAGCCTTGCTCGCCGGGGCGTGAGTATCGTTGGCGCTGGCGGCCAAATCCGGCTACCGGTTATCCCCCAGGGCATGCAGCAGGCGCTCGAGATCGTCCTCGGTGTTGTACAGGTGGAAGCCCACGCGCACCGCGCCCGCGCGGACCGCGGCGCGAATTCCGGCCTGCCGCAGACGTTCCTCGGCACCGGTGATCGGAATGGACACGATGGCCGAATCCTGCGGCGCCAGTTCGAGTTCGTGGCGCAGGCGGTTCGCCAGGCCCACCGCGTGCGCCTCGACGGCCACCGGATCCAGCGACGCCAGCCACGGCAGGGTGAGCCCGGCGCCGAGGGCCGCGAACCAGGCAGGCGACACGTCGAAGCGGCGCGCCTCGCCGGACAACCGCAACGGCAGGCCGTAGATCGAGTCCCACGGTCGGTCCCCCGCGTACCAGTTCGCCGCGTGCGGCGTCATGCGCGCAGCCACCCTGTCGCTCAACGACATCCACGCGGTGCCCCGCGGTGCCAGCAGCCACTTGTACCCCGAGGCCACCGTCACGTCGACCCAGCCCAGGTCGAGACGCTTCCAGCCCGCGGCCTGTGTGACATCGACCACCACGCGGGTCTGGGTGCCCGCCACGGCCTCACGCACGCCCTCGAGGTCCAGCAGAGCACCGTCGGCGGACTGCACGAGGCTGCCCACCACGACGTCGTGCTCGGCGGCCGCGTCGGGCAACCGGTCGGGCGCCACCTCGGTGACGGTGACCCCGCGCCCGGCCTGCGCGGCGAACGGGAACGATGTGCTGGTGAACTCACCCGTCACGACCGCGACACGGCTGCCGTCGGGGACGGACGCCGCGACCAGACCCAGCGCGGCCGAGGTGGACCCCGCCAGGACGACCGATTCGGTGGGCACACCGGTCAGGGCCGCATACCCAGCCCTCGCGCGGCGCACCGGTTCGTCGAACGACGCGGCGTCGAGCGTTCCGGACTGCCACTGACGGATGTGGGTGTCCAGGGCGTCGACGAGGAACTGCGGCGGCAGACCGTAGGTCGCGGAGTTCAGGAATCCCTCCGCGCCCACGAATTCAGCGCCGAAAGCCGCCCGCATCACTTGGGGTCGTCGCCACGAAGCCGCGCCTGCAGATCCGCACGGTCCTTGCGCCGGCGCTCGTCGAATTCCGCAATGGAGGCCGTCGCACGCAGACGCAGCGGCTTGAACACCCAGATGCCCAGAGGCAGCGCGATCACGAACGAGAACAGCAAAGCCACCACGATCGGGAAGTCACCGACGACCATCCGGCCCACCACGTAGATCACCGCGGCGAGTACCGCGACGAGAACCAGCCGGGCCGCGACGTATGCGAGCACATCGGCAACCATGCGGGATGCGGGACGACTTGCTGACACGCATCCGAGCCTACCGACGACGCGTATATTCGGAGCAAGGAGGTTTCGAGTGGCGTACCTACTCCTGTTGTGCATTTTGGCCGGCCTGGTCTACGTGGGTTGGCGACTCTCGCGTGCCGCGAGCGAAAAATCGCGCACGCGTGTCATCGGCCCAGACGACGATCCGGAGTTCCTCCGGAAACTCGGACACGGAGACAACAACCCCCGGCCCTAGCAGTTACCCGGCCGCGTGTCAGACGCGCGGGTCGGCGATCCGACGCGATCCTGCCGAATCGGCTCCCCCGAGGGCGCCTGCGCGGTCGGACCCGAAATCACCGGCCACCACGGCCGCCAATTCCAGAAGAGCCTCGCGTGTCTTCGGCTTGAGCCGGTCGAGGCTGATCTCGGCACCCTCTTCCAGGTGCGGATCGAACGGCACGAGCCGCACCGCACGGCACCGCCGCGAAAAGTGATCGACGACCTTGGACAGGTCCACCTTGCCCGCCCGCGGGCGCACCGCGTTGAGCACCGCGACCGAATTGCGCACCAGGTCCTGATGGCCGTGCGCGTCGAGCCAGTCCAGGGTGGCCGCGGCGCTGCGCGCACCGTCCACCGAGCCCGAGCTGACCACGATGAGGACGTCGGCCTTGGACAGCACCGCCGACATCGCCGAGTGGATCAGGCCGGTGCCGCAGTCGGTGAGCACCAGGCTGTAGAACCGCTCCAGCACCTCGAGCGTCCGCAGGTAGTCCTCGGAGCTGAACGCCTCGGACACGGCCGGATCGCTTTCCGAGGCCAGCACTTCCAGCCGGCTCGGGCCCTGCGAGGTGTACGCACGCACATCGCTGTAGCGCTCGATGCCCTCGGCGTCGCGTAGCAGGTGGCGCACGGTCGCGGCGGTTTCCAGCGGCACCTTCTGGCTCAGCGTGCCGCGGTCGGGGTTGGCGTCGACCGCGATGACGCGGTCCCCGCGGATCGATGCGAACGTCGACCCCAGCGTCGCGGTGATCGTGGTCTTGCCGACACCGCCCTTGAGCGAGAGCACCGCGATGCGGTAGCAGCCCTGCAGCGGGTGGCTCACCTGGGAGACCAGGCTCTGGCGGTGCGTGACCTTGGGGCTCTCACCGACGTTGACCTGTTTGAACGACGCGAGATACAGCCAGCGGCGCCAGCCCGCCGTCGGCGGGGTCTTGCGCCGGCCGAGCAGCGCAGCGGTGGTCAGGTCCTCATACGGTGTGGCGAAGTCCGCGGGCGGTTGTTCGGCCGCCGCGGCCTGCGGCGTGAGCGGCGCGGGCGGCAGCGGCGGCAGCCCGGACGCCATCGGCTGGTGTGCGTTCTGGGGCGGTGTCTGCGCCGTCTGGGGCGCAGCCACGGGGATGCCGTGCGGAGGCGTCGGCGCCGTCCACTCCGCGGGCAGCGGTGTGCTGACACCGGCCTGCGCGGGATCGCTGAAGCGCTGCTGTCCGCGGAAACCCGGGACGGGCGCGAAAACCGATGGCGCCTCGGGTGTCTCGGCCGCCGGATGCTCCGGCGCAGGCACGTCCACCGAGTCGGGTACCGGGTGTTCGGATGATGCGGACACGAAATCCCCTCTTCTCGGACAACTCCCGGGCCCGACGATAGCGCGCGTGCGCGCCGCAGCGCGCGCTCACGTGGCCGGTCAGCCGACTCCCGCGTACGAATGCAGGCCGACGGTGACCAGGTTGATGAAGAACAGGTTGAAGACCATCGCGACGAAACCGACGACGTTGATCCAGGCGGCCTTGCGGTCACGCCACCCCGCGGTCGAGCGGGCGTGCAGGTACGCCGCGTACACGACCCACGCGATGAACGACACGGTCTCCTTGGGGTCCCAGCCCCAGTAGCGGCCCCAGGCCTCCTCGGCCCAGATCGCGCCGAAGATGACGCCGAAGCCGAACACCGGGAACGCGAAGATCGTGGTGCGGTAGGCGATCCGGTCCAGCGTCTGCGCGTCGGGCACGCGGTCGATGATCCGCGCCCACACGCTGTCACGCCCCTCCTGCGGTTGGCCCAGCGGCGACATCTTCAGCAGGAACAGGATGCTCGCGACGCCCGCCACCAGGAACACACCCGAGCCCAGGCTCACCACCGACACGTGGATGGGCAGCCAGTACGACTGCAGCGCGGGCATCACCGGGGCGGCGTTGGTGTAGAGCCAGCGGCCCGAGACGGTCAACAGGATCAGCACCGGCACGAGCACGAACACCCACAGCGTGCGGTACTGCGGCCTGCGCAGCACGACCGCGGCGGCCACCAGCCCGCAGAAGCACGTCAGGTTGATGAACTCGTACATGTTGCCCCACGGCACGCGCGAGGTGGACACGCCGCGCAGCACGATGCACACCAGCAGCAGACCGATACCGACGTAGGTCAGTGCCAGACCGGTCTTGCCGACCCGCTCGTCGAACGGCCGCTTGGGGCTCTCCACGACGACGCCGGGGGTCGCGCTGTCGGCGCCGACCACCGAGGGCCCGCCCGCCCCGACGAGCTCACGGGACTCGACGCGGCGGCTGCGGCTGTACGCCATCTCGACGGCGAGCAGCAGCAGTGCACCCACCAGCACCAGCACCGAGGACGTGAACGCCCAGTCGGAGTACCGGGCCAGCCCGATATCGATGTGCTCGGTATTCATCACGCCTTCTTCTCTTCGGCCGATTCGGTCGCCTCGGTGCGGTCTTCCAACAGCCGCTCGGTCAACCGCTCGAACTCGTCTCCCCACCCGGAGTTGTCCGTGCGGGCCAGCCCGCCGAACTCGACGCTCACGGTACCCGCACCTGCGGGTTCGATCCGAACCCAGACCCGGCGCCTGCGCACCACGAGCGACACCAGCAGTCCCGCCATCATCGTCATCGCGAACACCAGCACCCACACCTGGGCGGGATCGTGGGACACCTGCAGGTTGACGAACGGCTTCGCGCCGTCGAACCGCACGACGGTGCCGTCGTCGAGGCGCGTCTCCTGTCCCTCTTCGAGGTTCACGCGCGCGACCTTGGTCAGCCGCTTCTGCCCGATCAGCCGCGGGTCCAGCGAGAACAGCGACTGTGGCCGCCCCGTGTCGAGGCCGGTGTCGCCCCGGTAGATGTCCACGGCGACGGCCGGATCGTTGAGCGCCGGGAAGCTCGAGGACAGCAGCGTGCCGTCGAGCTGTTTGGTGGGCGCGAACAGGCCCTGGATCGCGATCTGGTGCTTGCGGCGTTCGTCGGGATCCGGGTAGGTGCCCGCGGGCGGATCGATGCGCACGACGCCGGAGGACAGGAACGTGATCTGTTCCTCGGGGCGCCACTGGATGGTCTGGCTGCGGGTCTGGCCGTCGGGGAACGTGACGGTGAACGACGGTGCGTAGCCGCGGCCCTGCAGGTACACGCGGTCCCCGCCGACGCGCAGCGGATGGTTGACCTCGAGGCGGTACGGCCGCCACGTGTCGGTGCTCAGGTCGTCGCCGGCCTGGTAGTCGATGTCGGCGGCGAATGACAGCGCCTGCCCGGTCGGCAGGTAGTCCGCATCGAAGTTGTTGACGCGGATGCACATCGGGTGCAGCGATGTGCCGTCGACGGTGTTGCCCGCACGGAACGAGTCGAACGCCGCGGGTGAGGCCGTGCAGAAACCGGGACCGCCGTCGGCGATGACGATCACGTTGCCCTCGTAGCCGAACAGCTTGCCCGCGGCGACCGCGACGAGCAGGCCCAGCAGCGAGAAGTGGAAGACGATGTTGCCGAACTCGCGCAGATAGCCCTTCTCCGCGGAGATCTCGGTGACCCCGACGTTCTCGCGGGTGACGGTGCGCCAGCCCCGCAACCGCTGCGTGACGGACTCGGCGAGTTCGGCCGCATCGGCCTGCACCTGCGCCTCGTGGTGCTTGGGCAGACGGCCCAGGTTGCGCGGAGCGGCGACCGGCACGGCGCGCAGGCTGCGGACGTGCTCGATCATCCGCGGGGTCAGGCAGCCCACCAGCGAGATGAACAGCAGTACGTAGATCGCGGTGAACCAGAAGCTGGAGAACACATCGAACGCCTGCAGACGGTCCAGCCAGGGCCCCAGAGTCGGGTGCGTCGCGAGGTACTCGTCGACCTTGGATTCGTTGAGGCTGCGCTGCGGCAGCAGGGCCCCGGGGATGGCGCCCAGCGCGAGCAGGAACAGCAGCACCAGCGCGGTGCCCATCGACGTCAGCGTGCGCCACGTGTTGCGGATCGGGGCCCAGATCCTTCTGCCGAGCACACGCAAACCTGCCGCATCCGGCGGGTTTTCGGGTAGTTCTGTGTCTGCTCGCGGGGAAGACGTCATCAGATGGGGAGCCTCACATCACTGACGAAGGCGTCGCGCACGTAGGACACGAACTCGTTCCACAGGCCCGTGACGAGGGCCGCGCCGACGAGGATCAGCAGCACGCCGCCGAAGATCTGGATGGTCCTGGTGTGCCTGCGCAGCCAGCCCAAACCCTGCACGGCGCGCGCCGAGCCCAGCGCGAGCAGCACGAACGGGATGCCGAGCCCCAGGCAGTAGGCCAGCACCAGCACGACACCGCGCGCGACCGTGGCGCCGTCGGTGGCCGAGGCGACCGCGATGACGCCGGTGAGCGTCGGCCCCAGGCACGGCGTCCAGCCGAGCGCGAACACCGCACCCAGCAGCGGTGCGCCCGCGACCGTCGACAATTGGCGCGGGGTGAACCGCGCCTGCCGCTGCAGCGCCGGGATGAAGCCCACGAACACCAGGCCCATGACGATCGTGACGACACCGCCGATGCGTTGCAGCAGAAGCTGATTGGCGATCAACGTGGTGGTCATGCCGAGCACCGCGACCGCACCCAGCAGGAACACCACGGTGAACCCGGCGACGAACAGTGCCGCCGCACCCGCGACCCGCAGCCGTGCCGAGCGCAGCGCGACGCGCTCACCGCCGGTGCGCACGGGATCGTCGTCGACACCGACCACCGCGGCCAGATACGACAGGTAGCCGGGCACGAGCGGCACGACGCACGGCGAGGCGAACGACACCAGGCCGGCCAGCACACTCACGCCCAGGGCGAGCAGAACCGGTCCTGCCGCCGCGATCTCGGCGAATCCGGTCACGGCCGCTGCTCTTTCGACACCGCGGGCTCGCCGGGCTCAGCCGGTTCGGCGAGCAGACGTTCGATGAGCGGCTCGAGATCCTCGGCGAGCAGTTCACGCAGGAACACCGCCGCCACGCGGTGCTGACGGTCCAGCACCACCGTGGACGGGATGACCGTGGTGGGGTACTTGCCGCCGAACGCGATCATCGTGCGCATGGGCGGGTCGTAGATCGACGGGAACGTGACGTTGCGGTCCTTCACGAAATCGACTGCGGCGTCGCGGTTGTTGTCGCGCACGTCGATGCCGAGGAACGCCACGCCCTTGTCCTTGGTGGCGTTGTGGACCTCTTGCAGCTGCGTGATCTCCGCGCGGCACGGCCCGCACCACTGACCCCACACGTTGACCACCACGACCTCGCCCGCGAAATCGTCGAGCGAGATGGTCTTCGACGGGTCGGTGAGCAAGGGTCCGGCCAATGTGCCTGGGCGGCCGCGGCTTTGGGGCGGATCGTAGAAGATGTCGGTCTTGCCGCCAGGGGCGACGAACTCGAACGTGCCCCCCTGGGCGACCGCGTCGTCACCCGTCGAGCATCCGGCGAGCGCACCCGCCAGCACTGCGAACAGCACCGCCAGCGTCACACTCACCACACGGGCGACCCACGACTGCATCAGATTCCCCAGGGCTCCGTATATCCCCAGCGGATCAGCCGGTCGTCGGAGAACGTGAACGACGTGATGGACGCCAGATTGCACAGCCTGCTGTTGGGCAACGGCAGATGCGCGAGCTTGCGGCCCGTCATCGCGCGCCGCAGCGTCTCGACCGGCAACTGGTGGCTCACGCACACGGCCTCGTGGCCCGCGGCTTTGAGCCGGGCGCGGTGCAGCGCGGCCATCATGCGTGCCGCGACCTCGTGGTACGGCTCACCCCACGACGGCTTGCGGGGATCGCGCAGGCGCGGCCAGTTGCGCGGATCGCGCAGCGCGCCGTCACCCGGCGCGACCTTCTGGCCCTCGAAGGTGTTCCACGACTCGATGAGGTCGTCGTCGGTGTCGATCGACAGGCCGTGACTCTCGGCGATGGGCGCCGCGGTCTCCTGTGCGCGCTCCAGCGGTGACGCGACGAGGTAGACGATGTCGCGGCCGGCCAGCCAGTCGGCAGCGGACCGCGCCTGCGCACGGCCACGCTCGGACAGGTGATAGCCGGGCAGCCGCCCGTAGAGCACCTTGGCGGGGTTGTGCACCTCGCCGTGGCGCATCACGTGGACGGTGGTGCGCACGGGGCCCGATCCGGAAGCAGACGCCGGAGCAGACGCCGAGGTCCCGTCGCTCACGCCGTGCCCTCCGGGGTGGCCGCGGCGGCCGCACGCGCGGCGGCCGGCAGCGCCTCGGCGATGCGCGCGAACGCGTCGTCGTCGAGGGCCGCCGAGACGAACCAGGTCTCGAACGCGCTGCACGGCGGGTAGACCCCACGCTCCAGCAGGGCGTGGAAGAACGGCGGGAACCGCCAGGTCTCGGTGGCCTTCGCGGCGGCGAAATCATGCACGGGTGCGTCGGTGAAGAACACGCTGAGCATGTTCCCGGCCCGCTGCACCTGATGCGCTACGCCCGCTTCGGTGAGCGCGCCGGTGAGCAGACCCGCCAACCGGTCGGCGTTCGCGTCGAGCTTGGCGTAGACCGCGTCGTCGGCGTGGCGCAGCGTGGTCAGACCCGCCGCCATCGCGACCGGGTTACCCGACAGCGTGCCCGCCTGATACACCGGGCCCAGCGGGGCCAGACGGCTCATGACCTCTGTGCGGCCGCCGAACGCCGCGGCGGGCAGACCGCCGCTCATGACCTTGCCGAACGTCAGCAGGTCGGCCTCCACGGGATCCAGGCCGTACCAGCCCGAGCGGCTCACACGGAACCCCGTCATCACCTCGTCGAGGATCAGCAGCGCGCCGTGCTCGGCGGTGATGCGCCGCAACGCGGCATTGAAACCGGGCAGCGGCGGCACGGTGCCCATGTTGCCGGGGCTGGCTTCACTGATCACACAGGCGATTTCGTCACCGAAGTGGGCGAACACGTCCTCGACGGCGGCGACGTTGTTGTACGGGATCACGATCGTGTCGGCGGCCGCGGCGCCGGTGACACCCGGCGAGGACGGCAGACCGAGGGTCGCGACGCCCGATCCGGCGTCGGCGAGCAGCGCGTCGCTGTGGCCGTGGTAGCAGCCCGAGAACTTGACGATCTTGGCGCGGCCGGTGAACCCGCGGGCCAACCGGATCGCGCTCATGGTGGCCTCGGTGCCCGAGTTGACGAACCGCATCATCTCGACGGGCGCGACACGGTCGATGATCTCGGCGGCGAGTTCGGTCTCCGAGGGCGTCGGCGCGCCGAAGCTCAGGCCGTGCTCGGCGACCTTGCGCACGGCCTCGACGACCGCGGGGTGGGCGTGGCCGAGCAGCATCGGACCCCACGAGCACACCAGGTCGATGTAGCGGTTGCCGTCGGCGTCGGTCAGCCAGTAGCCGCCGGCCGACGTGATGAACCTGGGGGTGCCTCCCACCGAGTTGAAGGCGCGGACGGGAGAGTTGACGCCGCCGGGGATGACCGCGCAGGCATCGGCGAAAAGTTGGGCCGAGCGCTGGGTCGAGGCGGGGCTGTGCTCCTCGGATCCGCATGTTTGGTCGACACGCATGGCCACCAGTGTCCCAGCCGGTGCAACCGAGTCAACTACAGGGTGTAGTGGTCAGGCCCACGTGGGGCCACATTCGCCCTGATCGGCCCCTTCGCGACTGTGGTGAACGGCACGTCGACGGGGAACTCGGCATCGACCGATCCGACCACCACCGACCGGATGATCGTCGCGAGCGCCAGCGTCGTCTCCAAACGCGCGAAGTGCTCCCCGATGCACGCGCGCGCTCCCCCGGCGAAGGGGATGAAATGCCAACGGTCGCGCTCGCGGGAGTTCTCGGGGCTGAACCGGTCGGGATCGAACACCTCTGGGTCGGGCCACAGCTGCGGGTCGTGGTGCACGGCGTAGATGCCCAGCGCGACGAGGCTGCCCGCCTCGACGCGGTGGCCTGCGACCGCGATGTCGCGCAGCGCCAGGCGCCCCACCCCCGCGGCAGGCGGGCACATCCGCAGTGACTCGTGCAGCACCTGCACGGTGTAGCCGAGCTGCGGGACGTCGGCCGGGGTGAGCTCGCGGTCACCGAGCGCGCGGGCCTCGGCGGCCACCCGGTCCTGGATCTCGGGGTGGTGTCCCAGCGCCCACAGCGCATAGGTGAGCGCCGTGGCAGTGGTGTCATGACCGGCCAGCATGAAGATCAACAGGTCGTTGCAGATGTCCTCGTCGGACAGGCGCTCGCCGGTCTCCGGGTCCTCGGCCGCCATGAGCGCGCGCACCAGCGGCGCGTCGCGGTCGGCGTCGTCGCGGCAGGCCTGCAGGATCTCGGCGGTCACGGCACGCATCGCGGCCACCGCGGCGCGGGCGCGTCGCCGCGCGGGCGTGGGCAGCCACCGCGGGGCGCGCAGCGGGCGCAGCGCCCGGTCCGTCGCGTACGACGACGCGACGTGCATGTGTTCGACGATGACGTCAGCTCGCTCGTTGAGGTCGATGCCGAGCACCGAGCGCCCCAGCGACTGCATGGTCACGCGGCGGCACACGGCGTCGAGGTCGACCTCCAGAGAATCGGCCTGCGCCCACTGGTCGGCCCACTCGTCCACGAGGGTCTGCGCGGCGCGCGACATGTGCCCACCGAACGCGCGCACGCTGTGCTTGGTGAACACCGGCTGCAGCGCGCGTTTGCGCGGGCGCCACTGTTCGTTGGGCAGCACGAACAGGCTGTCCCCGGCAGCATGCCGCACCTCGTCGTGCACGATGCACCGCTCGGCGAATGCGTCGTTGCGCCCCAGCACGTCGCGGATCCCCTCGGGCGAGAACACCGCGACCAGAGGCGGCACCAGCCAACGCGGCCCCAACTGCACGCGGGTCACCGCTCCACCCGCGGCGCGGATCACCTGCTGGCCCCTGTCCAGGGCCCGCACCGCGCGTGCCATCTGACGCAGCGACAGCGGGTTGCGGGGCGCCAGTGGCAAGGCGCCGGTGTCCGGCTTGGCATTCGCACCTGACGCATCCGCCGACCTGCCCGGCGGCGCCGTCACCGCGGGAACATCCGAGACCATGCGTTCAGTTTCGACAAAAACCGCGCCGCGCAAACGGAATTCGAAAATCTGGTCCGCACGGACGGCGTATGCGCATGATGGCCCCATGCAACTTCCGCAATGGCTGGCCCGGTTCAACCGTCATGTCACCAACCCCATCCAGCGGATCTGGGCGGGATGGGCACCGACGTTCGGCATCCTCGAACACGTCGGGCGCAAGTCCGGAAAGCACTACCGCACCCCGCTGTCGGTGTTCGGCACCGACGAGGGTGTCGCGATCCTGCTGACCTACGGCCCCGACCGTGACTGGCTCAAGAACCTCACGGCCGCGGGCACCGCAGACATGCGCAGGCACGGCAAGACGATCCGCGTCACCGATCCGCGGGTGGTCCCGCGCGACGAGGCCGTCGCGCGGGTACGTGGCCCCATCCGGAAGGTGCTCGCGCGGTTGCCGTTCGAGCAGGCCGTCCTGCTCCGCAGGGTCTAGGCGGACGAGAGGTCGTTTCTGATGTTGTCGGCCGACGAGCGCGCCAGGTTCAACCGGCGCGTCATCAATCGGATCGTGCGTCCTCTGTCGGGACGGGTGGCGATGTGGTCACTGATCGAGCACCGCGGGCGTCGCAGCGGAACCGTCTACCGCACCCCGGTGACCATGTTCCGTGTCGCCGACGGTGTCGCGATCCTGCTGCCGTACGGCGAGGACCGGGACTGGGTGCGCAACCTGTTCG
>Ga0182740_1001576_pt1 | contig 15175 bp, 10 predicted proteins | sample eDN5th37CKraftBY_FD_128872 | JGI IMG/M metagenome (GOLD analysis project Ga0182740, IMG submission 128872) | Enriched backyard soil microbial communities from Emeryville, California, USA - eDNA 5th pass 37_C Kraft BY (version 2) (version 2) | ecosystem: Environmental > Terrestrial > Soil >...
ATAGACGACCGGATTGAACAGGCTGACCGTTTGCCAGAACGGCGGCAGCACATCGATCGAATAGAAGCTGCCGCCGAGAAACGTCAGCGGCGTAATGACCAGCAGCGGAACCACCTGCAGCTTCTCGAAACCATCCGCCCAGATGCCGATGATGAAGCCGAGCAGGCTGAAGGTCACCGCCGTCAGCACGAGAAACGACACCATCCAGACCGGGTGTGCGATCTGCAGCGGCACAAAGAAGCCCGCGGTCAGCAGCACGATGACCCCGAGAAGGATCGACTTGGTGGCCGCTGCGCCGACATAACCGACCACAATTTCGATGAACGAAACCGGTGCCGACAGGATTTCGTAAATCGTGCCGACAAACCGCGGAAAATAAATGCCGAACGAGGCATTCATCACGCTCTGCGTGAGCAGCATCATCATGATGAGCCCCGGCACGATGAACGCACCGTAATCGACGCCGTTCACCTCCTGGATGCGCGAACCGATGGCCGCGCCAAACACCACAAAATAGAGCGAGGTCGAAATCACCGGCGACAGAATGCTGCCGAGCGGCGTGCGCCAGGTGCGCGCCATTTCAAACTTGTAGATCGCCAGAATCGCGCGCCAGTTCATTTTCGCCCCACCAAGCCGACAAAAATGTCTTCCAGCGAGGATTGCTCGGTCTGCAAATCCTTGAAGCGGATATCCGCGGCGTTCAGATCGGATAACAGGGCGGTGATGCCGGTACGCTCGCCCTTGGTATCGTAAGCGTAGACGAGCTCCGTCCCATCATTCGCCAGCGATAGCCCATATTTCAAAAGCTCGGGGGGCACCGAATCGATCGGCTTCTGCAACAGGACGGTGAGCTTCTTCTTGCCGAGCTTGCGCATCAGCTCGGCCTTCTCCTCGACCAGCACGATCTCGCCCTTGGAGATCACACCGACCCGGTCGGCCATGTCCTCGGCTTCCTCGATGTAATGCGTCGTCAGGATGATCGTCACCCCGGACGCACGCAGGTCCCGCACCACCTGCCACATGTCCTTGCGCAGCGCGACATCGACGCCGGCGGTCGGCTCGTCGAGGAACAGAATGCGCGGCTCGTGCGACAGCGCCTTCGCGATCATCACGCGGCGCTTCATGCCGCCGGACAGCGTGAGGATCTTGGAATCCTTCTTGTCCCACAGCGACAGCGATTTGAGGATCTTCTCGATATAGGCCGGGTCCTTCGGCTTGCCGAACAGACCGCGGCTGAAGCTGACGGTCGCCCACACGGTCTCGAACGAATCGGTGTGCAGTTCCTGCGGCACGAGCCCGATCAGCTCACGGGCCGCGCGGAAGTCATGAATGATGTCATGCCCGCCGACAGTAACCTTGCCCTCGCTGGGATTGACGATACCGCAGACGATACCGATCAGCGTGGTCTTGCCCGCTCCGTTCGGTCCCAGCAGCGCAAAGATCTCGCCCGCGCGGATATCGAGCGACACATTCTTCAGCGCCTGGAAACCGGTGGCGTAGACCTTGGACAGATTTTGAATGGAAATCACGGACGACATGCACAGGACCTACAATGGGCGATGTAGTGTCTTCGGGCCGAAACGGAAGAGCATGCCCAGCGGGTTCGCAGTTTCACCGGCGAAACCCACGATGCGGGACAGATTCTTTACGCGCGACATAGTCCCGGTGGGCCGGCGCGGTCAATTGTGATAGGGATTCCTCATCGAAACGACACAACAAAGTCGTAGAGGGAGGAGTCCGAAGTGTTGCACCAGCGTGCTTTATCGCTGCTTTTCGCAGCCGCCATGACCTGCGCCGCAGCGCCCTTCGCCGGCGCGCAGACCTATCCGTCACAGCCGATCAAGATCGTCGTGCCGACCGCCCCCGGCGGCGTGGCCGACATTGTCGGCCGGTCCTTCGCTCAGAAGCTGAACGAAGCGGGCAAGACCGCGGTGGTCGAGAACAAGACCGGTGCGGGCGGCGCCATCGCCGCCGACTTCGTCGCCAAGTCGCCGCCCGATGGCTACACCATCTATGTCGGCTTTCACGCCACCAACGCGATCCTGCCGCATCTGCAGAAGCTGAACTACAATCCGGAAACCGATCTGCTTCCGGTCACGATCGCCGCGAAGACTGCCAACGTCCTTGTTGTCAATCCCTCGGTGCCCGCCAAGTCGATGAAGGAACTGATCGCATACGCCAAGGCCAATCCGGGCAAGCTGACATTCGCCTCGCAAGGCAACGGCAGCACCGGCCACATCGTCGGCGAACAATTCAAGTCGGCCGCGGGCATCGACATCAACCACGTACCCTATCGCGGCGCCGCGCCCGCGGCGCAGGACCTGATCGCCGGTCACGTCACGATGCTGTTCGACGTGCTGACGACGGCGGTCCCGCAAATCAAGAGCGACAAAGTCCGTGCGATTGCCATTGCTGACGCCAAGCGGGCGAAGTCGCTGCCTGAGGTGCCGACCGTCGCCGAGGCAGGCCTTCCCGAGCTTGAAAGCGGCCCGTGGTTCGGCTTCTTCGTACCGGCCGGCACGCCCAAGCCCGTGATCGACTGGCTCTATGCGGAAGCCAAGAAGGCCTTCAATTCACCGGAAGTGCAGGCGCAATTCGAAAAACAGGGCCTGACGGCGATGCTTGGCACGCCGGAGCAGACCCGCGCCTTCGTCGCAGGCGAATACAAGCGCTGGGGCGACGTGATCAAGAAGGCGAACATCACGCTGAACTGATCTGCCCGAGTGTAAACGACAACGGCCCGCAGCGATGCGGGCCGTTTTGCGTTTGTGTGTCCGCAACGGCGTGCTCAATCAAAGACGCGCGCCAATTCCTTTGCGCCGTCGAACTGGATCCGGTTGTCCATCACCGCATTGGTCTCAGCGATCAGCTTCTCGACGGTCTTGGTCCGGCCAGCGATGGGGTTGCGTTCATAGCCGAGCCGCTGGAAAAAATTGCTCGTCGGAACCTTCGCGCGCATCTCCGGCGAGAGCGACAGCATGTCGAAGCCGTTGCCGTCGCCGGTCAGATTCATCATTTCCAGTTCGGCCGCGGTCAATGTGCGGTCGATCCCTTTCGCTTTCGCGAAGCGGACGGAATCGAGCAGCTTCTGCGTCTGCAGCAGCGGACCGATGTCGATGTCCAGATTGAGCGCATGCAAGCCGATCCCCTTCTGCGTGCGTGCAAGCCGCACATGCTCGCCCCACTGCTCCGGCACCGTTCGGCTGAACGCGACCATCCGCTTCAGGACATCGATCTTGCGCTCGAGCTTCTTGCGCTCCTCGCCGGACATACCCGCAGCGCGCTCCTGCAACACCTTGACGAAGTGATGGCCTTTGCCGGCGAGAAGGCTCGCGGTGTTGGCGGTGAGAAGCTGGTTATAGCCGAGCGCCGTCGAGATCGCGCGCGCGCCCGGCTTGTTGAAGATCAGTCCCGCCTGAGCGTCGTACTTGCCGCTGCCGCCGGTCTCGAAGCCATAGATGCGCACCGCCTGCTCGCGCGTGATGCCCGCAGCTGACGCAACCCTGGCATAGGCTCGTTTGAAATCGGTCTCGCTCGCCAGTTCCGGCACGAAGCCAAAATGTTCCCTGGCGCTCTGCAGGAAATCCGCCACCACCGGAAGCTCCGGCTTGCCTTCCGGCTGATCCTCCTGCCTCACCGACGGATCGCGTGGACAGGGCGGGCCGGCGTAAACCGGCGGCTGCTCCAGCACATAATCGGCCAGCGTTACCGGCTCGCCATTGCGACGCTTGGCGTTGCGCGCCTGGCGCTTTTCGCCGACGCGCGTCCAGTACGGAACGGCCACCGCCTCGTGCCTGGCGCGCGCGGCCGTGCATTCCTTCAGCCTCTTTTGATAATCGGCGGCTGCGTGCCCGGACGGCGGCTTTGCGGACCTGTCCTGCGCGGTGGCGCTCTGAAAGGAGATTGCTGCGATAGCCACTCCCAGAAGCAGATGTCGCATGCAGTCGCTTGTCCCCGTCAGGAATAGAGCTTGGCGTTCTGCTCCCGCAAGACGTTCTTCTGAACCTTGCCCATGGTGTTGCGCGGCAGATCGTCGACGAAGATCACGCGCTTGGGCAACTTGAACTTGGCCAGCCGACCCTCGAGCTCGGCGATGATCGCCTTCTCGTCGGCGATTGCGTCCTTTTTCAGGACCACGACGGCAGTAACGCCTTCGCCGAAATCCGGATGCGGACAACCGATCACGGCCGATTCGACCACGCCGGGCAACGCGTCGATTTCACTCTCGACTTCCTTGGGATAGACGTTGAAGCCACCCGTGATGATGAGGTCCTTGGCGCGCCCGACAATGTGGACATAGCCGCGCTCGTCGATCTTGCCGACGTCGCCGGTAATGAAGAAGCCGTCCGCGCGGAACTCCGCCTTGGTCTTGTCGGGCATGCGCCAATAGCCCGGAAACACGTTCGGTCCCCGCACCTCGATCACGCCGATCTCGCCCTGCGGCAGCGCCTTGCCGGAATCGGCGTCGGCGATGCGGACATCCACGCCCGGCAGCGGGAAACCGACGGTGCCGGCGATACGGTCGCCGTCATAGGGGTTCGACGTGTTCATGTTGGTCTCGGTCATGCCGTAACGCTCGAGGATGGCGTGACCGGTCTTTGCGCGGAATTCGTCGTGCGTTTCGGCGAGAAGCGGCGCCGAGCCCGACGTGAACAACCGCATATGCGCGCAGGCCTCCCTGGTGAGGCCGGGATGCTTGAGCAGGCGCGTGTAGAAGGTCGGCACGCCCATCATCGAGGTCGCCTTGGGCAGATAGCGCATCACCTCGTCCGCGTCGAATTTCGACAGGAAGATCATGGCGCCGCCCGCGAACATGATCGTGTTGCCGGCAACGAACAGGCCGTGCGTGTGATAGATCGGCAGCGCGTGCAGCAGCACGTCCTTGTCTGTGAACCGCCAGTAGTCCACCAGCGTCTGCGCATTGGACGACAGATTGCGATGCGTCAGCATCGCGCCCTTGGAACGTCCCGTGGTGCCGGACGTGTAGAGGATCGCAGCGAGGTCATCGTCCTCGCGCGGCACATCGGCAAAATCCTTGGGCGCCTTGGCGGCGGCATCGATCAGGCTGCCCTGCCCCCTGGCATCCAGCGTCTCGACAGATGCACCGCGCTTCCTTGCGATTTCGGCGAGACCATCGCGCTTCGCCGGATCGCAGACCACGAGCTTGGGCTCGGCATCGCCGATGAAATAGTCGAGCTCGGCAAGGGTGTAGGCCGTATTGAGCGGCAGATAGACCGCGCCCACGCGCAGCGTCGCAAGATAGAGCAGGAAATTCTCGACCGACTTCTCGACCTGTACCGCAACGCGGTCGCCCGGCTCGACCCCGGCCAGCACCAGCGCATTCGCGAGCTGAGCGGTACGGTCGAGCATGTCGCCATAGGACAGCGTCGTGCCGTCCGCCTTGATGATGAATGTGCGCGCAGGAGACGCGATACGCGAACGGATCGTTTCGAACAGATTCATGGTGCAGACTTCTTGTTGAGCTCAGGCTTTGCTTGCGACCGCGATGAGGTCGCCGGTTGGTCCAGGCCGCGCCAGCTTCTTCACCGCGCTGGATGCGACCACCGTGCGGTTCTCGGCGAATGCCTCGTGGTTCTTCTCGATGTCGTCAAGGTCATAGAGGTAATTGACCATGACGCCAAAAGACTGGCGCATGCCGTTGTCGGACGTATCGGCGAGAAAGTGAATTTTTTCCAGCCGGGCACCATTGCCGAGATGGAAACGCGCGACCGGGTCCGCCGGCAATCCCCGCGCATTCCTGGCGTGCAGGAAATACCACGCAGCGGCCCGCCGCAGCGGCCCTTCCACAGCCTCACGGGTTTCCTCGACCTGCCACCAGCCTTCGATATCGAGATTTGACAGAGTGTCGAGATCTTCCTGCGAGAGCGCCCGGGTCGAACCGGACTGGCGTTCGCGCTTGAGCCAGGCGGCAAAGCCGGGAACCGGAGACAGGGTGACAAAGGTCTTGAGCCGCGGGTTGTCCCGCGAAACTTCTTCGACAACCTGCTTGATCAGGAAGTTGCCGAACGAAACGCCGGCCAGACCGCGCTGGCAGTTGGAGATCGAATAGAACACCGCGGTATCGACTTCGTTGGCATCCAGTGCCTCGCGGTGGGCCGCAAGGATCGGCTCGATCGCTCCGGGAATGCCGGAGGTCAGCGCCACTTCTACGAAGATCAGCGGCTCGTCGTTGAGGGCGGGATGGAAGAAGGCGTAGCAGCAGCGATCCTCCGGATCGATGCGGCGGCGCAGGTCGTCCCAGCTTCTGATCTTGTGCACCGCTTCGTGCTTGATGATCTTTTCGAGGATATTGGCAGGAGTCGACCAGTCGATGTCCCGGAGGACCAGAAAGCCGCGATTGAACCAGGACGAAAACAGGTGGACGAAATCGGCGTCCACCACCGACAGGTCAGGTCGATGTGCCATCGCGTCCAGCAACTGCTCGCGCATGCGTACGAGCGATGCGGTGCCGCCGGGCGCCAGGTTCAACCGGCGGAACAGTTCCTGCCGCCGCGGCTCGGCGGCATGGTGAAGCTCCGACGCGGTCGCGTCGCTCGGGTTGGACTGCCAGTCCGCAATCGCCTTTTCGACCCGCGCACGATCGGGGCCGAATTGCCGCGCCAGCGCCTCGAAGAACGCGATCCGCGGGCCGATCGTCAGTTCGGAATAGCGGGTCAGGATTTCGCGCGCGAGCGCCACACCTGACGCCTCACCCCGCCCTGACAGCAGGTCTTCGCACAGCACCACAAAGTCCGCGGAGCGCGTAACGGCGTTTGTGCGCCGCGACAAAAGCTTCTTGCCGCGGTCCGAAATCGTCTGGAGCAAGTCGCCGAAAAAAGCGCCATTCATCGATGCGTCCGGGGTTAGGCCCAACCTGCGGCGTTTTCCCGCAGTCCACGGTCAACATAACAGAAATGACTAACGATTCTGGACCCTTTTCGAGGTAGTGCAGTCATGTACGATCAGCTATAGGCTGATGTTGGGATAATAAAAAATAATCGGTGGGCACCATCGAACAGCGGGTGGAAACGCAGGGTCGGGCCGGCGTTGTGGCGGCTTCATCCTTGCTCGAGGTCGACGACCTCCATGTCCAGTTCCTGACTTCGCGCGGCATCGTGCGCGCGGTTGAGGGGCTGTCGTTTCATATCGACCCCGGCGAGGTGGTCGCGATCGTGGGCGAGTCCGGGTCCGGCAAGTCAGTCTCGGCCCTCTCGATCATGCGGCTGCTGCCGAGGCTGACCGGCCGTATTCCCAAGGGCCGGGTCATGTTCGACGGCCGCAATCTGCTCGACCTGACCGACGAGCAGATGCGCGAGATCCGCGGCCGCGACATTTCAATGATTTTTCAGGAGCCGATGACCTCGCTGAATCCGATCCTGACCATCGGATTGCAGATCACCGAGCCCCTGCGCATCCATCTCGGCATGTCGGAAAGCCAGGCGCGCGAGCGGGCGATCGAGCTGTTGGGCTTGGTCGGCATTCCCGATCCGGCCCGGCGGCTCGAACAATATCCGCACCAATTCTCCGGCGGCATGCGCCAGCGCGTGATGATCGCCATCGGGCTGGCCTGTAATCCGAAGCTGATCATCGCCGACGAGCCGACCACCGCGCTCGACGTCACCATCCAGGCGCAGATCCTCGAGCTGATGAAGGAACTGTCGCGCAAGCTGAACATCGCGCTGATCGTCATCACGCACAATCTCGGCGTGGTTGCCCGCTACGCCGACCGCGTCATCGTCATGTATGCGTCGCGCCTTGTCGAGGAAGGCGACGCCGACGACGTGTTCCACCGGCCGCGCCATCCCTATTCGATGGGCCTTTTGCGCTCGGTGCCCCGGCTCGACCGGCCGCGCGGCGCCAAGCTCGAAACGATCGAAGGTCTGCCGCCGAATGCCGCCTCGCCCCCACCAGGCTGCCGTTTTGCGCCGCGCTGTCCCTACAAGCTTGCAATCTGCGAGACCGAACCGGCGCTGGTGCGGACCGATACCGGCGGGCTGTCGCGCTGCCACCGGCACGCCGAAATCGCAGAGGGCAAGCTGACCTGGGCGGCGGCCGAGGCCGGATCGGCGCGGGTCGAGATGAAAAGCGGCGCGCCGCTGCTTTCGGTTCGAAACCTGACCAAGCATTTCGAGGTGCGCGGCGGCTTTCGCGGCGCAAGCGGCACCGTGCGTGCGGTGCAGGACGTCTCGTTCGAGATCTATCCAGGCGAGACGCTCGGCCTCGTCGGCGAATCCGGTTGCGGCAAGACCACCGTCGGCCGCCTGATCCTCAAACTCGAAGAGCCAACCGGCGGCGACATTGCATTCGAGGGTCTCGATCTTGCCACCGCCACTGCCGGCGACATGAAGGCGATGCGCCGCAAGATCCAGGTGATCTTCCAGGATCCGTATTCCTCGCTCAATCCGCGCATGACGGTCGGCCAGATCATCGGCGAACCGCTGCATGTCTATAAGCTCGTGCCAGGCCGCAAGCAGGAGCAGGACCGCGTCGCACAGCTTCTCGAACAGGTCGGCCTGCGTCCGGAAATGGCCACGCGCTATCCGCACCAGCTATCGGGCGGGCAGCGCCAGCGCGTCGGCATCGCGCGGGCGCTGGCAATGGAGCCGTCCTTCATCGTCTGCGACGAAGCGGTGTCGGCGCTCGACGTCTCGATCCAGGGTCAGATCATCAACCTGCTGGAGGATCTCCAGCGACGACTCGGCCTTGCCTATCTGTTCATTGCCCATGACCTCGCCGTGGTGCGGCATATCTCGATGCGGGTCGTGGTCATGTATTTCGGCCGGGTGATGGAGGTCGCCGACCGCGATGCGATCTACAGCGACCCACTGCATCCCTACACCCGCGTGCTGCTGGACGCCGCGCCGATCCCCGATCCGACGGTCGAGAAAGGCCGCGAGCCGCGCCTGATCAAGGGCGAACTGCCATCGCACTTGTCGCCGCCGTCCGGTTGCGTGTTCAATACGCGCTGTCCGATGGCAAGCGACGAATGTCGCCGTGTCGTGCCGCCATTGGAAGAAAAGCGGCCGGGTCACTTTGCAGCCTGCATCAAGGTCTGACGCCAACGGACGACAGGAAATGGGGCAACGCTGACGACAAAGTGGGACGACGAGACGACCGGCAAAATGCCGGCGAAAGGGAGGAAACAAACATGAAAATCTCAAGACGCACAGCTCTCAAAGGGTCCGCCGGCGCACTCGCGCTCGGATTTGCCGGGCTGAATTTCGATCTGAGCCGCGCTTATGCCCAGGCCGACAAGCCCAAGCGCGGCGGCAATCTGAATTTCGCGATCAGCGCCGAGGCGCCGCATTACGACCCGCATGCGAGCGACACCTACGCGACATTGCATCTCGCGGCGCCGTTCTATTCGACGCTGCTGCGCTACAACCTCGACAAATTCCCTGAGATCGAAGGCGATCTTGCAGCATCGTGGGAAGCTGCACCCGACCTTCTGACCTACACGTTCAAGCTCAAGCCGAACGTCAAATTCCACGATGGCACCGCCCTCACCTCCGCCGACATCAAGGCGACCTATGATCGACTGCGCAATCCGCCGCAGGGCGTGGTCTCCAACCGGCGCGCCACCTTTGCCGATATCGGCACCATCGAGACGCCCGACCCGCTCACCGTCGTCTTCAAGATGACGGCGCCGAACTCCTCGATGATGGATCACTTTGCCAGCCCCTGGAATGTGATCTATTCGGCGAAGGATCTCGCAGAAAATCCGGCGTTGCCGCGCACCAAGATCAATGGCACCGGCCCGTTCGTCTTCGTCGAGCACATCAAGGGCAGCCACATCTCGGGCAAGCGGAACGAGAACTATTTCAAGCCCGGCCTGCCTTATCTCGACACGTTCCGCGGCATTTTCACCCTTCAGGCCGCCGCTATGCTGAATGCTTTGCAAGGCGGACAGGTGCTGGGCGAATTCCGCGGCGTCTCCCCGGCCGAACGCGACCGACTGGTCGCGGCCATGGGCGACAAGCTGCGCGTGGAGGAATCCAGCTGGACGCTGAACCTTCTCGTCGCCTTCAATGTCGAGAAGCCGCCATTCGACGACGTGCGGGTCCGCCGCGCCCTGCTCATGGCGATCGACCGCTGGGGCGGCAGCAAGGGCCTGTCTCGCATCTCCACCCTGCGCTCGGTCGGCGGCGTCGTCCGTCCCGGTTCGCCGCTGGCAACGCCCGAAGCCGAGCTCGCAAAACTGCCGGGCTTCAGCAAGGACATCAAGAAATCGCGCGAGGAAGCGCGCAAGCTTCTCAAGGAGGCCGGCCAGGAGAACCTGAAATTCGTTCTCTGGAACCGCAACCTTGCCATGCCCTACACGCCCGCGGGCATCTTCCTCGTCGATCAATGGCGTCAGATTGGCGTCAATGTCGAACACAAGCAGTCGGACACCGCCCCGTATATCGCCGCGATGAACAGCGGAAATTTCGAGGTGGCGATCGACTTCTCCAACCTGTTCAACGACGACCCGACGCTGTCGATGACCAAGTTCCTGTCGCGCGACAAGAACCCGCTCAACTTGTCTCGCTCCAACGACCCGGAAATCGACAAGCTCTACGAAATGCAGCTGCGAGAACGCGATGTCGAGAAGCGCAAGGCGCATATCCAGGCGCTGGAGAAGCGGCTGTTCGAACAGGCCTATCAGCAGCCTCTGTTCTGGTGGCATCGCATCGTGCTGACACACAAGAACCTGAGAGGCTGGAAGATGAGTCCAAGCCACAATCTCGGCGCTCAGCTTGAAGACGTCTGGCTCGAAAGCTGATCCACTCCGCCCTCTCCCGGCCTTTGCGCCGGGAGGGGGCAATACCTTTGGCCGGAATACCGCTGATGCTTCGCTACACCGTCAACCGCGTGCTGCTGATGATCCCGACCTTGCTCGGCGTCGCGGTGCTCGTTTTCTTCATGCTGCGCGTCGTTCCCGGCGACATCGTCGAAGTGAAGCTGCGCGGCGACGGCGGCAACGTCACGCAGGAAGTGGTGGAGGCCGAGCGCAAGCGCCTCGGTCTCGACCGGCCATTGCTGACGCAGTTCGGCGAATGGATGGTCAACATGGCGAAGGGCGACTTCGGCATATCCATGTGGACCGAACGGCCGGTGCTGGAGGAGATTTCGCTGCGGCTCGAATTGTCGCTTCAGGTCGCGCTGATGGCGACCATCATCGCGGTGCTGCTCGCGATACCAATGGGGACACTGGCCGCGCTGTTTCGCGACACCTGGATCGATTACCTCGTCCGGATCCTCACGATCGGGGGATTGTCGATTCCCTCGTTCTGGTTCGGCATGCTGATCATGCTGAGCCTCCTGGCCTTCTTCAACTGGCTGCCGCCGATCACATTCACCCCGTTCTACGTCGACCCCTGGGCCAATTTCACCCAGCTGATCTGGCCGGCGCTCGCGGTAGGTTATCGTTATTGCGCGGTCGTCGCCCGCATGATCCGCTCCTCGCTGCTCGAAGTCCTCAACGAGGACTATATCCGCACCGCCCGCGCCAAGGGCGTCTACGAAAAACTTGTCATCACCCGCCACGCCCTGCGCAACGCATTGCTGCCGGCGATCACGGTCATCGGCCTCGAATTCACCTTCCTGATCGGCGGCCTGGTCGTCACCGAGCAGGTCTTCAATCTGAACGGCATCGGCCAGCTCTTCGTGCAGAGCGTTGCGCGCAACGACTTCATGCTGATCCAGGGCATGGTGATGCTGATCGCCGCCTTCTACGTCTTCGTGAACCTGATCATCGACCTGCTCTATGCAGTCTTTGATCCGCGCATCCGGTACGGTTGACCGACATGGCCGTCGTTACGCTCGAAACCAACCGCATCCGCACGCCACGCGGTCCGATTGCAGAATTCATCCTGCAACAGCCGCTGGGTGCGATCTCGTTCGTGATCATTGCCGCGATGATGTTCGCGGGTATTTTCTCGGAATGGGTCGCCCCCTACGACCCGCTGGAGATCGACTTCGCTGCGATCCTGTCGCCGCCATCATGGGAGCATTGGTGCGGAACCGACGCCTATGGCCGCGACATCTGCTCACGGCTGATCTATGGCTCGCGCACGGCATTGATCATCGGCTTCTTCTCCTCCTTCATCGGCTCGTCGCTGGGCGCCATTCTCGGCATTGCATCGGCCTATTTCGGCGGACGGATCGACAACATCATTCAGCGGATCGTGGATATTCTGCTGGCTTTCCCGCTGATCGTGCTCGCGCTCGTGGTCGTCGCCGCGTTGCGCCGCTTCGTCATCGGTGGGGTCGATGTGAACCTGATCTTTGCAATCGCGATTCCCATCATCCCGCGGGTCGCGCGGGTGGTGCGCGCAGCCGCGCTCGGGGTGCGCGTTATGCCCTATGTCGATGCCGCGCGCGCCGCCGGCTACTCGAACAGTCGCATCATCTTCCGCCATATGGCGCCGAATGTGGTCGCGCCCTACCTGATCATGCTCACGGCTTTCATCGCGCAGGCCATTCTCGCAGAGGCTTCGCTTTCGTTCCTCGGCCTCGGCGTCGCCGAGCCGACCCCGGCCTGGGGCCTGATGCTGTCTGGAAATGCTGCCGACTTTTATCGCGAGGCGCCGTGGATGATCCTGTTCCCGGGAGTCGCGATCTCGCTCGCGGTGTTTGCCTTCAACCTGTTCGGAGACAGCCTGCGCGACTTCCTGGATCCGCGCTTCAAGGTCTGATCGAGGCCACTAGCTTCGGAACATCAGGTCCCGCCTCAGATCGTCGAGATGGCGCACGCGCTGCAGCGCGGACTGGAGGCGTTCGCGGTCGCGTGACGACAACCGCCGCACCGATACCGTATTGGTCGCGGGTTTGCCGTTCTGGATGTCCTCAAGCTGCTGCGACAGGATGAATTCAAGAAATGCCGCATGCGCTTCGAGCAACCCGTCGATATCGGAATCGCCGCCAACATCGAGCGCGCGAACGCCGATGAGCCTTGCAGGCGTCGTCCGCTCCAGGATGTGATGCTGGATTGCGAGCACACGTGCGGTTGACACGATGCCGAACAATCCCGTCCGCTTCAGATCGATGCGACCCTTTCTGGTCAGGATCCGCCCGAACAGGCCGATCCCGCGCTCGACACGACCGGAGGCCTCCGCAAGCAGCTTCGCGAAACTGGCCTGCCCCTTCGCCATGTCGAAGGCGTCGCGCCAGAGCGTGTCGGCAAGCCCAAGCTGGCCATAAACACCACGCATGTCGAAGAATATGTCGACGGATAAAAGGTCCTGCGGCCGCGAGCGCGTGATCCAGTCCGCGATCCGCGCTCGCCATGTCGCGACCGAGCCTCGCCACTGCGCGTTGCTCGCCATGACGCCGCCGGCGCAATACGGGACGCCGACCTCGTTGAGAATATCGGCGACGTGCTGGCCAAGCCGGGCGAACCATTGATCCTCAGGCCCAGAGGGATCGCCGCGCTCGAACACGATCGCGTTGTCCTGGTCCAGCGCGAGCAGGCTTTCGCCCCGGCCCGCCGAGCCGAGCACGGTCATCGCATAGGGACATGGCGGGTCGCCGTCGCCGGCTTCCAGCATGCGCCGCTCGGCAATCACCGCAGCCTGACGGGTCAGCGCACCAAGCTCGCGGGAAACGATCGCCGCCACCTCGCGCGCCGGCAGCCCTTCCGCGAGCAGAGAAGCGCAGACATGCGGGAGTTTTGCCCAGGCAGCGCCCAGCACAGGCACGGTATCGGCCTCGTCGATCTCGTCACCGAGCGAGACAGCCTCTCCCGCCCGCAACCGCAACAGATCGCGCGCCGACAATGCGCCGATAATGAAACCGCTCTCGTCCGTCACACCAAGATGACGGATCTTCAGCCGGCTCATGCGTCCGATCGCGCGGTACACGAAAGCGTCCGAAGAAATGGTCGCAAGCGGGCGGCTCATGAATTGTTCGATCCGCTGCTTCAGCGCGCCCTCACCCCCGGTCGCCATGGCCCGCAATACGTCACGCTCGGTGATGATCCCGGCGGCAAAGGCCGGCAATCGCGCGTCCGCGGCATCGGGGGGAGCCACATAGAGCGATGAAACCCTTTCGCGGATCAGTTCGCTGAGTGCGTCTCCGAGCGGGCGGTCCGACGAGATGATCTTCGGCGGTGCCGACATCACGTCGCTGATCCGGTGCCGATACGGATAGCTGTCGATGCGATCCAGAGTACGTGCCGCGCTGTCGCGGTCGACGGCCGCATCGGGCGTAACCCATCCTGCGCGATATTGCCGATCGAGCGCATCGGTCAGCGCCCGGCAGGCCTGTGCCGCTTCCGCATAGGTGCGGATGCCGTTGTCGCGCAGTTTCGGCAGCAATGCCTGAAAAACGCCAGCGGTCGTGAGCACGTCACCCAGCGCCGAATGCCGTCCCTCGACGGTGACACCAAGCCATGCCGCCAGTTCTTCGAGCGAGTTGCCGCCGCGGCGCGGATCGATCAGTTGCACGAGATGCTGGGTGTCGAGAGCGCGTAATGGCGTCCAGGGCAAACCGGCGCGCCGGCATTCCTGCTGCAGGATCGCAAGGTCGAAGCCAAGCGTGTGGCCGACCACCACCGCATTGCCGATATAGTCCGACAGCTTTGGCCACATCACAGCGAATACGGGCGCCTGCGCGACCTTCCCGTTGTCGATGCCATGCACCGCTGTCGAGAAAGCGGGGATCGGCTCGCACGGATTGATGTAGCTCCGAAACGCGTCCTGCGTGTCGATCTTTCCTGCGGCTATCCGGACGGCGGCCGCCTCGATCACGCGGGCCTTGCGCGGATCAAGTCCCGTCGTCTCCGTATCGAGAACGACCGCATCGAGCGAGATCAGCGGTGTGGCATTGGTGACCGCGACCATGTCGCCGCTCCGTATGCAGCATCAGGTCGCGCCGCGCAATTGCTGCACCAGCGCGTCCGCATCCATGCGATTCGTCAAGTCTTCCTGAACCTTGATCAGATGCAGCTGCATGAAACCTCTTGCTGTCGGCGCATCGGGTGTAAGGAACGGCTTGTCGAATGGCATCATCGCGAAGTAGCGTTCGGCGAACGGCTCGGGAATGTCGATGACCCGTTTCGGCGGATGCGTCAAGAGCCGTTCGAGATGCAGCGCGAGATCAGCCCGCCCCGCCGCCCATTCTTCATCGGTGAGTTCGGCCGGCCGCGGATAGCGGTCGTAAATCGACAGAACGAGCGTGATCAGCGGATCGAGAA
>Ga0182740_1001580_pt1 | contig 15153 bp, 12 predicted proteins | sample eDN5th37CKraftBY_FD_128872 | JGI IMG/M metagenome (GOLD analysis project Ga0182740, IMG submission 128872) | Enriched backyard soil microbial communities from Emeryville, California, USA - eDNA 5th pass 37_C Kraft BY (version 2) (version 2) | ecosystem: Environmental > Terrestrial > Soil >...
CTCGTCCAGGTCGCGCTGCGAATCACCGCTGGCTAGCGTCCAGGCGAGCGGCAGACGCTCGATCCGCTTGCCGCCCAGCAATTGCCAGGCCGGCACGCCGAGGCTGCGCGCCACCGCGTCCACCAGCGCCATCTCGACCGCGCTCTTGGCGAAGGTATTGCCTTTGCAGACCGTCTCGAAGCGGGCGATGTGATCGGCGAACCTGCGGGCGTCGGCGCCGGCCACCGCCGGAGCAAGGTATTGCTGGATCGCGTGCAGAATGGACTCGGGCGATTCTTCGTTCCACGACGGCCCGCCTATAGTGGCTGCTTCGCCATAGCCGCAAGCGCCGTTGGCGAGCCAGAGCTGCACGATGACCGGACTTTGCCGGTTAATGGCGCCGAAGGAAAACTTGTGCGGCCGGATGGTCGGAATGTCGACGATCCGCGCGTGGATGCGATCGATGCGCCACGAGGCATCGCTTTGCGTAAGCGGCGTCCGTGCCGGCGCCTGGGTTGAAACGGGTGTCATAAAGCCTGAAGCCCTGCCATGAATGATGCAGGCAAGATTAGGGCTCGGCCGGTTTTGCATCCAATGATTTATATTGCATTAATTGTTCGATATCATCGAATGATAAATCGCCAATCATCGACCGCCCCGGCCGGGCCGCGCGGCTTTACTCCTGGAGTTTCCGATGGAATTGCGTCAGCTACGCTACTTCCTCAGCGTTGCCGAAACCGAGCACCTGACCCGTGCGGCCGACGCGCTGCACGTCACGCAATCCACCCTCTCCCACGGACTGCGCCAACTGGAAGAAGAATTGGGCATGCCCTTGTTCGACCGCATAGGCAGAGGGTTGCGCCTGTCGCAGGCGGGCTGCGTCCTGAGGGATCACGCCAGCCGCGCGCTGCAGGAAATCGAGGCCGGGAAAATGGCCCTCGCGGACCTGGCTGGGCTGCAGGCCGGGTCCCTCACCATAGGCGTCATCCCAACCTTCCTGACCCATTTCGTGCCGGACGCGGTGGCCTCGTTCAGCCTGGCCTTTCCGAAGGTCCAGATCCACGTCCGCGATCTGCGGGCCGGTCCCATCGAAGATTTGCTGGTCAGCGGCCAGCTGGACCTGGGCATTTCATTCCATCCCGCGATGCGCGAGGAAATCGAGGCACAGCCCCTGTTCGACGAACGCCTGCGCGTAGTGGTTGGCAAGCAGCACCCGCTGGCATCTCGGCGCAGCCTGCGCATGCGCGACCTGGCTGGCGTGCCGCTGGCGTTGTTGCCGCGCAGTTTCGCGACGCGCCGCATGATAGACGCGGCCTGCGCCACGGCGGGGCTGGCGCCGGAAGTCCGTGTAGAAATGGAATCGGTGGACGCCCTGATCCACCTGTGCCGGCAAGGAGAACTGGCTACCATCGCCGCCGAGCATGCGGCCGGCGCCGCCGGCTCGGAATTGAAGAGCATCGCCCTCACCGACCCTACCACCGTGCGCCGCGCAGCCATCCTGTGGCGCAAGGAAGCATCGCGCAGTCGGGCAGCGCAGGAGTTTGCCGCGCGGCTGCTGAACGCTGTGCAACGCCTGCCGGGCGCCGCGGCCGCGCCGCGCGCCTGACAGGCCGCGCGCGGGAAGGCCGCGATCACGGTGCCGATTTCGCGCCTAGCCCAGTGCCTTGACGATGGCGGCGCGCGCCAGGCCAATGAACTCGCTTTCGCCCGGCCGTGCCGGCAACAGGCGGAATTCCGCCATCGGCAAAGCTGGCAGGCCGGGCGCGCGCAGGCGGACCATGCCGGGCGCCATCGCGGATTCAGTCAGGCATGCCACGCCCAGCCCCGCCGCCACGGCCAGCTGCAAACCGGCCACGCCAGACGCGACATGCGCCACCGAATACGGCACGTCGCGGCGTGACAGCAGGCGCTCCACATACTGGCGCAAGGCGCAAGTTTCCGGCAACACCAGCAAGGGCAGGACATCCTCGACCGGCGGGGCGGCATCCTGCGCCGCCATCCACATCAAGGGTTCCCGCCGCAACAGCGCGCCATGCGCCCTGCCCCGCGCGGCGCTGCGCTCCATGATGCGCATGGAAATACCGACGTCGATCTCGCCGCGTTCGTAGGCCGTCTCGATCGCGCCGCTCTTCATGATGGTGACGTGCAGCCGCACCTGGGGATATTGCTCGTTGAGCCGGCGCAGCATGCGCGCCACGTCGCCGGGACGGAAATAGTCCGTGATGCATAGCCGCAATTGGCCGCGCAAGGCCACGCCGCGCAGATCCCGATAGGCCTCGTCGCTCAGGGCAAGGATTGCCCGCGCGTGGCTCAGCAATCGTTCACCCGCCGGGGTGGCGATCACGCCGGTCTTGCCGCGCAACAGCAACGGCTGCCCCGCCCGCTCTTCCAGTTTGCGCATCTGTTCACTGACGGACGACTGCGACAGGAAGACCTTGGGCGCCGCCGCCGTGAGGCTCCCCGCCTCCACCACTGCCACCAGCGTGCGCAACTGGTCCAGGTCGAATCCGGACATGGCTTATCCAACGGAATTATCGATGGATTAAATCGTAAATTCCCGCTTTTCCGATGTCAAACCAGCCCCTAGACTGATTTCATCCTCTCACACAACAGGAGTTTCGCCATGCCTCATATCGTCGTTCACCTGTCCGGCCAATCCGATGACGCCATCAACCGCCGCGTGGTGCAGGCCGTGGCTGGCCTGACCCAATCCGTACTGGGCAAGCAACTGCCCGTCATCGCAATCACCTTGCAACACATCCCCCATGATCGCTGGTTCATTGGTGGCCGCCCGCTGTCCGAACTGGGACAAAATGCTTTTCACCTGGACATCAGCGTCACCGATGAAACCAATACCAAGGCCGAGAAGGCGCGTTACATCAAGGAGATCTATGCAGCGTTCCAGGAAATTCTGGGTGAACTGCACGATTGCTCGTACGTCCACGTGATCGACGCGCGAGCGGCTGCCTATGGATATGGCGGACGAACACAGGAATACCGGCATCAGCACGGATAGTCCCGCCTGGCGAAAAAAAACCGCAGCCCGTAGGCTGCGGTTTCTCGTGCAATGGAGCGGAGCCGCGCTTCGCTTCATGCCATTTAGACAGCGGCTTCGCGCGCGGCGCGCTTGCGCTCGTTTTCCTGCAGGAAGCGCTTGCGCAGACGGATCGACTTGGGCGTGATTTCCACGAGTTCGTCGTCGTCGATGAATTCCACGGCGTACTCCAGCGACATCTGGATGGGCGGAACCAGGCGCACGGCTTCGTCGGTGCCCGAGGCGCGCACGTTGGTCAGCTGCTTGCCCTTGATGGGGTTCACGACCAGATCGTTGTCGCGGCTATGGATGCCGATGATCATGCCTTCATACAGCGCATCGCCCGGATTCACGAACATGCGGCCGCGATCTTGCAGCTTCCACAGCGCGTAGGCCACGGCATCGCCGTTGTCCTGGCTGATCAGCACGCCATTGCGGCGCTCGCCGATGGAGCCTTCCTTGATCGGCGCGTATTCGTGGAAAATGTGACTCATCAGGCCAGTGCCGCGCGTCAGCGTCAGGAATTCGTTCTGGAAGCCGATCAGGCCGCGAGCCGGGATCAGGTATTCCAGGCGGGTGCGGCCACGGCCATCCGGCTGCATGTCTTGCAGATCGCCCTTGCGGCGCCCCAGCTCTTCCATCACGCCGCCCTGGTGGGCGTCTTCGACGTCGACGGTCAGCGACTCGAACGGCTCGCACTTCACGCCGTCGATCTCCTTGAACACCACGCGCGGACGCGACACGGCCAGCTCGTAGCCTTCGCGGCGCATCGTTTCCAGCAGAATGGTCAGGTGCAGTTCGCCACGGCCCGACACTTCGAACACGGTGTCGTCGCCGGTATCGCGCACGCGCAGCGCCACGTTGGACTTCAGTTCGCGATCCAGGCGGTCGCGCAGTTGGCGGCTGGTCACGAACTTGCCTTCGCGGCCGGCCAGCGGCGAGGTGTTCACCATGAAGTTCATGGTCAGGGTGGGCTCGTCAATGCGCAGCATCGGCAGCACATCCTGGACGGCCGTATCGGTCACCGTGCAACCGATGCCCAGGTCTTCGATACCGTTGATCAGCACGATGTCGCCGGCTTCGGCTTCGTCCACGACGATGCGCTCCAGGCCATGGAACTTCAGCACCTGGTTGATGCGGCCGCGGCCGCCCTGGCCTTCGGGGCCGAACTTGTAGGCCACTTCCATGCCGGGACGCATGCGGCCGCGGTTGATGCGACCCACGCCGATCTTGCCGACGTAGCTGTTGTAGTCCAGCGAGATGATCTGCATTTGCAGCGGACCGTTGGGATCGTCGTCGCGCTGCGGCACGTGTTCCAGAATGGCTTCGAACAGCGGACGCATATTGCCTTCGCGCACGTCCGGATTCAGGCCGGCGTAGCCCGACAGGCCCGAGGCGTAGACCACCGGGAAGTCCAGCTGCTCGTCGGTGGCGCCCAGCTTGTCGAACAGGTCGAACGTGGCGTTGATGACGTAATCGGTGCGAGCGCCCGGGCGGTCGACCTTGTTGACCACGACGATGGGCTTCAGGCCCAGGGCCAGCGCCTTGCGGGTCACGAAAATCGTCTGAGGCATGGGGCCTTCAACCGCGTCCACCAGCAGCAACACGCCGTCGACCATGGACAGCACGCGCTCGACTTCGCCGCCGAAGTCCGCGTGTCCCGGGGTGTCGATGATGTTGATGTGCGTGCCTTCGTATTCGACGGCACAGTTCTTGGCCAGAATCGTAATGCCGCGTTCCTTTTCCAGGTCGTTCGAGTCCATGACCCGTTCGGCCACCGCCTGGTTTTCGCGGAAGGTACCGGATTGGCGCAGCAACTGGTCGACCAGGGTGGTTTTACCGTGGTCCACGTGGGCGATGATGGCGACGTTGCGCAAGGCGCGAGTCATAGCGAGTCCTTTAAGTTCAGGTGGCGGGCAGCAAGCCCGCCGGCAATTCGTTCAATGCAAGCAATGCCTGCTTGGGGTCTGGCATGGCCTGCAAGGCATCCAGCGCAACGGCGCGATCCAGGGAAAACGGCCCGACGTGCGTGCGCCGCAGCGCCGTCAGGTGGGCGTAACAGCCCAGCACGCGCCCGATGTCCTGGGCCAGTGTCCGGATGTATGTGCCTTTACTGCAAGCCACATCGATCTCTGCCTGCGTCCCGCTCAGGGACAACAGCTCGATGCGGTAAATCGTGATCTGGCGCGGCGGCCGTTCAAGTTCAATGCCGGCGCGCGCGTACTCGTACAGGGGCTTGCCGTCGCGCTTGAGCGCCGAATACATGGGCGGAATCTGTTCGATCGTGCCCGAGAATCGTGACAGCGCGTCGCGCAGTGCCTGTTCATCCACCGTAAACCCGGGCTCGGCGGTAGAAACGATATTGCCGGTCAGGTCGCCCGAATCGGTTTCGGAGCCAAATTGCAGCGTAGCGCGATATGCCTTGTCGGCGTTGAGCATCGCGCCGGAAATCTTGGTTGCGCGGCCCATGCAGCACACCAGCAGGCCGGTGGCGAAGGGATCCAGCGTGCCCGTATGGCCGGCTTTCGCCGCGTCCATGGCACGCTTGGCGCGTTGCAGGGCGTGATTACTCGACAAACCTACGGGTTTGTCGAGCAACAGCACACCGTCGAGCGTAAGCCCGCGTCGTTTAGCCATCGTCGGAATCCGGTTTTAAAGCAGTGACGACAGCCCGATCAGGACTGGTCTTCAGGTTCGTCGGGCACGCCCGAGTGCGGGCCGGGCCGATTTGCGCGGTCGATGAGGATCGACATCTCGATGCCACGGGCGATTTGCTCGTCGTGGAAGAAGCGCAAAGTGGGGACAGTATGTATGTGCAGCAGCTTGTACAGCTGGGAATGCAGCCAACCGGCTTTTTCGTTCAGCAAGGCGGTCGCGGCTTCGGGCTCAGCACCCAAAACCGTGAAATACACCTTCGCATGCGCGTAGTCGGTCGACAGTTCCACACCAGAGAGCGTGATCAGTCCAGCGCGGGTCGTGTCGATCTCGCGCTGGATGATCCCGGCCAGATCCTTCTGGATCTGGTCGGCCAACCGCAGATTGCGGCCGGGGATGGCTTTGGACTTGTGACGGCTCATTAGAAAAAATGCCTCGCGGACGCCTTACAGCGTACGCGCGATTTCCTTGATTTCAAAGACTTCCAGTTGGTCGCCCACCTGGATGTCGTTGTTGCCGCGCAGCGTAAGGCCGCAGTCGAAGCCCGACTTGACTTCCTTGACGTCGTCCTTGAAGCGGCGCAGCGAATCGAGCTGGCCGGTCCATTGGACCACGTTGTTGCGCAGCAGGCGGACTTGCGAATCGCGACGCACCAGGCCGTCCAGCACCATACAACCGGCAATATTGCCGATGCGGGAGATGCTGTAAACCTCGCGGATCTCGACCAAGCCGATGACTTCTTCCTTCTTCTCGGGCGCCAGCATGCCCGACATGGCTGCCTTCACTTCGTCCACGGCGTCGTAGATGATGTTGTAGTAGCGCACGTCGATGCTGTTGGTCTCGGCCAGCTTCTTGGCGCTGGCTTCGGCGCGGACGTTGAAGCCGATCACGACAGCATTCGAGGCGATGGCCAGGTTGATGTCGCTTTCCGAGATGCCGCCCACGGCCGCGTGCACAACCTGCACACGCACTTCGTCGGTCGACAGCTTGGTCAAGGACTGCACCAGCGCTTCCTGCGAACCCTGGACGTCGGTCTTCACGATCAGGGCCAGGGTCTGCGTGCCTTCGCCCAGGTTGTCGAACATGGACTCGAGCTTGGCGGCCTGCTGACGGGCCAGCTTGACATCGCGGAACTTGCCTTGGCGGAACAGCGCGATTTCGCGCGCCTTGCGCTCGTCGGACAGCACCATCAATTCGTCGCCGGCGGCAGGCACTTCGGTCAGGCCCTGGATTTCCACCGGAATCGACGGACCGGCTTCCTGGATGGGTTTGCCGTTTTCGTCCAGCATGGCGCGCACGCGGCCGAAGCTCGCGCCGGCCAGCACCACGTCGCCGCGGTGCAGCGTGCCGCTTTGCACCAGGATGGTCGCGACCGGGCCGCGGCCCTTGTCGAGACGGGCTTCGATCACCAGGCCCTTGGCGGGCGCGTCGACCGGCGCCTTCAGTTCCAGCACTTCGGCCTGCAGCAGCACGTTCTCGAGCAGATCGTCGATGCCCTCGCCGGTCTTGGCCGACACGGACACGAACGGCACGTCGCCGCCGTATTCTTCCGGCACCACTTCCTCGGCCACCAGTTCCTGCTTGACGCGGTCGGGGTTGGCAGTGGGCTTGTCGATCTTGGTCATCGCCACGACCATGGGCACACCTGCGGCCTTGGCGTGGTGGATGGCTTCGCGGGTCTGAGGCATCACGCCGTCGTCGGCCGCGCAAACCAGGATGACGATGTCAGTCGCCTTGGCGCCGCGGGCACGCATGGCGGTAAACGCTTCGTGGCCCGGGGTGTCGAGGAAGGTCACCATGCCGCGTTCGGTCTGAACGTGGTAGGCGCCGATGTGCTGCGTAATGCCGCCGGCTTCGCCCGCGGCAACCTTGGCGCGGCGGATGTAGTCCAGCAGCGACGTCTTGCCGTGGTCGACGTGGCCCATGACGGTCACGACCGGCGCGCGCGGCAGCTGTTCGGCTTCCGACACGTTGGAGGTTTCGTCCAGGAAGGCTTCCGGATCGTCCAGCTTGGCGGCGATCGCCACGTGGCCGAGTTCCTCGACCACGATCATGGCCGTTTCCTGGTCCAGCACCTGGTTGATGGTGACCATCTGGCCCAGCTTCATCAATTGCTTGATGACCTCGGCGGCCTTGACGGACATCTTGTGGGCCAGGTCGGCCACGCTGATGGTTTCCGGCACGTGGACTTCACGCGCGATGAATTCCTGCGGTGCCGGTTCGCTGCGGCGATCGTTCTGCTGGTTGCGGCCGCCTCGGCCGCCCTTGCCGCCACCCTTGCCGCCAGCGCGCCAGCCGTCACGGCTGGCCGGGGCTGCCGGTTTGTCGGCGGGCTTCTTGCGCGAGGAGTCCTCGGACCAGGTCGAAGCGACTTCGGCCGTCTTGATGGTCTTCTTCGCACCGGGCGCGGCGGGCTTGGCGTCCTTCTTGGCGCCAGGAGCGGCGCCCGGCTTGCCGGCGGGCTTGTGCAGCGTGCCCGAAATCGGCGCCGCGGCGGCGGGCGCTTCCGGCTCGGGAGCGCGCAGCACCTTGCGCGGGCGGTTCAGCATCTCGCGCAGCGCGGCGGCTTCGGCCTCGGCGGCGCGGCGAGCCTCGTCGCGAGCCGCCGACGTGGCGGAGGCGGCAAGAGGCGGGCCGGCGCGGCGGTTGTCCGCACGATTGCCCACCTTGACGGCGGGCGCGGCGGGCTCGGGCTTCGCGGCGGGCTTGACGGGTTCGGACTTCGCGGCAGGCTGAGCCTGGGCGACAGGCGCGGCGGCCTGGGAGGAAGATGGTTCGGACTTATTGGCTAGCACAACGGGTTCCGGCTTGGCTTCTTCAGCCTTGGGCTCGGTGGATTCAGTCTTGACTTCGGGCTTGGCCTTTTCGGCCACGGGCTCGGCAGGAGCAGGCGCGGGCGTCGGTTCGGGTTCAGGCTGGGCCTGGACTTCGGCGGCTTTCGCCTCGACGGGTGCGGGCGCTTCGGCCGCGACGGATTCAACAGGAGCGGGCGCTTCAACCGGCGCGGGCGCTTCTGCAGCAACGGGTTCTTCCGCCTTGGCCGGGGCTGCAGCCTCGGCCTGGACGGGAGCGGCCTCGCGAGGAGCGGCCGTGGCGGGAGCCTCGGGCGCGGCGGCAGGCGCCGACACCAGCGGCGTCTCTTCGACGGCGGCCTCTTCTTCGGCACGCGCGGACGCGGCCTGTTCCAGGGCGATTTCGGAGGGATCACGCTTGACGAACACGCGCTTTTTACGCACCTCGACCTGGATCGTGCGCGAACGGCCAGTGGCGTCGGCCTGGCGGATCTCGGACGTCTGGCGGCGCGTCAGGGTGATCTTCTTGCCTTCGGTCGCGCCGTGGGCGCGACGCAGCGATTCGAGCAATTTCGCCTTGTCGCTGTCGGTGACGGAATCGTCGACCGATTTGAGGTCAACGCCGGCCGAGCGCAGCTGTTCCAGCAGCACATTGGCAGGCATTTTCAGCTCGGTAGCGAACTGCGCGACGGTATTACTCGACATTAGGCTCTCTCTTCCCTATATGCAGCTATTACAAACAACGTGAACTCGCGGCGGATGGCATTCCGCCCGCCGCGGACCCGTGTCCTTTTGGTTATTCTTCGTCGAACCAATGGGCGCGGGCACGCATAATGAGATCGCTGGCTTCCTGTTCGGTCAGACCGGCGATTTCCGCCAGTTCGTCCGTTGCCAGTTCAGCCAGATCATCACGCGTATGCACTTGGCGCTCGGCCAGCTTGGCAGCCAGCTCGGGCGTCATGCCTTCGAGTTCAAGCAAATCCTGCGCGGTCTCAAGGCGCTCTTCCTGGGCGATCGCCTCGGTCAGCAGCGCATTGCGGGCACGGGCGCGCAACTCATTGATGGTGTCTTCGTCAAAAGCCTCGATTTCCAGCAGTTCCTGCATGGGCACGTAGGCGATTTCCTCGATACCGGTAAAACCTTCGTCGATAAGGATGTCTGCGACTTCCTCGTCGACGTCCAGCTTGCTCATGAACGTGGTGCGCAGGCCGGACCGCTCGACTTCCTGGCGGTTCAGGCTTTCTTCCGGCGTCATGATGTTGATCTGCCAGCCGGTCAGCTCGGAAGCCAGGCGCACGTTCTGACCCTTGGCGCCGATGGCCTTGGGCAGGTTTTCTTCGTCCACCACGACGTCCATCGCGTGCTTGTCTTCATCAACGACGATGGACTCGACGTTGGCCGGCGCCAAGGCGCCGATGACAAACTGCGCGGGGTCTTCCGACCACAGCACGATATCGACCTGTTCGCCGCCCAGCTCGTTGCGCACGGCGGTAACGCGCGAACCGCGCATGCCCACGCAGGTGCCGATCGGGTCGATGCGCTTATCGTATGCCACCACGGCGATCTTCGCACGCACGCCGGCGTCGCGGGCCGCGGCCTTGATCTCCAGCAGGCCTTGCTCGATCTCGGGCACTTCATTCTCGAACAGCTGGCGGATGAATTCCGGCGCGGTGCGCGACAGGATCACCTGCTGGCCACGAGCGGCGTGGTCTACGCGCAACACAAAAGCGCGGACACGATCGGCCACCCGGAGGTTTTCCTTGGGGATCATTTCGGAGCGCGGCAGGCGCGCTTCGATCTTGCCGGTTTCGACGATGGCGTCGCCCTTGTCCATGCGCTTGATCGTGCCGGACACGATGGTCTCGCCGCGATCCAGGAAGTCGTTCAGCACCTGTTCGCGCTCGGCATCGCGGATCTTCTGCAGGATGGCCTGCTTGGCGGCCTGCGCGCCGATGCGGCCGAACTCGATGGGTTCGAGCGGCTCTTCGATGTATTCGCCTTCCTTGATGCCGGGGACGATTTCCTGCGCGTCCGACAGCATTTCCTGCTTGTCGGGTTCTTGCAGGCCAGCTTCGTCAGGCACGACCAGCCAGCGGCGGAAGCCTTCGTGATCGCCCGTGTCCCTATCGATGGCGACACGAATGTCCGCATCATCCTTGAAGCGCTTTTTCATCGCCGAGGCCAACGCGCTTTCGAGCGCGCCGAATACGACGTCGCGCGTGACGTTCTTTTCACGCGCCAAGGCATCGACCAACAGAAGAATTTCGCGACTCATCGCTTTTTGCCCTTGAAATCCAGAACGGGATCCAGTTTTGCACGTTCGATATCATCGACCGTGAAATTCAACACCTGGACTTCGTTCTTTTTTGCCTCAAATTCGAGACCGAACACGGTCTTTTGCACCCCAGCGGCCGCGTCGGAGGCTGCGGCGTCGTCTTCGGGCACCGACAGGGTGCCGGCAAAGACCTTACGGCCGTCCAATGCCTCGCGCAGCTTGATTTCGATGCGCTCGCCTGCGAAGCGCCGGAAATCGGCCTCGTTGCGCAACGGGCGGTCCACGCCCGGCGAACCGACTTCCAACCGTTTGTAGTCGACGTTTTCGACCTCAAACACCCGCTACAACTGGCGGGACACCTGTTCACAGTCTTCGATGCGCACACCGCCGACCCGATCGATCGTGACGCGCAAAAGGCCCAGGGCGGCACGCTCGACGTCCACGAGTTCGACGTCCATGCCGGCCAGAGCCTCTTTGGTCAATGCGAATAAATCAGCCATATACTCAAAAAAAATGGGCTGCACGCCCAGCCCACCGTATTGCACAGCGCCCAGCCGCTACCCTACTGCACGTAAGGAGCAATGCTGGGCAGTGCCCTATATTGCGACCTAAATTTGGCTTGCGCCGCCCCAGGCCAGTCCTGACCCGCCGCCCCGATCCGCAATCCGGACCAGGCGGCATCTGGCGCAAAGTCCGATGCCAACCGCCAGGCTGCCGCCGACGCACTTTTGCGCGTAATTGCCGCAGTTTGTCCCGCGCTTTTTTCCCGCGCTTGCAATCACGGATGCAATGCAGCGCGGCCCTGCGGCACGCAAACGGCAACGACACGAAGCCATGAAAACCATTGATTTTACCAGATAAACTGGAAAAACGCCTGATTCCTCACGGGCTTACGTTTATGTGGGACATATCCCACGCGGCGGCGCGGCCAGCGCGCCGCCCGGAGGCGCTCAACGCCCCTGGCGACCACGCCCGCCCATCACGCCCAGGCGGGATTCGTGCGCGGATGCGCCGCGCGGTTGCCAGTCATCGCCACGGGGGGCGGACGAGGCATTGCGGGGCGCGCGCGGCTTGCCGCCAGCACCCGGACCCTTATTGCCGGAGCCGGCCGACTTGTTACCGCCCCGGCCGCCGCCAGCACCCGCCGGCTTGCCGCCACGGCCAGCGTTGCCGCGAGGTCCGGCAGGCTTGCCGCCCGCCGGCCGGCGATTGCCCGCCGGCGCCTCGGCCGCATTGCCAGCGCCCACTTCGGCCGATGCGACATTACCAGGCTGCCCTCCGGCTGCCGCAGCACGCGGACCACGCGGCTTGCCACTCGATTTGCCGCCCGGCTTGCCGCCTTGCTTGCCGCCCGAACGGCCACCAGGCGCCGCCGAACGGCCGCCGGACTTGCCGCCCTTGCGATTACCACCCGCCCCCTCTCCCGACAGCGGATGACCGTTGGCATAGCCGCCTGCGATCATCAAGCCCGTGCCGAATGGGTCCGACGGACACGCGGCTGCCTGACCCGCGCTGCCCAGGCGGCCACCTTGCAATTTGCCGCGGCGGCCGATGCGAGCGCCATTCATGCCATTGCGATCCATGGTGCCAAAGCCCGGGGGCAAGGCGCTGTCATGGGACTGAGGCTGCTTGGAACGGCGGCGATTGCCACCAGATTCGTCGTCATCGCGCAACAGGCCCAACTGGACCATCAGCGCCGTAACCAGGGAGGGATCCAATTCATCCCAACGGCCGCGGCGCAGCGTGCGCGGCAGGACCACGTCGCCAAAGCGCGTGCGGATCAGCCGGCTGACCGTGACACCCACCGCCTCGAACATGCGGCGCACTTCGCGATTACGGCCTTCCTGCAGCGTGACGCGGTACCAGCGGTTGCTGCCATCGCCACCCAGGTAGTCCAGCGCGCCAAACGCGGCCAGACCGTCTTCGAGCTCGATGCCATCGACCAGCGACTGGCGCTGGGCTTCGTCCATTTCGCCCAACACGCGGACTGCATATTCGCGCTCGGTACCGTAGCGCGGATGCATGATGCGGTTGGCCATGTCGCCGGAAGTGGTGAAGATCAACAGACCTTCGGTGTTCAAGTCCAGGCGCCCCACCGACAGCCACTTGCCCGTGCGCAGCTTGGGCAGGCGGGCAAAGACACTGGCGCGACCGCCCGGATCGTCGTGGCTGACGATCTCGCCGGCCGGCTTGTGATACAGGATCACGCGCGGCGGCTTTTTCGTATTCACGCGCATGATGGGCTTGCCATTGACGCGCACTTGATCATTGGGCGCCACGCGCTGGCCGATATGGGCCGGCTCGCCGTTGACGGAAACCCGCCCGGCGACGATCAGCTCTTCCATCTCGCGGCGCGAACCGATGCCGGCGTCGGCCAGCACCTTGTGCAGCTTGGGCATGACCGAATCGCTGTTCAGATACTTACCCAGGCGCTGCTCCATGCGGTCAGCGGTTTCCAGATAGGACAACGCTTGCTCGGCTTCCTGCTCGGTGCCGCGGGATTCCTGGGGTTCGGCCTGGACGGCTGCCGGCGCTGCTGGCTGGGCTTCGCCCGCCGGCGCCTGCTCGGCAGCGGCATCGCCGCGACGGCGGCGGAACGGCGTTCTCAACTTGCGGCCGCGGCCACGGGCACCCGCCTCGCCTTCTGCCGCCGGCTCGCGCGCGGCGGACTCCGGTTGGCCGTTGGAAACGGGATCATCCGAACGGGGATTGTCGTCCTGCATTGTTGTATTCGTTGTCACTGGGACAGCTCCGAATTTCAAACTTGGGTGGGCCTGCCTGCGGCAGGCTCGTCATCATCTGGGGACACCGGCTCTCGGTCGGCCTCGGGCCGCTCGAAACCTGCCTCGTCCGATTCCGGAGAGGCGGCATCCGGGTCAGGCCGAACAGGATCGCCAAGACCGGAAGCGGGCTCATGCCCGGCGGCGTCAGGCGCCACGGTGTCGGTCTCGTCAATCGGGTCGGTCGGTTCCGCGTGTTTTGCGTTCTCGACGCTTTCCTTTGCAGCACCGGCTTCTGGGGCATCGGCGGCTATATCGGAAATGTCGTTGTCAGCCGCGTCGTCGGGAAAACCGGACATGGCTGACGTATTGGACAAGCCTTCGGCTTGCTCCCGGACGGTGAGTTCGTCTGCGGGATCCGCGCCTTCTTCTGTGCGCGAAAGCACGGATTCTACGCTATCGACGGGGGCTATGGGTACATCCTGTTCCGAAACAGACAATTCCGCAACCGGAATACTCAAGCCGGCCTCGTCAGTTTCTTGCGCCACGGCGGATGCCTCGCCTTCGGAAGCCTCTTCGCCTTCGGAAGCCTGCTCGCCCTCGGCAGCAGCCTCACCCTCCGTAACCGCCTCGTCCCTGACCACGGCCCCATCCCCGGCGGCGGCCTCGGACTGCTCCGCAGCCGCTGCACCATCTCCGGCGGGCGCGTCGCCCTCGCCCGCAGCCAGGGGCTCTTCCGTGCCCATCACCTGCTGCACTTCGCCCAAGTCCAACCCGGCAAGCGCCGCAGCCGCCTGGGCAGACTCCAGCGCAGGCAATTCGTCCAGAGCACGCAGGCCCAGGTCATCAAGAAACTGACGGGTAGTGCCGAACAAGGCAGGCCGGCCCGGCGCATCGCGGTGGCCGATGACCTCGATCCAGCCGCGATCCTCGAGCGCCTTCACGATCTGGGAAGACACCGTAACGCCGCGGATATCCTCGATATCGCCTCGGGTCACCGGCTGGCGCCACGCAACAATGGCAAGCGTTTCCATCACCGCGCGAGAATACTTCGGTGGCTTTTCCGGATTGAGGCGCTCCAGATAGCGCTGCATGCGCGGACGGCTCTGAAAGCGCCACCCGGTAGCCAATTGCACCAGCTCCAGACCACCATCGGCCCAATTGGCCTGCAGCGTCTCCAGAAGCGTGCGCAACGCGCTGTTATCGAATTGTTCATCGTCCCCGAATAGCTTGCGCATATCGGACAGTTGCATCGGCTGCGCCGCGCAAAGCAGCGCGGTTTCCAATACGAGTATTGCCTCGCTATCGTTCATCGACATTCAAATTCAAAAGGGCTAACTTGCGCTAGGTTAAAAATAAGGCTACTATTCATTTCTCAGACGCGGGGTGGAGCAGTCTGGCAGCTCGTCGGGCTCATAACCCGAAGGTCGTAGGTTCAAATCCTGCCCCCGCAACCAAATTGATCAAGGCCTGGCGAATGCGCCGGGCCTTTTTCATTTGCGGCGCCGGTAAAAGTTTGCGAAAACAGCAAACCCGACAGCGCCCGCCCGCCCAGCACGTCCGCACAGGCACCCACCGCCGCACCGACGGCCTGGGCGGCTCGCCAGCAAAAGATAGCGTGGGTTTGCGAATTTCTCACTGGATTCCTGTGTTTACCGCCACGCGCCCCGGATACACGTATCCCGGGCATGCGCCGAA
>Ga0182740_1001581_pt1 | contig 15147 bp, 16 predicted proteins | sample eDN5th37CKraftBY_FD_128872 | JGI IMG/M metagenome (GOLD analysis project Ga0182740, IMG submission 128872) | Enriched backyard soil microbial communities from Emeryville, California, USA - eDNA 5th pass 37_C Kraft BY (version 2) (version 2) | ecosystem: Environmental > Terrestrial > Soil >...
CTGACCAACATTCCGCGCAACAAGCTCGACGAGCAATTCGCCGACGTGATCGCGCTCTAGCCCGATTGGTGCCGACGGAGAGGATCACTCCTCTTCGTCGTCCTCCTCCTCGTCGCCCACGTCGCTGTGCCCCGCCACGGCATCGAGGAATTCCAGCAGCAGCGGATTGAAGAGCTCGGGCTTTTCCAGGCTCGGCAGGTGGGCGCTGTCCTCCAGCACCACCGCGAACGAGTTTTCCATTTCCTCCGAGAGGTCGCTGTGACGCTCGAGGATATGGGGAAAATCGAGTTCTCCCACGACGAGCAGCGTCGGGGCCTCGATGGCGCCGACCGCATCTTCGGCCGGATCGCGGTCCTCTTCCTGGGTGAGGCTGCCCTGCTTGTTCAGGGCCTTCCCGTTCATGTCCAGGAACAGCTCGCGCGCCGGGCCATCCACGCGCCCGTTGGGGCTGAGCGGCCCATCCAGCCAGAGATGGGCCATCATCTTGTTGACCGAGGCGGTGTTGCCCCTGTCCTCGGCGTAATGGAGCGCGTCGTAGATCATCTCCGCCTCTTCGGGCAGTTCCGCCTCGGCTGCGCCTGAAAGCCCGGTGCCAACCAGCACCAGCCCCACGGTGCGCTCGGGATTCTCGATGGCGAAATCGATGGCCAGCGCCCCACCCATCGAAGCGCCCACGAAGACGGCGGCGTGGATGCTCAACTGGTCGAGGATCGCCTCGAGGTCATCGAGATGGTTGAACGGCACGTCGGGCGAGGTGGTCTCGCCGAACCCGCGCCGGTCATAGGAAATGACGTGGAAGCCCGCATCGGCCAGCACTTCCATCTGCTCGGCCCACATGCGCTTGTCGGCCACGTCGGCATGCAGGAACACCACCGGCAGCCCGAAGCCGTCGGCCTCGCCGGAAAAAGTGGCCCCATCCAGACGAACCTCAAACGGAGTCGCCATCTTTCATCTCCAACACGCGGGAATCGTATTCGCGTTGCCTATCACGGCACCCGCGGGCCTGTCGCCCTCGGTTCAGCGCCGCGCCACGATGAACAGGCGCGGGAACCGCAACAGCACCTTGCCGCCGGCCACCGGCGGATAGGCATCGACGATCCTGGCACGATAACGGGCCAGGAACTCGGCCCGTTCCTTCTCCTCCAGCGGATCGATGAACGGGCGCAGTCCCGTGCTCTTGACCCATTCGACCACCGCATCGGCATCGGCGAGCACGTGGTTGTAGATCGTATGCCAGATATCGAGCCGCTCGGCATAAGGTGCCAGGGCCTCGTAATAGGCCCGCACCGGCGGCAAAGCCGCCCGCGCCGCGTCCTTGAGCCGCTCGGCCCATGGCCCTTCCGCCGCCACCTGGCGCATCGCCGCATGCGAGGGCTCGTTAATGTTGTCCGGCATCTGCACGGCCAGCGCCGCGCCCGGCTCGAGCGCCGCCAGCACCCGCGTCAGCGCCGCCATGTGCCCCGGCACCCATTGGTAGATCGCATTGGCGAACACCACACCGGTCCCCGCCTCGGGCACCCAGGTATTGGCGTCCGCCACGTCGAACCGCGCGCCCGGCACGCGCTCGCGCGCTTCGGCCAGCATATTGGGCGAGGTATCGAGCCCCACCACCTGCGCCCAGGGGAACCGCTCGACCAGCAACTCGGTCGAATTGCCCGGCCCACACCCCATGTCGACCACCACCTGCGGCGCCTCGACATCGACCTGCGCCAGCAGGTCGCGCGCCGGCCGCGTACGCTCATCCTCGAAGCGCCGGTAAAGCGAGGGGGACCAGTCTTTCATGGGGGAACACTCCGTTGGAAACGAAGAGGCCGGACTTTCGCCCGGCCTCATGAAGATCAACGCGTCAGCGGCTTGTAGGTGACCCGCTTCGGGTTCACCGCGTCCGCCCCGAGACGCCGGATCTTGTCGGCCTCGTAGTCCTGGAAGTTGCCTTCGAACCACTCGACATGGCTATCGCCCTCGAAGGCGAGCATGTGGGTGGCCAGGCGGTCGAGGAACATACGATCGTGGCTGATGATGACAGCGCAACCGGCGAATTCTTCCAGCGCCTCTTCGAGCGCCGCCAGCGTTTCGGTGTCGAGATCGTTGGTCGGCTCGTCGAGGAGCAGGACGTTGGCGCCGGACTTGAGCATCTTGGCCAGGTGCACGCGGTTGCGCTGCCCGCCCGAGAGGTTGCCGACCTTCTGCTGCTGGTCCGTGCCCTTGAAGTTGAAGGCCGAGGTGTAGGCGCGGCTGTTCATCTCGCGCTTGCCCAGCAACAGCACTTCGTCGCCGCCGGAGATTTCTTCCCACACGGTCTTGTTCGGGTTGAGCGCGTCGCGGCTCTGGTCGACATAGCCCAGGTGCACGTTCTCGGCCACGGTGATCGTGCCCGAATCCGGGGTCTCCTGGCCGGTCAGCATGCGGAAGAGCGTGGTCTTGCCGGCGCCGTTCGGCCCGATGACGCCCACGATGCCGCCCGGCGGCAGCTTGAAGGTGAGGTTGTCGATGAGCAGGCGATCGCCGTAGGACTTGGAGAGCCCCTCGATATCGATGACGTTGTGGCCCAGCCGCTCGCCCGGCGGAATGATGATCTGGGCGGTCTGGGACTGGGTGCGCGCCTCGTTGATCTTGACCAGTTCGTCATAGGCCTTGATACGCGCCTTGGACTTGGACTGGCGCGCCTGCGGCGACTGGCCCAGCCATTCCTTTTCGCGCTCGAGCACTTTCGCGCGCGCAGCGTCTTCGCTCTTTTCCTGCGCAAAGCGCTTGGCCTTGGCTTCGAGGTAGGCCGAATAGTTGCCCTCGTACGGAACGCCGCGACCACGGTCGAGCTCGAGGATCCAGCCGGTGACGTTGTCGAGGAAGTAGCGATCGTGGGTGATGATCAGCACCGCGCCTTCGAATTCGCGCAGGTGCTTTTCCAGCCACGCGGTGGTCTCGGCGTCCAGGTGGTTGGTCGGTTCGTCCAGCAGCAGCAGGTCGGGTTTGGAGAGCAGCAGGGCGCAGAGCGCCACGCGGCGGCGCTCGCCGCCCGAAAGCTTGGTGACGTCGGCGTCGGCCGGCGGGCAGCCGAGCGCATCCATGGCCATCTGCACCTGGGATTCGAGGTCCCAGAGGTTCTCGGCGTCGATCTTGTCCTGGAGCTTGGTGGCTTCGTCGGCCGTCTCGTCCGAGTAGTTCATCATCAACTCGTTGTAACGGTCGAGGATGTCCTTCTTCTCTTTGACGCCGGTCATGACGTTGCCCATCACGTTCAGGTCCGGGTCGAGATCGGGCTCCTGGGCGAGGTAGCCGACCTTGGCGCCCTGCGCCACCCAGGCCTCACCCGTGAAATCGGTGTCGATGCCGGCCATGATCTTGAGCAGGGTCGACTTACCCGAACCGTTCGGACCCAGCACGCCGATCTTGGCATCGGGGTAGAACGAGAGATGGATGTTATCGAGAACCTTCTTGCCACCGGCGTAAGCCTTGGACATGCCGTGCATGTGGTAGATGAATTGGCGGGCCATAAAGCGCGTGCCTCTTGATAATCGCGACAAATCGGAAAGCTGGCGGCCTATGTAGGCCAAGCCGCCCTCCCCTTCAATCTCTGAAACGCCGCGCCCCCGCCAGCCCCCTTGCCACGGGCGTTATTGCCCTGTCACATCCAGTTCCTATTGCTCGATCAGCTCATTGTTTTGGGACTTTTCCGAAGTGACACAGAACCTGCCCACCATCGGCGCCGCGCTCTACCTGCCGGACCTCGAACGCCATCGCGACTGGCTCATAGAGGGCCAGCGCGATCTGGAGATCCAGGATTTCATTTTCCCGGAAATCCTCGATGGCGACCTAGAGGGCTTCTGCAGGGACGCCCTGGCGCGCCTCGATGGCTACAAGGGCCGGCTCGGCATCCACGGGCCGTTCTACAACCTGCCGCTCAACGCCCGCGATCCGCTGATCCGCGACGTCGTCAAGCGCCGGCTCTGGCAGGGGCTCGACGCCTGCGAACTGCTCGGCGCCACCCACATGGTCGTCCACAGCCCCTATACGACGTGGGGCTACAACAACCTCGACAAGACCGCGACCGGCCGCGAGGAACTGCTCGAACACTGCCACCTCACCATGGCCGACGCCGTGCGCCGCGCCGAGAATATCGGCTGCACGCTGGTGATCGAGAATATCGAGGACAAGGATCCCTCCGCCCGCGTGCTGCTGGCGCAGTCCTTCGAATCGTCCGCCGTCGGCGTTTCGATCGACACCGGCCACGCCTACTACGCCCATGGCAGTACCGGCGCCCCGCCGGTCGACTACTACGTCTCGGCCGCCGGGCGCCACCTCGCCCATGTCCACATCCAGGATGCAGACGGCTATGCCGATCGCCACTGGCCGCCGGGCGCCGGCACCCTCAACTGGCGCGCCTTCTTCGCCGCACTCGCGCGCTCGGAAGCCGATCCGCGCTTGGTGCTCGAACTGGACGATAACGACCGCATCCTGGAAGGCGCCGCCTGGCTGATCGCCGAAGGGTTGGCGCGCTAGTATCGCGGAGCTTCGCGGGGCGAAAATCAGGGGGCTATGGCACCTCTCCACCCGAGTGGAGCCATCGTGGGCCCTGGCTCTGCGGCGGGCGGCGTCGCGCCCCCTCAGACCACCTCGTCAAGCAGCCATTTGGTCACCGGCCAGGTAACGCGGTAGTGCTGCATGCAGATGTCGACGAGATCGGCGCTTCGTGCTGCCTCCACGGGCAATTCGATCATGGTCGTGAGGCCTTCATAGAGCAGGTAGTCGCGCCGGTCCGGATCGGTGTCGAACCCGCGCGGCATGAGCTTGCGCGTTTTCTCCCCGATCTCGTAAGGCCCCGCCTCCCTGACGCCCTCCACCGCCGCCACCAGAGCCTTGCCTGATCGCGGATGGATGACCGACTGGCGATAGGCGTCCAGTTCCTCCTTGTTGAACCGGTACATGCCGCCGCCCACATAGAGCCGCTCCGCCGTCAGCGAGAACCAGAAGCCGGGGCAATCCCAGCTTCGCTTTTCCCCGTGCCAGAACCACAGGTCGAGATGGTTCTTATAGGGGCGCTTGTCCTTGGAGAAGCGGACATCGCGATAGATGCGCGAGAGCGACCCGTTGGTCTTGGGCGCGAACTGCACGGCCGGCGAAATTTCGCGCAGGCGCGGACCGAGCGCGGCTACCGCCGCGGCCCCGGCATCGACGAACCCGGCCTGATAGAGCGCCCGGTTCGCCTCGAACCAGGTCTTCTCGTTGTGCTCGGCAATGCCCTTGAGAAACTGGAACGTTTCGGGCGGAAACCCTTCGAATGCGCTCACGCTGGCCTCGCTCTCGGAATCGGCGGGCGCAATCTAGCGCGCGGTATAGCCGCCATCCACAACCAGCACCTCGCCGGTCACATAACTCGCCGCCGGCGAGCACAGGAACAGCGCCGCCGTCGCCACCTCCTCGGCCGAGCCCGGCCGGCCCATCGGGGTCATATGCATCCAGGTCGGCGCCCAATCGGGGTTGGCCAGACCGCCATTGGTCATGTCGGTGGTGATGTAGCCGGGCGCGATGGCGTTGACGCGGATGTCGTCCGGGGCGAGATCGCTGGCGAGGCTGCGCGTCATCATGTGAACGGCGCCCTTGGAGGTGTTGTACGCCACCTGCTGCTGGGGAATGTTCGAGACGAGGCCCGAGATCGAGCCGATATTGAGGATGACTCCGCCGCCCTGCCCGCGCATGAGCGGTATCGCCGCCCGGCAGGCCTTGAACATCGAATCCACGTTGATGGTCATCACCGCATCGTAGTCGGTGTCGGCGAAGGTTTCGGTCGCCCCGTGCCGTGAGATGCCGGCATTGTTGACAAGGATGTCGATGCGCCCGGCAACCGCCGCCGCCTTTTCGACCAGCCGCGCCGCCTCGGCGGAATTGCCCAGATCGGCCTGGATGTAGTGGACCTCGTAGCCTTTTGCCTCGAGCCCGTAGACCGCATCTGGCCGGGGCGTCCTGGAACTCAGAATCAGGCGCGCGCCCGCCTCGCCCAGCGCGTGGGCGATGGCCAGCCCGATACCGCGCGAACCGCCGGTGACGAGTGCCACCTGGCCGTCCAGTCGAAAACGCTCAAGGATCATCACGTCCTCCTCCTCGCTCGCGGTGGCCGCCCTCATCCCAAAGAGCAGGGCGGAGCCCGTCGACAGCCAATCGGCGGAATGCTAGCGTTCCCCGATGTCTAGCAGGATATTACTGGGTTTCACCCTCGCTGCCACCATCGCCTTGCCTGCCCTGGCGCAGGAACTGCCGCTGCAACTGCAGTGGCGGCGCACACCCGATGTGTCCATGCGCCAGCTCATCGACAAGGGTTTTGAGATCAAGAGCATCGCGAGCAATTCCGAGAGCGTGGCGGCAGCCCGCTACGACAGCACGACCTACGTGCTCCAGAAGGGCTCGGAAGTCTACCGGTGCCTCGAAGGTGGCGTGCTTGACGACCAGGGGACGCTCAAATCCCAGGTAGTCTACTGCTCGGTCCTGGTCGCGCCCTACGACGCCAACGCCAAGGCGGCGGGCTAGCCCGCGATGGACCTCTTCGAAAGCATCCGCCGGGGCGCCAACGAAGAAGTCGTTTCCGCTATCGCCGCCGACCCCGCAGCTGCCGCAAACCGCAACGCCGATGGCGCCTCCCTGCTCATGGTCGCGGCCTATTTCGGCAACTCGGAATTGGTAGCCGCGCTGCGGCGCACCCTGCCCCGGCTCGATCCCTATGAGGCCATCATCGTTGGCGACATCGAAGGCGTGCGAGCTGCGATCGGTGAGGGCTGGGAACCCAACATCCATTCGCCGGACGGGTTCACCCCGCTAGCGCTCTCGGTCTTCTTCCGACAGCCGGAAATCTTCGATCTGCTGCTTCCACTCACGCACGACGTCAACGACCAGGCCGCCAACGGCCAGCGCGTCGCCGCACTCCACGCCGCCGCCGCGGTCAGCGACAGGGCCGCCATCGAACGCCTGCTGCGCAATGGCGCCGATCCTGACCTCGCCCAGGCCGACGGCTTCCGCCCGATACACGTCACGGCCCAGCATGGCGATACCATCGCCACCGCCCTGCTCATATTGTTCGGCGCCGATGCCGGAACGCCAACCAGTGATGGCCGCACGCCCGCTGACTTTGCCCGGGCCGGCGGCCACGAATGGCTGGCACGCCTCCTCGTGGAGCGCGCGGCCTAGATCGGCAAACCTGTCCGCGCCTTGACCGTCCGGATGCTCATGTTCGAGTGGATCCGCGCCACGCCCGGCAGACGCGCGCTCAGCCGGCGATGCACGCGCTCGAAATCGTCATGGTCGCGGCATACCACCCGCAGGATGTAGTCGGACTGGCCGGCCATAAGGTGGCATTCAAGCACTTCGGGGATGTCGCGCACGGCCGCCTCGAACGCATCGAGCGCCGCCTCGCTCTGGCTGATCAGCCCGACTTCGATGAAGAACTGCATCGAAAAACCCAGCGCTCCGGGATTGAGCAGGGCATGGTAGCCGGCAATGAGCCGCCTCTCCTCGAGCGCCCTCAGGCGGCGATGGCAAGCCGATGGCGAGAGCCCGACCGCATCCCCCAACTCCTGCACGCTCTTGCGGCTGTCATCCTGCAAAATCCGCAGCAGTTTGCGGTCGATCTCATCGAGCTGCAATTTTCTTGCGCCTCCCCGTCATTCCATCGAACGACATTGCAAGAGTGCCGTTTGAGGCAAGTGCTTTGCAAGGAAATTCACTCCGTCCTTTGGTCAGATGCTCGTGACGGACAACAACCAACCAGGGGGGATGGGAAAATGCTCGTTGGCGTTCCCAAGGAAATCAAGAACCATGAGTACAGGGTGGGCCTGACGCCCGAAAGCGTCGCGGAACTCACCCATCAGGGCCACAACGTGCTCGTCCAAACCCAGGCGGGCGCCGGCATCGGCGCTTCCGATGCCGACTACCAGGCCGCCGGCGCCACCATCGCCAAGGACGCCGCGGCCGTCTTCGGGACCGCCGAAATGGTGGTCAAGGTCAAGGAGCCGCAGGCCGCCGAGCGCGCTATGCTCCACCCCGACCAGATCCTCTTCACCTACCTTCACCTCGCCCCTGACCCCGACCAGACCCGCGACCTCGTCAGGTCCGGCGCCATTGCCATCGCCTACGAGACCGTTACCGACGCGAGCGGTGGCCTGCCACTGCTCAAGCCGATGAGCCAGGTGGCCGGACGCATGTCGATACAGGCAGGAGCGACCGCGCTCGAGAAAGCCCATGGCGGACGCGGCGTACTGCTGGGCGGCGTCCCCGGCGTGCAGCCGGGCAAGGTCGTGATCCTGGGTGGCGGCGTCGTCGGCTTCCATGCCGCCGAAAATGCGGTGGGCCTGCAGGCCGATGTCACCATCCTCGACAGGAGTCCCCTCGCCCTCGAGCGACTCTCGAGCCATTTCGGCGTGCGCGCCCGCGTCCTCTATTCGCACAAGGCCGCCATCGCCGAAGCAGTGGCCGGAGCAGACCTCGTCATCGGGGCGGTGCTCGTGCCTGGCGCAGCGGCGCCAAAGCTCGTAACCCGCGACATGCTCAAGACCATGAAACAGGGCGCCGTGCTCGTCGACGTGGCCATCGACCAGGGCGGGTGCTTTGAGAGCTCGCACGCCACCACCCATGCCGACCCCACCTACATCGTGGACGGCATCGTGCATTATTGCGTGGCCAACATGCCTGGCGCGGTGGCGCGTACGTCAACCTACGCACTCAATAATGCGACGTTGCCCCATGTGGTGCGCCTTGCCAATCTCGGCTGGCACGAAGCACTGGCCAGTGATTCACACCTGCGCGCGGGCCTGAACGTCTGGCGCGGACATGTGACCTGCGCGCCGGTCGCCGAAGTGCAGCGATACGACCTCCTGACGCCCGAGGCGGCCCTCGCCGCCTGAACCAAGACTTCCTCCAAGCCCACCCAGACTTAGGCCCGGTGCGATCCAGGGGATCGTACCGGGCCGTTTTCGCCGGAAGGGAAAACCGGCGTTCCGGGGCGTGGCAGGAGGAGGAAGACCACACCCCCGAGGGGTTGGTGTCGCCCGATGGGCCAGCACCCGAAATGGGGTGCTCGATGGGATGCCGCGCGCTGCTGTCATCGTCGCCAACTGGTCCTAAAGCGACCTTGTCGCGACTCAATAAAGACGACGACGACAGCAAAACGCCCGCCGCAACTTCGGCTGTCATAGGCTGCTACTATGACAGAAATCCGAAACTCAAATAATATTGGTATGAGCCCTGTTCTTGGTGGGCTATTCGGCTCCGATCCTGGAACCGTGCAGCATGATCTACTGCTAACACGACCCTAAGGCATAACAGGCTATGTCGTCAATTCTTATCCGTACGCTAACCACGTATAGATCACTGTCGAAAAGGCAGATTGTGGTGTGGTGGTGAAGCAGGGCCGCTTCTATTATCGCGCGCGCAAGAAGGGGCACAGAGTCTCCCCTGCGCCCCTCGAAAATCCTCAAATGGAATCGTCAGTAGACGTAAACGGTCACCGTCTTGCCGGCCTGATTGACGGCCAGCACGCGCCCGGCGCTCGACTTGGCGCGCATCAGCGACGTACTGATCAGCGGGTCGGTCAACACCGCCTGCTGCATGAGCCCGAACGTCCGGTTGGAGGCCGCCGCGGCCGCCAGGTTCGCCTTGGCCGCCGAGCACACCCGGATTGGCACGACCTGAACGTTGGTGGCACGTGACCAGCCGTTGATCATGCGGTTGGAATACTTGCTTGCTGCCACGAGTTGGAGCACCTGGTTGCCGGATGCTGCCGAGCAGCCGTTGCCGGACAGCATGAAGCTGCCGCTGGCGCCGCCACCACCGCCGCCGCCGGGAAACAGCACGCCGCCGCCGTTCCCACCGTTGCCGCCATTTCCGCCGTTGCCGCCGGGATTGCCCGGGTTGCCGGGGTTCCCCGGATTACCCGAACCACCGCCACCGCCACCGCCGACGCCGACGCCGACGCTGGCAAGGCCGCCGACATTGGCGTCCACGCTCAGCAGGCCGCTGCTGCCGCCGCTACTGACATTAGCGCTGGCAAGCGGACTGGAGCCGCCGCCGACCCCCACGCTCGCCACATTGTTCGGACTGGAGCTGCTGCCCCCCAGGCCCACATTGACCGCGCCATTGGTCTGAGCCTCACCGCTATTGAGAGTAACGAGTCCGCTGTCTCCATTGGTGCCGACAACGCCAAGCAGCGACGCCGCCGAAGCACCGGTTACGCACAGGGTCGTAGCAACAAGCAACGAACCTGCAAACTTAATCGCATTTCGTGTCATAATGCCTCTCCGTGTTACACATCTGCGCGACATTCGCAGACATGGACAGTAACGTAACAAAAATCCGGAAAGTTTCCACCTGGTGGCATTTTATGCGCACGATTGTGATTACTACTTTCGTTGCATTCTAAGAAAATGATTTACATTGAAATGTCTGACAACGTCGTCATCACGACTCTTCAGATACAACAAGGACGCGAGACCGAAGTCCCGCGTCCCCGTCGGGAGGCATCGCCAAGGGAGCGTCAGCCCTCAACGCACCAGCCGATCATTTTGACCGTCTGAGGCCTCGGTTGAGGAACGAGACGCACCCGGAAAGGTTGCCGATCAGATCGATCCGGTGACGCCCAGGACGAATTCGTCCTTCCGGTAGCGCTCGGCAAAATCCTCATGCAGGGTCCGGCTGACCCGGACATTGTAGGAGAGCTGCCCGGAGAGCTCGTGCTCAAGTCCAAGCCCGAAAACGCTCTCCCCGGAGGTCACCGCGGAATCGAGCAAGCCTACGCGGTCAGTGCGCTCGGCGCTGACCGTCACCGATAGACCAGGCGCCAGCGCATAGGCCACCGCCAGCGCCAGCCGCCGATCGAAACTGCCTGCCGCATCCAGATTATCGACCAGCTCCAGGTGCGTTCCGGCGGCTGCCTCGACCGAAAGGGCATCCGTGAGCGCGGCCGCAACGCGCAACTTGCCATAAGGGCGAACGAGCTGCTGCCCATCGGCCCATGCGAGCACGCCGCCTCCTTCTCCCGTCAGCGTAGCCCCACCGATCTTGATCTCTACCCCAAGACTGCCGCGCAGCTTGCTCCCTGGCAGGCGCCCCAGCTGCTGCTGGTCGTCCTGGCTGATCTCGACCGCCTCCCCCTCCAGCGCAGCCAGGCCGATGACCGGCCCGATCGACTGGCGCAGCCGCACTTCGAAGCCGTAACGCGTATCGTCCGCTTGCAACTTGAAGGGATCGAGCGGCAGCCCGGGAAAACTCGCCGCTCCGTAACGATGGCCGCCCACGCTGACCTTGCCGCTTAACTCGGCGCCCTGAAGAGTCAGGATCGCTTCGACCATCGCGTCGGCGCTGAGCGAAGGCGTCCGCGTGGCGATATAGAACCCCGCCAGATTCCAGTCATCGCCCGTATTGGCCGCCAGCATCGAGACCGAGCCGCGCAGGACCAGCTCGGGCGACAGCTGTTGGCCGAGGGCAAAGCTGAGCCCCAGAGCCTGGTCGTTCTCGATGTCCTGCTCGCGAAAGCGCGTCTCCTCCACCCACAGGCTGCCGCGCAGCGCCGTAGCCCCAGCTTCGGAAGCGATCTCGAGCGTCTCCACGTGATGGATGAACAAATCGGGTTCGCCGATCCCGCTGTCGGTGCCGTTGCTGGTATAGCCAAATTCGACACGCGAGGTGGCCCGTGCACCCGACGCCAGCTCGGCGCCCTGCACTGGGAAATGCAATGATAGCAACACCAGGGCGATCAGGATCGATAGAATTACGTAAGGAACATCTTTCCACATTCTGTGGCTCTGCCCGCAACTTGCTCCACGCCGGCAGCATGGAGATTGGCCTTTAACGAACTAGTAGCCATAAACTACGTGTTTGTGCGTAGGGAGTCGGGCGGCAGATTAACACTAACCCAGTATAAACTTTCGGTAACCGTCTCTGTTAACTGTCATTTTCATGCAGGACCGCCTTACGCTCCCAGGCGAAATGCAAGCCAGGGAGACAGGCATGCAACAGCCGCACGAAGTCTGCGTGGCGCTGCGCTCGTACCGCATCAAGGCCAGGATCAAGCAGGAAGTCATCGCACGAGCCCTTGGCGTCGCCCAGAGCCAGATCTCGCGCTGGGAGAGCGGACGCGACATTCCGCGCCCACACAACATCGAGGCCATCCGCGCCCTGCTCTGGGGAAGCACTGCGACGCCGTTGCAGTCACTGGCCTTTTTCGTCCGCACCTCCGAACTGCCGCTGGTGCTTATAGACCACTCGCGCCAACTGATCGCGCGCGGCCTGCCGTTCCAGGCGCCCGGAAACGACCTCGAGCGCTTCGGCTGGATTTTCGATGAATCCCGCAATCCCGAGCTGGTGGAGGCCCACCGCCCCTATCACGAAGCCCTCGCCGACCCGCGCGGGATCGTGGGGCTGGAACTCCGCGTCCCGTTCGAACATCAAGGCGAGCCCTGGGTGGGAGTTTCCCACAAGACCATCTACGCCATCGAAGGACGGGGTATCTGCCTCGCCGATATCCGGTTCCTCCGCCAGGATAGCGCCAGGCTTTACCGGCCCGTCATGCGTCGGCTTCCCGCCAATCATCCTGCTGGCGCGCTTTCCGTTCCTGCGCGGCGCGATCATTGAGCCGGTTGCGCAGGATCTTCACCTCCCGCTGAAGCGCCTCGTTTTCCGCCCGCAATTGCCGCACCCGCGACTCGGCGGCATGGGCGTGATCGATGCCGATCTCATGGGCGCGCATCAACACCCGGTGCGCCGGTCTGGGGCCGACGCCCGTCAGCACGTCCCACCAGGTCAGCCCTAGCCCGGTCACCAGGCGATGCGCCGCCAGGGCGGCCGCCGCCCGCTCCCCGGCATGATCCGAGCCGAACATTCCGGCAATTCTGTTGAGCTTGGCTAAAGTCACTGGCTTGAGCATCGGCACCTCCCTTGCCGTCTCCGATATAGTGCCGTCCTCGCCCGCCGCCACTGCCACAACGCGCACAATAGCCTTGCGCCGGGCCATCTTGCTGACGCCCACGGATTTGATATGTTCAATGGGCGCAAGGTGATCCGCTCCCCCCATCATCCCAGACAGACGAAACCTCCCCGCTTCGCACGGCGGCAGGGAAGGCCGACCGCATGAAACGAGGAGGATTCGAGGCGACAGGTGCGCCTCAGGGCCGCAACCCGTGCTGGGGTAAGCCTGGGCTGGCGCGAGAGGGACGGGAGGAGATGTCCCTCAGGGTTCTCCCGCCGAGGAGAAAGGCACCCGCTGGGGGCAGCAGCGGGTACAGGCTGGAGGTCCGGCTGGGGTTACCAGGACTTCTTCTTCGGCTGGAGAAGGACGTTGAGCAGGCCATTCTGACCGGTGATGCCGATGCCGCTCAGCAGCGAATTGCCATTGGCATTGCCGTTCAGGATGCCGCTCAGGATCGAGCTGTTGTTGCCAACGGCCACAGTGTTGCCGTTGAGAACGCCGACGCCACCCAGGGACACCGAAATATTGGGCGAGAGGATCGGCTTGTTGTTGTAGTGCCCACGGCCGCCACCGGCGTATGCCTGAGACGAAAGCGCCATGAGCGCGGTGACCGAAAGAATGATTACTGTCTTCATTTTCACATCCAATCTCAACTAAGGGATCGGCCTCTGACGAAGACAAGACAGCACTGCCTAATTCTTGACGCAATCCTTGGCCCCGATTTTATGCATTTGATGCGCATTATGCGCGAAACGGCCCGGATTTGCGGCTATGGTAACCATATCCTCGAGGGAGAATACTGATGAAGATCGCCACTATTTCTCTTTTGCTTCCCCTGCTGGCCGGCATTTCCTTGCCTGCACTTGCCGACGGCCCCGCAAACGATCCGCTGACCGGTACCAACTGGCATCTGGCCAGCCTTGGCGACACGCCGGCCGCTGATGGCGTCAAGTCCACGATGACGATCGCCGATGACGGCATGGTCTCGGGCAACGGCGGTTGCAACGGGTTCGGCGGCACGGTCACGGTAACGGGAGACGCGGTCGCGTTCTCCCAGATGCGCTCCACGATGATGGCCTGCGAGGAAAAGGCCATGCAGCAGGAGCATGCCCTGCACATGGCCCTCGAAGCGGCCAAGACCTACGCGATCGACGGCCAGACCCTGACGCTGCGCGACGGTTCCGGCACCCCGGTTGCCACCTTCAGTTCGACAATGAACTGAACCCCGCCCAAGAAAGAAGAAACCCCGCGTCCAGCGGACGCGGGGCCGAGATTGTGGTGCAAACAACCTCTGCCGGAGCAAACTCCGGTAAGCTGTTCTAGTGCATTTGCCCGCCGCGCTCCACGCCCCGGCGCTGCCTAAATGATCACCACAGGCAAGCACAGGTCAAAAATTAAGCAAATGTTACCCGGGCTGCACATGGAACTGGCAGTCCATGAAAACGATTGCGCAACACGAAACGGCCTCGTTTCGAAATAATCAAACGGATTCAAACCTCTAGACACGCTCGGCGCCGGTGGCACGGCCTTTGCAGTTTTACAACCGGTGCAAACAACAACTGTCCGGAGGTAAACATGACAGAGGTGAACCGCGTACTCGCGGCACTGGGAGTAGGCGCTGCCATAACCGTCGGGTCGCTCGCGGCCACGCCGGCCTGGGCGGCAGACGACACGATCAAGATCGGCGTGCTGCATTCGCTCTCGGGCACGATGGCGATTTCCGAAACCACCCTCAAGGATACCGTTCTGTTCCTCGTCGATGAGCAGAACAAGAAGGGCGGCCTGTTGGGCAAGAAGCTCGAAGCCGTCGTTGTCGACCCGGCCTCCGATTGGCCGCTCTTTGCAGAAAAGGCACGCGAACTGATCTCGGTGGATAAGGTCGCCGCCGTCTTCGGTTGCTGGACCTCCGTGTCCCGCAAGTCCGTGCTCCCCGTCTTTAAAGAACTGAACTCGATCCTCTTCTACCCCGTGCAATACGAGGGCGAGGAATCCGAGCGCAACGTCTTCTACACCGGCGCCGCCCCCAACCAGCAGGCCATCCCCGCCGTCGACTACCTGATGAGCGAGGAAGGCGGTTCGGTGAAGCGCTGGGTGCTCGAAGGCACCGACTATGTCTACCCGCGCACCACCAACAAGATCCTCGAGCAGTACCTGCTCGACAAGGGTGTGGCCAAAGAAGACATCATGATCAACTACACCCC
>Ga0182740_1001582_pt1 | contig 15144 bp, 11 predicted proteins | sample eDN5th37CKraftBY_FD_128872 | JGI IMG/M metagenome (GOLD analysis project Ga0182740, IMG submission 128872) | Enriched backyard soil microbial communities from Emeryville, California, USA - eDNA 5th pass 37_C Kraft BY (version 2) (version 2) | ecosystem: Environmental > Terrestrial > Soil >...
AGGGGAGGCCAGGGGAGGGGAGGGAAGCGGAGGGCAGGCCGGAGGAAGCCGGCGCGCCGAGCCGCTGGCCCGTCTTCTCGTCGAAGAAATGCAGGCGTGCGGGATCGGGCCTGATGCGCACCTTGTCGCCGGGGCCGATGGCGACGCGCTCGCGGCCGAGATAGTTGATGCGCTGGCCGTCGATGTCGAGGAGCAGATAGGTTTCCGATCCGGTCTGCTCGACCACGGTGACGGTGGCCTCGACACCGGCCGGATCGAGCAGCAGATGCTCGGGGCGGATGCCCAGCACCACGCCATCCAGCATGGTGTCGACACCGGCATCATTAGCCGGCGCAATGATGTTGCCGGGGCCGTGAAACTGGCCGTCCTCGATCCAGCCCTTGATGAAGTTCATGGCCGGCGAGCCGATGAAGCCGGCGACGAACATGTTCTGCGGATGATCGTAGAGATCGAGCGGGGCGCCGATCTGCTCGACATGCCCGTCGCGCATCACGACGATCTTGTCGGCCATGGTCATGGCCTCGACCTGATCGTGCGTCACATAGACCGTGGTGGTGCGCAGGCGCTGGTGCAGCGCCTTGATCTCTGCGCGCATCTGCACCCGGAGCTTGGCGTCGAGGTTGGAAAGCGGCTCGTCGAACAGGAACACCTGCGGGTCGCGCACGATGGCGCGGCCCATGGCCACGCGCTGGCGCTGGCCGCCGGAGAGCTGGCGCGGATAGCGGTCGAGCAGGGCCGACAGGTCGAGGATCGCGGCTGCCGCCGCCACGCGCTCGTCGATCTCCTTCTGCGGCCTGCCGGCCAGCTTCAGCGAAAAGCCCATGTTGCGGGCCACCGTCATGTGCGGATAGAGCGCATAGTTCTGGAACACCATGGCCACGTCGCGCTGCTTGGGCGGCACATTGTTGACCAGCCGGTCATCGATGCGGATCTCGCCCTGCGCGATGTCCTCCAGCCCGGCGATCATGCGCAAAAGCGTGGACTTGCCGCAGCCGGACGGGCCGACCAGCGCCACGAACTCGCCATCGGCGACATCGACATCGATGCCGCGCAGCACCTGCACCGTACCGTAGGCTTTGCGCACGTCGCGCAGATTGACCTCAGCCATGATCGTTTTCCCTGTTCATGTCGCGCCAGCCGTTCCAACTTCGACCGACACGGAAAAAGCAGACGTTTCACCGGGCGCCAGCAGCGGCGCATCGGCATTCGAGCCATCCTCGTTGCGCCCCACATTGCAGGGCTCCACCGACAGCACGCCGCTGCGCGGCATCAGGTTGCGCCACAATTGCAGGTGGGGCAGGCGCGCGGCATCCCAGCCAAAGCGCAGTTGCGGGCTGCCCGCGCCGGCATCGACGCTGCACACGGCATGCCCCGCGCCGCGAAGAGGGTGCAGGCTGGCAGGAACCGGGCCTTCCTCCGGCATGGCCAGCGGCCCGATCAGGCGCTCGCCATCCAGTTCGACCACGGTTCCCGGCGCGACGGCCGGATAGCCCAGATTGAAATGATAGAGCAGATAAAGCGGCAGCGGCCCGGGGCCGATATTTTCGATGCGGTCGATGATGCGCAGCTTTGCGCCGCCGATCGGCGCTTCGATGCGGCGCTTCAGGCGATAGGCGTCGGCGCCATTGCGCCACTGCACCACCTCGCCCTCGCAGAACAGCACCGGCTGATCCGCCTCCCAGTCCTCGCCATAGGCGGTGAGGCGCGCGGGCGAACAGGGCAGGCGCCCATGCAGCGGGTTTCCGTTAGCCGGCTGGCGGATATGCTCCAGACCGCAGGTGACGAGAAAACCGCCGAAGGCACGATCGAACCCGCGGCCGCCATCGGCTTCCGGTCCGGATGGCGGGCCGAAGCCGGCCGGACTTTGCCAGCCGAGTTGAACGCCGCGGAAGGAGAGCGTGGCGATGTCGAGCGAGCGGTCCGCCGCCACCCAGAAATCGAGCCCGCCGCCGGTGGAGAAGGCCAGCATGCGCCCGCCGCGCCCCGGCCCGTCATCGAGCACGATGCGGCGCACGGAGGCGATCTGCGACAGATCCGCAGTCAGGCTGCGCAGGGAGGCCGCATCGCCGAATTTGCCGTCCCGGCCCGTCATGTCACACCCGCCGGTATGTCGAGGCCGAGCCGGGTGAAGGCTTCGGGCGGCGCGCCATTGGCCTGCATCAGCCCGCTCATCAGCTCTGTCATCGCCATTTCCAGCTTCGGATCGTCCAGCGGCGCATCCTGCCCCGGATCGGTGGCGAGATCGTAGAGCCGCGTTTCCGATTCCAGCAGGCTGCCCGGCCCGTAATTGTTGTACATGGGCGAGCGGTCGATGACCGGCACCTTCAGCAGCGATGCGCCCTTGGTGAAGGACAGCGGCGGCGACAGCTCGATGTCGGCCAGCTCGGCCGGCGTGAAGGGCGAGAAGATGTGCGTCGGCACCAGGGTGTACTGGAAGAGCGCCTGTTTCGACAGGTCCTCGGGAAAGCGGTGATAGGTGTGGCGGCCATCCGTGACGTTCACCGCGCCGCCGAAGTAGCCGAACAGCGCGCCCTTGCGCCGTTCGGTGCCATCGGCCATTCCCGACAGCGAGAAGCCCTCGTTTTCCGGCGGCGGCTCGGCCCCGAACAGGTCGAGGAAGGTGGCGGCGATGTCGATCGACTGGGTGAGCGCGCCTGAGCGCGTGCCGGCGCGCCCGGGGTGGCGCGGGTCGTGCAGGAACAGCGGGATATGCGCGACCTCCTCATAGAGGTTCATGCGGTTCTTGGCCCAGAAATCATGCTCGCCAAGCAGGAAGCCGTGGTCGGAGGTGACGACGAGTGCTGTATCCTTCCACAGATCGTGCGCGTCGAAATAGTCGAGCAACTGTCCAAGCAGATGATCGCACATGGAAACCACGGCGTAATAATTGGCGCGCAGTTCCTCGCATTCCTCCGGCAGCTCATCGACGCGGCCATAGCGCGGCCAGTCGCGGACCGGGCCTTTCCAGCCGGTGTCGAACGGGGCCTTGAAGCGTTCCGGCGCGGTGAAGGGCTCGTGCGGATCGAAGGTCTCGATCTGGAGGAACCAGTTGTCGGCATCGCGGTTGCGGTCGAGGAACTCGAAGCCTTCCGCGAAGCAGCGCACCGAGGGGAAATCCCTTTCCTCGCGGATGAACTCGCGGTTGACCATGTTCTGCCGAAAATAGGAGCGCGGCTCCTCGCTGAACTGGCGCGCGTGATAGGTCTCGCGCAGCCGCTCCCAGTGCGGCTGGACCATCGCCTTCCAGCGGTCGCCTTCCTGCCCGCGCACGAATTCGTAGGAATCGTAGCGGTTGTGATAGGTCGCCCCGCCATCCTCCCAGTAGTGGAAATGGTCGGTGATCAGGTGACTGTAGGTTTTCTTCTGCCGGCTCAGTATCTCGGGAAAGGCGTTGTCGAAGGGCTCCAGCGGCCCCCAGCTCCGGTGCAGGAAGGTCAGGCGCCCGGTCAGCATGTCCCGCCGCGCCGGCATGCAGGGCAGGGAACCGACATAGTGGCGGTCGAAGGTTGTGGAGCGCGCCGCCAGCCGGTCGAAATTCGGCGTCGGAATGCGCGTGCCGCCATAGGCGCCCAGCATATGGCGGTTGAGCGAATCGAGCAGGACGAAGACGGCCTTCATGGCAGCTTTCCTATTTCACCGCGCCCTGCGTCAGGCCACGCACGATATAGCGCTGGGCGATCAGCAGCACGACAAGGGCAGGCAGCATGGCAAGGGCAGCGCTTGCCGCCATCTGCGTGTACTGGATTTCATAATCCTGGGCGAACTTGGCGATGGCGACCGGCACCGTCGCCGTCTGCTTCATGGTCATGGTGAGCGCCACGGCGAACTCGTTCCACGACGAGATGAAGGTGAGGATCGAGGTGGCGGCAAGGCCGGGCGTGATCAGCGGCAGCACCACATGCCACAGGACGCGCGGCGTGGAAGCCCCGTCCATCACCGCCGCTTCCTCAAGCTCCTTCGGCACCTCGCGGATGAACACCGCCATCAGCCAGATGGCGATCGGCAGGTTGAGCGTGGCATGGGCGAGGATGAGGCCGGTGAAGGTGTTTTCCAGCCCCACGGCGCGCGCCATGGTGAACCAGGCGCTGGCCAGCGCCACCGGCGGGATCATGTGGAAGATCATCGTCCAGGCAAGGAAGATGTGAACCACCCAGCCCGGCCATTTCAGCCGGTTCAGCGAGAAGGCGGCGAGCGTCGCCACCACCACGCACAACAGGGTGCTGAGCACTCCGACGATGATGGAGTTGCGGTAGTTGAGCAGGAAATCCGAGGTCTTCGACCACAGCACCTCGTTGAAATTGTTCCAGATCGGCGTGAACGTCATGTGGCCCATGAGCAGCGAGATCTGGGTGCGGAAGCCGGCACCCACCGTCCACACGATGGGCGCGATGACGACCAGCGCGCACAGCACAAGCGCCAGATGCAGCATGAGCGAGGAAGAGAAAGGGCGTCTCATGACTGTCTTCCCGCGCCGCGACGAGCCGAAATCGCGATCACCAGCAGGATCGAGACGATGAAGATGATGGCCACCGACATGGCCGAGCCGTAGCCGGCCTTGTCCTCGGTGAAGAAGCGCTGGTAGAGCGTGAAGCTCAGCACCTCGGTGGACGTGCCGGGGCCGCCGCCGGTGAGCAGATAGACCTCGTCGAACACCTTGAAGGCGACGATCAGGCGGAAGGCGAAGGTGACGATGATGGTCGGCACCATCAGCGGCAGGGTGATGTGGACCAGCTCCTGCCAGGCGCTTGCGCCATCCATCTTGGAGGCCTCGAACACATCCTGCGGCAGGGATTCAAGTCCCGCGAGGAACAGCAGGAAGCAGAACGGGGTCCAGTGCCAGATGTCGACCACGATGACGGAAAACAGCGCCGTCTCGGGACTGCCCAGCCAGTCATGCGGCATGAAGCCGAACAGGCCAAGCAGCTTGTTGACGAGGCCGAAATCGAAATTCAGCATCAGCTTCCAGATGGCGCCGATGACGATGCCGGGAATGAGCAGCGGCAGGATGAAGATCGCCCGGTAGAGCACCCGGCCACGCACGATGCGCGAGACCATCAGCGCCATGGCGAAGGCCAGCACCATCTGCCCGGCCACGGCGGCCAGCGCGAAGATGACGGTGTTGCGCAGACCCGCCGCGAACAGATTGTCGGAGAACAGCGCCTTGTAATGGGCAAGCCCGGCAAAGCTGCGCGTCGCCTGCCCGTCAGCCCATGAAATGTCCTGAAAGGACGTGATCACCAGGTTGACGATGGGCAAAACGCTGAGCGCCAGCATCATGGCCAGGGCAGGCGTGAACGAAATCCAGCGCCACAGGTGCTGATCGCCCTGCGCAACGGCGCCGGTGCCTGCAGGAGCGGGGGCGGCGTTGGCCGGGCTCGGCCGCTGCGCGGTCGCTTGGCTCGTCGTCACCGGTGGTACATCCGGGTTTGGGTCGCTTCCCCGCCGCAGCGGGTCGCGATCCTGCTCATCGTCTGGATACGCAGACGACGGGCCGGTGTCGGGCCCGCCGCCTCCGCAATGATCTTACAGCGGGCTGATCTGCCCGGTGCGGTAATTGTAGCCGGCCATGATCTTCTCGATCTCGCCCGCCATGCCGTTGAGCGCCTCGACGCTGCCGATCTCGCCCGCGACCGCGCGGTTGAGGCCAAGCTCCAGAACCGCGATCACCTCGCTGGCCTGCGGGAACTGGTAGGAGTTGACCGCATGCGGCAGGGCCTCGGCAAGCGGCTTCATCCAGCGATACTGCCGTTCCTCGGCGATCGGCTCCTTGTAGACGGCCGCGTTGACGGGAATGCCGCCGGCCTTGGCGGTCTCAAGCTGGGCTGCCTTGGTCTGGAACCAGCGCAGGAACTCGACGGCGGCGCGCTTGCGGTCGTCGGGAACGTTGCGCGAAATGCCGGCCAGCCAGTGGCCGAGCGCGGGTGCGGTGGGCAGGCCGGGCGCCGAGGGCGGCACCGCATATTCGACCTTGTCGACCACGGCCGACTTGTCGGGATCGTCCATCTGCGAGGCGGCCGAAATGACCATCATCACATGGCCCGCCGTGCCGGTGACCATCGCCTGGATGACGTTGGCCTGATCGTTGGCGGCGGTCTTGGGATGGCCGGCTTCCCTGGCGAGGCGGATATAGTAATCCAGCGCCGTGCGGCCTTCCTCCGAGTTCAGCGTGACGGTGAAGTCGCCTTCCGACTGGTTGCGGAAGATGTTGCCGCCAAAGCCGTAGAGATAGGGGTAGAAATCGTAGGACACGGTTGCCGGGCCGCGCGCGCCGCGCTGGACGATGCCATACATGGACGGCGGATTGTGCAGCTTCTTGGCGTTGGCTTCCAGCTCGTCGAAGGTCTTCGGCACTTCGAGGCCGGCCTCCTTGTAGAGGTCGCCGCGATAATAGAGCATCGGGATCAGCGGCGAGACCGGGATCGACATCAGCTTGCCGTCGCTGGTCAGCGATTTCTTCTCGGCGTTGTAATAGATGGTGTCGTTGAGCGTGTAGAGATCGGGATCGAGCTGGAAACCCGGATCGATGTCGGTGATGGAATCGACAAAGCCGCCGCCATACATTTCCGTGAACCAGCCCGAATTCATGATCAGAATGTCGTACTGACCCTGGCTGGCGCGCACGGAATTGCGCTGCTTCTCCAGCGAACCGGCGAAGGGATTGACGTCCAGCTCCACCTTGTTGCCGGTTTCGGCCTCATAGGCCTCGACCGTCTTGCGGAACGAATCGAACCACGGCGACTGGTTGATGACGATGGTGATCGGCGCCACGCTCGCGGCATAGAGCGGGCGTGACGACAGGGGGGCCAGAACGCTGCCGAGGCCGGCTGCGCCTATTCCCTTGAGCAATGTGCGTCTTGGAATGCGGATGTTCGTGGTCACTTTAATACTCCCGGTTTGCGCCACCAATTTATGACCCGGTTTCCGGGCCGTCATGCAAAGGGCGATCTGGCTGACCTCTCTTTATTGGATGTCTTTGCCTCTATCGCCCTCATTCGCAGAAAATAGGGCTTGCCCAGTTCCACTGTCCGTTTGCCTGCCGCATGCGGGCATAAATCCATTCGCCGCGCCTGAGCGGCTCGATGCCGACCGTGCCGCGCCACTGCCACTGATGCGGGCGCGGCAGCGGGTGCAGCCGGAAGGCGGGGCTGTCGATCGGCCCCAGATTTCCCGACAGCGCGCCCTGCAAAAGACGCTCCGCGCTCGCTTCAAAAACCTGCCCGTCAAGCGTGAGCCGCACCTTCGCCTCCGGCCGGATGCGGATGCGCGCGGCGATCGCCTGCGTGGCGGAGGTGAAATTGTTGGGATTGCCCATGGAGCGCAGCGAAAACGCGATGCGGTTGCCTTCCAGTTCGATGCGGGTGCGGTCCTCTTCGTCGCCGTCGCCTTCCAGCGGCGACACCACTTCCGAACCGCGCAGGCGCGGCTCGACCGACAGGATGTCGCCGCCGCTCAGCTCCAGCGCGCCGGTCCAGTCATGGAAGGAGCCCCGCGCGCCCCAGCCAAGCTCCAGAACGAGCAGCGTTTCCATGTCGTCAGCCTCCGCCTCGATAGGGGAGGGAGAAAGCTCGGGCGTGATGCGCGAGACCAGATTACCATTGCGGACAATATCGATGCTGTCGATAAAACTGCCGCCGACGGCTTCCAGCTCCAGTTCCGCCGGCCCGCCGGCGGCGATCTGCCCGCCCTGCACCGTGTCGCCGATGGCGAAGAACAGATGGCTGCAATCGCCGGTCAGCGCATTGGTGCGCCGCTGGTGAATGCCTTCCCACAGGCTTGCATGGGTATTTTCGGCTGCATAGACGGCCGAACGGCCATGGCCGTAGGAACCCGGATAGCCGCTGTGATGATCGGTATTGCCGAGAAAACCGAAGCGATGGCCAAGCGAAAGGCCGTGGCGCGCGGTCGAGAATCCGTCGCTCGGGCCCATGGAGTGCAGGAACGGGCGGTCCGTCATCGAGGTTTCGGAGCAGCCATGCATGGAGACGATTTCCATGACCGGCGACAGGTCCGGCACCACCGTATCCCAGTTCACGCCGCGTGCGCCCAGCCGGTAGCCGATGTGGTGCGGGAAGGCGAAAGCCCCATCGCCCACCTCGGCGCGCAGCCTTGCATGCAGTTCGGCCGGCGTTTCGGCCTCGATCAGCGGCTGGCCGGCAATGTCGCGATAGACGATGGTGTAATCGCCATGGGCGAAGGAATGTATCTCGTAGCCGGGAAATACGGTGAATACGCCCGGCTCGTCGGCCGCCGCGAGCTGGTCGAAGTGACCGGCCCACAAGGTCTGCAGCCGCGCGAACCCTTTGACGTGGAAATCGACGATATGGGCGACGCGCGGATCGTCGACCGGCATGTCGGGCCAGTAGGCATGGCCGGTGACGGAAACGAAATCGAGCTGCCGGCGCGCCCGGCGCAGCGCCTCTTCCAGCGAGCCGTGACCATAGGAAATGCCGCAATGATTATGGATGTCGCCATACCACGGCCGCAGGCCGAACCGCGTGGCCAGCGGCGACAGTCTTTCCGGCAGGCGTTCACCGATCATGCATTCCTCCGCCTTCCCCCGAAGCCTCCCCCGGCTGTCAGGCCCGGATCCGGGAGATACCCGTCCGGATGAAGTTCAATATGTATTGTAGCGTATCATACATATTGGCGAGCGCAAGCATGGAATCGCAGGGAGCGGCGTTTGTGCACAGAGGGGAAGAGGAGAAGTTGTATCGGGGAGGGTATTTCGGTTCGGTCGCGAGCTGTCAGATCGAAGGCACGCAACCGGGAGGCCATACTTGCGCCATGCGTCCAATACTGAGGCAGAAGCGCGCGACTGCAATGAGGTGGATTGCGGACCGGTAGGTTTCAGGGTGCTGTGTGGGCAAGCTGCCATTCACCTAGTAAATGGCCTCGGCGACAACGCGACCTTGATAAGCACCGACACAATCCACCAAAAAAGGTGCTGGACAAAGGGTGCTGCGATAGGCATATCGATTTGTGAAGATTTTTGCGAGATTTTCACAGAAATACGCGCAAATCGAGATTAAGCATGATAATCGACCTTACCATCAGCAATTTTCGCTCGTTTCGTGATGAGCAGATGTTGAGTATGAACGTGGAAGGGGCTCGAACGCGTCATCCCTCCAACTTCTCACTTATCGAAGACGACCGCATCGCCGTGCTGCGCTCGGCAGCCATCTTCGGCGCCAATGCCTCGGGCAAGACGAATGTCCTGCGTGCCCTTGCTGCCCTACGGTGGATCATCGTATCATCAGCCGGTCGCAAGGAGTCACAGTCGATCCCGCCGTATGAACCGTTCCGATTGTCGCCCACACACGCTGAACTCCCGGTCGTGTTTGAGGTCGAGTTTGTGGTTCCTACAGGCGGAAGGTATCGTTACGAAGTGGCATTTCTCCGTCAACGAATTGTCGAAGAGCGGCTTATTTCCTTCGCTCGCCGTTCGCGCGCGACCGTATTTGAACGTCTTCCAAAGGATACTTGGGAGACGATAAAATTCGGTGGAACCTTCAAGGGCGGAACCCGTAAATTCGCGTTCTTCGACAACGCTGCCTACTTGTCGCGCGCAGGAAATGATGCCTCGTCGCCTGATTTTATACGTGAGATCTACAAATATTTTGAATCAATGATTTATGTTCCTGCCGGACACGGGATGTTCTCCCACCGAGACTTGAATAACCCAAAAATGATGGATGCAGTCAGTGAATTAATCTGCCTCGCAGATACTGGTGTAGTCAGAGTTTCAATGGAGGAAAATGCTTCGGCCGATGATATTCGTTTGCCTGACGATATTCCCGATGATCTAAAGGAAGCGATACTTTATCAGAACCGCATGGTTGCTAAATTCTGGATGAAATCGGGTTCTGATGATCCTATCCCGTTTGAGGATGATGATATATCACACGGAACAAGCCGACTGTTCGAACTTCTTCCGGTAATACTGCGTACTCTTGAAAGTGGCTCTATCCTTTCGCTCGATGAGATTGATGCGCATCTACATACCAATCTTGTCAATCTTATAATACTGCTATTCCACGACGATGACGTCAATACTAAGGGCGCGCAGCTTCTATTCTCGACTCATGACACCAACATCCTAGATGAAGCCTATATGAGGCGGGATCAAATCTGGTTTGTGAGCAAGGACGATGGGGCATCTTCACTCAGGTGTCTTGGCGAGTATGATAAGAAATATGTTCGCCAAGACAGCCCGTTCGAAGCATTCTATCGCGATGGCAGGCTCGGCGCGTTGCCTCGCCTGCAGTATGCGAAGGTCAAGCAAGTGCTTCTCAATGCTCTTAACGCCATACGCGTCTGACGTATCATGCCTAAGAAGCGCAAGGCATCGCAGCTCAAGCCACTCAAAACACTACGCATCTTTTGCGAAGGCGAATGCACTGAGCCCAACTACCTGAAAGGCTATATCGCGACACTGGATAATCATGCACGGAAGTCGGTGGTTGAGGTCCAAAAAACCCGCAAGAACACCGCAGTCGAGTTGGTGAAGGAAGCGATCAGCATGAAGAAATCTTCGGGTTCGTTGCCTGAGGATGAATTCTGGGTGGTTTATGATCGCGAGGCTGTTGGCAAATATTCTGACGACCTTCATGCCAAGGCTCGCGCAATGGCGGAGAAGGCGGGCATCAAGATCGCCCTATGTAATGTCTGTTTCGAATACTGGCTGTTGATCCATCTCGTCGATACGGATGCACCGTTCAGCAGCTATGACGATCTCATCGGCACCAGTCAACTCCGAGCTCAAATGAAAGCGAGTTGCCGCTGCGACTATGAAAAGTCAGTGCGCTCTATCTTCGACCTGCTCAAACCCCATTTGCCAGATGCGCGTGTGCGCGCGAAACGCTTAAATGCGAAAGGTCTGGCAAGTGCCGAGGTTGGACGTAACCAGCCACACCACATCAATCCATATGTGGGAATTGTCGATCTGCTCGATGCAATCGACGTATTCACTTAATCTTTCTACCTCGCGGCCATGACTACACCTTTCTCGATAACACTCGACCTAGGCCCGATAGTTGATTGTGAGTGGCTTAGAGCGGAGATCGTGCAATCAGATGCGCAGCCTCGAACTATAGCTTCTGACACGCTCTGTTTGATGCGCTCCATTCCAGCCCGACGTAGCCAAAGCCGATGCTGAGAACGGCAGGTTTTGGAAGTTTACATTAAGGCCGTAAATGACCGACATGCGGGTCGCCTTCTGCCTTAAGAACCCTCAGGGGAAAACGCATTCCCGCTTTCGGCAGCAATATCTTTCCGCAAAATAGCCACGATATACAAGGCCTCACCGCAAGCTCGAACGCTCACGAAACCCGCTCCGCCACCCGCTCTCCCGTGCTCTCGCGGATCGTCTGGGCGCATTGCAGATAGACGATCTGCGGGGGCGTTTCGGGGGTTTCGAGGCGGCGGCGGATGACTTCCACGAGGCGGCTGGCGCCTTCGAGATAGGAGCTGCCGGCGATGCTCATGGTGCCGAAATGCTCGGTCGGTACGTCGTGGTGACCGAGGATGAAGACGGCCAGATCGCGCGGCCAGTCGATGCCCAGACCATCCAGACAATGCCGGATGCCGAAGGAATCGGAGAGGCCGAGCGTGATCATGGCGCTGAAGGGCAGGCGGCCTTCGCCGTCCATCAGCCCCGACAGCGCGCGGCGCAGCGCCTCGCCCACCGAATGTGTTGGATTGTGAACGCCGCCCAGCATGATGGTGCGCATATCCCGCCACTGGCCGTTCTCGCGCCCGGCGCGGTCGAAGGCGCGGCGCACGGTGAGGATCGGCTGGGCCATCGAATCCAGCGACACCAGCGCCACCGAGCGATGCCCGAGGCCGGCCAGATGCGCCATCGCCATGTCCAGCGCATCCTCCCAGTCGGTGCCGACGCGATCGATGTCGACGCCAGAGACGGTGTGGCCGTCGACCACCAGCGCGCGCGCCTTGCCCTGCAGGAGGCTCAGCAGCCGGATCGGAATGCTTTCATAATGCGATTGCAGGATGGCCGCGTCGAAATTGGGGATCGAGGTGAGGATTTCCAGCAGATGCCCCGTATTGTGGTAGGAGATCTGCACCACCTTGCTGCCGGAGCGCGACAGCTCTTCCACGATATGGTTCTGCACCAGCATGCAGCGCTCGTTGAGGCTGGCATTGGACAGGATCAGCAGGCTTTCCAGCCGGTCGCCACGCGGGCCGTCGTCCCCGACCGCATGGGCGCCGTTCTTCACCACATAGGTGCCGCGGCCGACCTGCGAGGTGAGCAGGCCCGCCTCGCGCAACTGCCCGAGCGCTTCCTGCACCGTGGCCTGACTGACGCGGTGCGTGCGCATCAGCTCGCGCACCGTCGGCAGCCGCGCGCCGTCATCGAGGCGCGCGATCAGCTCGCGCAGTTCATTCAGGACTACATTTCCGGATGCGGCTCGCAATGCTCGTGCCTCGACCTGTCGATTGCGCCGTCGATTCGCCGATAAGGGCGGCTCAAGGCGGAATACAATTTGAATTCGCGCTGTGCAATCCGGCCAGATTTCACCAAAGACCGCGCCACCACGAACATTCCAGCTGAGCGAGCCTTAGCATATAAAAATACAAATTGAACTTTACAATTTATACGCGGAAGTTATCTTCCCGCCAAAATCAGCTTCATCCGGTCCATTTTCACAAAAACAGGGTAACCGACGCATCATGAACGCACTTGCCTGTGACGTCGGCGGCACCAACACGCGCATGGGGCTGGTGCGCGACGGCCTGCTTCTGGCCGACAGCGTGGTCATTTACCGGAACGACGATTTTTCCGATTTCTACGCGGTCGCCACGGCCTATCTGGCGCGCACCGGTCTGGCGGCGGTGGACACGGTGTGCATCGCGCTGGCCTCGGTGGCGACGGCCGAGGGCGCGACGCTGACCAATCGCGACTGGACCATTTCCCGCAGCCAGGTGCTCGCCACCTGCGGGGCGGCGCGTGTGGGCTTCATCAACGATTTCGAGGCGCTCGGCTTTTCGCTCGGGCAGGCCGCACGGCTGGAGACGACCTGCCTGAGCGGGGGCCTGACCGGGGGCCTGACGAAAGGGGCGGGCGCGAACCAGGGCGCGCCGCGTCTGGTGATGGGGGCAGGCACCGGCTTCAACGCCGCCGCATGGTGCCCGTCGCGCTTCGGCGGTGCGCCGCATGTGGTGGCGGCCGAATGCGGGCACATGACGCTGGCGCTGGCCGGCGAAGAGGAGTTCTCGCTGCAACAGGCCCTGTCGCGCATCAATGGCCGCGCCTCGGTGGAGCGCGCCCTTTCCGGCAACGGGCTGGTGGCGATCTACAACTGGGTGTGCGCGCGCCACGGCGCCGAGGCGCGCTTCAGCCATGGTGCCGAGATTTCCAGCCGGGCGGTGGAGCGCAGCGATGCGCTCTGCGGGGAAGCGGCGCATATGTTCATGCATCTGCTTGGCCGCGTCGCCGGCGATCTGGCGCTGGCCTATCTGCCCTATGACGGCATCTATCTTTCCGGCGGCGTGACGCGGGCGCTCGGCCCCCTGCTCGAAAGCGAGCCGGCATTTTTGCGCGCCTTCACCGCCAAGGGCCGCATGGCCGAGCTGATGGAGCAGTTTTCCATCCATCTGCTCAGCGACGACGCCAGCGCCCTGCATGGCTGCGCCGAATGGGTGCGGCTGTCTTCCGCCGCCTGAGCGGTCAACAGATTTCCCGCCGGGATCGGATCGTTCACGTCTGCGCCTGAAGCACCCCTACCCCTCCCCACATGGGAGAGGGGGATTCCGGGAGACCGGCGATCCACTCTTCCTTGTGGGGAGGGTAAGGGTGGGGGGCGATCAGGGGTAGCGCTACGTCCTCATTTCCGCCTGCGAAGCCTGCACGCCGGTGACGGCGATCATGTTGTAGGCGTCGTCGACGCTGCATCCCCTTGAGAGGTCGTTGGCGGGTTTGGCCAGCCCCTGAAGAACGGGACCGATGGCTTCGGCCCCGCCGATGCGCTGGGCGATCTTATAGCCGATATTGGCGGCGTCCAGATTGGGAAACACGAAGACGTTGGCCTGCCCGTGCAGGGCGGAGTTTGGGGCCTTGGCGGCGCTGACCGCTTCCACGAAGGCGGCGTCGAACTGCAATTCGCCGTCGATGAGAAGATCGGGCGCGGCGGCGCGGGCGAGCCGCGTCGCCTCCACCACCTTCGACACCCGCTCATGCGCGGCACTGCCGCCGGTCGAGAAGGACAGCATGGCAACGCGCGCCGTCTCGCCGGTCAGCGCTTCGCAGGAGCGGGCGGAGGCCAGCGCGATGTCGGCGAGGGCGGCGGCATCCGGATCAACGACCAGCCCGCAATCGGCGAACACGAAAGCGCCCTTCTTCTGATGGTGCGGCTGGCACAGCATCATCAGGAAGAAGGAGGAGACGATGGCGACGCCCGGCGCGCGGCCGATGGCCTGCAAGGCGGCGCGCACCGTATCCGCCGTGGTGGCCACCGCCCCGCCTACCGTGCCGTCGGCCTCGCCCTCGCGCACCATCATGGCGGCGAAGAGCAGCGGCGAGCGCAGCGCCTGCATGGCCGCCTGCGCATCGACGCCCTTGCCCCTGCGCAGCTCATGCCAGCTTGCGGCGAGGGGCTGTGTCAGCGCGGAGGTTTCGGGGTCCTCGATGCGGAAGCGGGCAGGGTCGGCCCCGCAGGCGGCAAGCTGCGCCTCGACCTGCGCCCGTCCGCCGACGAGCACGATGTCGGCGATGCCGTCATTCACGGCGCGAACAGCGGCCGCGGCGATGCGCGGGTCCTCGCCCTCGGAAAGGACGATGCGCTTTCGCGCCCGTTTCGCGGCCTCGACGATGCGTTCCAGCGGCTTCATCACATATGCCCCAGATAATAGATGCCGGCGAGAATGAAGAGGCCGATGAACAGGGTCTCGGCGACGATCAGCACCACCGCGTCGCCGCCCACCTCGAGCACGCGGCCGAGCGAAGTCTTCATGCCCACCGCGACGATGCCGGCAAGCAGGGCCCAGCGCGACATATCGGAAGCGGGCCCGGAAACGGCCTCGGGAACGAAGCCGAGCGAGTTGAGCGCCGCCAGCGCCAGAAAGGCCAGCACGAAGCCGGGCAGCAGCGGCGGGCGGGCGGCCTTGCCGGCAGCGGCTCCGGTGGCCATG
>Ga0182740_1001584_pt1 | contig 15131 bp, 12 predicted proteins | sample eDN5th37CKraftBY_FD_128872 | JGI IMG/M metagenome (GOLD analysis project Ga0182740, IMG submission 128872) | Enriched backyard soil microbial communities from Emeryville, California, USA - eDNA 5th pass 37_C Kraft BY (version 2) (version 2) | ecosystem: Environmental > Terrestrial > Soil >...
GATCGGCAGCTGCCGGCCCTTCAGCGGATCGGCCTCGTTGGAATATATCTGGTTCATCATAGAGACCATCGGATAACCGCCCGCGATCAGCAGGCCGGCCTGACGATAGGTCGGGAAGTTCATGTCGCCCGGCGCCAGCGCCTTGCGGAAGGCACAGCTCACGGCTTCCTCGCCCAGATGCTGCATGTAGAAGGAGGTCTTGCCCTGCCGCTGCGCCATCTGCATGCGTGCATCGAAGGCGCGCAGCGTCATCATGTGGCGCAGGCCGTCGAGCAGTTCCTCGTCGGTCAGCAATCCCGCCCATGGCCCGACGGCTTCCCCGGCCCGGTTCAGGACACGGATGATCGAAAAGGCGAGGTCGCGGATTTCGCGAGGGTCGACGTCGACCTCCGGACGCGGCACGGACCCCGCTTTGGGGATCGTCACATTTGAAAAATCCGGTGTTCCGCCCGGTCTTACTTCCGGTTCGGGCACGTGAAAACGCAACATTCCGGTATCGGTCATGACCTCTCCTCCTGTCGCCACGTCCGATCTTCGCACATTCCCGCCACATGACCAGCGGCGGCGCAGATCAACAGCGACGATGCGGCGATACTGGCAGGAAATCAGAGCAATTTCCCGTTTTTGAAGCCCTCTCTGCAGTAATAAAGCGAATGCCGCAGGCGGGTTCCGTTAAGGAATGCTGCGCAAGGATATTTTTCTCCCCGCGCGGTCATCCTCGCCTTAAACGTACCTTCACGCGAAATCCCCGACGCGCCGCCCGCATCAGGCATGCCAAGCGGTTCTGTGGGACATCCGCATGGACACATGCGCCAGACGTTTCCGTTGGCCAGCAAAATGCTCTAGAACGACCGCATGGCACAGAAGAAAGCTCACGAAGTCGATTCCTGGCTGGCACGGCCCGATCCGCAAACCTTCCTCGTCCTGATCTACGGTCCCGATCGCGGGCTCGTGGCAGAGCGCGGAAAGGCGTTCGCGGAACGTACGGGACTGCCGCTGGACGACCCTTTCAGCGTCGTGAAGATGGACGGCGCTGAAGTCGAGCGCGGTGAAAGCCGCCTGCTTGAGGAAGCCCATACCGTTCCCATGTTCTCGGACCGCCGCCTTCTGTGGGTGCGCAACGCCGCCGGCCAGAAAGGGCTGGCAGATCAGGTCAAGGCCTTGCTTTCGCAACCGCCGCGCGATGCGATCATCCTGATAGAGGCGGGCGAGCTGAAGAAAGGAGCGCCGTTGCGCACTGCCGTCGAGACCTCCGACGGCGCCATTGCCCTGCCGAGCTATGCGGATGAGGGCCGCGATATCGAGGCGGTGATCGATGACGAGTTGCGCAAGGCCGGCATGACCATGGCATTTGAAGCCAGGCAAGCGCTTCGCCGCAATCTCGGCGGCGATCGCCTCGCGACCCGCGCCGAGTTGCAGAAGCTTGTCCTCTACGCACAGGGACAAACGGAAATCTCGCTGGAGGATGTGCGCGAGCTGACCGGAGACGTGTCAGGACAATCGCTTGACGACATCATCGATGCCGTTCTGGACGGGCGCATCGGCGATTTCGACACCGCATTCGCCCGCCACTGTCAGACCGGAAGCCCCCCTTTTCTTGCTCTTTCCGGCGCCATGCGGCAGTTCCATGCCATCCACGTCATGCGGGGAAACATGGACGAAAGCGGCCGCAACGCCGCCTCGGTAGTGGCAGGCGCCCGGCCCCCGGTATTCTTTTCGCGTCGCAAGCTCATCGAGCGCACGCTGGAACGCTGGAACCGGCAATCCATAGAACGTGTTCTGGCGCGCCTTCAGGCAGCGGTTTTGCAATCACGGCGGCGGCCGGAACTGGGTTCGGCTCTGGTGCGACAGGCTTTGCTTGGGGTGGCAGTGGAAAGCGCCCGTCTTTCACGGCGCTGAAGCGTTCAAGCCTTGAGAAGTTATTTGGAAACAAGGGGATAACAAAAAGGCCCGCATGATGCAGGCCTTTCAGGTCCAATCATTTGCTCTTCAGAGCTTCAGCTTGCGGCACAATTCGTCGAGCTGATCGAGTGTCTTGTACGCGATACGCAGCTCACCGCCGCGTTCCTTGTGTGCGATGGCAACCTTCATGCCGATCGTGTCGGTCAAAAGCTTCTCCAGCGCCAATGTATCGGCATCCTTTTCCGCCGGACCGGACGAACGCGATTCACGCACCGGCGCTGCAGGAGCCTGCGCCAGCGCCTCGGCCTGCCGCACCGAGAGCCCTTCCTCGATGATGCGTCTGGCGAGGCCGGCCGGGTCTTCCGCTGTGACCAGCGTGCGGGCATGGCCCGCCGACAGGGAGCCGTCCACGACCAGATCGCGGATGGCATCCGGCAGCTTCAGCAGCCGCAGCGTATTGGCGACATGGCTGCGGCTCTTGCCGATCACCTGCCCCAGATCAGCCTGGCTATAGCTGTGCTCTTCGATCAGCTGCTCATAGCCCAGTGCTTCTTCGATCGGATTGAGATCGGCGCGCTGCACGTTCTCGATGATCGCCAGTTCCAATGCCGTCCGGTCACTCACGTCCCGTACGATGACAGGAATTTCGACCAGCCCGGCGCGCTGGGCGGCGCGCCAGCGCCGTTCCCCGGCAATAATCTCATAGTGTCCCTGCTGCTGCGGCGATGGCCTCACAACGACAGGCTGGACAATGCCGTGCTCGCGGATCGACTGCGCCAGATCGGTCAGTTCCGCTTCGCCAAAATGACGACGGGGGTTGCGCGGATTGGGAGAAACGAACTCGATCGGCACCTTGCCATCGGCCAGCGCAGCCGCCTTTTCCGGCTCCGCGGGGCGGTCGATCTCGCCGATCAGTGCTGCCAGTCCCCGGCCAAGCCGCTTTCTTGAAGGATCTTCGCTCATCATTCACCAGAATCGTTTCACTACCGAATCAACCCGGACACAGTCCGGATCATGCAGCCCGCAGGCGACGTTCGCGGCGGATCACCTCCGACGCAAGCTGAAGATAGGCCTGACTGCCCGAACACTTCAGATCATACAAAATTGCCGGCTTCCCATAAGACGGCGCCTCCGACACACGCACATTGCGCGGAATGACGGTTTCATAAACCGTCTCACCCATATGAGCGCGCACGTCCTGCACCACCTGATTGGCCAGATTGTTGCGACCATCATACATGGTCAGCACAATACCCTGGATTTCCAGATGCGGATTGATCGACCCTCTGACCTGCTGAACCGTTTCCAGAAGCTGACTCAGACCTTCCAGCGCGAAGAACTCGCATTGAAGCGGAACGAGAACCGAGTCCGCCGCTGCCATGGAATTCAGCGTCAGCAGATTGAGCGAAGGTGGGCAATCGATCAGAACATAGCTGAAAGTATCTGTGCGCCCCGTGGCCTGAAGCAAGGCATCACGCAACCGGGTTACACGATCCGGTGCCGCAGCGATCTCCATCTCCACGCCAAGGAGGTCAAGCGTCGACGGAACGATGGAAAGGCCAGGTACGGCTGTCTGCATGGCTGCAGCATCGATGCCCGCTTCTCCGGTGAGCACATCGTAGGACGAAACCAGCCGGTCCTTACGATCGATGCCGAGGCCCGTACTGGCATTGCCCTGCGGATCGAGGTCAACAATCAAAACCTTTTCTCCGATCGCGGCGAGCGCGGTCGCGAGATTGATCGTCGTCGTCGTTTTACCGACGCCGCCCTTTTGATTCGCTACGGTGATGATGCGGGGTTTGTTGTTGATCATGTTTTCCTGCCGGAAATTCACTCCGATAGAGGGGCACGTTCAGAGATAACTCAAACTGCTTATCTCAAGCAGGACCCCTTCAGAATCTGTCGAACTTCTATGTTCTACCAGACGGAAGGACCAACGTTTACAGCTTTCTTCAACTTCGGAGCGGTAATCCCGACCTTTGTGAAAGAAAGCCGTCGCGCCTCGCAGCAGCCAGGGCGAAGCCAGCTCCAGCAGGAGAGGCAACGGAGCAAGTGCTCTTGCGGTCACGACATCCGGCTGACCGACAATTCCTGCGGCATCTTCAATACGCCGCGGAACAACCCTTGCCGGCAGACCGAATTCGCCAACCATTGCCTGAAGAAAACCGGCCTTCTTGCGATTGCTTTCGACAAGATCGATTTGACCGCCCCTTTCCTTCATCAGGAACGCCAGCACCAGCCCGGGAAATCCCCCACCAGATCCCAGATCCAGCCACTTCCGTGCTTCCGGAGCATGGGAAGCCAGTTGGGCGCTGTCAACTATATGACGGGACCAGACATCTCCCAGAGTAGACGGAGCGGCAAGATTGATTCTCTGATTCCATTTCTGAAAAACAGTCTCAAAGCGGAGCAGCGCCTCAAACGTTTCACGTGAAACGGGTCCTGCTGCATTCTGAAGTGAGACTAGACGCGTATCTGTCATGCTGCGCCCCTGCGGGCTGAATTTTCATGATTGCGAATATGTGCGATGATAATTGCCAGCGCCGCTGGAGTCATACCTTCGATCCGTTCCGCATCCGCAACAGATCTGGGCCGCCGCTGAAGCATCTTCTGCTTCAGCTCATTGGACAAGCCGGAGACATTGCTGAAATCAATGCCCCCAGGAATCAGCCGCGCCTCTTCCCCTTTGATCCGGGCAGCGTCCACCTTCTGCCGCTCCATATACACAGCATATTTCGCCTCTATTTCCAAAGCTTCCGCGGCCTTCTTATCAATCGAACCGAACCTCTGATCGACGCGTTCCAACCATGATATATCAACGTCTGCATAGCTCAGAAGATCATAGGCCGACCGCCGGACTCCATCCTGATTGATGGTAAGGCCATACCGGGCAGCTTCCCGCGGCGTCAGCTCTATACTTTTCGCCAGCCCCCGGGCAGCATTCAGCGCTCCCACCGACTGCTCGAAATGTTCGTGTCGCTGCGAAGAAACAATGCCAAGCCGGATCGCGAGCGGAGTCAGACGTTCATCCGCATTGTCGGCGCGAAGCGACAGGCGGAACTCTGCGCGCGAAGTGAACATCCGATAAGGCTCGGTAACGCCGCGCCTGATCAGATCATCGACCATGACGCCAATATACGCCTCCGTGCGGCTGATCGTCAGCAGTTCACTGCCGGAAGCCTTTCGCGCCGCATTGATCCCGGCCAGAAGCCCCTGTCCTGCAGCCTCTTCATAGCCGGTTGTCCCGTTGATCTGCCCGGCAAGAAAAAGACCGCTCACGCGCCTTGTTTCAAGCGTTACTTCGAGTTCGCGAGGGTCCACGTGATCGTACTCGATGGCGTAGCCCGGCTGGAGCATGACAGCCTTCTCAAGACCCGGAATGGTTTTCAGAATTTCGAGCTGAACATCCTCCGGCAATGAGGTCGAAATGCCATTCGGATAGACGGTATGGTCATCGAGACCCTCCGGCTCCAGGAAAATCTGGTGCGTGTCCCGATCACCGAACTTGACGATCTTATCTTCGATCGACGGGCAATAGCGCGGTCCAATGCCCTCAATGGAACCCGAATACATAGCCGAACGGCCGAGATTGGCCCGGATCAGGTCGTGCGTAGCTGTAGTGGTCCGGGTGATCCCACATTCGATCTGCGGTACCGTGATCTTCTCCGTCAAAGACGAAAACGGAACCGGATCGTCATCCGCTTTTTGCATATCCAGCGAGGCCCAGTCGATGGTGCGCCCATCAAGCCGCGATGGCGTCCCGGTCTTGAGCCGCCCCAGCACAAAGCCCTCGCGGGCCATCGTCACAGACAATCCATCGGTGGCCTGCTCGTTCATGCGCCCGGCAACAATTTTTCTGTCACCAATATGAATCAGGCCGCGGAGAAAGGTGCCTGTGGTCAGAACAACTGCGCCGCATGCACGGCGTGTCCCATCCGCCATGATAACGGCACTGACCCGCCCGTTATCGATCTCCAGATCATAAACCTCGCCGGCAACGATATGGAGATTGTCTTGCTCCCGGAGCAGGTCCTGAACAGCAAGCCGATACAGCTTTCGGTCGGCCTGGGTGCGGGGTCCCCTGACTGCGGGCCCCTTGCGCCTGTTGAGCATCCGAAACTGGATGCCCGCCTGATCTGCCGCTTTACCCATCAGGCCGTCAAAGGCATCGACTTCCCGGACCAGCTGGCCCTTTCCCAATCCACCAATCGCGGGATTGCAGGACATCACCCCAATCTTGCTGGCATCCAATGTAATCAATGCGGTAAGCGCGCCACTTCGTGCGGAAGCGCTCGCCGCCTCGCATCCGGCATGGCCACCGCCAACGACGATGACATCATAAGTGTTTGTGATTGGGGACTGTGGGTTCATTGAAGACACATCGAAAACCAATCTGCCTATGTCAAGAGATCATTTATGTGTTTCACGTGAAACGTTGCTTTGTCGAGTCGCGGGTAAAGTGTGCGGTGTTTCACGTGAGTCATGGCTGGCGCGTGTTTCACGTGAGTCACTTCCCGATGCAGAACTGCGAGAATATCACGCCGAGAAGCTCCTCCACATCTACAGCACCCGTGATCCGGCCTAACCGATCCGTGGCAAGTCGAAGCTCCTCGGCCCCGATTTCCAGTGGTGCATGAGCGTCCCTGAGTGCATTGCCGATGTGTGAAAGTGCGTCATGAAGCAGTTCGACGTGCCGGAATCGGGAGGGGAGAATATCACCTGCATCTCGGATTTTGTGTTCAGCGATATCCCCAATCGTCTGAACAAGCGATGTCATCCCCTCGCCGGTAACAGTTGAAATACAATGGTCGTAGTCAGATGGCCGCGCGTGAGAGGCGGAAACCAGATCCAGCTTGGTTCCTATTCTGATGACTTCGCCTGCGGCCCAACTCGTATCGACAGGATGAGGATCGGTCAGATCCTCCAGCTTCAGAACCAGATCCGCATCCTGCCCGCGTGCCCTGGCTTTCTCGATGCCGATGCTTTCAACTTTGCCGGCGCCATCCCGGATACCGGCTGTATCCGCAACAATGACTTTCAGGCCGTTGATGTCCAGCGCAACCTCCAGAACATCGCGCGTTGTTCCGGGTTCTTCCGTGACGATCGCTGCATCCCGCCGGGCAAGTGCGTTCAAAAGGCTCGATTTCCCGGCGTTCGGCGCACCAAGAATGACCACATGAAATCCGTCCTGAATGATTTCGGCGGCAGAATACCCTCTGATGTGTGCTGAGATCTGATCAGACAGGGCAGCGACATCGGTCCACACCCGATCAGCGACAGATCCGGGAACATCGCCCTCGTCGGAAAAATCGATGTCTGCTTCGATCAGCGCCCGGGCGTTGACCAGCCTGCTTCGCCATTCCGCATAGAGCCTGCTTTGCGCACCGTCGGAATTGCGCTGCGCCAATCGGCGTTGCGCCTCGGTTTCGGCATTGATGAGATCAGCCAGCGCTTCTGTCTGAACGAGGTCCAATTTGCCATTCATGAATGCGCGCCGGGTGAATTCCCCTGCTTCGGCCAGACGTACCTGCGGCAGGCTTGTTATTTCATGCAGAATGGATGACACCGTCGCCCGGCCGCCATGCACCTGAAGCTCGGCTACATCCTCACCTGTGAAGCTGTTCGGCGCGGGGAAAAACAATACCAGTCCGCGATCCAGAATTTCCTTTCCTCGCCGTAGCGTCTGTAATGACGCCACGCGAGAATCCGGGACAAATTTGCAAATCGTTTCGATAACGAATCGAGTCTGATGGCCGGAAATCCGGATCACAGCCACCCCAGAAGGCAGGCGTCCGCTGGACAATGCGACGATGGTATCCCCGAATATCATTTGATCCCTGCCTGTTTCCTCTTTACCACTCGCACAGAGCCTTCCAATCAAAGGCGATGCTATGGTCCTGCCGCCCCAGAATCTGCTTTCCGGAGAAGCCAGCCCCTATCTCCGGCAACATGCCGAAAACCCGGTTCACTGGCGGCCGTGGTCGACAGCAGCACTGGAGGAAGCCCGGCAACTGGACCGGCCCATCCTGCTTTCCGTCGGCTACGCCGCCTGCCACTGGTGCCATGTCATGGCCCATGAGAGCTTCGAGGATGCCGATATTGCAGGGGTCATGAACCGCCTGTTCGTCAATATCAAGGTCGACCGCGAAGAACGACCGGATATCGACCAGATCTACATGGCGGCCCTGACAGCGATGGGCGATCAGGGTGGCTGGCCACTGACCATGTTTCTGACGCCGGACGCAAAACCGTTCTGGGGCGGAACCTACTTCCCGCCTCGCGCTCAGTATGGGCGTCATGGATTCGTTCAGATTCTGGAAGCGGTGGCCGGTGCCTGGAAGAACAAACGCGCTGATATTCTGCACAGCGCCGATACGCTGAACGCTCATGTGCAGAGCAAGCTCGGCGCCTCGCTCCCCAGCCAGATGATCGACGCAAATGCGCTGCCCGGTCTGGCAACTAACATCAACAGGATGATCGACCATGATCAGGGCGGCATCAAGGGCGCGCCGAAGTTTCCAAACGCCCCGTTCATGCACACATTATGGCTGTCCTATCTGAACTCCGGCAATACCGCTCACAAGGAGGCTGTCGTTGCCGGTCTGTGTCACATGCTTGCCGGCGGTATCTACGATCACGTCGGTGGCGGTCTCACCCGATACTCGACCGACGCACAGTGGCTTGTGCCGCATTTTGAAAAGATGCTTTACGACAACGCCCAGCTGCTGAGACTTGCAAACTGGGCCTATGGCGAAACCGGGACAGAAATATTCCGGATCCGAATCGAGGAAACGATCGGGTTTCTGCTGCGCGAACTGCGCGTTGACAGCGGAGCTTTTGCGTCGAGCCTCGACGCGGACAGCGATGGCGAAGAAGGGCTGTTCTACACATGGAAACAAAATGAGATTGAAGCCATTCTCGGTGAAAACTCGGCCTCCTTCTTCAGGCACTACACCCTGAGCAAACCGACTTCCTGGCACGGAAAGCCCATTCTGCATCAGTCCGTTGAACAGGCAAAAAGCTTCGGGAACCGCCACGCAGAGTTAAGGCCGTCGCTACAGAAGCTGCTCATCGCAAGAGAAAAAAGAATCCGTCCGGGTCGCGATGACAAGATCCTGACGGACTGGAACGGCCTGACCATAACGGCACTTGCTGAATGCGGGCGTTCTTTCGCGCGTCAGGACTGGATCGATGCGGCACGCACAGCCTTCGACCATATCCTTTGCTCCGCTGATAGCGGCCGCCTGCCCCACTCCACACTAGGCGACAAGGCGCAATTTCCCGCTATGTCCAGCGACTATGCAGCCATGGCGAATGCCGCAATCTCGCTCTACGAGGCAACATGGGATGCGACCTTCATCGAACACGCCGGCCATTTCGTTGATCAACTGGAGTTGTGGCACGCGGATGAGGACAAAACCGGCTATTATCTCAGTGCCTCGGACTCTGCTGATGTGCCAATCCGCATTCGCGGTGATGTGGATGAAGCCATCCCGTCAGCCACAAGTCAGATCATAGAAGCACTGGCTCGCCTCTCGTCGGTAACCGGGGATGCCACCCTCCTCGATAAAGCATGGAAAGTGGGAGAACATGCTGTCGGCCGTATCGCCAGACAGGCCTATGGGCAGGCAGGCATCATCAATGCCTGTGAAATTCTTCGTTATCCGCACAAGCTGGTCATGGTAGAAAGTCATGGGAAATCGCAGTTCGTTCCGGTAGCGAATCGACATTCCGATCCCCGCCGGGTTGATATCTTCATACGTCAGGGTGATCCGATAGACATCCGTCTTCCCGGAGGAATCTCTCCCAGCCCCCATGAGTCGGGCGCCTATCTGTGCAAGGGGCAAGCCTGCCTTCCGCCTGTAAAAGATAGCGAAGAGCTGGAACAGGCTCTGAAAACAAGCTGACTCAGCATAGTCAGCTCCCCGCGAACGCGAAATACGGCTCTCAACGAAAACGCCCGGAAGCGATCCGCATTCCGGGCGTTTGATGTTCAGAAAAATTCCGACTGATCAGGTGTTCATCGAATCGAAGAAATCAGAATTGGTCTTGGTCTGCTTGAGCTTGTCGATGAGGAACTCGATGGCATCTGTCGTGCCCATCGGAGCCAGAATGCGGCGCAGCACGAAGATTTTCTGCAGATCCTGACGTGCGACGAGCAGGTCTTCCTTACGGGTGCCAGACTTGAGAATGTCCATGGCCGGGAAGATGCGCTTGTCGGCAACCTTGCGGTCAAGCACGATCTCGGAGTTGCCGGTGCCCTTGAACTCTTCGAAGATCACTTCGTCCATACGGCTGCCGGTGTCGATCAGCGCGGTTGCGATGATGGTGAGCGAACCGCCCTCTTCGATGTTACGCGCTGCGCCGAAGAAACGCTTCGGACGCTGCAGAGCGTTGGCATCGACACCGCCGGTTAGAACCTTGCCGGAAGACGGGACGACAGTGTTGTAGGCGCGGCCGAGGCGGGTGATCGAATCGAGCAGGATGACCACGTCGCGGCCGTGCTCGACCAGGCGCTTGGCCTTCTCGATGGCCATCTCGGCCACCTGAACGTGGCGCACGGCCGGTTCATCGAAAGTCGAGGATACAACCTCGCCCTTCACCGAGCGCTGCATATCGGTCACTTCCTCCGGACGCTCATCGATCAGCAGGACGATCAGATAGCACTCGGGGTGATTGGTGGTGATCGAATGAGCGATATTCTGCAGGAGAACGGTTTTACCGGTGCGCGGCGGCGCCACGATCAGCCCGCGCTGGCCCTTGCCCAGCGGTGCGACCAGATCGATCACACGCGCCGAAATATCCTTGCCTGTCGGCACTTCCATTTCCATCTTCAGCCGCTCATTCGGATAGAGCGGCGTCAGATTGTCGAAATGGATCTTGTGGCGGATTTTCTCCGGATCGTCGAAGTTGATCGTATTGACCTTGAGAAGCGCGAAGTAGCGCTCGCCTTCCTTCGGGCTGCGGATCGGACCTTCGACGGTATCACCAGTCTTCAGCGAAAAACGGCGGATCTGCGAGGGCGAGATATAGATATCGTCCGGACCCGGCAGATAGTTGGCGTTGGCCGAACGCAGGAAGCCGAAGCCATCCTGCAGGACTTCCACCACACCATCGCCGATGATTTCGATGTCCTGCGCCGCCAGCTTTTTCAGAATGGCGAACATCAGCTCCTGCTTGCGCATGACGCTGGCGTTCTCCACTTCGAGCGATTCGGCGTAAGCGATCAGCTCAGGCGGCTTCTTGTTCTTGAACTCTGCGAGTTTCATTTCCTGCATGGCGGGACTCTGGGTGTGCTTGGCGGGGAATAAGCGAATGCTATGAAGATGCCGGACGCGGTCGATCTGAAGAAAACAAACGGCGCATGGCTAAAAGGAGGGCCTTCCTTTTACCGCCGCCACCGCCAAAGAGCAAGACGCCTTTTAGGTTCTCAGAAAGGCTTCACGATCACCAGAATGACGATCACGATCATCAAAACGGTCGGAACTTCATTGACGATCCGCCAGTGCCTGGACGGTTTGGTGTTACGGTCCTCGGCAAACTTCCGCACCGCTCCGGACAGATAACCATGCACTCCGGACATCGCCACGACGGCAGCGATCTTGCCGTGCAGCCAGCCGCCCTGAAATCCGAATCCCTTCCAGGCGAGCCACAGGCCAAACACCCAGCTTGCGATCATGGCCGGATTGATGATGGCGCGCAGCAGGCGCCGTTCCATGATCTTGAAGGTCTCGGACTGCACGGAGCCCTTCTGTGCATCTGCATGATAGACGAACAGGCGCGGCAGATAGAGCATGCCAGCCATCCACGAGATCACCGCGATGACGTGAAACGCCTTGATCCAGTTGTAGGCATCTTCCGAAGCATAGAAAAAAAGCATGGCGGTCAGAGCAATGAGGATGACGACCGCGACCAGTGCCCGCACGGCCGCGTTGCGGTTGCTTGCCTGAACGGGTCCGCTCATCTGCCCGTTTCTCCGCGAACCTGACGCACCATCACCTCGACATGCGCAACTGGCGTTTCGGGAACGATGCCATGGCCGAGATTGAAGATGAACGGTCCATCCTTCATGGCGTTCAGGATCGCCGACACGCCCTCGGAAAGCGCTTTGCCGCCTGCGACCAGACGCAAGGGGTCGAGATTGCCCTGCACGGCTCCATCCTTCTGCAATTCGATTGCCTGCGACAAAGGCACGGACCAGTCGAGCCCGAGACCCGTTACGCCGGTCTTGCGGCGATATGAGCTGTAGTTGGCGCCGGCGCCCTTGGGGAAACCGATTACCGGCACATCAGGATAAACCTCATGGACCTTGCGCACGATACGTGCGACCGGCTCAACGCAGAAAGCTTCAAAAGAAGCCTCATCCAGAACGCCGGACCAGGAATCGAAGATCTGCACCGTATCAGCGCCGGCTTCTATCTGCCGGATGAGATAGGCGGCCGACTGGTCGGCGAGAACGGCCAGCAGCTTCCTGAAAGCTTCCGGTTCACGATAAGCGAACAGCCGTGCCGGCGCCTGATCGGGGGTTCCGTGACCGGCGATCATATAGGTGGCAACGGTCCAGGGCGCGCCACAAAAACCGATCAGCGTCGTTTCATCCGGCAACTGACAGCGCAGACGCCGCACCGTTTCATAGACGGGTTCCAGATTCACGTGAAACGTTTGGGTATCGAGCGCCTCGATTTCAGCCGCCGTGATCGGTGTCATCAGCGGTCCCCGGCCCTCTTCAAAGCGCAGATCGCGGCCAAGCGCATGAGGCACCACGAGAATATCGGAGAACAGAATGGACGCATCAAAGCCGAAGCGTTCGATTGGCTGCAACGTCACTTCGACAGCCCGGTCGGGATTATAGCAGAGGTCGAGGAAGGAGCCTGCCTGCTTCCGGGTATTCCGGTACTCGGGCAGATAGCGCCCTGCCTGGCGCATCATCCATAGCGGAGGCGGGAAAACGGCCTCGCCTTTCAGAACCCGCATCATCTTCCGGTCGGCGCTCATTGCGTCTCGCTTTCAGGATCTGAATCTAAAAACAAATCTCTCTTATGAGAGAATCTTTTGATTCTATGAGTCTGTTGGAATCGGTGATTGTGATCTTTCCCGTTTTCCGGATTTGAAAGCCATCCAGCATTTTGTCGCGACCAAACTTGTGCAGACTGGAAAAGGTTGGGGATCGGAAAAGAAAATTCTGCTGAATCAAGCATGTTGCAGATGTTTCATGATTCAGCGGCCTGTGGATTTCAGACTCATTTCCGGAATGTTCCACGCTTTTGTCCCCAGCACGAAAACGAAATGCACGCAGGCATGAATTGTGGACAAACAGGCATCTGATACAGTCGCCCGGCCTGAGAGGCGGAATTCATCCCCTCTTGTCCACAGTCGCCCACAGAGCCGGATGTATGGTGTGAACAAGCCACAAAGTTTCTTTCATCTGCACATGATTTCTGACGCGACGGGCGAGACTCTTCTGGCCGCGGGCCGCGCTGCATCCGCGCAATACAAGGATGCACGGGCGATCGAGCACATCTATCCGTTGATTCGGAACGAGAAACAGCTGATGAAGGTGTTCGAGGAGATCGAGGAGGAGCCGGGCATCATCCTCTATACGGTCGTGGACCAGAAGCTCGCACGCATCATAGACGATCATTGCGCCTCGATGGGGCTGCCCTGCGTTTCGGTACTCGAACCGGTGCTGACCGTATTCCAGTCCTATCTCGGCACGCCGGCCGGACGAAGGGTGGGCGCTCAGCATGTACTGGATGCCGATTATTTCCGCCGCATCGACGCGCTCAATTTCACCATGGAGCATGATGACGGGCAGTTGCCGGTCGATATGGATGATGCCGATGTGGTGCTGATCGGCATCTCGCGCACGTCAAAGACCCCGACCAGCATCTATCTCGCCAATCGCGGCATCAAGACCGCCAATATCCCCATTGTGCTGGATGTTCCCGTGCCTGACAGTCTGATCAAGGCCAGAAAGCCGCTGATCGTGGGGCTGATCGCCACCGCCGAACGCATATCCCATATCCGCCAGAACCGGACGCTCGGCAACACGACCGGTTTCGAGGGCGGCACCTATATCGACAGGGCGTCGATCACCGAGGAACTGGCCTATGCGCGCAAGATCTGCACCCGCTACAACTGGCCGATGATTGACGTCAGCCGCCGCTCGATCGAGGAGACGGCGGCGGCTATTCTTGCCCTGCGCAACAAGAGCCGGTAATCGCTGGCCTAGTGAACCGAAGCGTGAAAACCGAAGCCGGACTATCCAGATGACGGAAAAACTCGTTCTTGCCTCAGGCAGCCCTTTCCGCAAAGCCATGCTGGTCAGTGCCGGAGTGGATGTGGAAGCGGTTCCGGCCGAGATCGATGAGCGCGCCGTGGAAGCCCCGCTGCAGGACAGCGGTGTCTCTCCGGAAGATGTCGCCGTCATCCTTGCCGAAGCCAAGGCACTGGAAGTAAGCGAGCGTCGGCCCGGTGCGCTGGTTCTGGGTTGCGACCAGACGCTTTCGCTGGGCGATGAGGTGTTTCACAAACCGGCGGACATGGAAGGCGCGCGCCGTCATCTACTGGCGCTGTCTGGAAAGACCCATCAGCTGAACAGCGCGGCGGTTCTGGTCCGCAACGGCGAGGTTTTGTGGCGCCATGTCGGCATCGCCAATCTCACCATGCGCAAGCTGGAGCCTGCCTTTATCGGAAGGCATCTGGCGCGTGTCGGCGACAAGGCCCTGTCCAGCGTTGGGGCCTATCAGATCGAGGGCGAGGGCATTCAGCTTTTCGAGAAGGTCGACGGCGATTATTTTACCATTGTCGGCTTGCCACTACTGCCGCTGCTGAGCGAACTGCGCCGGCTGGGAGCGATCGATGGCTGAAGCAATGAACAAGGCCTTCGTCATCGGCCATCCCATCGCCCATTCGCGGTCGCCTAAAATTCACGGCCACTGGCTGAAGGCCCATGCTCTCGCCGGCAGCTATGAGGTGATAGATGTCGCCCCGGCCGATCTGCCGGAATTTGTTGCCGGCCTGCGCAAGAACGGGTTTCGCGGAGGCAATGTCACCATTCCGCACAAGGAAGCCGTGTTTGCGCTTGTCGACCGGATCGATCCGGATGCGGAACAGATCGGCGCGGTCAATACGCTGTGGTTCGAGGGTGAGACCCTGGTCGGCGGCAACACCGATGCACATGGCTTTGCGGCGAATCTCGATGAATTTGCACCGGGCTGGGCCGAAAA
>Ga0182740_1001585_pt1 | contig 15129 bp, 10 predicted proteins | sample eDN5th37CKraftBY_FD_128872 | JGI IMG/M metagenome (GOLD analysis project Ga0182740, IMG submission 128872) | Enriched backyard soil microbial communities from Emeryville, California, USA - eDNA 5th pass 37_C Kraft BY (version 2) (version 2) | ecosystem: Environmental > Terrestrial > Soil >...
CGGCCTCAAGTTCGGCCTCCGTCGGCCCCTCCTGCGCCATCTGTCGGATCACGCTGCGGATGACTTCCACGGTTTCAGCGGCGCGGTCCGATCTCGTTGCCGTGCTGATGCCCAGCGTTTCCGAATAGCGACGATTTGAAAGCATGGAGCCGACCGAATAAGCCAGTCCACGCTTCTCACGCACTTCCTTGAACAGGCGCGACGTGAATGTTCCGCCGCCCAGGATTTCGTTCATCAGAACAGCAGCGAAGAAGTCCGGCTCGGTGCGTTCAAGTCCCGGAAAAGCCATCTGGATCGATGTCTGGGGAAGATCGTAGGCGACCTTCAGTTGCTGGTCGAGTTTGGGCTGGACATGCGCAACCGGAACGGATTTCTGTTTTTCCGGCAAATTGCCGAACAGCCGATCGAGATCGCGCTTCAGGGTTTCGGCGTCGATTGCTCCGACAACCGCGACATACAGACCATCACGGGCAAACTGGCTGTCGTGAAAGGCATGCAGATCATCTGTCGACAGGCCCGCAAGGCTTTCCTTCGTGCCTTCGTCCGGGCGGGCGTATGGGTGCTCGCCATAGACAGCGCGCGCCCATTGCTTTCTGGCCTGATCGTTCGGGTCACGCTCGGCAGCATCGATGCCCGTCAGCAACTGGCTGCGGATACGGTCGACAGGCCCCTGGTCGAAACGCGGCTTCTCGATGGCCAGACGCAGTAGATCGAAAGCCGCGTCCTTGTCCTCGGCCAGAACGCGAACGGTGCCATAAATGCCGTCGCGGGTGCTCGAAAAGCGCATTTCAGCACCGACCTCATCGAGCTTTTCCTGAAAAGCATTGCTGTCGAGATCGCCGGCGCCCTCATCGAACAAACCGCTCATCAGGTTGGCGAGGCCTTCCTTGCCGACAGGATCCTGACTGCTGCCGCCCTGAAAGACGAAGCGCGTGGTGACGATCGGGACGGTGTAGTCTTCCACCAGCCAGGCAGTGACGCCTTTTTCCGAGCGGACTTCCTGAATCTTCACGTCCGCCTGTACGGGCAGCACGACAAGAGACAACAGGAGCAATGTGCCAGCGACGAGCGCGCCGGCCTGCCTGAGAGAAATCGAAAGCTTTTGCATGCGCTTAATTCCCGGCTTTGATAGTCGGCAGAAGATATCCGGTGGTGGAAATCGATGGCTGGAGATAGCGCACCGCAGCGGCCCTGACCTCCTCTGCCGTCACCTTGCCGATGCGATCCGGCCATTCCTGCAAATCCTGCACGGTTGCCCCGGTTGCCAGAGCGCTGCCATACATATTGGCCATGCTGATCTGGCGATCCCTTGCAAAGATGGTTGCCCGGACAAAGCGCTTCTTGGCCTTTTCCAGCTCGTCGTCGGAAACGCCATCCTTTGCGATACGCTCGATCTGCTTGTTTATCGCCTGTTCGATCTGCTCCAGCGTCGCCTCTCCGCGTGGAGTGCCGTAAACGGTAAAGCTCGTAGCATCGAGCATGGTGCCGTTGTAGGACGCGCTGGCGCTCGCCGCGATGCCCTGCTTCACCACCAGTTCCTGATAGAGACGGCTGCGCAGACCGCCGCCCAGTATCTCTGAAAGGAGGTCGAGCGCTTCGGCCTCGCCGGGTTTTGCCGTGTTGTAGGAAGGCACGACCCATTGCGAGGAAAGGCTTGGAACGCTCACCCTTTCGTCGGTCAGCGTCACTGTACGCCTGGTGTTCTGCTCGGGTTCAACCGGGCGAACGCGCGCAGGCAGGTCGGGCCCCCGCTCGATCTTCCCATAGGTCCGTTCGGCCATGGCTTTCACGGTTTCGGCATCGAGATCGCTGGCAACAACCAGAACCGCGTTGTTGGGCGTGTAATAGCGATCATAGAACTCGCGCGCATCCTTGCGGTTCAGCTCTTCCATCTCCTGCATCCAGCCAATGACCGGAATGCGATAAGGCTGGTTCTGCCAGAGGGTTGCGCTGACTTCCTCGTCCAGCAATGCACTTGGATCGTTGTCGATACGCGAGCGGCGCTCTTCCAGCACCACGTCGCGCTCGGTAGCCACCACCTCGTCGTTGAGCACGAGATTGCGCATGCGGTCGGCCTCATAGCCCATCATGCTCTCAAGCGCGTCGGAAGGTACGGTTTCGAAATAGGCGGTGTAGTCGTAGGAGGTGAAAGCGTTGTTGTTGCCGCCGATCTCGGCGATGGCGTGGTCGAACTCGCCCGCCTTGTGATTGCTGGTGCCCTTGAACATCAGATGCTCGAAGAAATGGGCTATGCCGGATTTTCCGGGCGACTCGTCGGCGCTTCCGACCTTGTACCATACCATATGGGTGGTGATCGGCGCGCGGCCATCGGGAATGACGACGACCTCCATGCCATTTTCAAGCGTGAAATGGGAAACCGCCCATTCCTTCTTCTCTGGCGTGTCTGCGAAGGCGGTGGAACTGAATATCCCGAGTGAAAGAGCCAGAAGCGCTGAACAAAGGCGGTTCGGGTCTGATCTCATGGCAGTCTCCGGTTGTTCGCAGTCCGAATCTCAAGGATTGCGGGTGGTGTGAAGGCCGAACGCGGCAGAAGTCAGGCAGCGACGATGAAGCGGATCACGGTATCGCCATAACCGCGTTCATCGATGATCGGGAAATCCGGGCCGGGATCGAACGGAATGGAGGCGACCTCCTCCACAACGCACAAAGCACCGGGTTGCAGCCAGCCGCCTTCGCGCACGCTGCGCAGCGCGCGTTCGCCAAGCCCCTTGCCATAGGGCGGATCGGCGAACACCAGCCCGAACGGTGACAAGGTGCCGATGTTGCCGATGGCCGTGGCATCACGCCGGAAGATTTTGGTCCTGCCGGTCAGGCCGAATGCCTCGACATTGGTGCGGATCAGGCCCCGCCCCTCGGCGGATTCCTCAATGAATACCGCATGCGAGGCGCCCCGCGATAGAGCCTCCAGACCGAGCGCGCCGGTGCCGGCGAAGAGGTCCAGAACCCGCGCGCCCTCCAGCTTGTCGGGAAAACGGTGCGAGAGGACGTTGAACACGGCCTCGCGCGTGCGGTCTGTCGTGGGTCTGATGGAATCGGAATGGGGCGTGACCAGCGGCCGTCCCCGAAACTCGCCACCAACGATGCGCATGCCTATGACCTCTTCGGACCCTTGCCCGGTCCGCCGCGATCACCGGCCTGAGGCTTGCGAGGCCCACGGTCCGGGCGCCCATCCCGGGGACGCCCACCGTCGGAACGCTTGTCGGCAGGTGAATCCTGATCTCGCTCACGCTGCGGACGCGCGCCCGGCGCCATCCACACATTGGCCCTGCGCTGGCCGGGCGGATCCAGCGGCGGACGCTCCTTATTGCGGGAGCCTTCCCTGCCACCTTCCGCCTTGCGCGGCGGCTTGCCGCCGAACCCCGGACCGGGCCGTGTGGACAGCTTGCCCAGCGCCTCGTCGCGGCCGCCTTCACGCATCTTGCGGCGCTTGATCAGGCCGCCCTCGCCGATATCGAGGCGCGACGACTTCTTCGCCGCAGGACGCGATTCATCAAAATCGCCATCCCGACGCTCTTCGCGCCTGACCGGCTTGTTGGAGAAGGGCTTTACGATGTCGGCATCGAAATTGGCGCCGGATTCCTCGACCAGGCGCTCACCCAGTTGGTCACGCAGCGTGCGTCCCTTGATCTCCAGCACATGACCTTCCGGCAGTTCGCCAAGCTGGAAGGGGCCGTAGGAGATACGGATCAGGCGGTTGACCTCAAGGCCGAGCGCGCCAAGAATGTTACGCACCTCACGGTTCTTGCCTTCGCGCAGGCCGATGTTGATCCAGGCATTGCTGCCCTGCACACGTTCAAGGCTTGCTTCCGCCCCGCCGTAGAATACGCCATCGACGGCGATGCCGTTCTTGAGGTCGGCCAGCGCCTGCTCGTCGACCTTGCCGTGGACGCGCACCCGGTAGCGCCTAAGCCAGCCGGTGGCCGGCAATTCCAGCGCCCGCGCCAGCCCGCCATCGTTGGTCAGCAGCAACAGGCCTTCCGTGTTGATGTCGAGACGCCCGACGGTCATCAGACGCGGAAGCTCCGCCGGCAACACGTCGAATACGGTCTTTCGTCCTTCTGGATCGCGATTGGTCGTGACCACGCCCGCAGGCTTGTGGAACAGGAACAGGCGCGTGCGCTCAATCGGCGGGATGGTGACATCGTCGAGCTGAATCACATCACTGGCCTGAACGTTGAAGGCCGGCGAGGTAAGCACAACGCCATTGACCCGGACACGGCCGGCCGCGATCAGTTCTTCAGCATCGCGGCGCGAGGCAATGCCGGCCCGCGCCAGCCGCTTGGCTATGCGCTCGCCGCTCTCCTGCTCCTCGGCAGCAGGACGCGGCCTCGGCCTGAACTGGCCGCCCGCGGGTTTGCGATCGTCCGCGAAATCACGCTTGGGTCGATCGCTCCGGTTGAAACCGCCGGAACGCTCGCCGCGCGGGGCAAAAGGCTTGTCACCCCCGTCCCGCTTCACAAAAGGCCTTGCGCCATCGCGCTTGGCGAAGGTTTTGCCGTCACCCTCCCGCTTCGCGAAAGGTTTACCCTCCGAGCGTGGACCTCTGGCGAACCTGCTGTCGCCGCTGCTCTGGTCGCCCTCTTCGCGTGGCCGTCGGTCCGGCCGAAAATCGCGTTGCGGTCTCTCGCCCCGTTCGTTTCTGCGCTGATCCCCGTCGCGAGCTGCGAACGGACGTTCACCATCCTCGCGCTTTCGGAACGGCGGCTTGCCATCAGGGCGTGGCCCCTTGCGGAAGGGGCGCTCGGCACCGGCATCGGCGGCTTGCGGCCGGTCGGAACGCCTGAAATCGCGAGCCGGACGATCATCGCCTCCAAAATCGCGCTTCGGACGATCACGACCCTCGAATTTCTTCGCGCCATCGCCGCTGTTTGCGGCGTCGAATTTACGCTTCGGGGCTCCGGAGCGCGAATCCGCGCCGGGCCGCTTGGCAAAGCCCTTGCCCGCTGCCGGTTTTTCAGCCCCTTTTCCGGCCGACGGCCCGCGCGGCTTCTGTCCGCCGGGCTTCGCTCCGGGTCTGCGTTTTGATCTGTCGTCTTCGGTCATGTGGTGTTTGCTCTTTTGGCGGGCTAGATAGCAGGACAGGCCCCCGCTTGCGAGGGGATAATAGCGGGAGATCGTATTGAATGAAGCGACCGGACTTCATGGCCCTGGCGCTTGAGCAGGCAAAGCATGCGGCGTTACGCGGCGAAGTGCCGATCGGGGCGGTTCTGGTAGCCGATGGCGTCGTCGTCGCTCAGGCCGGTAACCGCACCCGTGAACTTGCCGATCCTACCGCCCATGCGGAGATTCTGGTCATTCGCGAAGCTGCGGCAAAGCTCTCGGCCGAGCGATTGGGTGGATGCGATCTTTATGTCACTCTGGAGCCATGCACGATGTGCGCGGCCGCGATTTCTTTCGCCCGCCTGCGCAGGCTCTATTTCGCGGCGACGGATGAAAAAGGAGGGGCTGTCGTTTCAGGCGTGCGCTTTTTTGCGCAGCCAACCTGCCATCACACGCCCGACGTCTATTCCGGTCTCGGCGAAACCGAAGCGGCCACGATTCTGAAGGATTTCTTCAGGGCGCGCCGCTAGACGCCGGTGAAATCAGACCGAAAAGCCAGTTTACCAGGGCAGCCAGTCGAACATGCCGCCCTTCTTGGAGGCCGCACGCTTGAGCCGGCGCTCCTTGACATATTCGTCCTCGCCCAGCTCATCCTGCGGCGCGTTGGCGGAAGCGACGCGGTAATCCAGCGGCGGCTCGCTCAGATAACGGCGCGTGTTGGGGCTGCCCTGCTTGGATTGAGCAAGTCGCTTCTTCACCTCAGGGCTTTGCTCCCTTGCCATACGGGCATTTTCACGGGGATCGAACTTGTCTGAAACGAATGGGTTCGCGGAAGCCGACGTTTGCGTCGGCAGATCGTTGATCACTTCCGATTCGTAGAAGCGGTTGTCCTGATTGGCCGTGGCACTGGCGCGAATGCGCGCGCGGCGCTGTTCCGGCGATTCGGGCCACTGTGCGCTGGCAGTCGTGACGACATTGTCCTGAGGGGCGGGAAGATTGGCCTTCTGGGCAGCGGAGGGCTTCACCAGCTCGGGGCGCGGCTGATAGTCGATCTTTTCGCGCTTCGGCGGGGCAAATGTCAGCGCACTGGTAAGATCGGTCGCCAGTTGCTCGGAAGCGGTCTTGTCAGTGCCATAGGTTGGCGAGGAAACGCAACCAGCCAGCAGAAGACCGGAAGCGGACAACGAAGCCAGCAACGCCACGCGACCACGGTTTTTGTCAGTCATGCCGAAAAAACTCACTTAGAGCGGCCCCCTGATTGATGCCGGCCGGACATTGTCGAAATTCCAACATGTCCTTGTAATGGTAAATCCGGCGACAATTTGTCGTCGGGAAACGTGGTCTTTACCTTAAGCTGTGTGCGAGGGCAACGCGTAGCCGGTACGCGCTGCCCTCAACCACAATCAGATACGCCCCTGCGCCTGCAGTTCACGCAGCACTTTGGCATCCCGCGCGGACACATCCGGGAAAGCGGGATCGCTGCCGACATCGTCCGTATAACGCCAGGAACGGGCACATTTGCGCAGGTTCCGGTCAACCGCCTTGCCGACCACCACGGCAACTCCGGGAACTTCGCGCAGGCTGAAAGCTCCGGCAGGTGCCTCGTCAGACGAAATGATCAGATCGCTGGTGATGCTGATCTCGGCGAGATCAACATCGTTCACAACCTGCCGGAGCCCTTCGTCTGTCACGTAGACGACAGGGACGGCCTCGAGAGACGACCCGATGGTCTTGTTGGCCCGCTCCAGTTCGAGCGCCCCTGTGATGACGCTGCGCACCTGCCGCACCTTGCGCCATTTGGCGGCCAGTTCATCATTGCGCCATTCGGAAGGAACCTTGGGTAACTGGGCAAGATGCACGGAGCGTTCCTGCGGATAGCGATCGCCCCATGCCTCTTCCGTCGTGAACGGCAGCATGGGCGCAAGCCATTTCACCACGCAGTCGAACAGATGGCGCACCACCTGTACTGCCGCCCTGCGCTTAACGCTGGAAGGCGCTTCACAATAGAGCGCGTCCTTGCGGACATCGAAATAGAATGCCGACAGCTCGACCACCATGAAATCGAGCAGCGCACGGGTGATCCGCTTGAACTCGAAGCCGTCATAGCCAGATCGCACGATCTCATCGAGTTCGGCCAGCCGGTGCAGCATCAGCCGCTCCAGTTCGGGCATGTCTGAGAGCGGCACGTCCTCGCCATCGTCATGGGCAAGCGTTCCCAGCATCCAGCGGATCGTATTGCGCAGCTTGCGGTAGGCGTCGATATTGGTCTGCAGCACGTTCTTGCCGAGGCGCTGGTCTTCCCAGTAGTCGGTGGTCATCACCCACAGGCGCAGGATGTCGGCACCGGACTTGGACATGACTTCCTGAGGCACGACCACGTTGCCGAGCGACTTCGACATCTTGCGGCCGTCCTCGTCCATGGTGAAGCCATGGGTGACGACGGCATTGTAAGGCGCCCTGCCCCGCGTGCCGCAGCTTTCCAGAAGCGAGGAATGGAACCAGCCGCGATGCTGGTCCGAACCTTCCAGATAGACGTCAGCCGGCCATTTGAGGTCGGGGCGATCTTCCAGCGTGAAGGTGTGGGTGGAACCGGAATCGAACCAGACATCGAGAATGTCGGTCACCATTTTCCACGGCTCGTTGGCGCGCTCGCCAAGGAAACGCTCGCGCGCACCTTCGGCAAACCACGCATCCGCGCCTTCCTTCTCGAAAGCCTCGAGAATGCGGGCATTGACGGCCTCGTCCTTCAGGACATTTCCGTCCTCGTCGGCGAACACGCAGATCGGCACGCCCCATGCGCGCTGGCGCGACAGCACCCAGTCGGGACGGTCCTCGATCATCGCGCGCAGACGCGTCTGGCCGGCAGCCGGCACGAAGCGCGTGGCGTCGATAGCGTTGAGCGCACGCGAGCGCAGCGTGGTGCCATCGCCGAGCTCCTTGTCCATATAAACGAACCATTGCGGCGTGTTGCGGAAGATCACCGGCTTCTTGGAACGCCACGAATGCGGATAGGAATGCTTGAGGCGTCCGCGCGCGAACAGCATGTTTCTGCCGATCAGCGCTTCGATCACGGCCTTGTTGGCATCGCCCTTCTTGCCGTTGTCGTCGATGACGCGTGCGGCACCGCCATCACGGTCCGGCCCGAAGCCCGGCGCGTCCTTGGTGAAGAAGCCGGCATCGTCGACGGTGAACGGGATTGCGGTGTCGATGCCGCGCCCTGCGAGATCACGAGATGCATCCATCCACGCGTCAAAGTCCTCCCGGCCATGGCCGGGAGCGGTGTGCACGAAACCCGTGCCGGCATCGTCGGTGACATGATCGCCGGGAAGCATTGGAACAGTAAACTCATAGCCGCCGCCGAGACTCTTGAGCGGGTGAGCCAGCGCGATCGACGCCATCTGATCGGCGCTTACGTCGCTCAGACGCCGGAACTGCAATTTGGCCTTGGTGAAGCAGTCTTCGGCCAGTGCATCCGCGAAGATAAGCTTCTCGCCGGCCTGTGGCCCGAAATCGTTCTCGGCTGCGGTAACTTCGTACAAACCGTAGGCGATGCGCGGCGAGTAAGCGACGGCACGGTTGCCGGGGATGGTCCACGGCGTGGTCGTCCAGATGACGACCGACGCGCCGTCAAGATCTGCGACGCCGCCGGCCACTGGAAACTTCACCCAGATCGTGTCGCTCTCATAGTCCTGATACTCGACCTCGGCCTCGGCCAGTGCCGTGCGCTCGACCACCGACCACATCACCGGTTTGGAGCCGCGATAGAGCTGGCCAGACATGGCGAATTTCAGCAACTCGCCGGCGATGCGCGCCTCGGCGTGGAAATTCATCGTCGTGTACGGCTTCTTGAAGTCGCCGATCACGCCGAGCCGGAGGAACTCCTTCGTCTGCACGTCGATCCACGATTGCGCGAACTCGCGGCACTCCTGCCGGAATTCGTTGATCGGCACCTCGTCCTTGTTCTTGCCGGCGGCGCGGTATTTTTCCTCGATCTTCCATTCGATCGGCAGGCCGTGGCAGTCCCATCCCGGAACATAGTTCGAGTCATAGCCGCGCATCTGGAACGAGCGGGTGATGACGTCCTTGAGGATCTTGTTCAGTGCATGGCCGATATGGATCGTGCCGTTGGCATAGGGCGGGCCGTCATGCAGGACATACTTGGGGCGGCCGGCAGCATCCTCGCGCAACTGCCTGTAGAGGTCCATCTCCTCCCAGCGGGCTACGATCTGCGGCTCTTTCTCGGGCAGGCCGCCACGCATGGGGAAATTCGTCTGCGGCAGATAGAGTGTTTTGGAATAATCGATCGGTTCGACAGTATCGGTCATAGGTTCGCCATATGGATTGCCCGGCCGGTTTGGACACAGGGCCTGAAATTCATGATTTCTGGAATATGCGCGAAGCGCGCGCACCGCAATTCCCGGCGGCTCCGGCAGGCGAGTTGCATCTCAGCCCGCCCGGAGCACCGGGCTGGTAATTCGTATCGCGAAGGCGACATGGTGCGGCAGGCGTATCATGGTCGCGCTTCTAACCTATGCAGACCCAGGAATAAAGGGCGCTACATGGTAAAGTCGAAGCGGTATGTGGCCGAAACACCCATCGTGAACTGATTGCGGGAACCGCGCTCACGCACGATGCTGGAATCCGCGGCAGGTCCCATGAGGCGCGAGTATTCACCGAAGACGCTGGTGGTGACAGGATCGGACACTTTCCATGTTACCGCGCCGCCGACGCCAAGCGAGCGAACACCGCCACCCGGATTGTATTCGCTGAGGCCAGAGCGGAAGCTTTCATCTGCGGTGACGCCATAGTAAGCGTCGAAATATTTCGATGATGCGAACGATGCGCGGGGTCCGCCGGAAATCCGGATTTCCGGCGTGACGTCGTGGAAGGCATCGACCGCGATATCGCCGACCACGCCCTTGTGAGCGCGGATACCCTGACGAACTTCAGCCCTCATGCGCACCCAGTCCAGCGGATAGAATTCAAAGAAACCGCCAACTTCACCGCCCCAACGCATCGGATCCAGCCCGCGAATGGCGTCTTCGTCATTGTCGCGCTTCCACAGGAACTTGCCCGTCACGCCGGCGCGAAAATCGCCCTGATCGGTCAGCGCCAGAGATATGTTGTCGTTACGCGATGAGAAGCGCACGGGATTGCCGGCCTTGCCGAGCGAGATGATCGGCGTCGCACCCAGCATATACTTCTTGCTGCCCTCGAAATCGGGCGCCACCAGCACCGTTGCGCCAACGGTGAGATACCAGTCACCGGACAGCCATCCGCCGATGCCATCGGCAGCATGGACAATCGTGGGGACGCCAAGAGAAAACATTGCCGACAACGCGGCCGCAGGCTTCAAAACAGACATGTCTCACCGTTTACGCAATACAAGTGGGAGTTGAAGCGATTGTTGCAGTCAGTTTGGTAAAATTTGTTTTAAATCCGTAATGTTATGATGCGCCGGCCTACTGGACGCTTCGACGCGGCGGCACTAGCTTAGTCGCGTGGAGGGGTAGGTTAGCAGGAGAGGCAACATGACTTTTGAGAACAATTCAATCCGCAGCATTACCGACGAAGTGCGCTCCAAATGGGGCTGGTTCGTAGCACTCGGGGTTCTGCTGCTCATTCTGGGCGGCGTCGCGTTCGGTAATCTGTTCATCGCGACAATTGCATCTGTCTATTTTGTCGGCTGGCTGATGCTTTTTGCTGGCGTCATCGAAATCATTCACGCTTTCGGAGTGCAGACTTGGGGCCGGTTCTTCCTGTGGCTTGCGAGCGGCCTGCTCTATGCGCTGGCAGGCATCTTCGCCTTCTATAACCCGATTTTGGCGTCGGCGGTCCTGACCTTCCTGCTGGCCGTCTCACTGGTCGCGTCCGGGGTGCTACGCGCCTGGGTAGGCTACCAGAACTGGGATCAGAAAGGTTCCGGCTGGATCGTCACGGCCGGCATTATCACCATTCTTGCCGGCATCGTCATCGCTATCGGCTGGCCGGTGAACAGCCTGCAGATCCTCGGACTGTTCCTGGCGGTCGACCTGATCTTTCAGGGCTGGAGTTTTATTGCGTTCGGACTGGCGCTGAAGAAGTAAAGGTCAGAAGCTGATTTCGGCGTCCAGAGCAGAAAGGCTTCGGACGCCACTCAGCACAGCCCTCGCCTCCTGCTCGTCGCGCTTCATCTGCGCGACGAGTGCGTCAAGCCCGTCGAATTTTTCTTCGCCGCGCAGATAAGCGAAAAACGAAACATCGCAGACTTCGCCATAGAGATCGCCGGAGAAATCGAACACGAAGGTTTCGAGCAGCGGCGCTCCGTTGACATTGACCGTGGGGCGGCGGCCGAAACTGGCAACGCCATCATGAAGGCTTCCGTCTGCGCGCCGGAACCGCACCGCATAGATACCTTCGCGCAGCTCCACATCTTCCGGCAAACACATATTGGCCGTTGGAAAACCCAGCGTGCGACCGAGTTGCTGACCGCCGATGACTTCGCTTTGCACGGTGAAGCGGTAGCCGAGCAGTCCCGCCGCCTCCGACACATCTCCTGCGGCCAGCAGCTCTCTTATACGGCTGGAAGAAATGACCTGCGCGCCCTCATCGCGAAAGGCGTCCACCAGAGTCACGCCAAAGCCGTGACGTTCTCCGGCGTTCATCAGATAGGCCGGGCCGCCCTGGCGGTCCTTGCCGAAGTGAAAGTTGAAGCCGGTGACGGCATGACTGATGCCAAGATTTTCCTGAAGGATTCCGGCCACGAAATCCTCCGCCGACTGTGCCGCAAACTGTGCCGTGAAGGCCTGCTCCACAACCGCTGAAAAACCCAGTTCTTCGAGAAGACGCGCTTTCATTGCTGGCGGCGTGAGCACGAAAAGCGGGACCTGCGGCCGGAAGAATTTGCGCGGGTGGGGCTCGAAGGTAAGAACCAGTGCGGGAACGCCACGCTTCCCGGCCTCTTCCAGCGCACGCCCCAGCACAGCCTGATGGCCGCGATGAACGCCGTCGAAATTTCCGATCGCCACGACACCACCGCGCAGATCCGCAGGCAGTTGCTTATTTCCGGCAATGCGCGCCAGCATGGGAAGTCCTACTGCAGTCGCGGCATGACGGCCACGGGGGCGTAGCCATGCTTTTCCAGAAAACCGGCAAGCTGTTTCGGATCCGGATTCAGGGCATCGCCATAATCGCGGGCGTGGATGCCTCCTGAAATGTAGAGCGCATCGACACCATTGTCGGCCGCGCCCTTTATGTCGGTCATGATCCCGTCACCGATCGCGAGCACTTCGCGGCAGTCCAGATCGCGCCCGACAATGTCAGCGGCGGCTCTGAGGGCAGCCTTGTAGATCGGCGCGTGGGGTTTTCCGGCAATCAGCGTACGCCCGCCCATCTGGCCGTAGTCACGCGCGAGCGCTCCCGCGCACCAGATCAGCCTGTCGCCGCGCTCAACCACAATATCGGGGTTTGCGCAGATGAAGGGCAGATTGCGTGAACGCAGCCTCGTCAGCAGCTCCTGATAATCCTCAGGCGTTTCGGTTTCATCATCGAAAGGACCGGTGCACACGACCGCCTGCGCCTCGAAATCCTCGACCAGCTCGACATCGAGCCCATCATAGATGTTGGTGTCGCGATCGGGGCCGATGTGGAAAATCCGGCGCGGGGCCTCGGCAATCAGATCGCGCGTGACATCACCGGAACTGACAAGCTTGTCATAGGTGCCGTCCGGAACGCCGATCGTGCGCATCTGTGCCACGACATCGGCTCCGAGCCTTGGCGAATTGGTGATCATAACGACTGCCACTCCCCTCGCCCGTGCTTCTGCCAGCGCAGAGGCCGCCTGCGGGAAATGCTCAACCCCGTTATGGACCACGCCCCACACATCGCACAGCAAAGCGGCATAGTTGCCCGAAATCGTTTCGAGCGAAGTGATGATAGGAGAATGAACCGTCATGTCGGCAGAAACGTCCGTATCTCGAAGATGGTCAGGCCTGTTGGCCGTGCGGGCTCCCGGATTAACCGATGCGGCCCTGACTGTCACCAGCTTTCCTGCCTTGCCGGCCCGGATGCTGGTTAACGTGCTTTGAATGAAAGAGAGCAATTTTAGACAATTGCGCAAACCCGAAATTTAAATGTTTCAGGGATAGTGCCTCCAACCAGTCAGATATTGGCAGCGGGGGCTAGAGCCAGATGCTTCGGAAATTCCTTGCCGACACGCGCGGCAATTATGCCATGATCACCGGGTTGCTGATGGCACCCCTGTTCGGCGCTGTCGCGCTGGCTGTCGACTATTCGGAAATGTCCCGGCAGCGCCTCGATACACGCAACGCGCTGGACGCGGCCAATATCGCAACGGCACGCGAGATTCAGTCCCAGATCAGCGACGCCGATGCCATCGCTTACGCCAACAATTTCTACTACGCCAATCTGCGGCATGTGGCGCCGGCGAAATCCGCGCTTCAGGTTACGCTGCCAAGTCAGGTCGTCGGCGGCGGCTCGATGACGATGTGCGCCACGCTGACCTATTCACCGATCTTCTTCCCCGCAGCCGCCGCACTGGTTGGCAAGCAATCCGAGGATTACGACTTCATAACCTGCTCAGAAGTGCGCCTGAAGAACACGCTGGAAGTGGCGCTGGTGCTCGATAATTCTGGCTCGATGAAAGAAAAAGGCACCGGTTCCAATCAGACGCGCATGGAACTGCTCAAGAAGGCCGCTGACGAGCTTATTACGACGATGGTCAAGCAGGCCGACAGCGTCAAGCAGGTCGACAGGCCTATTCAATTCGCGCTTGTGCCGTTCGCGGCCTCAGTCAACGTCGGCAAGACCAACGAGGAAGCGACATGGATGGATAGACGGGGCGTTTCTCCGATCCATCATGAAAATTTCGACTGGGCAAGTTTCAAATGGCCCAACAGAAAAGTTGAAAATAAAAACGGCGTCTATGTAAAAACTGGCAGCGACTGGGGTGCCGAGGAAAATGATATCGTCACAAGGTTCAGCCTTTTCAAAGAGCTGAAGTACTACACTGACAGAAACAACACCAAGACAGATAATTTTGCCGAATGGGAGGGTTGCGTCGAGCAGAGGCCCTATCCGTATGATGTCACCGACGAGCCTCCCCAGCAGAGCGACCCTGCCAGCCTGTTTGTTCCGATGTTCTACCCGGATGCATCCACAAACGGCTACAATGATTGGCCGACGCGCAATTCAGGCAGCTATTCGGCATCCTATTCCTGGGATCCACAGGTTGGGAGTGGTTCCTCCAGGACCGGTAATAATCCCTCTTACTACATGCCAAAATATTTTGACATGCGCGTGAAGAAAAGCTCCACGGTGACGGAGCAACTGGGTTTCGTTGCACCTTATAATTCACAGAAACTTGGTCTGGGCAAAGGTCCGAACGCCGGTTGCACCACGTCACCTATTACTCCGCTGGTCGATGTCACAAACCCAGCCGGCATGCAGAAGATCAAGGATGCTATATCCGCCATGGAGCCTAACGGCGGCACAAGTGTAGGAAGCGGCTTGGCGTGGGGCTGGAGGGTTCTGTCAAGTGGCGAGCCCTTCACAGGTGGCAGGCTGGAGACAGACCGGGGCAACGACAAGGTGGTAATTGTCCTCACCGACGGCGCGAATACATATTATACGCCCAACAGCCTCAGTCCCCTTAACGGCAGTAATTCCCGTGCCGCTGACCATGAAAATCAGGGCTCGATCTACGCCGACTATGGTTTCCAGCAGCCCTATGGAAAACCCTATGATTATGGTCGTCTTTTTTTGGGATTAACCAGCAACATAGACAAAAAATACAACAACGATGCCAACTACTCCCGCGCGATGGATGAAAAGCTGCAGGAGCTTTGCGCCAACGCAAAGGCTGCAAATATCATGATCATGACTGTTGGCCTGGATCTGGAGAGACAGGCGGTAACGGATGCGAAGGTCAGGCAACAGATCACCGGGCTGAAGACCTGTTCCTCCGACTCCCGCAACCGGCGCGATGCAACAGATCCCAGCAAGCCGGCAAAGCTGTTCTGGAACGCGGCTGGCAACGATCTGTCCAATGCGTTCCGTGAGATCGCAGAC
>Ga0182740_1001589_pt1 | contig 15102 bp, 15 predicted proteins | sample eDN5th37CKraftBY_FD_128872 | JGI IMG/M metagenome (GOLD analysis project Ga0182740, IMG submission 128872) | Enriched backyard soil microbial communities from Emeryville, California, USA - eDNA 5th pass 37_C Kraft BY (version 2) (version 2) | ecosystem: Environmental > Terrestrial > Soil >...
CGCTGGCAAAAAAACACCTGGCGCAGAAAAATTTTCAAGCAAGGTCGATCATGACGTACCAACTGCTTAGACGTTGCAGCCGGATGGGCAGCGTATGCGTGAGCGCCGCCAGGGCGCGGTCGCTATCGTCCAGCGGGAACAGGCCGGTGACGCGCAGGCGGGACGCCTGGGGTGAGGCTCGCAGCCAACCCGGCCGATAGCGGGCCAGAGCAGCGATCACGGTCTGCAACGGTTCGTCGTGGACTTCAAGCTCGCCGTTGCTCCAGGCGGCGGCGTATCCCTGGTTGTCCTGCACCGCATCGATCTGCTGCGCGTCGAACCAGACGCTCTGGCCAGGCGCCAATTGCCGGTGGATACCGGCAAGTGTGGAGACCTGGGCCGTTCCGCTCAGGGCCAGGCAGAAGCTGCGTTCGGACGCGCAGCGCACCATGGCGCGGCCTTGGGCGAGGCGGACTGCGCCATGGGGCAGATGCACTTGCAGCCCCTGGCCTGCCGCCACCTCAAAGATGGCGGCCCCAGAAGACACCTGTACGCCATACTGCCCGTCCAGTGTGGCGGCGCTGCGCGCGTCCAGCTCCATCATGTTGCCGTCAGGCAAGGCCACGCGCCGGCGTTCACCGGTGCGGGTCACATAGCCCGCCGTCAGATGCCGCAGCGGCACATAGCGGTCCGCGGCACCGGCGCCGAGCAGCACGGTCCCGCCCGCCAGGACGAGCTTGCCCAGCCTGCGGCGCTGCGCGAGTTGCGGCCCGACCAGCGAACGCCGTAGCGGGTTGCCGTCGGCCAGCAGTCCGGGCCGCAGGCGATGCAGCGTGCCGTCCAGCGCCGCGTTCAGCCGCTGCCAGGCCGCGCCGTGGCTCGGGTTTTCCGCCAGCCACTGATCGAAGGCCCTGCGGTCGGCATCGCTGGCTTGGCCGCTGGACAGACAGACCTGCCATTCGATAGCGGCCTCGCGGCTGCGCATGTCCAAGGGTGTCATACGCCCAACACCTCGCAGCAACGGCGCAGGGCCTGGACGATGTATTTGCGGACCATGGTGGGAGAAACCTTCAGCCTTGCGGCGATCTCCACATGCGTCATGCCGTCGAGCTGGCTGTAGAGAAAAGCCATCCTGGCCTTGGAAGAAAGACCGTCCAGCGCCGTGTCGAGCGCCTGCAAGGACTGCAGGGTCTGCACCCGCTCTTCGGCCGAGGGCTCCAGGGGTTCGGGCTGCAAGCGCAGCATCTCCAGCCACGCTTGTTCGAGTTCACGCCGGCGCCACAGCCGCCATGTGATGCGCCGCGCAATGGTGATGAGCATCGCGCGGGGTTCGTTCAATTGCTCCAGTGCTGGGAGGCAGAGCAACTGGGTGAAGGTCTCTCCGGCGACATCCTCGGCATCCTCGCGATTGCGCAGGCCGTTCTGGAGACGGCGCTCCAGCCAGGGATGGTCGCTTTTGTAGATGCTGGAGAAGCAGGTGTCACGCGTTGAGTCCACGGCTTGTGCTGTGAATAAATAGGAATCGTTATCAATTATTGCATGATGGGTTCTGGAAAGCCAAAGGGGGGACTTATGCGCGCAGGGGGCTCACCTTGGTTCACTCCTGATGGATTAATCCTCGCCCAGACCGCGCGGGTTCGTTATTAAATGTGCGGCAAGCCCCACTATCCCGTTCAGGTGGTTGAATAAAGCGAGGTGTACCTATGCCGCACACTCGATTCATCCAGCACGCTTTGGCCACCACTGGAGCCTTGCTCATGGCGCTAGGCGCCACCGCTCAAGCACAAGGCACTGGGCAGAACGCCCCGGTTCCAACGCCGCTGGCGCCAGCGAAATACTGCGAATGCCGCTTCTCATCCGGGCAATACGAGGCCTATAGCGTCAACGGGACATGCACCGTTCAACGCTATGCCGGCGGACGCAAGTGCGAATATGGTTTCTCGGGTATCGGGGCCAATCCGGCGGTTCTTACTTCCATCCTTGGACAGGACGCGTACCAAGCGCAGCTGCAATCCGCGGCGCAGATCTTCCCCCGCTATCTGGCGTTTGCGCAATCGGGAGACACGTCGGCCTTGAGCGAGAGCGGCTTCATTGAGAGTGCCCTGCCAGTCCTGGCGCGAGGCAGCTTGTTTCGACAGGCCGTCGTCATCGCGGAGTTGCCAGTCAAGCAGATCGATAACGAGATCGTTGTTTTCTCCAGGAAGTACAGCAACGTCATAGCGGAAGTATTCCAAGGAAAAAGGCCGCCGCTTTCGGTGACATGGACGGAGGACTTCCAGTTTGAGATCGGGCGAGGCTATGTGCTGATGAATTACAAGCAAGCGTCGCAATTGCTAGTGTTGTTCTTCTCCGACGAGAAACGGTGATCAGCCATGGATTTGACATGCATGCGAGAATTGCCCGGATTGGATTGGGCCGTGCTGCTTGTTGCCGTGGTGGTGGGCCTGATCTTGTTTGTGCTTGGGATTTACTTGTTGCTTCGACCCAGGCCCTCCCCCACGCCAAACACCAAGCATGAGGTGGAAACGACCATCGACAAATATGGCTTGAAAGGGCCTGCCGGCGTGTTCTTGATACTTCTGTCTATCGCCCTGTTTGGAGGGCTTTATTGGCAGTTGAACAGCAGATTCCCCGCCAACGCGGAAGAATTCTCAGGGGCGCCCCGCACACTCGGTTCCATCGCCGAAGGGCTACGCCGGAACTCCAGCGCCGATATCCTGTTGAAGGGGGGAGCTGAGACCGTGGTGATCTCTCAACCGGTCAGCGGCGCCTGCTGGTCCGCGCTGGTGGACAAACTATGCGCGGCGCATCGGGAGACGTTGACGTGCAGCCGGGATGGCGACCGGATTGTCATCGACCGCAAGCCTTGAAGCAGCGCGCCACATGAGCGGAAAAGGTATGTCAGACTACGCCCATTCACGGCTATTGGGTACGAGCACCCGCTTTCCGCATGAACCTCAGCGACCGCCTGAAAACCTGGGCCAAACGCATCAAGCGCGACGGCCTGACGCTATGGTTTGCCGGCAAGCACGCTCGTACGCCCTGGTACGCCAAGGCGCTGGGCCTGTTCGTGGTGGCCTACGCGCTCAGTCCCATCGACCTGATTCCCGACTTCATCCCCGTGCTGGGATACGTCGATGACGTGTTGCTATTGCCCGGCCTGATTTGGCTGGCGATCAAGCTGTTGCCGCCGGACGTGTTGCAGGAATGCCGGAGCCAGGCGGATGCCTGGATGCAGTCGCAGGGCAAGAGACCGCGCAGCCTGGGCGGGGCGGTGATGATCGTGTTGCTCTGGGTGGGGATAAGTATTGCGGCGTGGTTCTGGCTTGCGCCGTACTTTCGATAGCGCGCTGATTGCAGCCTACGCGCCGGGCGGCGTCGCGCCCTCTTCCACGAATCCCAGCGCGCGGAGTTCCGTGATTGCGCCTTTCTCTTCGTCCCGCCGTGCCTTGGGCGCGGCCAGCGATGCCGTGAGCAGGATGGACTGCTGGGGAGATTCGTCGAAGCTTTGCAGGACGCTGGCGGTGCCCGGGAATGCCTTGGCGAAGTCCGCGCCCAGCGTCTGGTATCCGCGGTAGCGGCCCTGTTTGTCGACAATGACTTGCGTGTGCGGATCGCGCCGGATCAGGTGCAGGGGCACGCCTTCGCAGCGCAGGCCCAGCAGCTTGGCTTCGCTGATGTCCAGGGCCCAATCCGTCTCAGCGTAGAAGGCGGCGCGCGCGATTGCGAATTGTTCGAGAAGGCGTTCGTCCTGGCAGAACGCGGTGGGCGTCAGGTTGAGGTTGAGCTTGCCGATTTTGCCTGTGAGTTTGACGCGCCGGAAGAACGAGGCCCACACCAGCAGGATGGGGTTGGTGGATAGGTCCTCTATCAGCACGTCTTCGAAGAGGCAGGGGTGGATCATCGAGTTCACGGCGCGGCATTTGGACAGTCGCACGTTCCGTACCCGCGACATGCGCTGGGGATATTTCACCATGGACAGGGCGCAATTGTCGAAGGCGCAGTCGTGAAAGTGCAGATCGCTGAACTGCGAGTTGCCCTTGTCGTACGCCATCAGAAAGGTTGCGCCTTCGGTTTTGTTCATGGGTCAGGTGTCGGAATATGATTGCGCCCGGGAAAGTGTAGTCTGACACCATTTTTGTAGAACATTGCGCCCACGGGCCGTTGCGATGGCGGATTGTCGTCCGGCCCCCGGCACTGTCCTTGTCGGCTTGCAATAGGAATGACGATGCGTCTTGGCTTGCTGTTGGTGGTTGCGTTGTTCGCTACGGCCGCTCATGCCGCGAACTATCCCTGCTCCGGAAAGAAGGGCGGTGTGGAGCGTTGCATTGGAGAACAGTTCCTGTGCCGCGACGGGTCCATCAGCGCGTCAAAACGCGTCTGTTCCACTTCGGAGACCAGCGCGTCGCCACTCCTATCCAAGCCCTCGGCTTCCGGTTCGGATGGCGCGTGCAGTTGCCGTGACGGCAAATATTGCACCGGACCACGGGGTGGAACCTTTTGCTATACCGACAGCGGGAAAAAGTCCTATTTCAGGAAATGAGCGCCGCGACACGCTGCGGGAAGCTACTTCAATAACTGCCCGCAGGCATCACATCCGTCAAATAGGCGGCGGTATCCGGATCCTCGCGCAACACATGCCGCATCCAGGCCCCACGCTCGTGCGCGGTCACTTGCAGTTCCCATACGCATGCAATGAATGGCCCCTGCACGGGCCGGAACCGGTCCGGTTCGTCCAGCGCTGCGGAATACATCTGTTGGCACAGGATGCCGCCAGAAATCCACCAGTCCACCAGCAGCCAGACGGCTTCTTCGCCAACGTGGACGATGCAAAAGCCCAGGCCCGTGGCGCGCGCGTCGCGGGCGTTGTGCTTTAGCGTGGCCATTGCGGTCTTGCGGGCGGCTGCGGCTACCTCGGGCGAGAGCAGGGGCACGGTCGGATCCGGATTGCGCTGTATCGCATAGGCCTTGATGGCCAGGCCGTCTTCGTTCCATTGATCAAGGAACGCCATGCGGCGCGGGGCGTAGGGCTCGGCGGGAATGGTGGGTAGCGGCATGATTTGCGGCGAGGGCTGGTCTTTATGATTCCCGAGGGAAATACGCTTCCGGCAGTCCGCTAGGCCAGCAAGGACAAGGCCTGGTTCAGCGACAGCACAGTGGTGCGCGATTCGAAGGCGGTGGCGAACAGGTGTTCATGCACGACCGGGTCCGGGTCGTAGCAGCAGTCCTTGACCGTGAAGAGGCGGTAGTCCGCGTCGCTGGCATGCGCGATGGACGACAGCATGACGCCGGTGGAGGCGACGCCGACCATGATCAGGGTGTCTATGCCTTGCGCCGACAGCCGCGGTTGCAGGTCGGTGCCGAAGAACACGCTGGCGCGGTGGGCGATGATGACGGGTTCGTCTTCGCGGCGGCCGAGTTCGGGCGAGATGCGGTCATGAACAAAGAGGCCCAGCTGCTTGATGCCCTGGCCATTCTTGTTCAGGAGGCTGACTTCGGGGTAGCCCGGGCTGAAGTGGATCTTGGCGAAGTAGACGCTGACGCCGGCGCGCCGTGCGGCGTTGCACAGTTGCTGCGTGTTGCTGAGCAAGCCGGGCGCGACCGACGGGAACAGGTCCATGATGTCGGTCTGGTAGTGCATGACCAGCAAGGCGGTACGCGCCGGGGTGATAGCCGGGGTCTGGGTGTTCATGCTCCGCTCCGCAAAAGGATAGAGGTGCGACGGGAATGACGCACGACTCTACCACGGCGGTTACCGGCGAAACGATGTCCAGCGCGTCGCGGGAGGACGGTGGTAATTTGTAGTCCCCCCCGCCGTCTGTCGCGGGACGGCTATGCGGTATTCGTGCATTCACGGCGCTCGGTTGACGCCGGCGAAGCCCTGGTGTCGGACTACCTGACCGGCGAGGTGCTGCTTTCCGATGGCGGACTCAACCTGACCTAGCCCTACTTTTCTACGTATTTCTTGGTGGCCGTGTCGTAGGCGTAGGTGAGCGTATCGCCCGCGCCAAGCTGGCGGGTCTTGTCCGGCCCGGCGATCTCGGTGCCGCTGCGCTTGACCGTCACGCGAGGCATATCGCTGCCGCCATGCGCGGAAAAGACCAGTTCGCCCGAGCTGGCCACGCAGGGCATGACGTCGCCTTCGGCGCAGGCCGCGCTATTGTCTTCGCCGGTATTGATGCTGCCCACATAGGTCCAGCCCGCGCCTTCGTCCGGGCCCGCCGGATTGAAGACCAGCAAGGCATAGCCGGTAAAGCTGATGCCGTTGTCGAAGCCTTCGGTGGGCACGGCAAGCAGCAGCTTGCCGCCGGGTGTGCGGAAGTCCACCGGCTTGCGGCGGGTGTCCACGTCCTCGGGTTTCTCGTAGGCGCCGAATTCGCCGACGGAGTGCTTCATGCCGCGGAACTGCCAGGGGCGTTCGGGCGAGGAGCCCGTCTGGGTGTAGGTGGCTTCGGCCAGGTTGACCTGGGTGCCGGGGCCGACCTCGTCTTCGCCGGGCTTGCCGTATCTTTCGCGAGTGTCCCAGGTGAAGCCGGTGTAGTAGCGGGTGCCGCCCAGTTCGAAGGCGTGGCCGAACCAGAAGGTGGCGATGCTGCCGTTGGCGACTTCGTAGGAGTCGGCGCCCTTGCCGTCGATCTGGTAGATGGAATACATCACCGTGGACACATCGGGCGGGGCGAGGGCGGCGGCATTGGCGGTGGGCGGCAGCGCGGCGGCGCCGGCCGGTTCAGCGGCCGTTGCGGCTGGGCCGAACGCGGCCGCCAGGGTGCTGGCCAGCAGGCAGGCCATGGCCGTGCGGCGCAGGCGGCCGCGGGTGCTGAAGGAGGAGTTGGCTTTCAGAGTGGTTTTCATGTTTTCGTTGTGGGTCCTGATGACGGCGTGCCGCTGTGCGCGGCGTCATGCTAATGGGCTCCCGCTGCGTGCATCGGACAACAATTTGCCAATTGTGTCGGACTGCAAAGGCGCCCGCCTTGCTATGCTCTGGTCCAGCCTTACAGCAGATTGCCACGCCCGAGTCCCGCACGGCAACGTTTGCCGTGGCGCGGGACGCCGCCCAGGAGCCGTTCCGCATGCCATCGCTTGCTGAAAGCACCACCGTCCCATCCTCGCTTGGCGATGGCCTGCCGGTACGGCAGCGCCTGTGGGCGATCTCCACATTGATTCTGGGCAGCGCGATCGCGACGCTGGACACTTCCATTGCGAATACCGCATTGCCGACGATAGCGGCGGATCTGGGCGCCACGCCCGATGACTCGATCTGGATCATCAACGCGTATCAGATCGCCATGGTAGCCACTTTGCTGCCTTTTGCGGCGCTAGGCGACATTGTGGGGCATCGGCGCATCTATCTCTATGGGGTGCTGGTGTTTACGCTGGCTTCGGTTGCCTGCGGGCTGGCGGATTCCCTGCCGATGCTGATCGCCGCCCGCGCCTTTCAGGGCGTGGGCGCGTCGGGCATTCTGGGCGTCAGCGCCGCGCTGATACGCCTGACGTTCCCCAGCAGCCAGATCGGCCGCGCCCAGGGGCTCAATGCGCTGACGGTGGCGGTGTCGTATGTCGTCGGGCCTTCCGTCGCGTCGGCCATTCTTGCCGTCAGCACGTGGCATTGGCTGTTCCTGATCAACATTCCGCTGGGTGTGCTGGGCATGGCGATGGCGTGGCGCACGTTGCCGTACAACGCGCCGCGCCGCACGCCTTCGCGCTTCGATGGCCTGGCCGCGCTGTTGCTGGGGGCGACTTTTGCATTGGCCGTGCTGGCGCTTGGCGATGCGGCGCACCTGGCGGGCTGGCCGCGCGTTCTGCTGGAGGCCGGCGCGGCGGTGCTGTGCTGCGCGCTGCTCTTGCGCCGGCAGCGCGCGCATCCCGCGCCCATGCTGCCGCTGGATCTCCTGCGCCGGCCGCTCTTCGCCATGTCGGTGCTGACGTCGATCCTGTCGTATGCGTCGCAGGGACTGGCGCTGGTGGCGCTGCCTTTTCTGCTGCAGATGAGCCTGGGCCGTACGGACGTGGAGACAGGCCTGTTGCTTACGCCCTGGCCCATCGTCGTGGCGTTCGTCGCGCCCATAGCCGGCTATCTGTCGGAAAAGCGCTCTGTGGCGCTGCTGGGCGGCGGCGGGCTTTTCGTGCTGTGCCTGGGCATGGTCCTGGTGGCGCTGCTGCCGGCGCAGGCGTCGGACGCAGACATCATCTGGCGCCTGGCGTTGTGCGGCGCGGGCTTCGGGTTTTTCCAGGCGCCCAATTTGAAGGCGCTGACCATGAGCGCGCCCGCGGAGCGCAGCGGTGCGGCCAGCGGCGTCATCCCCACCGCCCGCCTGATCGGCCAGGCAAGCGGGGCGGCGCTGGTGGCCGCGTGCTTCACGCTTGCGGGCGATGGCGGCGCCGGCGTCGCGCTATGGATAGGCGCGCTGATCGCGGGCGTTGCGTGCGTGGTGAGTTTCCTGAGGGTGCTGGCGCGCGAGTAAGGCGGACATCCCTTTCAAGAACCCGCCTTCGCGCATCAGTACGTCGCCCGCAGGTTCAGCATCACACTGCGCGGCTCGCCATAGTAGTTCGACCCATAGGCGGCCCACACGCGCTGGTAGTAGACCTTGTCGAACAGGTTGTTCACCGTCAGCGTGCCTTCCAGGTGCTTGTTGAAGCGGTAGCCTGCTTGCGCGGACACGGTAGTGTATGGACGCTGCTCGAACTTCACCGGGCCGTTCAGCCGGTACATGCTGCTGACGCTGCGCACGCCCGCGCCCAGCGACAGGCCTTCCAGCGACCCCGTGGCGAAGGTGTACTTGGTCCACAGATTGAAGGTGTGGCGCGGCGTAATGAAGGCGTACTGCTGCGACTTCTGCTCTTCCGTGCCCTTCAGGGTCTTGGTGGTGGTGTAGGCATAGCCCGCGGTGATGTCCCAGCCCGGCGCGGGGCTGCCGCTGATCTCGGCCTCGAAGCCCTGGCTGCGCATCTTGCCTGCCGCCATGGAGAACAGCGGATTATCCGGGTCCGTCATGGCGCGGTTCTCGTCTTCCATGCGGAACAGCGCGGCGTGGCCGTTCAGGCGCTTGTCCAGGAACTCGCCCTTCAGGCCGATTTCGAACTGCTTGCCGGTGCGCGGGGCCAGCAACTGGCCATTGACGTCGGTGGTGGTCTGCGGCGTGAAGATGCTGGTGTAGCTGGCATAGGCCGACAACTGCTCGTTCAGGTCCACCACCAGGCCCAGGTAGGGCGTGAACTTGCCATTGATCTTGTCGCTGGTGTCGGTGAATTGGTTGAAGTAGGCGTTGCGGTTCTGCGTGCGGTTTTCCCACCAGGTGAAGCGACCGCCGGCGATGATGGTGGCGGCGTCGGTCACGCGCAGATTGGTGCGCGCATACAGGCCGTACTGGTCGGTCTTGCTGTCGTTGCCGTTGGTGAACTGGTAGTCCGGCTTGGGGATGTTGTTGTTGGGGTGGTACAGATTGGTGTCGGCGTTGTCGCCGCCGCCGTATTGGAAGTTCTTGTGGACATTGCGGTAGTCGGCGCCCACGGTCAGCTCGTGCTGACGGCCAAAGGCTTCGAACGGCGTGGCCACGAAGGCGTCCAGGCCGTAGGTTTTCCAGTGGCTGCGGTACTTCCAGCTGACCAGGCAGGTGTCGCCGGTGATCGGATCCACGGCGCAATCGGACCAGCCGAATTCGCGGCTGGGCTCGTCCTGTTCGCGGTAGACGCCGCTGATCTTGATGCGTCCGCCGTTGGCCAGGCGGTGGTCCACGTCCGCGAAGTACTCGGTGATTTCTTCGGTGATGTGGTTCCAGCTGGGGTCCAGGTTGGTGGACCGGCGCACATCCAGCAATCGGCCGTCGGTGTAGCCGGGCAGGCCGAAGAAGGGGCGGCCCTTGTATTGCTGGTAAGTGGCGCCGGCGGTAAGCACCGTGTCGGGCGTCAGGTCGAAGCTCAGGGTGCCGTAGAACAGCGGCTTCTCGGTGTAGACGCCATCGACGAAGGATTTGCGGTCGTCATAGGATGCGACCAGGCGGCCGCGCAGGCGCCCGTCGCTGTCCAAAGGGCCAGTGATGTCGGCTTCGGTGTAGTAGCGGTCCCAGGAACCGGCCATGACTTGGCCGCTGAAGGCGAATTCCTTCTGCGCGCGCTTGCGCACCAGGTTCACCGTGCCGCCGGGATCGCCCGCGCCCTGGTACAGGCCAGACGGTCCGCGCAGCACTTCGATATGGTCATAGATGGCCAGGCCAAAGCCCGAGGACAGGTCATTGCCGGTGCTGGCCGGCGTATTCACGCCATCGACCTGGATCGTGTCCAGCGCATAGCCGCGCGAGTAGAAATTGCCATGGTTGCCGCCGATGCTGCCCGCTTCCACCGTAATGCCGGTGACGGTGCGCATGGCGTCGTCCAGATTGGTCAGGTTCTGGTCGTCCAGCAATTGGCGCGTCACCACCGAGACCGATTGCGGGATCTCGCGCAGGCTTTGTGCGTTCTTGCCGATGGTGACGGCGGATGCGGCGTACGAGCCTGTGCCTTCGGTCACGGCGAGGTCGCGGCCGGTGACCGTCACGGGCGCCAGGGTGGTGGCATCCGTGGCCGATTGCCCGGCCGGCCGCCGCACCACGAAGCCCGAGCCGCTTTGCACGGCTACCAGGCCGCTATGCGCCAGCAGGCGGTTCAGCGCGGCCTGCGGTGTCATGGCGCCGGACACCGCGGGGGCGCTCAGGCCGGCCACCACGTCGGGGCTGAACAGCACCTGCAGTTGCGCCTGGCGGCCCAGCGCCACCAGCGCGTCGGCCAGGCTGCCGGCAGGCAGATCGAAGGTTTGCGCGGCGGCGCCTTGCGCATGCGCGGCGGATGGCGCCAGCGCCTGGACCGCCAAGGCGGCGCTCATGGACAGCGCGCACAGCAGCGCGTAACGGCCGGCGCTCAGCCGGCGATGGAAATGGCTCTGCGCCATGGACTTTCCCCAGTCTGGAAGTGGATCTTCAAACGGGGAAGACGCGCCAGCCGCCAAAACCCGAACCTGTCGAATTAAAAATAATTCTTAATTCCGATGATCAGCGGCTGCCGATCACCACGGCGCCATCCGGCCGCCGGGTCAGCGTCACGGGCAGCAGGCCGGGCAGCATGTCCAGGACGGCGTCGGGCTGGCGCAGGTCCAGCGTGCCGGACAGGCGCAGCGCGCGGGCGCGTTCGTCGGCAAAGCGCAGCGGCGCATCTCGGTACAGGGCCAGGTAGCCGGCCAGTTGCTGCAGCGTGGCCTCATGCATCACCGCCACGCCGCCCTGCCAGGCGCCGATCTCGCTGGCGGACACCTGCTGGCGCCGCAAGAGCCGCGCATCCGCGCGCGACAGCAATACCGTGTCGCCGGCCCGCAGGGTCTGCGCGGCCGGGGCGTTTGCGCCCTGGGCGTTCAGCCGGACTTCGCCGCTGCGCACCCCCACCTGCAGCACGTCGGGCAGCAGCAGCACATTGAATTCCGTGCCGATGTCGCGCAGTTCCGCTTCGCCCGCGGCCACGATCAGCGGCCGCCGGTCGGGCGCGGCATCGATGTAGACCTCGCCGGCGTCGACGCGGATATGACGTTCGGCCAAGGTGTAGCGCACGCTCACGCGGGTGCCTACGTTGGCATGCAGGCGGGTGCCGTCGGGCAGGTCCAGGCTGCGCGTCTGGGTGGACGCGTTGGCCACGGATTCGTAGCTGACAGGCACGTACTGGTAGGCGGCCGCGGCCGTCAGCACCAGGGCGGCCAGCGCGCCGCCCCAGCGCAGGAAGGCCGGGCGGCGGGGTTGGGCAGGCGTCCGGACCTGAGCCGGTTCCCGCTTGGGAGCAGGCGCGGCGGCTGGACGCGGCAGGGCCGCCATGTCTTCCCAGACCTGTTCCAGCCGTTCGTATTCCCGCCGGTGCTCGGGCGCTGCTTGCAGCCAGGATTGGAAGGCCTGTTCGGCGCTGGCGTCGGATGCGCGCGCCCGGCGGCGCATGAACCATGCGCTCGCGGCCTCTTCGACAGCGGACAGGGGTGAGGATCGGGTCATGGCGTTTCGCCGTGGACGCGGCGCTTGCAATGCGCCAGCGCCAGTTGCAGGTGCTTTTCCACCGCCCGCACGGAAATGCCCATGCGTTGCGCGATGTCCTCGCAACGCAGCTCATCATACCGATAAAGCAGGAAGGCCTCGCGTTGGCGCGGCGGCATCTCGTCGATGGCGGCCTGAAGCAGGCGCAGGCGCTGGCTGGCGTCTGCGCGCACTTCCGGTTGCAGGCCGGCGGGGGCGGCCAGGCCGATGGCCGTGGACTCAAAGCCCTGGTCGTCCAGGCTGGCCACCACGTGCTCGTCGCGCACGTTCTCGCGGCGCCAGTGGTCGCGCAGCAGATTGCGCGCGATCTCATACAGATAGGCGCGCGGTTTGTCCGGCGGCTCGGCGCCCTTGTGCGCCGCCAGCCATTTGGCGAAGGTTTCCTGCGCCAGATCCTGGGCGGCCTCCGGCGAACGCTTGAGCTGCCGGTTCAGGAAACCGACCAGCTCCGCGTTCCATGCCTTGTATGCCTCGGCTATCACGCCGAAGAACCGCTCCCCCATGATGCCCCTGTCGATGTCCGGCGCCCGGTTCAATGTCCGGGACGCATAGGCATGGCTTTAATTAAATGATAATGATTCTTATTGTATCAATAATATCCGGGGGCGTAGCGTAGGGCCGCGAGGGGCACGCCTGCATGGCAGTGGCGACGCCGGAGGGCATGGGCAATTCATCCTCTCTAATGTCGACTATTAGATTTGCTTAAGGTGCGGGCGGTTCTTTGACCGGTCTTCCGAGCATTCTTAGCATCACTGATAGGAGACAACATGGGCGCACTAAAAAACGATTCCAGCCTGGATATCCGCATGCTGCGCATCTTCGCCGCGGTGGCGGCGGCCGACAGCCTGTCGGCGGCGGCGCAGGCCTTGAACATCACGCAGTCGGCCGTGTCGCAGACGATTTCGCAGATTGAAAGCACGCTGGGCATGCGCGTGCTGGACCGGTCGCGCAGGCCGTACCGGCTGACGCCGGCCGGGGTGACGCTGCACCGGCAGTCGCGCCAGATCGTCGAAGATGTGGACCGCCTGATCTCGCAGGTGCGCGAGGCCGATCTGATGAATCGGCCGGCGATCCGGATCGGCATGATCGATTCCTTCGCGGCGACCACCGGCCCGGCCATCGTCAAGCGCCTGACACAGAGCGCGAGCCAGGTGCTGGTGTGGTCGGGGCTGGCCTATGGCCACGCGCAGGCGCTGCTGAACCGGCAGGTCGACATCATCGTCACCACCGACGCCCTGGATGACGTGGACGGTCTGGCGCGTCGCGCCATCCTGACCGAGCCCTTTGCGCTGGTGGTGCCCGCCGCGCGCGCTGACGAGTTTGCGCGCATGGATCTGCGCCAGATTGCCCAGGCCGCGCCCTTCATCCGCTTTAGCGGCCGCTCGCATTTCGGCGCCATGATCGAGCGCCACCTGCGTCGCTGCAGCGTCACCGCGCCGCCGTTCCTGGAAATAGACACCAGCGACGTGGTCATGGCGATGATCGCGGCCAATCTGGGGTGGGCGCTGATGACGCCGCTATGCCTGTTGCAGGGACGTTCCTGGCTGGACCTGGTGGCGGTGCTGCCGCTGCCGGGGCCGGGCCTGGCGCGCACGCTGCACCAGGTGTCGCGGCAGGACGAGTTCGAGGAGATGGCCGACATGTTCTGGCAGATCAGCCGCAAGGCGCTGGAGACGGAGATCTTTCCGCAGGTAAGTGCGCATCTGCCCTGGCTCGGACGGCAGATGCGGCTTTGTTGACCACAAAAAAGGAGAAGGACATGCAGGAGACCAGACGTAGATTCATCAGAGGCGCCGCCATGAGCGCCGCAGCACTGGCGCTGCCGATGGCCGGACGGGCCTGGGCAGCGGACGTCCAGACCGTGCGCTACGGCGGCTCGGCCTGGCTGGGGCACTATCCAGCGTGGCTGGCGATCCAGGCCGGCTACTTCAAGAATGAAGGGCTCGACGTGGGTTGGGAGTCTTTCGGCACCACGTCGGCTCGCGTCAGCGCCCTGCTCTCAGGCAACATCGACATGGCGGTCACCGCCGCGCCGGCCGCGCTGGCGGTGATGTCGCGCGGCTCGCGCCACTTCGCCATCATCGGCGTGCCCGAGAATTTCGGCCGCGTCGAAGGGCTGATCGTGCGCGACGGGGTGCAAAGCCTGCAGGACCTGAAGGGCAAGAAGATCGGCGTCACCTTCGCCTCCAGCGCGCATCTGCTGGTGCTGAACCTGTTGGACGAAGCCGGCCTGAAGGCAGGCAAGGACGTGACGGTGTTGAACGTGCCCGCGCCGGAAATGCCCGCGGCCTTCCAGGCGGGACAGATCGACGCCGCGGCAGCCTGGACGCCACAGTTCAACGCCATCCGCAGCATGCCGGGCGCGCGCCTGCTGGCAGACGACACGCAGTTCTCGCTCTACAAGGAATACGGTGTCACGCCGGGGCCCGACGTGCTGGTCGCGCGCCGCGCTTTCCTGGAAAAGCATCCCGAGGCCGTCAAGCGCTTCCTCAAGGCGTACTTCCGCGCCAACGAGCAGTTGCGCGCACAGCCCGACAGCACGGTGGCCGCCTTGGTGGAACTGACCAAGCTCGCGCCCGCGGACCAGCTGGAAATGGTCAAGGGCGCCGACTGGTATGGCGCATCGGAGCAAGGGCAGCTGCTGGCGCCGGGCAGCAAGTACATCGACGGCCTGCAGAAGCTGGCGGAAATGATGGTGCGCTACGGACAGATCGACAAGGCGCCGGCCGTGCGCGACTGGGTCGATCCCGCCTATCTGTAATCGGGAAGGCGCCAGACGCCTGGACGTCAACGGCGGGCGCGCACCGCCCGCCCTACTTTCTGTCAGGAATTGAATGATGAATGCATCACAACGTCAGCGTCGTCCGGACCTGCTGCTGATCAGCAGTGTGTCCGTGATCGCGTTGCTGCTGTTCTGGGAAGGCGTATGCCGCCTGCAATGGGTGGATCCGCTGTTCCTGCCGCCGCCCTCGTCCGTTTTCGCCCGCATGGCCGGCATGTGGGAGCAGGGGGCGTTGATGGACCACATCCTGGCCTCCGCGCGCCGGGTCATGGTGGGCTTTGCCGCCGCCACGGCGCTGGC